>Ga0224495_10002408_pt1 | contig 12203 bp, 9 predicted proteins | sample SF_Jul11_sed_USG_FD_168128 | JGI IMG/M metagenome (GOLD analysis project Ga0224495, IMG submission 168128) | Sediment microbial communities from San Francisco Bay, California, United States - SF_Jul11_sed_USGS_4_1 | ecosystem: Environmental > Aquatic > Marine > Sediment | place: USA: California... | reverse complement strand
CTCCATGATTCCACTGAAAAAGGGGCATGTAGAATTACATTTTTTCGTAACTATGACTGGTCTATGATGTTCATAAGTCATTAATTTATACTGTTTTTAAATATTCTGATTTTTGATGCTTTAGACGATTGCCTTCAGGAATCGTTTCACGTTTAGAGCTGTTACCGAAGCGTAACATTGAAATTGTCGACCATTTTGACCTTTATATTTTATTTTTCGAAAATTATGTACCCGGACAAGTTGGCTGATTGTCCCTTCGATGGCAGGCCTTAATTTCATCTCTTCTTTAAAGGACTTTGTTTTTTCTATTTTTCGGTGACATGCAATGTTTTTAAAATATTTACCTAGGGATAATTGGCGCGATTTAAATTTTTGCGTATTTACGCAATCGGTAAAATGCGGGCATACGGAACAATCAGAATTATTAAAATATATAATCCGGCCGCCGTTTTTTTGCAATTTCGTTCTTAGACTTTTTTTACCCATCGGGCAAATTGCAGTATAATTTCGAAAATCAATTTTGAAATCATAGACATCAAAACCTGGTCTTTTAGTCGCCGGCGGCGAAAAGTAACCCATTAATTCGACCGAATCATTTTTGTAATCTTCAATTGCCTGCGCACTGATGTAATTACTATCCGCATACATTTTTTCCGGATTCAGCCCATATTTTTCGTTGTTTGCCCTGATTGCCTCGTGTGATTTTTGATCCGACTTCTGGGCAGGCTCCTCAAGCACGCCGACGATAAAGTTTATCGAACCTTTTGGCTCGGCGGTTTCTATGATCTGACATTTGGCGCCGACCCAGCCGGTTTTGCCCTTCATGCCCAGCTGAATCGAGGGATCTTTGGGGTCAAATATGGTTTGCCGGGGAGACTGAATTTCCTCGGTTTCAATAAATATTTTTTCATTAACCTCCTTTTCCTTGATCACAATATTCTCCTTAAATACCGTCAGCATGATTTCCAGTTGAACCAGATCGGCTTCGATCTTGCACTCTTTTGCGATAGCCTGCAAAACAAGACCGTCCTGAACGATCTCCGCCTGCTTGTCGCTGCGACGTTGTTTTGACATCCCAAACGAACTAAACGTTTTCTCATATCGTTCTTTAATATCAGCGGGAACTTCTTCCTCAAAAAATTCGTTGAACTTCTTTTCAAATTCTTCCGCCAGCGCCTTTACGCTGCGATATAAAAGATCGGTTGTGGAAACCCGGTTTATGTATTTAACGATGTGGGTGGCGTCGACCCTTTGACGGCCTCTTTTTTTAACAAACCCTTTTTTAATACAGAGTTTCAAAATGGTGTCGAAAATTACGGATGCTTTATCATTTTCAAGTAATCTTTTGCGAAAACGGCATAACGTTGATGGGTCAAATAAATCTATTTCGTCTATTGTAAGATGAAGGGCGATTTTCCAGTCAAGGCGGTAGTTGCATGCATGCGTCGCTTCAACGTCTGATAGGCTTTCACGCCACTGTAGAATGGTTACCAAAGAAAGCAAGGTCGGCGATATTCCATTTCTGCCATTATCGGAATAACAATCCTTGAAATCCTCATCGTTAAATTCCGGATAGATATATTCAGAAAATAACTTTAGCGGATCATTCTCTTCTAAAAGGCGACCGTATTCAAGCGATGCGGTGATTAATTTTTGTTGATTGTCAGACTTTAAACTCATAAATCAAAGTCTGAAATTTATATAAAATATCAAGTCACTTTTTCAGTGGAATCATCCTTGGAAAAGTGATGTTCGAGTTTCCAAATGTCACAACTGCTAACAGCGCATAACAGGTTCGCCGCTTTCAGCGGCTCCGGTCTCACAATTCTACTTTCCAAAATATGGATTTACAGTAAAGGTAATTTACCTTCTTATTTAATATCGTAATTGTTCGACCACATTTTTTGATGGTCTTCATTTAACCGCAAGGACTCGCACCAAACTGGAGTTTGGTTTTGTGCTCACCTTGCTGATTCAGACCATCAAAAAACGTCAGTTATGCGCAAACGTTATCGGCCATTGCTTTGCGATAGAAATAACCTATTTAAAAACTATAATTCAAACATAAGGCAATTAAATTTAATCTAAATTTTGCGGCCGGTTTTAAGTAAATGAAAAGACAATAAGAATTTATTTTATTACTCATTTGGTTTCATCTTAATCGGGTATATTTCTCTATCTGATTTAAACTCTTATTTTTAATTTTTTATGATCTTTTAACCAACCCTTTATTTTATGAATTATCTATTTTTTTCATTTTAAGAAAATTGCATTGGTTAGATATTCTTATCGGCGCACTTTGAAACTTGGCAGTGCGGCGCCTAGAATCCACTTATTTTGGCTGACTTTAAACTTGTAAATTTCAAAAAAATTCCCTTGAAAATGAAAAATATGCTATTTAATCGATATTATAAAGATAAAATGGTTTTTTTATAAAATTCAAAATAAATATTTTTTGTTCTGCTAACCTATTCTATCGATTCCCTTGATTTAAAGCACAAAGCATGTTTCTATAATTTATATTTTATAAGAAAAATCATATTTGATCACCAGTTTCTGGTTATTTCTGTATACAATATTTTCTTAGCTGATTGATATAAAATTATATTTCATATCATCGTATATAAAAATTGAATCTCCAGGCCGCAAAATTCTTATTTATCTAAGGTTTAATCTACAAGAATGCATTATTCTAAGCAATTGTACTATTACCCACGCAACGGCCGATAACAGCCGATACCCGTTCCGCCGCATTCGCGGCTTCAGGTTTCGCAATGATTTATACGTGACAATTGTATACATGATTACGTATAAATACTCATAAGGCAGACTATACTTGCTCAACCAAATTTTTAGAGGCTCTTCGTTTAACCGCAAAGACTCGCACTAAACTTGAGGTTAGTTTGTGCTCGCTTTGCTGACTCAGAGCCTCTAAAAACTTCGGGCATCGTCAACGTTATCGGCCATTGCTTTGTGATAGAAATAACCTATTTAAAAACTATAATTCAAACATAAGGCAATTAAATTTAATCTAAATTTTGCGGCCGGTTTTAAGAAAATGTAGAGACAATAAGAATTTATTTTATTACTCCTTTGGTTTCATATTAATCGGGTATATTTCTCTATTTGATTTAAACTCTTATTTTTAATTTTTTATGATCTTTCAACCTACCCTTTATTTTATGAATTCCCTATTTTTTTCATTTTAAGAAAATTGCATAGGTTAGATATTATTATCGGCGCACTTTGAAACTTGGCAGTGCGGCGCCTATAATCCACTTATTTTGGATGACTCTAAACTTGTAAATTTCAAAAAAATTACCTTGAAAATGAAAAATATGCTATTTAGTCGATATGATATAGGTAAAAAGGTTTTTTTAAAAATTTAAAAATAAATAAAATACACTGCAAATCTATTCTACCGATTCTCTTGATTTAAATCACAAAGAATGTATCTATAATTTATATTTTATAAGAAAATTCAAATTTGATAACCAGTTTCTGGTTATTCCCGTATAAATGATTTTCTTATCTGATTGCTCTGAAAATTATATTTTATATCATCGTATATACAAATTGAATATCCAGGCCGCAAAATTCCTATTTATCTACGGTTTAATCTACAAGAATGCATTATTCTAAGCAATTGTACTATTACCCACGCAACGGCCGATAACAGCCGATGCCCGTTCCGCCGCGTTCGCGGCTTCAGGTTTCGCAATGATTTATACGTAACAATTGTATGCATGAATACGTATAAATACTCATAAAATAGACTATATTTGCTCAACCAAATTTTTAGAGGCTCTTCGTTTAACCGCAAAGACTCGCACCAAACTTGAGATTCGTTTATGCTCGCTTTGCTGACTCAGAGCCTCTAAAAACTTCGGGCATCGTCAACGTTATGTGATATGTTATTGATTATTTGTCATATTCTGTAGTAATATTTAATAGAAAAATGAATTTTATAATATTTTAATACATTTATCCAATAGTTCTTTTCTTTTGCTAATATATTATTTATATTTATTGGATAATATTTTTTGTTAACACCTGAATGGACAACTGTTTCAATATTTTCATAAAAATTAATGTTATAACCTGCTTCTATATGTATATTATTAATTTGTGAAAACCCTATATAATATGCATTCAATATTTGAAAAACAGTAGTATTTAGCATTGCATTTTCATTCAAAAAGTAGGTTTTATCATAACTTGGCTCTTTATAAGTAAATCCTGAATAATTTACAAATAAATTATACCTAAAATTTATTGCTACTCCTAAATATATTAAATCATTTAATTGAAATTGATAAGTTGGTGCAACGTTAATAATTGACCCAACTTCATGATCAGGTGGTTGAGCAAATGCTAAAAGTAATCCTGAAGTAATGCCAGCTTTTATACCAATTTGATTTTTATTAGAGATACCATAATCAGTTCCAATACAAATTAATGGTAATGGAGGCGCTACAAATGCTATTGGATTTTCAAGGCTAAAATAAGGATTAAACTTTTCTAGATATATATTTTCAGCATTTATTCTTTTATTAATTATTAATACAAATATTAATAAAAAAACATACAAATATTTTATTACTTTATTAATATTTTCTTGCATTTATTCACCTATTATATTAAATATATTATTTTTTAGTATTTACTGCAAATAAAATAAAACATCTTGAATTATCCCATAACACATCACATAACAGCCGGCACACGCTGCGCCGCCTGCGGCGTGCTCGGGTTTCGCAATTCTAATTACCAAAAATGAAGTTTTACTGTAAAGTAAAAATAAGCTCAAATGGTTATCTGTAATTGCTCAACCACATTTTCAAAACCCTTCGCTAACCCTCCTGGTCTCGCGCCAAACTGGAGGTTTGGTTTGCGCTCGCCAGTCGGGCTCAGGCTTTTGAAAACGTCGGTGTGCCGTCCACGTTATCGGCAAGAATTTTTATAAGAAAGTGGCGCTTTTCTATGTATTATATGTTTAAATATATTACTTCAAAATAATTATTCAATTTTGATGAATATAATAACCGCAACAATATGATTAATTCTAAAATAAATAACTGTTATATTTCTTTACAAAGTAATATCTATTTAGTATATTTACCATAATGCGATCAGATTTGAATAAAATGATTGAAAACTACCTAAAAAACGAAGGCGCTAAAAAAATTGGGTTATTCGGTTCTTATGCAAAAGGAACGTTCTCTTCAACTAGTGATATTGATGTACTAGTTAAATTCGAAACCCCCAAAGGTTTATTTGATTTATCCCGAATTCAAAGGGAACTATCTGAAAATACAGGTTATAAAATCGATTTGGTCACTGAAAATTCAATAAGTCCATATTTGGTAGAAGAATTGAAAACTTCTCTTGTAATTTTATATGAAGAATGATGATTCTTTATATTTATATCATATTCGTGATAGTATAAAACTTATTAAAGAATACACTTCTAAGGTTGAAAAATCTGAATTTCTAAATAACTCAATGATGCAAGACGCGGTAATTCGACAATTGGAAATTATTGGAGAAGCTTCAAATAAAGTCTCAGAAAATACAAAATCAAAATTAAATATTATACCTTGGAAAGATATTATTGGAATGAGAAATATATTAATCCATCAATATTTCGGAGTAGACATTGAATCGGTTTGGTCTACAATCCAAAATGATATAGAACCAATGTTAAATGCTATTATAACATTTATAGATAAATAATAATTATAATATTTTAAATCTATATAAGATTTATCGTTCGCGCGTATACCTCTCGAAAATTCCAGCCGATAACAGCCGATACCCGTTCCGCCGCGTTCGCGGCTTCAGGTTTCGCAATAATATATCTGCATCGATTGTATAAATGAAGTTCTATAAACACCCGTACGGTAAACTATACTTGCTCAACCAAATTTTTAGAGGCTCTTCGTTTAACCGCAAAGACTCGCACCAAACTTGAGGTTGGTTTATGCTCGCTTTGCTGACTCAGAGCCTCTAAAAACTTCGGGCATCGTCAAACGTTATCGGCCATTGCTTCGTGATAGAAATAACCTATTAAAAAACTAAAATTCAAATATAAGGCAATTGAATTTAATCTAAATTTTGCGGCCGGTTTTAAGAAAATGTAAAGACAATAAGAATTTATTTTATTACTCATTTGGTTTCATCTTATTCGGGTATATTTCTCTATTTGATTTAAACTCTTATTTTTAATTTTTTATGATCTTTCAACCTACCCTTTATTTTATGAATTCCCTATTTTTTTCATTTTAAGAAAATTGCATTGGTTAGATATTCTTATCGGCGCACTTTGAAACTTGGCAGTGCGGCGCCTAGAAACCACTTATTTTGGATGACTCTAAACTTGTAAATTTCAAAAAAATTACCTTGAAAATGAAAAATATGCTATTTAGTCGATATGATAAAGGTAAAAAGGTTTTTTTATAAAATAAAAAATAAAAAAAATTACTCTGCAAATCTATTCTACCGATTCCCTTGATTTAAATCACAAAGAATGTATCTATAATTTATATTTTATAAGAAAATTCATATTTGATCTCCAGGATCTGGCTATTCCCGTATAAATTATATTCTCAGCTGATTGGTTTGAAAATTATATTTCATATCATCGTATATACAAATTGAATCTTCAGGCCGCAAAATTCTTATTTATCTACGGTTTAATCTACGAGAATGCATTATTCTAAGCAATTGTAATCTTACCCACGCAACGGCCGATAACAGCCGATGCCCGTTTCGCCGCATTCGCGGCTTCAGGTTTCGCAATGATTTATACGTAACAATTGTATACACGAATACGTATAAATACTCGCAAGGTAGGCTATACTTGCTCAACCAAATTTTTAGAGGCTCTTCGTTTAAGCGCAAAGACTCGCACGAAACTTGAAGTTAGTTTGTGCTCGCTTTGCTGACTCCGAGCCTCTAAAAACTTCGGGCATCGTCAACGTTATCGGCCATTGCTTCGTGATAGAAATAACCTATTAAAAAACTAAAATTCAAATATAAGGCTAGTGAATTTAATCTAAATTTTGCGGCCGGTTTTAAGAAAATGTAAAGACAATAAGAATTTATTTTATTACTCATTTGGTTTCATCTTAATCGGGTATATTTCTCTATTTGATTTAAACTCTTATTTTTAATTTTTTATGATCTTTCAACCTACCCTTTATTTTATAAATTCCCTATTTTTTTCATTTTAGAAAATATCATTGATTAGATATTTTTATCGGCGCACTTTGAAACTTGGCAGTGCGGCGCCTAGAATCCACTTATTTTGGCTGACTCTAAACTTGTAAATTTCAAAAAAATTACCTTGAAAATGAAAAATATGCTATTTAGTCGATATGATAAAGGTAAAAAGGTTTTTTCATAAAATTTAAAATAAAGATAAATTACTCTGCAAATTTATTCTACCGATTCCCTTGATTTAAATCACAAAGAATGTATCTATAATTTATATTTTATAAGAAAATTCATATTTGATCACCAGGTTTTAGCTATTCCCGTATAAATTATATTCTTAGCTGATTGGTCTGAAAATTATATTTTATATCATCGTATATACAAATTGAACACCTAGGCCGCAAAATTCTTATTTATCTACGGTTTAATCTACAAGAATGCATTATTCTAAGCAATTGTAATCTTACCCACGCAACGGCCGATAACAGCCGATGCCCGTTCCGCCGCGTTCGCGGCTTCAGGTTTCGCAATGATTTATACGTGACAATTGTATACATGATTACGTATAAATACTCATAAGGCAGACTATACTTGCTCAACCAAATTTTTAGAGGCTCTTCGTTTAACCGCAAAGACTCGCACTAAACTTGAGGTTAGTTTGTGCTCGCTTTGCTGACTCAGAGCCTCTAAAAACTTCGGGCATCGTCAACGTTATGCAAAAGAGAGAGGGTAATATACAACCGCAATTAACAACCGGCCTCCATGCCGGTTGCGGTCTTTATCTTTCTTTTAAATAACGGTCCAAGTCTGCCTGATTAATCAAGTAAATATTATTCCTGGCTCTTGTTAGCGCAACATACAGCTTATTTTTAGTTGATGGGGGTAATTCAAACAATTTATCTTTACAAAACATATCATAAGATTTTTTATTTAACACAACACATACATCATGACAACTATCATCTCCCTTTGATTCTCCCCAATTCATAGCATTGCATTTATAATTTTTCCTGTTTTGATAAAATAATTTTACAATTTCATTATTATCAAATACGTTTAAAATGTTTTCTTTAGTATCTAACATCTCGATATTTGTTTCACATGCTCTATGAGATTCAATGTTAATATTTAATTTTTCCATTATAAAATTACATATTGTATCGCTGCATCTATAGCTTTTAATTAAAGCGGTATTGTTAATTTCTAGTCCTTTCGTTTTAAATAACTTAATATAATTCTCATAATCATCATGTAGTGTTTTATTTACTATTCCATCTCTACTTGTATCGAAAGTGTGTTGAAAAAAATCACCGACAAATAACATTTTCACTCTCGAGCCAAGTATCTGCATAATTAAATTAAAATCATGCCCAGCAATATCTTGTACTTCATCTATAAAAAATACATCATAGTATTTCTCCAGCCTATTTTGAACATCTTTGACTGCCCCCTCTAATTCAATAAGTTTTGCAATCCTGTTTGAATATATTCTTCCGTATTTATCAATATACCTCTGCTTTCCTTTTGCAAATCGATTAGAATTTATTTTATAATTCAGCCCTTTTGTTTTTAAGCGGTAAGCAAGAAATGGTTTATAGCAAAATGAATGAACAAATGTAAAATATGATATAACTTTCGTCCCTTCTGGTATGTATCCAAATCGACGTATTAAAGACAAACGTATATTTCGTAAGTTTGTTTTAGTATATGTTACAATTAAGTTTCTTTCATTTTCACTTAATGATTTAACAATATGAGAGGTTTTTCCTGAGCCTGCCGCAGCTAAAACTAATTGTTTATCCATTGAATAGCTTCCTCAATATATTTAGGAACTTTATCTATTTCATCACCTGCGTTAAGAATTTGAAACGCTACTTCAGCTTTATTTTTAAGCATATACTCTTGGACATTTAATTTTTTCCTGCCCCCCGAGAATAACTTTTCACATAGATCAATATTATCATTATACATACAAATCTCAAAAGTTGATCTAGCATTGTCCTTGTCAGCAAAAACTTGAATTTCATTATTGGTGAAATTGCTATATCTATCAACACAATTCTCTTGATAATTGGTATCATTATCTCTAATTACAGCAGTTTTTATTTTCAAATGTTTTGCAATTTCTAAATACCGCTTAAAGCTAGTGCCTCCGACGGAAATTATATGAATTCCTGTTTCTTCTATCTCTTGCTTTAAAACCTTCTCTATAAACTTTTCCATAAGAATATACTCAGCATTCCCCTCTACTAAAATAGATTTCTTTGATAATACAAATTCTAGCATATAGGCTTCGGGTGCTTTCATGAAAAAATTTGCTGTTTCTTCATCAATGTCATTAAAATTAATCACATTGTTTGTGTTACTGTTAAATAGTAAGCAACTCTTTAAGTTCAATCTAGATGCTATCAGATTACTATGAGTTGAAACAAATCGCTGTAAGCTATCTGAACTATTTATCAAGCTAATTAGTTCCTTGGTTCTAGTATGACTTAGATGATTCTCCGGCTCTTCCAATAAAACAACATCTAAATAAACTTTGCTCTTATTTAAGGCAAATTCAGTTTTAATAAAACATTGTTTTCCCTTTCCTTTATTTTCTATGTATATATCATCTTCTGATATTGTTAAATCGGTGTTTAAGTTTGATTTGGAGTTATGCTTAATTGTAAATTGATAATCATTAAGCCTATTATTTATCTCACTCAAAGATTCTTTTGTAAATTTCTGTTTTGTTTTCCTGTACTCATTTTGATTTTTATGTTTTTCTGGACCCACAACATAATTTTCATACATGTCCTGAACATAATTGCGAATTGCATACTCACTATTAATTTGAGAATTGTCTATTAATACATGTTTTAAATATCTTTTATACCCAGAATAGCCATCACCTAAAAATGTAGTAAATCCAACATTGTAATATTCATAGGGAAAGTTGTCATCCGTAGTGGTAATTATTTCTTTAATTTCCTTACTCAATTCATCATTTGGTGTACATTCCAATTTTAATCCATCACAAGCCATATTTAAAGAATTTGCATTTCCATTCAATTCTTCATTGCCAAAGTCATTTAAATATAACTCAATATACATTGTTGGAAGGTCTTCATACTTCCTATCCGTCTTTAAGAATTTCTCAACAGCGCCCCGATTGAATAAACTTTCTAAACCTAGCGTTTCAATTTTATTCCTATTTCCACTCAAAACTAAGCTAATCGCATTTAAAATCGTACTTTTACCCGATTCATTATCTCCAATTAAGATATTCATTCCTTCTTTGAAATTTATATCTAGACTATCGAATCTTTTAAAATTTTGTAGCCTTATTCTTTGTACATATTTCATAAACTTTTTCCAATATTCTACTCAATAATGTTAATCACTCACCGTCTAAAACGTCCATGTTTTCGACGGTGTTTGCGGGTAATTTCTACCTCTCTCCTTCGCATAACAGAGCTTTTCTGCTGCGCGCCCCTACGGGGCTGCTCGGCCCGGCGCAACAGATTTTATTAAATAGGTTTGACATGTAAATTAGTTTATTTTACTTCTGAAAATATATTTGTGGTTGCTTGGGCACATTTTCAATTGCTTTTCGCTTAACCGCTTGGTCTCGCGCAAATCAGAGATTTGTTGGCGCTCGCCAAGCTGACTCAAAGCATTTGAAAACGTCAAAGAAAAGCTCAAAACGTTAGGCGACAGAAAAAGAGTGATTGTTGTTATTGATCTATTTACCTCAAGAAATATATTAAAATCTCGCCCCCGTACCACCCGTCATCCTTGACGTGTGGAAATTTCCCTATATTCGGAAATCAGATTTTATGAAAGTATGTAAAAAAATATACGAACTTTTTGAATATGTCAGTATTAAATTTGAATATCACCTCCTTTTTATGAAGATAAATGGGAAATACTATAGATTTTATTAGAAGCTGAAAAACCATTTTATTATCCAATTGCAATTCTAATTCTCATAGAATATTTTAGATTACAAAAAAATGTTGACGATGTATGACATTTGTAATACATTACTGTTATGTCAAAAAATGCAGTCATAAGTGCCAGAATTGAAGATAAATTAAAACAAAGTGCAGAATCAATTTTGAGTAAACTTGGGATCACCCCATCTGAAGCAATTACAATTTTTTATAAGCAAGTAGAGTTAAGAAAGGGTTTACCTTTTGATGTTAAAATTCCGAATAAAATAACGATGAAAGCATTTCAGGATTCAGAAAATGGTAAGAACATAAAATCACATAAAAATCTGAATGATTTATATGAGGATCTTGGAATTTAATGCTGGATATAATTCGAACATCCCAATTTAAAAAAGATGTTAAGAGAATGGTCAAGCGTAATGCTGATACTGAAAAACTTAAAAAGGTTCTCGAATTATTGGTTAATGAAATAGAGCTCCCGGAGAAATACAAAAACCATAATTTAATCGGTAATTATCAGGGTAGACAGGAATGTCATATTGAACCTGATTGGCTGTTAATTTATAGAATTCGAGATAATCATTTGTATTTAGAACGTACTGGGACACATTCTGATTTGTTTTAGAATTAGATAGGGAATTATTCTACCGCCTCCAACATCCCTGTTTCCGGCGGTAAAGAAGAGGGGCGAGATTCAAAAATTTTCTAGCAAAACTCTTTTTCCATCGCCTAACAAATTTTATCTGCTCAAACGCGACTGCGCGCGTTTTCGGGTTTCGCTTGCGCTCAACCACATTGCCATGCCCTTTTCGCTTAACCTCCCTGCTCGCACAAATCGGAGATTTGTTTGTGTGCTCGCAGGGCTGACTCAAAGGGCATGTCAACGTCAGATAAAATTGAACGTTATCGGCCATTGCTTTGTGATAGAAATAACATTTACAAACCAGAATTCAAATATAAGGAAAATGAAATTAATCTAAATTTTGCGGCCGGTTTTAAGAAAATGATAAGATAATAAGAATTTATTTTATCACTCATTTGATTAGT
>Ga0224495_10002407_pt1 | contig 12204 bp, 7 predicted proteins | sample SF_Jul11_sed_USG_FD_168128 | JGI IMG/M metagenome (GOLD analysis project Ga0224495, IMG submission 168128) | Sediment microbial communities from San Francisco Bay, California, United States - SF_Jul11_sed_USGS_4_1 | ecosystem: Environmental > Aquatic > Marine > Sediment | place: USA: California... | reverse complement strand
ACTTTAAAGATGGCCTGAAAAACAGAATATCTCCTGACGTGATTGCCGGAATATTAAAAATATCTGTAGATAAAACTTGCCATGTATCAACCCAAACCATCTATAATTGGAAATACAAGGAACGCTGCGCCGGCTTAACAAAATTTCTGCTATTTGGAAAGCATCGATACAAGAAAAGTGCCGCAAAACAAACGAATTCTGATAAAAAACGTGTTGAAGATATGCCAGATTGCGCCAGAAATCGAAAGAGGCTCGGTGATTTTGAGGGGGATACGATAAAAAGGGCTCCTTGATAACCCTGATTGATAGAAAATCACTCTACATATTTGCCGATGTCCTTGAAAATAAGATGGCCGAAACATTCTCCGGAGCCATTCGAAATTTATTTGCAGACCTTGATGCGGACAGGCTGAAAACCTTGCTATTTGACAACGGCTTTGAAATGTCAATGTGGCGATCTATCCAGGAGATGCTTCAAACTCCAGTGTTCTTTACTCACCCCGGAAGGCCCTGGGAAAAACCACTGATCGAAAATGCATACCGCATGCTGCGCAGATTTTTTCCAAAAAAGATGCAACTGGATAAAGTGTCTTCAGAAGAGGTTTTACAAGCTGTGACATGGTTGAATCATTACCCAAGAAAAAGCCTTAACTATCGGACACCATACGAAGTCTTTTTTAAAATCAAACGTGTTGCATTTGTGTTTTGAATTTGCCAACAACGTTTAATATCTGATAAAAAATAATTGTCATGCTGAAATATCTTTAATCATTATTCTGCGATTATTCAAAATAGTAAATATCTTTTAAATTCACATGAGATACCATAAATAAATGAAATTATTTTTCGAGCTGTAAGACCTGGGAATATAATAAAATTACAATATACTGATAATCAAAACTAACAAAACAGGAAACCAGAATGCAAATAACAGGTTATGAGATCAAAGAAAATATTTATACAGGAAAACGCTCATGGAAACCGGAAGATTCAAACATGAATTCAATCTTTTAAAAAATATCAGCATTAAGGGCGTTATAAAATTTTATGAGTACATTGAAATGGAAAACCTTCCCATCATAGTCATGGAGGACTTTGGAGGTATCTCTTTAAAATCTGCCCTGAATACAAAAAAAATAAATCTCAAATCAAAAGTCAACATAGCAAAAATCGTTGCGGGAATTCTCGGAGAAGTTCACAATCAAGGTATAATACATAAAGATATAAATCCCAACAATATTTTAATTAATCCGGAAACCGGCGTTATCAAATTGATCGATTTCGAACTATCCACCAAACTTTCCTGCGAAAACCAGCAATTAAAAAATCCTGATCAACTGGAAGGAACACTTGCCTACATTGCTCCTGAGCAGACAGGAAGAGTTAACCGCCCTGTTAGCCGTCAATCTGATATTTATTCGCTGGGAATTTCTTTTTATGAACTGTTTTCCGGTAACCGTCCTTTTGAAGCCAAAGATAATATGGAACTTGTCCATATGCACATCGCAAAAGAACCTCTACCTCTATGCGAAAAAAGCGAAAATATTCCAAAGGCAATTTCTGATGTTGTCGCAAAAATGATAGCTAAAAATCCCGAAGATCGCTATAAATCTGCACTTGCAATAAGCGCTGATTTTCAAAAAATTAAATCCCTTCTCGACAATGAAACAGAGTTAAATGATTTTCAAATAGGCCTTCTGGATATTGGAGACAAATTTCAAATACCAGCAAAACTTTATGGAAGAGAAAAAGAAATCAATATTTTACTCAACACATACCAAAAAGTATGCGCAGGTAAAAGCGAGCTTATGTTAATCGAAGGTTATTCCGGTGTCGGAAAATCAGCCTTAATCAACGAATTACATAAACCAATTACAAAAAACCGTGGATATTTTATCACTGGAAAATTTGATCAATATAAAAGAGATATACCATATTCTTCATTGATTGAATCATTTCAGGATTTAATTCGTCAGATTTTAACAGAACCAGATGATTCAATTAAAAAATGGAAAAATAAAATCTTAATTGCGCTCGATATTTGTGCCCAGATTATTATTGAGGTAATACCTGAGTTGAAACATATCATAGGAGAACAGCCCGCTGCACCCACAATTGGAGCACAAGAGGCAAAAAACCGTTTTAATCTTTATTTTAGAAAATTTATTCAGGTTTTTTCAAAAGAGCAACATCCGCTAACTATTTTCATAGATGATCTGCAATGGGCAGATGCTGCATCCCTTTCCATGATCGAACTACTCGTATGCGATCCAGATACCCGATATTTATTTTTTTTAGGTGCCTTCAAAGATAACGAAGTTGATGGCGCTCATCCCTTAAATCTGGCTATAAATCGCATAAAAGCAGAAAAAATAAAAGTGCACCAGCTGCTGCTAAAACCATTAGATGAAATGATTGTCTCGAGCATTATTGCAGATACATTCATATGTGAACAAAATAAAGCCGAAGAGTTTGGAAAAATAATTTTCAAAAAAACTAATGGAAATCCTTTTTTCATAAACCAGCTTTTAAAAAATATTTATGAAGAGAAACTGGCTTTTTATGATTATGAAAATTCCAGATGGAACTGGAATCTTGAAAAAATAAATCAAATGGCGCTGAGTAATAACGTCATTGACTTAATGATTAAAAATATAGAAAAACTTCCTGCCGAGACACAACATCAATTAAAGCTTGCCTCTTGTATGGGAAATAATTTTAATCTGAAACAGCTCTCCCTTATTTGTAATATCTCCGAAAAAATGTTATTGCATAATCTTGATACTGCCCTGAAAAACGAATTGATTATTCCTATCGGAGATGATTATAAGTATGCAACAGTTAATAGACAAGTTAGGTGAATCTGCTAAAGACTTAAAACTACAATTTGAACTCAGCAGTGAACTTGCCGAAACCCAATATCTTTGCGGTAATAAAGAACTCGCTGAAAAACTATTTAAAGATGCTTTAAAACTTGCAAAAAACCGGGATGAAAAAGCAAAAGTCTATGAAAAAATAATTCATTTTCATACAAACACCGGAAATTTTAAAGAGGCTTACCAGGCAGGAAGAAAAGCAGTTAAACTTTATGGGGTTAGTTTACCTTCATGTTTTATTCCTCCTCTTTTTCTTAAAGACCTGATAAAGTCTAAAATCAAAATGAGAGGAAAAAAAATTGAAGATTTAATAAACCTTCCCATGTGTGAAAATCCTGATAAAAAAGCTGCTATGCGACTAATTGCAGCCTTGTTAAAAGCTGCATTTCAAATACGGCCTGAACTCTGTATTCATAATGCAATTAAAGCAGTGAATTTAAGTTTAACATACGGGAATATTGAAGATAACGCCGTACCCTATGTGGTTTTTGGGGGCATTTTTCTGGGTGGTGTAATGGGAAACAGAATAACAGGGTATGATTTTGGTCGACTTGCCCTGGCAATGAACGAAAAATTCAATAATCTGAACCAAAAAAGTGAAGTAAATTTTGTTTCTGCCTACTTTACCAATATATGGCTGCGCCCCGCCAAAGAAACAGAAAGCTACTACCAGGTAGCCTATAATAACGGATTGCAAGTCGGTGATTTTTTTCATGTTTCCTGTGCAGCATGCACAACTGTAATGAGCCAGTTTTTAAGAGGAGTCTATCTGAGCGAAGTTGAAACACTGGGAACTGATTTTCAAAAACTGATGAGTCGCATAAACAGTGTTGAATCTTTCGGAGCCATTCAAGCCACTTTAAGTTCCATAAAAAATCTGCGTGGAGAAACAATCAGCCCTGAATCTTATTCTCATGATAACCATGACGAAGAAAAGTATGTTGCCCACATAAACACATTTAACTCTCTTCATTTTACACATTTTTACTACATCAATAAAATGTTTACTTTGTTCCTGTGGGGAAAGTATACCGAAGCACTTCTGATTGCAAAACAATCTCAAAAGTACCTCAAATATTCTATTGCTATGCTCCATACCGTAGAACATTATTTTCTTTTTGCGTTGATTCTTTCGGCTATTTATTCTCAAACAAAAAAGAAAATACACCTGAAGAGTATTCGAAATATTCACAAGAAAATTAAAAAATGGTCTTCTATTAACCCTGCAAATTTTGAGTATCAAAATTTACTAATTGAAGCTGAACTCGAATCGCATACTGGTGATGAATGGAAGGCCATTGATCTCTATGAAAAAGCAGGTCAATCAGCTTCAAAAAACGGATTTATTCAAAAAAAAGCTCTCTCCAATGAACTTGCCGGGCGTTTTTTAGCAAAAAAAACTACCCGACTGGCACAACCTTTTTTAAACGATGCAATGCTCGGATACAAAAGCTGGGGAGCCAATGGCATTGCAGATAAACTTGCTCTGGAATTTCCTGATATTTTAAAATATCGAGCATCAACTTCACTGGGTATGCATGATAATGGTACAACCAGAATCAATAATGACGCAACGATCGTTGGAACGGTAACACATGAAAAAACTGCCTCTACCAGTTCAACAAAATCCTTTCTCGATATTGACACAATCGTAAAATCAACGCAGATAATTTCTGGAGAAATTAAACTCCGCGCATTGCTAGAAAAGTTAATGCAAATTATAGTAGAAAATGCTGGTGCAGAAAATGGATTCTTTATAACTATAACAAAAAGTAAATTTCTGTTAGAAGCAGAATGCTCGGTAAAAAAGTCTGCCGTTACCACGCTACTGAATACCCGCCTGGAGGATAGTGGAAAAGTACCTGTTTCCATAATTCAATATGTTGCCAGAACTTCCCAACCTGTATTACTGGAAGATGCCAGAGAAGACCGTCGTTTCCAGAATGATGATTATATTCAAAACAAACAACCTAAATCTGTTCTCTGTTCGCCCATTATTCTTCAAGGAGAAACCATCGCTATTGTATATCTTGAAAATAATCTCTCAACAGGAGTATTTACCGAAGGGCGTCTGGAAATGCTCGAAATGATTTCAGCTCAAGCGGCAATTTCCATCGAAAATGCAAGACATTATGAATTACTAGAGCAACGAGTTCTGGAAAGAACACGGGATCTTGATAATGAAAGAAAAAAAAGTGAAAACCTGCTGATCAATATTCTCCCGGTAAAAATTGCCACCGAACTGAAAAATCAGGGAAAAGTGGAACCTATTTTGTACAAATCCGCATCAATCATGTTTACCGACTTTAAAGGATTTACTCAGAAAGCAAGCTCCCTTCAACCAGCAGAACTATTAAAGCGTCTTGATGAAATATTTTCAAAATTTGACGAAATTTCAGGCAAATACAATATTGAAAAATTAAAAACTATTGGTGACGCATATATGTGCGGAGGGGGATTTCCAGAAGTAAACCAAACACATGTTATAGACATGTGCAGGGCGGCCTTGGAATTTCAATTTTATATGGAATCTTTTGCGAAAAACGAAAAAGACAAATGGGAGTTGAGAATCGGTATTCATACCGGACCGGTAATCGCCGGAGTAATCGGCCAAAAAAAGTTTTCATATGATGTTTGGGGAGATGCAGTCAATATTGCTTCCCGAATGGAATCAGCAGGTGAACCCGGAAAAGTCAACGTTTCTTCGGCTGTTTTTGAACTTGTAAACAGGTATTATATTTTCAGCAATCGAGGGGATATCGAAGCAAAGGGCAAAGGGAAAATAAATATGTACTTCCTCGAGCGCATTAAGCCTGAATATTCCCTTGACGAAAATGGTATCTATGCGAAAGAAAAGCTTGTTACTGATTATCTTTTTCATCAGAATAAGTAAACACCATTAGCTAATGTTTCATAACCCGATATAAAATGAATATTTTTTAATAAATCTCTCGAAATTTGTAATTCATTATTGTAACCTGAAAAGTATCTGGCATATCTGAATTGATATTTCCGGAAGTCAGAAAATTTCTGAATGAATTACCCCAAGTGGTAAACAATTCTCATGACTTTGTTCGGGCTACAAACATGATTTTTTTTATAAATAAATTCAAATTTTTCACGAAGGTAAAAAAAGTATTTTTCAGGTGTACCTGATCCACTTTTGTTCTGCACCATGAAATCGTCGAATAATTTCCATGCATAAATAAAATAAATATTTTTCGATCGAAACTGTATATCTACTTTTCTTCGTTCAAAGCTTCACGTTGCCCAAGTTGAAGTTCAGCTATTTTGTCCATCGGTTTTTCAAGTTGTTTGGTTCTGGTCGTTGCAAGTTCATCAAATGATTTCTGGGCTGCTCCAATAGATTTTCCGATGGTATCCATCTTTTCGACATATTTCGTCCATTGTGAGCGAAACTCCATTACATATTTCTGCATGATTCCAGCTTTTTCTTCCATGGCAAAATTACTCACCGCCTGCCTGATAAGAGATAAAACGGCGTACAACGTAATTGGTGAACAAAGTATTATTTTTTTCGAAAGGGCAAAGTCGATAACTTCTGAGTCTTCTTTATTAATAAAGTAATAAATACTTTCATTGGGAATAAACATCAGTACATAATCAACACTCCCCTTCGAAGGATCTGCGTACCCTCTCTTCTCAATAGTCTTTATATGATCACGAACATCTTTTAAAAACTGCTTCTTCTCGCTCTCTTTTTCGTTACTATTTTCTGTAATCATATAATTTTCATAATGAACCATCGGGAATTTCACATCCATATTGACATATTTATCACGGGGGAGCTTAAAGGTAAAATCAGGACGGGTATTATCGTCACTAAGCTGTTTTTCATAATTTACTCCTTTTTCAAGGCCAATTACATTTAAAATATCTTCTACCATCCGCTCACCCCACTGCCCTCTCTGTTGCGAACTTGAAAGAATCTGTCGCAGCTGGCTTGTAGTTTCAGAGAGTCGCCCAATACCATTGTTAGACTCTTCAAGTTTACCCTGAAGCTCCGTTGTACGATTTGTAAGCCCTTCAAGTTTTGAGTTCATTGCCTGCAGGGAAGTATCAATTAGCTGGCCCTTTTCTTTCATCTGAAGCTCTGATTTTTGCAATAGCGATTCAAACTGCTCTTTGGCTACCTGAAAAAAAGAGTTCTGGTTTTCGTTCAGAGCCTGCCTCGAAAGGTTTCCAAAAAGATTTTCAAACTCTTTTTGTATACTTTCCTTTGCACGATGTTCTCCGCTGCGAACCAATCGAAATAAAAATACCCCAAAAACTGCGCCCAGAATAAATCCTGCTGCGGATCCTGCTATAAACTCATATCCCATACTTTAATCCTCCCGGAGTTTTTACTTTTGTTGAAAAAAAAACTGAAAATTAATTTCAACAAACTATAATACTATAAACAATTTACCAATTATTGTAAAAAATAAAATCAGGCTAAAACAATAAATTAAAATAACATCTTCACTGGAGACAAGAGGTCAAGATGATTTCTCAACTGGAAAGGCTGCCATCTGCTGATTTATCAAACGATTAAAAAGTAATTCGTAAAACCTGAACTAAATTTAATCTCTGGTTCTTGAATATTAATCTGCTATTAATTTTATCTATACATTCAATATCTGTCTGTTTTTTTCATGCTATATCGGCGACAGTGAAGTCCTTGTTTATTTTTATTTTTGTCTACAAAGTGATAAAACTATTTTCCACTCATCTGCGGTAACTGGCTGAATGGAAAGTCTCGATCCTTTTTGCAGAAGCATCATATTTTTCAACGCTGACTCAGCCTGCAATTGCTCTCTTGAAACAGGCGGATTAAAATCTTCTACCCACTCGATATCCACCATCAGCCACCTGGGATTATCCATCGACGAGGAGGAATCATGGTACTTACTGGCAGGGTCAAATTGGTGATGATCAGGATATGCTGATTTTACAACCCGGGCAATTCCCATTATCGAGAGTGGCTTCACGACGCTGTGATAGAAAAATACAAGATCACCAATATTCATCTCTTTAAAAAAATTTCTGGCCTGGTAATTTCTTACACCCTCCCATGCTGTTCTTTTTTGGGGAGATTTTTTCAGATCGGCCCAGGAAAAGGTCCCAGGTTCCGTTTTAAATAACCAATGCTTCATAAAAAAATAAAATATCAAGCTCACCTCTTGTCAAATCTATTCTGATTAAGCAAATTCGATGATAACTAAAAATATTATGAATAATCTGAATAATCAGAAATTTTTAAATTAATATATTACTTTTGACGTTCTTGGCAATGGACCAGTTAAACTTTTTTTATAATCTATATCTTTTTCTTTATTTTTAATAGACGACCTGATTCCTCTATTCAGTAAAGTTTTTTAAAATAAGATAAAAGATTTTTTTTAGACATAATTATTACATTATGATATAAAATAAATTATTAAAAAACTGATCAGATAAAAGTTTTTAGTCAGAATATTGGAGGAAGAAGTTATGCAAATAGATACAGGAACGACGGCCTGGATGTTAATTTCAACAGGTCTGGTCCTTTTTATGATTCCAGGACTTGCCATGTTTTACGGCGGTCTTGTAAGAACCAAAAATGTTATTGGAACCATGATGCATAGCTTCGTAGCACTTGCTGTCATCGGGGTTCTATGGGTAACTGTAGGGTACTCACTGACCTTTGGTCAAAATATACTGGGCGGCTTTATAGGATGGAACTGGAATTACTTTTTTTTAAAGGGTATTGATGAGTCCATTGTTAACGGTGTACCTGAATATGTCATTGCGATGTTTCAGGGAAAGTTTGCCATCATCACCCCTGCACTTATCAGCGGAGCCATCGCAGAAAGAGTTACGTTTAAAGGTTATGTTCTTTTTATAGCTGCATGGTTTCTTTTAATCTACTGTCCATTGGCCCACTGGATATGGGCAACTGACGGTTGGCTCTACAACTCAGGCCCATCTGGCGTCATTGATCTTGCGGGAGGTCTTGTTATACATGTCTCAGCAGGCACCAGTGCACTGGTTGCAGCCCTTTATCTCGGTAATCGATATGGATTTCCGCACAACACCATGCACCCGAACAATCTTGTAATGACCCTTATGGGTGCAGGTTTTCTCTGGGTAGGCTGGTTTGGATTTAATGCCGGCTCAACCGTACATAGCGGACTCGATACTGCACGAGCTCTGACCATGACCCAGGTATCTGCCTCTGCAGGGGCCTTTACATGGATGATCATAGAAGCCATTAAATTCAGAAAAGTTACCTCTCTCGGGTTTGTCTCGGGAATACTCGCTGGACTTGTTGTCATCACTCCGGCAGCGGGTGTGGTACTTCCTTACGGAGCACTGCTCCTTGGTGCTGCCTCCAGTATTATCTGCTTCTATGCTCTTGAATTGAAAAACAAGTGGAAATATGATGACAGTCTCGACTGTTTTGGCATCCACGGGGTAGGCAGTGGATTCGGTGTACTTGCACTGAGTTTCCTGATACGCCCTTCGTGGATGAGCGACGCCGCTGCAAAGGCAGGAAGCTGGGGTGCAATCGACCAGTTCCTTGTTCAAGTTAAGGGAATGGGAGTTACTATCTTACTTGCAGCAGTCGGAACCTACATTCTCTGTGTCCTTATTGAAAAAAGCGTTGGCTTTCGTGTCCATAAAGCCCGGGAACTTGCTGGCCTTGATCACTCAGAGCACGGCGAGAGTGGCTATGGCCTTATGAACCTGCATTAAAAAAGCAATTAAAAAGGAATATTTATGAAAATGATAATTGCAATTATTCAACCTGACAAATTGGACGAAGTGCGTGAAGCGCTTCTTGCTGCGGAAATTACACGAATAACAGTAAACCGCGTTGCCGGCCATGGTCAAGAGGCAGACAAAGAAATTTTCCGTGGTCAGGAAGTAACACCCAACCTTCTGCCCAAGGTCGAAATTAAAATAGCTTGTAATGATGAGTTTGAAGAGATCATAGTACAAACCATAATGAAAGCTGCCCGCCATGATGACGGGAAAGTGGGCGATGGTAAAATATTTGTTCAACAACTCGACAAATGCTATCGAATTCGAACCGGGGAAAGCGGCGGAAAAGCGATTTGATTATCTGTATTAAAAAAGGGGGGCTGCCCCCTTTAGCCTGCACAAGGTTGCAGACTAAACCCCCGGATAGATTACAAAAGGCCGTTAGTCACATTAAAAAAATTTACGCCTTGTTGTAAAAAATAAATCCTGGTAAAGAATAGCCGAATTACAATATGATATCAAATTCAATTAACTGTATTCATCAATGAAAATATTTAAAAAAATAAAAACAGGGTTTTTTGCCTTTTTCAGTAATACTTCTTTGTTAACATACCAGGTAAATATACTCCTGCGCAATACACTGCCTATAACCATTATGGTAATTCTAATGGCAGTTACTTATGGATGGATTTTATGGAAACATGTAGACCATCTTTATTTATCACTCTGGATGGGCTCATTTTTCTGCATCTCCATTATTCGGATTATTACCGCAGCTCTTTTTCATAAAAAAAAGTCTGAAAATAAAAATTATCAGTTTTATATAACCTTGCAAATTTTCACCTCCCTCATTTCCGGCCTGACCATGGGACTTACGATTTACATGCTTCCTCCTGGATTCTCTTTTTTACATATTTATGTTCTTATCATGATTATCGCAATGATGGCTGGAGCCGTATCTTCTTTATCTGCAAATATATATGCTTTTTTATCTTATTTTATGCCTCTTTTTCTACTGTTTCTGGGCAGACTGCTCTACAGCTTATATCTGTTTCCTGAAAATCAGTATATCACAGGAATGGTGCTCTTGTTTTTCACAGGCCCCCTTGTTCTGATTCGCTTTGCACTTGAGAGTAATCGTGTTTTAACCAGGTCATATAATATGTATATGGAAAAAGATAACCTCTTGAGACAACTGGAAAAAGAAAAAGAACAGCTAAAACTATCTGAAATTGTATTAAAAAATATAAACGAAGCTGTCATGATTACCGATGCAAAAAACAAAATAATAAAAGTAAACAATGCATTTACCGATTTTACGGGTTACTCATCTAAAGAAGTTATTGGTAAAAACCCATCCATCCTCAAATCAAAAAAACATGGTAATGAATTTTATCGGGAGATGTGGAACTCTATTGCGGTCAAAGGGTCATGGAGCGGTGAGATCTGGAACAAAAGAAAAAACAGAGAAATTTATCCTGAATTGCTGAATATTGTAATTCTTCGCAATCATAACGGAGAGATCACTCATCACATCGGCAACTTTATGGACATATCCAATTTCAAAATGAGAGAACATGAATTAAACTATCTTGCTCACTATGATCTTTTGACCGGACTCCCCAATCGAAGATCCCTTTATGAATATCTTGACAACAACCTGAGTAATCTTAAAGAACTAGATGAAGAACTTGCTATTCTTTTTATGGATTTAAATCTCTTTAAAAACATTAACGATCTGCATGGGCATAATGTTGGAGATTTACTCCTTAATGAAATTGCTACACGCCTTAAAGAGACTCTGCGCGAAGAAGATAAAATTGCACGTCTCGGTGGAGATGAATTCGCAATTATCATTAAAAAAGAAAGTAAAAAAAATATTTCCTTGATTGCAAAAAATATAATAAAAATAATCGAAAAACCTTTTGTTGTGCACGACATTACCTGCACAATCGGTGTCAGTATCGGCATCGCTCTGGCTCCTGAAAACGGAATAGAAAGAATGGATTTAATGCATAAAGCTGATCAAACCATGTATAAAGCTAAAAAAGAGATTCAAAATAAAAAAACAAAAAGCAGTGTTCTGTTTTACAAATAATAAAACAAATATTGTTTTCAGTCTATTTTTTATCCGCAATATTAATGCAACTTCTTGAAGTAAACAATTTAATAAATTCATTTTCTTCAAGAGGTTTGCTGAAATAGAATCCTTGTATCTCATGACATTTATCATTTTGGAGAATTTTCAACTGATCCTCTGTCTCTACGCCTTCAGCAACAACCCGCATCTGCATGCTTTCACCCATTGCGATTATTGCCCTGACTAGCGCTGCATCATTTTTATTATTCACCATATGTTTGACAAATGACCTGTCAATTTTCAACTTGTTTACAGGAAATTGTTTTAAATAGTTTAATGATGAATATCCTGTTCCAAAGTCATCTATAACAATTCTTATACCCATCGTTTTCAACTCTTCCAGAATATGAATAGCATGAACAATATTGTCCATTAAAACACTTTCTGTCAATTCAAACTGAACTCGTTGTGGATTAATTCCAGATTCCCTTAGAGCATCTT
>Ga0224495_10002406_pt1 | contig 12206 bp, 11 predicted proteins | sample SF_Jul11_sed_USG_FD_168128 | JGI IMG/M metagenome (GOLD analysis project Ga0224495, IMG submission 168128) | Sediment microbial communities from San Francisco Bay, California, United States - SF_Jul11_sed_USGS_4_1 | ecosystem: Environmental > Aquatic > Marine > Sediment | place: USA: California... | reverse complement strand
GCTCAAATCCGCCCGCGTGAAGACGCTCAGGGACTATATTGCCCTGCTCATAGAGGAAGAAAAGAACTCGAAGGACAGACTGGCCGCCATCGCCCGTTACTGCTATTTTGCCAGGAAGAACGACCTGTACATCTACTTCGCCGGGCTTCTTGGTGCTTCGGATGTGTTGCCCGCAATCGGCGAAAGACTGGAGACGATCGCCGGAAAGACCGCCCATCGGAGGGTCTTTCATGATTTGGAGATGCCGCCCCTGGGTTCGCCGCAGGACAGCTACCCGAAGCTGACCAAGATGATTCTGGACAGAATGGAAGCCGAGTTGCCGGCCCGGACGTGCAGGGAGGTTCTCACCTGGAACTACCACAACATTCCCATTGCAGCGTTCAAGGAGAGCAAAAAACGTTTTGAAAAGGCTGCCAGCATCGACGAGTATCTCAAGGGCGAGCACAAGAGGCTTATCGAGGAGCTGGAAGAGTGCATGCGAGAAGGACGACTGTGGTACGAGCAGGAGATCACCCCCGAAGTCGTGGAGTTCGTGAGAGGCAATCAGGAAATATGTACCGGGCTCAGACAAGGCGACAAGGTCAACCTGACCAAAATACCCTATGCCCCCAAGCAATTCTTAGAAGAAAAAGACCCTACAATGAGGAAGTACTATGGGTGCCACTGCCAACTTGTCAGAACGGCTTTGCGCGACGGCAAGCCCAAGATACCAGCCACCTTCTGTTACTGCAGCGCCGGTTATGAGAAGCTCCATTTCGACGCAATCTTTGACCAACCCGTGGAAGTCGAACTGCTCGAAACACCGTTGAAAGGCGACGCAAGATGCCGTTTCGCCATCAAGATCCCGAAAAGCAAGATGAAATAGGCGGAGGTCGCCGCTGTGGATATCGTTTATGACCGTGACGGGGAACTCTTCCACCTCCAGACGGCGGAGGACTTCGGCACCAATCTCTTCGCAGGCTACCTCCTCTGCCCTCCTGATGCTGTGCTCCTCCAGCAGACCCATCGGGAACTCTCCTAGCTAGAATTATCGAGACGCCAAGCAGAAATCGGCGAGGTAAATATCAAGGGATGGAACAGGATTTGGGTGTAGAAAGGAAGTACCCAGACACACATAGATAACGTGTCACCACAGGAATCGGAAAGCACTCTAGTTTTTCCCAGGTGGACAAATCGCTATTTTGTGCAGCCCGATTCCACAAGTCAAGATTTGCTTTCATTAGGAGAGAAGTCGCTATATGGTTCCGGCGAACACAATTTGGGACCTACACGACGTCTAATCTTGTAGCCAGTCTTTACATTAGTCAACATAAGTTATATTATATATTTTTTATTGACATTTTATTTCAAGGGTCTCAGAGATGGACAAGAAGGAGAATATTAGAAGCATAATCGGGTTGATGAACAACCTGATGCTCTCGGCTAAAGCCCATGAGCCTCATCCCTGGTTGCACCTTGAGCTGACCAGGGAACAGTTGCGCATCATGTTTCTGCTCTCCTTCAAAGGCCGAAGCTCGCCTGGTGAGGCGGCCGCATCTTTCGGCGTACCCAGGGCCAATGTTACCAGCATCATTGATCGGCTGGTAGAAAGGGGGCTAATCAGTCGCCAAGAGAACCCGGATGACCGCCGCAGCCATATCCTTTCTCTTACTGAAGAAGGCAAAAGCCAGGTGGAGCGACTACGGGAGATAGGCGCTGCCAAGATCAAAGGCGTGCTGGAAAGAATGCCGGACAATGCCCTGGTTTCTCTCCAGAAGGGTTTAGAGGCACTTATAAAGGCTCTCGAAGAAGAAGGAGAAGTCAATGGATGTAATTGAAGCCAGTAATATAGTCAAGAGGTTCGGTGAGCTGGAAGCGGTCAAGGGAGTATCCTTCAGTGTCAAGGAAGGAGAGATATTCGGTTTTCTGGGTCCCAACGGCGCCGGCAAGACGACCACCATAAATATACTCTGCACCCTTCTAAAGCCTACAGCCGGGCAGGCGAAGGTCAACGGTCATGATGTCATTAAAGAGCGCAGCCAGGTGCGTCAGTCAATCGGGTTGGTCTTCCAGGAACCGAGCTTGGATGATTACCTGACGGCAGAACAGAACCTCCGTTTCCACGGCTATGCTTATGGCGTCCCAAGAAATGTTCTGGAGCCGCGCTTGAAAGAGCTTTTAGAGATGATGGAGTTGTGGGACAGGCGCAAAGGCAAGATTAACACCTACTCCGGTGGTATGAAGCGCCGTCTGGAAATTGCCCGGGGCCTTTTGCATCACCCAAGAGTGCTTTTTTTGGACGAGCCAACTCTAGGCCTGGATCCGCAGACGCGCCGCCGCATATGGGACTATATACATGACTTACGGAAAAGAGAGAATCTGGCCATATTTATGACCACCCACTACATGGACGAGGCGGAAAACTGTGACCGCATCGCTATCATGGACTATGGCCGGACTGTGGCTCTGGACACGCTGGAAAAACTGAAAGATGGTGTCGGTGGCGACGTCATCTCTATTAAGACGGAGGACAACGAAGAGGCGGTGCGACTCCTGGAGGGGCAGTATAAGTTCAAGCCTAGCATCGAAAACGGCATCATCAGTTTCACCGTGTACCACGGCGAGGAATTTTTGCCCAAGTTTGTCTCCGGATTCCCGCTGCGACTACTCTCCATCGGCTTGAGGCGTCCTACTCTGGAAGATGTATTCTTAAAGCTCACCGGACGCAATATCAGGGAACAGGAGGTTGACTCAATGCAGCAGATGAAAAATATGGCTAGAATGAGGAGGCACTAAAGACGATGGCTATCGTTTTTCGTACTATCTGGGTGATAGCCTACCGCGAGCTCCTGCGTTTTGTCCATGACAGGCCACGGATGTTCTCCTCCTTTTCTATGCCGATTATATTCCTGATAATTTTTGGTGCCGGCTTCGGTAGGCTTATCGGCCAAATGATGCCCGGCGTAGACTATATACAGTTCATGTATCCCGGTATTCTAGCCATGACAGTATTGATGACTTCTGTCATGTCCGGCGTCTCCATCGTCTGGGATAGAGAATTCGGTTTCCTAAAAGAGGTGCTGGTTTCTCCCTTGAGCCGTAGCGGAGTGTTAGCCGGCAAGGCCGTCGGCGCTGCCACCATCGCCATCATTCAGGGGGCCATAATGCTGGTGCTGGCACCCATTGTTAATGTTCCCATCAACTTGGGCACGGTGCTGGCTCTTTTGCCGCTCCTCTTAATACTCTCCCTCGCTCTTTCCGGGTTGGGGCTGCTAATCGGTGCCCGGATGCGCTCGCAGCAGGGATTTCAGATAATGATGCAGTTGGTGATTTTCCCCATAATGTTTCTCTCTGGCATCTTCTTCCCCGTCTCCGGCGTAGCCACCTGGCTGGAGGTACTCTCCAAATTGAACCCGGTGACCTATGGAATAGATGCTATACGCCAAGTCTTCTTGGGCACCGAGGTGGCCGGCGTTACCGTCTTTGGCCACACCATGGGCATCGTGGATTCGGCTATTGTGGTGGCGATGGTTGGGGTAGTGCTCCTGACTACCGCCATCTGGGCCTTCAACAGACAGGAGTGAGTCGGAGCACCCGGAGCAATTCGTACTATCAAAACTTGGTTCTGAAGGCCGTCATTCTATTTGCTGAGCTATAGGCCATCACAAATCTCCACTGACAGGCGAATCAGGTGAGTTACACGAAATGAGTTCTGGTTGGGTGACGCCGGGATTGAACATTCCCGAGGAAAGCGCAACACTGCTGCCGCCCCAGGCTTGGTGAGAAACTAGCGTAGGGGACCTTGGGCCTAACTCAGGAGGCTTTGACCTGGTATCTGGCCTTGCCTTCTTCGTAGAGGTCGCCGCCGTGGATATCGTTTACGACCGTGACGGGGAAATCCTCGACCTCCAGGCGGCGAAGGGCTTCGGCACCAAGCTCTTCGTAGGCTACCACCTCCGCCTTCTTGATGCTCTTAGAGATTATGGCGCCGGCACCGCCTATCGCCCCCAGGTAGACCGCCTTGTGTTTGACCATGGCGTCTTTCACCGCCTTGGACCGCAGGCCCTTGCCGATCATTCCCTTGAGTCCTTCAGCGATCAAGCGGGGGGCGTAGGCATCCATCCTACCGCTGGTGGTGGGGCCGGCCGAGCCGATTACTTTGCCCGGCCGGGCCGGGCTGGGCCCCATGTAGTACACGGTTGCCCCCTTGATATCGAAGGGCAGAGCTTTCCCCCGGTCCAGAGCTTCAACCATCTTCTTGTGAGCGGCGTCGCGGGCAGCGTAAATGATGCCTGTGAGCAGGAGATTATCACCGGCTTTGAGGTCTTTCAGGACTTCGTCGTTTAACGGAAGCGTGATTCTCTTTGCCATAGTTCTCACCTTGTGTTTACCATTATTTCTTACCTCAGACTCCCAAGGTAGCTGACGGTAAGCTGCTTTTCCTTTACCTCGGATGGGGTGTAGTCGGGAAGGAGCATAGGGGCCACCCTGTCGGTCTTGATGCCGGCCTCCTTGAGCTCCTTAAGATATGCCTTTACGTGCTTCAGGGTCAGCTCTCCGTCTTTGGCTTTCTCCCTGGCGAATGTGGCAGCGTTTCTGCCGGCAATCCTGCCGAATACGACAATATCCATGAGCGAGTTGCCCATCAGCCTGTTTTCTCCATGCAGTCCGCCGGTCACTTCTCCGGCAACATAAAGCCCGGGCACGACGGTCTCGCATTCGGCGTTGTCCTTGAGCCCGCCGTTCTGATAATGGAGCGTGGGATAGACCAGCATGGGCGCTTTAGATATATCAATCCCCAGGCGGTCGTAGACCTTCCATTTCCCGACAAAGGCGGTCCTCACCCTCCCCTCGCCATGGAGGATGTCGAGCATAGGAGAATCGAGCCAGATCCCTACCTTCCCGGTAGGAGTGGGAACACCGTTGCCGTCCAGGCATTCCTTGATGAAACGGGCCGCTTCCACGTCACGCGGCTCGCGCTCATTGACGAATTTCTCTCCATGCACATTCAAAATGTCCGACCCCTCCGACCGGAACCTCTCGGTAATCAGCCACCCCTCTATCTGCTCCGGGAAGACAACGCCCGTGGGGTGATATTGAACGGTGTGCAGGAAAGACAGAGGCACCCCTGCCCTGTAGCCTAAAACAATACCATCGGCAGTGGCGCCGTAGTGATTGGTGGTCATGAAACCCTGGACGTGGAGCCTGCCGGCACCACCGGTGGCCAGAATTACCGCCTTAGCCCTGGCGACAAGATACTCCTCGGTCTCCATGTTATAGAGCACCGCTCCGGCGCACTGCCCGTGCTCATTGATGACAAGCTCCACCGCCGGCGAAAACTCCAGCACTTTGATGCTCTTTCTGTTACGGGCTTCATCGCGCACGGTACGCATGATTTCCATGCCGCTGAGGTCGGCACAGTAGTGCATCCTCTTGCGGCACGTCCCTCCGCCATGCATAGCGCCCAGTCGGCCGTCGGGAAACTTGGAGAACATGACCCCCAGGCTTTCCAGCCACTGGAGGGCATCGGGAGCCTGCTCAACAAAAGCGGCCACAATGTCCGGGTCGTTTTTGAAATGCCCTCCTCCCATCACATCCAGGTAGTGATAGTATGGAGAATCCTTCTCTCTTTTTGAGGCACCCTGGATCCCGCCTTCAGCCATCATGGTATTGGAATCGCCGTGCCGCAGCTTGGTAGCTATAATAACCTGAGCGCCGTTTTCCTCGGCGATTATGGCAGCGACAGTAGCAGCGCCACCACCGCCGATAACCAGGACATCGGTCTCGTAATCGACCCTGGACAGGTCCACCTGGTCGGGGTCAACCCTGCTCTTAGCCTCCAGCAGGTCGACAAACTCGTGAGCTATTCTATAGCCCTTACTCGGGCCGACCTTTATCTCCCTCCTGCCCTCTTCCTTGTAATCGGGGTGATACTTCAATATCTCCTGCCTTTCTTCCAGGGACATGAAGGGAAACTCTTCCCCTTTCTTCCTTTTCTCGACACGGGCAGGCCTGGTCTGCTCAACTTTCTTGATATAGGGCTCGAAGAAATCGGGATATCCTAAGTAACTCATCTCGCCTCCTACAGATACGTCGTATCCTTTGGTTTCCAATCCTCCCCGGCCGTCAACGGCTCTACCTCCCGTTCCTGGTACCGCTTCTTCAGCTCATCCTCCTTGGCCCGCTTCAACTCGTCCAGAAACCGGTCGTACCTTCCTTCGTCGACTGCTTTCACCATCTCGGCTAAATGCCCGGCGCGGGGGACGATCCTGGCCCCATAGATTCTGCGCGCCAGCTGGAACATATGATACTGGGCCAACTCCCCGAAGCAGCGGCTGGTGCACAACCCGCATTGAATGCAATCGAAGCTCAGTTGAGCAGCCCCGGCGATATTCCCCTGCTTCAAGGCCGAGACGGCGTCCATTACCTCTATTCCCTGAGGGCAGGCCTTGGTGCAGGAATTGCAGGCCACACAGCGAAACATCTCGGGATATAGCTTGAAGACCTCTTCAGAGGCAGCGGTCAGTCCGGCAAACTCATACGTGGCCCGATTAGCGGGGAAGAAGGGAATCTGGGCTATGTACATGTCCGGCTCGACCGTCTTCTGACAGGCCAGCGCCACCTGCAACCTGTAATCGCCGGGCTTGCGATAAAAGGTACCGCAGGCGCCGCAGGTGCCCCCGCGGCATCCGCAGCCCCGAATGAGTATGTAGCCGGCATATTCCATGGCTTTCATAATGGTAAGGCCTTCGGGGACTTCATAGCGCTTGCCCATGATATATATGGGGATCAGCTTGGCCGCTATTTGTCTTTTTCCTCTGACTTTTGTCGCTGCCGGTTTTTTCGCTCTGTGTTTGACTGCTGTCGCTGGTGATTTCTTCTTTGTCTGTTTGGCACTCATTGTCAACCCCCAATCGGTCGAAACTTTCACCCTAGGCGAGCAAGTTCTTTATCCTCAGAAGAGATTCCGCTTTACCATAGTTCAGCTCAAAATGACATATCTTAGGATCGAGCCCCAGGGCAAGAGCCAGAAGCTGCGTAAAATAGAACAGCGGCATCCTTTTAAACCCACTATTCTTCTTCATCAATTCTTGCTGCCCCTGGGCCAGATTATAATCGCATAAAGGGCAGGTGAGAACCAGAGCCTCCGCCCCGTGGCTCAATGCCGAGTTTAGGATAGCCCGCGCATATTCAGCAATAGCATCGGGACTGCTTACTATTTGATAAGAACCGCAGCACGTCGTGGACTCAGGAAAATCAACGGCCCTGGCCCCCAGAGCTTTAAGAAAGTCCCGCAAGATGACGGGGTTTTCCACGCTATCTATGGCTACCTCCCGGGGGCGAAGAAGGGTACACCCATAGTAAGGGGCTACTTTTAGCCCTAGAAGAGGGAGCTTTACCATTTGCGAAACAACATCCCATCCTACATTGTCTCTCAACACTTCCAAAAGATGGACTACTTCTACCTCCCCACTATAATCCAGCCCCTCATCTATGAAGCTATTAATCGTATTCCTTTTTTCCACATCCTCTTTCATCAGAAGGTTAGCTCTCTTCAAGGTATTAAGGCAAAACGCACACAAAGTGACGAGCTCGGTCTTTCCCTGTTTTTTCACCCGGATGAGGTTGCGTACGGGGGCTACCTGATGGATTAAATCATCTTCAGCCAGAGAATAAACCGCGCCACAGCAGTTCCATCTGGGGACCTCATCCAGCTTCAATCCCAGGACTTTCATGGAAGCCACGGCGGGTTCCTCCAGATTCCTGGCCCTGGTTTTCAGGGTACATCCGGGATAATAGGCCAAGCTCATTTTCTAATCCTCTAGCCCGTAAACTTCCTCAAACCACTGACCATAGCTATTTGAGGAAGTTCGGAACGTTTTTCCGGTGAAATATCCTCAGGGCGTACTTGGTCAACATTCTTCCTCAGGGTGAGAAGCCTTATCGCTTCCATCACCTTGGCGAGGTCGAACCCTCTGGGGCAATTGACAGAACAGGCAAGACAGGAGGCACAGGCCCAGACGGTCCTGGAACCGGCAATTTCCTCCTCCAATCCTAACCTCGCCAGCTCGATAATCCGGCGAGGGGAGATGTCCATATTGGGAGCAGCGGGACAGTTTCCGGAGCACATGCCGCACTGGTAACATAGTTGAAGGTTCTGTCCGCTGAGCTCCCTGACTTTCTTTACAAACTCGCGGCGTGACTTTTTTGGCGAAACGGTTACGGACACCTTCTTAGTCATTTCTCAACTAGCTTAGAGCGTCGCTTCCTCATGGCGATCACACCAGCACTGCATGTTCACTGCCACAGGCATGCTGGCAATATGGCAAGGGAACGTTTCCACATGGACCGCCAGGGCGGTCACCGTCCCGCCATAGCCCATAGCACCGATACCCAGATTATTGACCTTTTCCAGAATTTCCTTCTCCAAAGCAGCAACCTCGGGGTCGGGGCTTGGCTCGCCGATTTTGCGCAACAACGCCTTCTTGGCTATAAACATGGTCTGGTCTGTCGTCCCGCCTATGCCGACGCCGATGATGACCGGCGGACAGGGATTGCTGCCGACCTCGCTGACGAGTTTGACGACAAAGTCTATGACCCCCTGACGTCCCTGAGATGGAGACAGGACAGTCAGACGGGAACAATTCTCCGAGCCACCTCCCTTGGGCAGGACGCTGATTTTCAGCTTGTCGCCGGAGACTATGTCGGTATGAATCATGGCCGGCGTGTTGTCCTTAGTGTTCACCCGGGCAAAGCAAGGCCCTTTCACTATGGATTTACGTAAATAGCCCTTATCGTACCCCTGGCGCACTCCTTCATTGACTGCGGTGTAAAGGTCACCTCCGGTTATGTGCACTTCCTGGCCCAGCTCCAGCACGACCACAGCGGCGCCGGTGTCCTGACAGAGAGGAATTTGCTCCTTGCCGGCGATGTTGGCATTCTCCAGGATTCTGTCCAGCACGTCACGGCAAACAGGAGATTTCTCTTTCTCTTTTGCCTGGTTCAATGCAGATGTAACGTCCGGGGGCAGATAATGGCAGGAATGCTCAAATAGACGGGCTACGGTGTTCGTTATGTCACTGGCTTTGATTTCCCTCATCTCTTTTGGCGGCTCATCCTGGCTCCGTGATGCTGGATGCGCTGGATCTGCAAATTTGCCGTACTACCGTTGACGCATTGAGGCCAGCATTGATCAGGAACAGGACTTGTGCCTTTTCTCCCTTCTTTTCAATTGGCCTTTTTGGGGGTCGCGTGAATCTCGCGAAAAGGAGAGAACTTTCTCAAGCATGTATATTTACTTTAACATTTTCGACGAAAAAACTGAAGGTTCTCACGTCTATCTGATCGAAGATTGCTTTTTGTCTAGCTTCCCTTCAGCTTGCCGGCTTTGACCTGAGCGATAAGCTCATCCTCCTTCTTCACTTCCTCAAGAGTCTTAGGGGCATAGGGCGGCTTCCATTCGTCCGGGACGGTCTTGTCTATACCATACTTGTATTTCAAGAAGCGGGCACCGGTGGCAGGGAAAAGGGCATAAGTGAGGACGTCCTGAATATTCCTGGTAAATTCCTTCGATTCCTCTTTGGCTTTTTCCAATTCCGGAGCGACCAGGTCCGCCGGCCGGGAGGCGATGGGCTCTTTGCCTTTGAGAATAGTCTTCTGGATATCGGGGTCAATCGGAGCCGGCGGCCTGCCATAGCCCCCGGATACATATTCCCTGGCCTCTTTGGAGACAAGCTTGTAGCGTCCTATCAGGACATTCTGTACTGCCTGGACGCCGACGATCTGGCTCGTAGGTGTAACCAGAGGCGGATAGCCAAATTCCTCCCTGACCCTGGCGGTCTCCTGTCTCACCTCAGCCAGCCTGTCCAGAGCGTCCATTTGCCTGAGCTGCGCTACCAGGTTCGTGGTCATGCCGCCGGGAATTTGATGCATCAGGGCTCCGGTGTCTATGATCGACATTGCCGATGTGTCCAGAAAATCTCTGTATTTTGGTGCGATCTCCTCGAGCATCTGGCCACACTTGAATAATTGCTCAACGTCGAGCCCGGTGTCCCTATTTGTGCCATACAGAGCCACCACCAGGGGCTCGGTAGCTGCCTCTGAGGAGCGTAAAGCAAAGGGAGACAATGCGGTGTCAATAATGTCGACCCCAGCCTCGATGGCCTTCAGCAGAGACATGGACCCCTGCCCGGTCGTATAGTGGGTGTGGAGGTTGACAGGTACTTTCACGTTTTCCTTAAGGGCTTTGATTAACTCATAGGCATCATAAGGGGAGATAAGCCCGGCCTGGTCTTTAATACATATGGAATCAGCACCCATGTCCTGGAGGATGAGCGCTTTCTTAACAAAGTATTCCAGGTTATAGATCGGCCCGCCCATCCTGGGCTGAGTGAGCGAGTAACACAGGGCTCCCTGGTAGTGCCTGCCGCATTTTTTGATCGCCCTGGCAGCACGCTCGTGATTGCGCTCATCATTCACGGCATCGAAAACACGGAAAATATCGATTCCCACCTCGGCCGCCTGTTCCACAAAAGCATCAACCAGATCGTCGGGATAGTTCCGATAACCCACCAAATTCTGTCCCCGTAGAAGCATCTGAAGTTGAGTATCGGGCATGAGTTTCTTCAACTTGCGGGGCCTGTCCCAGGGGTCTTCACCCAAAAAGCGATGGGCTACGTCAAATGTCGCTCCGCCCCAGACCTCCATGGAATAGAAGCCACACTTGTTCATTTCAGGGGCCATCCACTCCATATCCTCAGTTCGCATCCGTGTAGCAACTGTGGACTGATGCCCGTCACGAAACGTGGTGTCACAAATCTTGACCGGGTCTCTGGCTTTCGGCCTTGTCTTCACCTTATCAGTGGTTAAGTCTCTGGCCGAGATGGGACCTTTTCTTAGTGCGCTCACGAATTATCTCCTTTCCGCCACTGCGAGCACCATGTTGCTTGAATCTTCGAGTTCAGCCACAGATTCCGGCCTTTCGCCGGACTCTTTGTCCGGCTTCGAGCTTCAGCGATGGATAGCAGTCAATGGCAGTGGCAGCTACTGGTACTTCACAAAACTTCATCACATGGGAATATTCCCATGCTTCTTCTGGGGTCTCGTCTCCCGTTTAGTAGAGAGAATCTCCAGGGCCTTGATTATCTTGGGGCGGCTCTCGTGGGGTGCAATCACCTCGTCAACATATCCCCGCGAGGCGGCGATGTAGGGATTATAGAGCAGGTCACGATATTCCCGAATCTTTTCCTGCTCTTTGGCTTTGGGATCCGGCGCTGCGTCTATTTCCTTGCGAAAGATAATAGGTGTCGCCCCCTCAGCCCCCATCACCGCGATCTCCGCGGCGGGCCAGGCGAAAACGAAATCAGCGCCCAGGTCTCTGCTGCACATAGCCAGATACGAGCCTCCGTAATCTTTGCGTATGACCAGAGTGATTTTGGGAACCGTGGCCTCGGAGTAAGCCCACAGAACCTTGGCCCCGTGCCTTATTATACCCAGCCACTCCTGGTCTTTACCCGGCAGGTAGCCAGGGACGTCGGCAATAGTAAGCAAGGTAATGTTGAAGGCATCGCAGAATCTGATAAATCGGGTGATTTTATCCGCGGCATTGACGTCAAGACAGCCGGCAAGATGCATCGGCTGATTAGCTATGATGCCCACCGGTCTACCATTGAACCGGGCAAAGCAAATGATGGCGTTCTGGGCATAATGAAGATGGGGCTCAAGTATTTCGCCATTATCCACAATGGATTTGACAACATCCCTCATGTTGTAGACTTTGTTGGGCTCGTCCGGGATGATAGTATCAAGGGCGGAGTCAACGCGGTCCGGGTCATCGGTGGGCTTCATTACAGGCGGGCTGTCTTTATTGCTTGAGGGAAGGTAACCCAGAAGTTTCTTTGTAAGCTCGATAGCCTGAGCATCGCTATCGCAGGCAAAATGGCATACACCACTTTTGGTGGCATGAGGAATAGCGCCGCCCAGCTCTTCAGAGGTGATCTCTTCGCCTGTAACCTGTTTGATGACTGCCGGGCCGGTGATATGCATGTAGCTCGTCCCCTTTACCATGAACACCCAGTCGGTCATGGCGGGGGAATAGACAGCCCCTCCGGCAGTCGGTCCCATAATTGCCGAGAGCTGGGGAATGACCCCGGATGCCGCGGAATTCCGGAAGAATATCTGCCCATAGCCCGAAAGGGCATCAACCCCCTCCTGAATCCGGGCCCCTC
>Ga0224495_10002405_pt1 | contig 12208 bp, 7 predicted proteins | sample SF_Jul11_sed_USG_FD_168128 | JGI IMG/M metagenome (GOLD analysis project Ga0224495, IMG submission 168128) | Sediment microbial communities from San Francisco Bay, California, United States - SF_Jul11_sed_USGS_4_1 | ecosystem: Environmental > Aquatic > Marine > Sediment | place: USA: California... | reverse complement strand
TATGGTAGGAATATTTTCTCTTTTGATATATTGCCATACATCCAGTTCTGTCCAGTCAAGCAAGGGATGAATTCTGATGTGTGTATTTTGTTTTGTTTTTGCCTGAAAAAAATCCCATAGCTCGGGCGGTTGGTTTTCGTAATTCCATCTGAAATCTTTGTCTCGTGGTGAAAAATGCCGTTCTTTGGCGCGAATGCCATGTTCATCACGGCGTATTGCCAGCATAATTGCGCCAAAATTATACCGGCTTACAACTTGCTTTAAGGCTTCTGTCTTAAGCAGATTGCAACAGGACAATTTATCATTATGACTTACTTCTTTTGCGGCCTTTGAAGTATTTTCCGCTACGATTAGGTCGAGGTTCCATATCCCGGTAAACTTTTCACGAAAGGTGTACATGCATTCAAACTTTTTGCCGGTGTCGATGTGGATTACAGGAAACGGGACTGTTCCCATGAAGGCTTTTCGAGACAACGCTAAAAGGACAGTGGAATCTTTCCCCATCGACCATAAGGCAGCTATTTTTTCGAAATGGCTGTAAGCTTCACGAATGATATATATGCTTCGGTTTTCAAGTTCATCGAGTCTATTCATTTTGCCGGCTCCAATTGACTCTCTTATAAGACACAGTATGTCAGCAAGTCTGTCCTGATAAAAGTAAAACAAAAGTAAATGGTGTGGCGAAGCCATATAGTTCTTTTTTGATTCACCGATACTTCGGGAGATGCGATATCACGGATGATGTTAGCGGATTGCCGGTGTTATTATTTTATTTTGAGGAGTGGACTTCATCTGCTTCCTGGCAAAAAGTTTTACAAATAGTCCATTTCCAAACTGCTCCGCCTCGACCTCTACAAAGCCTTGTGTATTCAACTTCTTTTCAAAGCCTTCATCCTTCCATAAATGCAAGGTCCATATGCGCGTATACTTGGCCAAGTTCCCATCATAGTAATCTTCATCGGAGAGATAAGCCAAGCCCTCAAAATATGCTATGTTTCGATTTGGATCGTAAATATAGTTGGGAAGATTCGAGTAATAGTTGAAACTATGATATGAGCATGCATGTGGATGAAGAATGATATCAGTTGCTGGTTCGAATTCAATAGACCTTATTGCCTTCTGATATTCCGCCTTATAAGTAGTCTGGGCGATGTTAGTCAAGTAGAATACGAGATTTGAGATGATGAACAAGGCCGTCAGAACGATTGCTGTTTTTCTGCCAATAAAAGCAAGAACATCTCTGACTCCATAAGATATAATTGTCAACAGGATGGGCACTACAAAAATCAAATAGCGTACATGATATAATGGAGTCTTGAATGAGATCAGGTATATAATCCCCAACATGAGAAGCACTAACCATGAGAGCTTTGGAGAGTACCTGGTGCTACTGCCAAACTCCAGAATAATACCACCTATGCTCAGCCAAATGGCAAATAGCCGGATGAACCTGTAAGCGAACCGGTTAAGCGCAGTTAAGCTGCTATTGTAACTTTCTGACGTGAAGAACTGGCCGTAGGTGAAAATCACATTTTTGAAGGGGTCGAATTGCAGCCAAAAACCCTCGCTCTCCATCTTTGCATACTGCTGTACTATTACTGCTAACCAGGGGAGATAACAGAGCGAAATGCAGACACAGGATACTGCTGCTCGCTTGAAGTCACCATGTCGGAAAAAAAGGCTTAGTTTGATGCGATGGGAGTCCGGATACAGGATGCCTATGAGGGTGGCGATCATTATGCCGGCCAGAACCATCGGGAAAATGTTGTGCGTATAAAGACCTAAGATAGAAAACAGAATGAAATAGAAGTATGTGTTTAACCGGGCCTTGCTGTTCATCCTGCAGGCGAAGTAAATCGCGGCAGTTGCAAATGTGGTAAGCATCGAATAGCCTCTCGTTTCTTGAGAGTATACAATGAGCAGGGGATTGATTGACGCAAACAGTGCAGTCAATAATCTGTAGGTGGGTTTGCTGAAGACGAGCGTTGAGAGTAAATAGGTGAGGTAGATCGTCAGCATACCAAAAGTCAGTGAGAGCATTCTCACCGAGATGGCGCTCTTACCGAACACATTCATCCAGAATTTAAGAAGAAATAGATGCAGGGGGGGATGCATATCATTGATAGTGATGTCAAGAATCATGTGTAGTGGCTGTGAGGCGACTTTGATCGAAAAGGACTCATCCCTCCAAATGTCCAGAAAGTCTATATGATATAGGCGAAGAGCAAAACCCAGGATGAATATGAGAATCATTAGGAGCTGGTATTTATATTTTGGTCGAAATACTCTGTTCATGTGTGGTTCGTTATGAAAAGAAAGCACGTAACTACCTTGGTTTCATTAAGCTCACCTGTATGTTATTCCTGTGCCGCGGTTGTGGTAACTATCAGTTTTAGATAATTTTTTAGCCATTTGAAGACCCGTCTCCATGGACGGTACTCTATGATAAAGTACTGATATCCTCCGTCTTCCATCACGTATTTGTAAGACTCGCTAATGAAAACCTCAAGTTCTTCGAAAGAAGGAGTGCCTTTTTCTAATACGATTAATTGAGGTTTATTTTCTTTCAAACCGTTTAACAGCTTATTATGCCCGTTTCTTTTTGTATACCGTTGATGCTCTGTAGAAATGCTGGTTGGAACCCTAATGTGTAAATATGGATATGTCCAAGCACGGTTAGTATACACATATATTTTGTCCTTTGGAATATCAGCAAAAACAGAATCTAAATTTCGCTTTAGCATATCCATTATTGTTTCTTCGTCGTTAAAAAATCGGTTGTAGTCGGCTTTGGATTTCGATCGAAGTATTGCGTAGCTCACGTAATTTTCATAATATGCGTATATCTTATAGGGAAGATTTCTGCTATTGAGTTCTTCTCCTCCATAATTTACGTTTATGGCCTCACCATGGTTAAATGTTATCAGAGCCAGATACAGGCCCAAAATGGAGATTGCACATACATTTATTTTCTTAAGGAGGGATTGTGGAGTGTGTAACTTTGTGATCCATATAGCGATAAGTAGAGAAAAACCTGGCAACACTTGAAGAAGGTAGTGGACGTAATGTCGGGATGATACGAGAGTGGATATGTATTCAAATAAGAGTATAAGGGCAACAAAGACTTCTTTTTTATCTATCTTCCTTGAGAAGAAATTAAGGCCTACTATTATTGTTCCAATCAGAAGCAATAGTAATTTCACCTTACCTGTCATTTCGAAGAATACAGCTCCGAGCCAGTTTCCCCCGGGATAACTTACATAACCAAACATGTCAATAAACATTGTTGATGCGAAATTGCCAAAATTCCCCTGGGTAAGCTCAAGGAGTGAAACACACAGTATAGGACTCAGAAATCCCAAAGCGAAAAAAGAAAGTTTTGAGATATCTTTAACGTCCGGCTTTTCGCTGATAAGCTTGGTCCTTGTAAAGATGAGAAAGACAATAAATCCTGCAAAGTCTAATACTGCGGATAGTTTGAACAGTGAAGCGAAGCCAAATAATATTCCAGATATCAGCTGTTTCCGTTTATTTTCACTGGCGGTAAAACCTAAATATAGTCCCCACACAATAAGTGGCAAAAAAAAGTTTTCTCCGTTTGCAATGTTTCCTTCAAAGAGAGGAGTGGCAAGTAAGGGAATAGCTGTAAAAAAAGCCAAAAAAGCCTTTTTAGTATCGGTCAGTTCTGTTGCAAGTCTGTAAATCCCGATTATAGTCGCGATTCCGGCAGCTAAATTGAATATGCGGACCCAAAGCATTCTATTGGTATTCCCTGCGAGCACGTAAAGCCAGTAGATCAGAGGTGGCTTATTATCCCAGATGTCTCTATACAACGTTTCGTCGTAACTTATCTCCTGTGCAATAGTAGCATAGATGCCTTCGTCTGCATACCAGTGGGGTTCTGCAAGCGAAGGAATACGCAGTACGATGAAAGCGAAGATTCCCAGAAGGATGAGTGGGTGGAATTCGGTCTGTTTTGCATCGATCCTTGTTTTCATAAGAGATCCATGATAAATAAAACTCCAGCCTTGATAGTTGTCAAGATAGGTACAGTATTCCTTTGAATTAAGCGAGGTCTATGATGGTGAACAAGACGCCTTTGTTCGATAGCTACCTTTGCTAATGGACGCAGCCAAACCTGCACCCCAAATGGACTCGTCCCTGAAACGGCTGTCGGAGGGCACAATATCGCCTTTCTCCCAGTGACAACCCGGCTTTTCGATACGCTTACGTGCCTTCGGAATTGCGACGATAGCCTCAGTGTTTGGACAGATTTGCCGTGATGTTGAGGTGTGGTTATCCCCATGGATGACTCGTATGTCGCTCTCCAGGGTGTCCTCTTATGGCCCGCATGGCTATCGACGAAGACGGTTACGAAGCGGCCGGTATTACCTTGTAGCCTAATCATTATCCGGATTCCCCCAAAATAGTTGCAATTCCTGCTTGACTTCAACGAGATGCGGGATGATCTTCTTTTCCTTCATGTAAGATTTACCTTTGTGGTTGTTGACCGAGGCTTTCATGCAGTACGCCCACACAGGCTTGTCCAATGTTGTTAAGACGTTCCAGCGCCAAATACGCGTTTTGCCCTTTCACAATTCAACAGGTTCTCAAAACCTAAACGCCCACTTTCCTATCTAAACACCAGTCACCCATTTTCGTTGGGATGTGTTTCAGAATTTTGGGTCATTCAAATTTAAATTCGTTAATGAACAACAGTAGTTGTATACATGAGTTCACTCCTAAGAGCGTCAGTCTCCGATTTACAATCTCGAAAAGACTGTTGAAAGTCGATTGAATGGTAAAGAAACAACAATATTCGTGTAACATCAAGCACCCAACTTAACCAGTAAAAGAAGAGTAAAACCTGATATCTTATGCTGAGTTCAGAATTATGTGGCCTCAATAAAATGAGTGCTTAGATTGATGGGTTGCTGACCGGGCTTTGCATTTGGTTTACATTTGCGGACTCAGCACAGGTCGGATACCCCCGCCTCGATTTGTTGCGGTGGCCTATCGGGCAGGTGCGGTACTGCAGGACTTGGAATTTATACAGTTTTACCCCACGAACATTTACATTTCTTTTACTTGATGTGCAATGAATTCTGTGTTATTCGCTTTTGTCATTGGTTTCTGGGAACTACAGCAGTTGAAATCCGAAGAATTTCGAGTGTCTTTCTTTACCAAAGAGGAAACTAAGGGCCCTATGCGAGTATACGTGACAACGACTTCTTTGCGTATTCTGACCGGAGTATTTGTCATGTTTTTTGTTCATGGTTTTTGTCGGGCGCAAGTCGTATGTTTGCCTGGACGAGGGCGGAATTTGAATACGCGTGCAAAAAATCCGCTATCTGTCACAATCGATTTAGCCCGGCAGAAACAGACGATTCACGGCTTTGGCGCGTCTGACTGTTGGACGGTCCAATTCGTAGGTCAGTGGCCTGTGAACAAACGTATGGCAATCGCGGATCTGTTGTTTGAGACAAGTCTGGATTCCAGGAACAATCCAAAAGGCATCGGGCTGTCTATCTGGCGCTTCAATCTTGGAGCTGGCAGCAGCCGGCGTGAGAACATTAATTCGGTCTGGCGCAGGGCCGACACCTTTTTGTCGGAGGATTTCAAGCATTATGATTGGTCTCGCCTGCCGGGCCAGCGGTGGTTTTTGAAGGCCGCAATGCAGCGGGGCGTGGGGCAGTTTGACCTTTTTGTTAATAGCCCGCCGATCCATATGACAAAGAACGGCAAGGCCTTCTGCGATGCTAATTCGGGGAGCACTAATTTGTCGGATGAGAAATTCACTGCCTTTGCTTCCTATCTGGTGGATGTTCTCAAACACTTCCACAAGGAGGAAGGGCTCACATTTGCCTACGTCAGCCCGGTCAATGAACCTGAGTGGGACTGGGAGGGTCCCGAACAGGAAGGCTGTCGGTACGATAATCCGGATATGTTTTTGCTTGTGTATATGCTATGTGCAGAGATCCGTCGGCAAGGCCTGCCTACGAGGATTTTGCTTCCTGAATCCGGTCAGATTGACTACCTGTATCAGAACAGATCCGATCGGCTCAATTATATTGACTACTTCTTTAATGTTTCTGGAGATACTAACATCCGCGAAATGCTGGGTAACAGACTTTGTGGTCACAGCTACTTCACAGATACCCCGGAAACCGGTTTGTTTGTAGAGAGAAAGCGATTGGCTGAGAAGCTTGTTCAATATCCGAATCTTGAATACTGGATGACAGAATACTGCATTCTCGGCAGCGAAGGCCATGGTCGGGATCTTGGGATCGAACCGGCGCTGCATGTGGCGAGAGTGATCCATTATGATTTGACTGTGGCTCAGGTGAGTTCCTGGCAGTGGTGGCTGGGGATTTCAGTTTATGATTATAAGGATGGTCTCGTATATGCGGACAAGAGCTTCAGGGATGGCAACTTCTATGATTCCAAAATACTATGGGCATTAGGGAACTTTAGCCGGTTCATTCGACCGGGTATGAAACGCGTGGCAGTATCGCGGTCCGATGGGGCCGGCCCCGATGATACCATAGAAGGCCTGCTCGTTTCAGCCTACTACGACAATCATCATCATAGAGTTGTGCTCGTATTTGTGAACTATCAATCACAAGATGTGCCTGTCAAGCTGCGGTTCGCCAATGCCCCACATGGGTATTTCACCAAAACGCTGATCCCTTATATCACAAGTTCAAAGGAAAACCTGACTGCTTGTAAAGAGGTCTCGTTGCAACGCGTCTTGTTGATTCCTGAACGCTCAGTAGTAACGTTTGTCACACCAGCCCTAAGTGCGGACGGCGTTACTGTGAAGGAGTGACCGAGTAGTCTGAATAATATGGTGGTGTTCATAAGTAAGCCGAGCGTCGATTGCATTCTCGAAATGGTACTGATGCCTGAAATGTGAACTAAAACGTGGAGATTCCTTTGGCCTTCATATAGCACAAGAGACGGGATCATTCTGCCAACAGCCGGCGTGAGAACACTCCTGATTCCGGTCAAGACGCCTTCTATTGGCTATAGCATTTATTCAAATTGCCTTATGTATCTAAGGATTTAGACGACCCAACCTTTAGCCCTTCCGCAATTTCTTCTATCTCAACCACCTGCTCTTCGTCAGTCAACGGGGCCACCGGGTCAGTCTCCAGCTCAGCAGGCACAAGATATTCTTCGGCACGCTCGGTCTTTACATACGCGAACGGCCAACTAAGCACAAATTCATCTACAAGGCAAATCCAACTGACACAAAACCAAAAGATAATGTACGGAATCAACAGTGGGATCAGAAGCAGATCTTCCGGTCCTGATGGGTTTTCTTCATTTCTGCTCAGGCACCACATCAATAGAGATATAATGCCAGGGGTTGTAGCGGCAAACAGCCAAAGTAGAAATGAGAGTTTTTCGTCGAAGCAGGATGTCCTGAAACCGAGGGCGGACAGTCCCCTTAAGGGAATTAATATGACGAGCAGCCCGGATATGACCGTGCAAGTTAGGCTTACGAGCACATCGATCCGCTTAAAAAGTGCTGCTTTCTTTGCCTTCAAGATGCGGGTGGCATGCATCCGCCAGACCTGCATCCACCCTCTGGTCCATCGCTTTCGTTGGATAACCAAAGACCGCAGTGATGTTGGAGCCTCCTCCCACGACTGCATTTGTGGAAGCACTGCAATCTGATATCCAGCCGAGTGAAGCTTAACAGAGAAATCGATGTCCTCTGTTAGAATATCCTCGTTAAACAATCCTAATTCGTCGAAGACCTCTCTTCGGAAAAATGCATGTCCGCCGGTAGAAGTGGAAAATCCACCCATTCGCCAGACACCGTAAATGCAGAATCGTTCAACCACGTCACGCTCAAGTGCCACAAGCCGTGTCACCAGATTCTGCGTGCGATTGATAGTTCTACACCACCCTCGTACGCACTTTACATTTGGGGCCTGCAGCTGCGCAACGGCGAGACGAACAAGATCGCTGTTCAGAGAATGGTCGGCATCAAATATGCCGATAATGTCTCCTGTGGCAAACTGCAAACCATAGTTAGTCACAGCCGCCTTTCCCCCTTTTTGGGTTATGCGCCGCACAGCTTTGATCCGGGAGTCTTGGCTGGCAAAGGCCTGAATGATCTGTTCGGTCCTGTCTGTACAGGACGATTCATATACATAAATTAATTCCAATTTGTCTGGCGGATAGTCCGTCGCTAATGCAGTAGGAATAGTTCTTTCCAGTACTGTCTCCTCATTATAAGATGGGATTATCAGTGAGACGCGAGGCAGTTCATCCGGCAGCCTGTTATATGTATCATTTTTCTTCATCGCAAAGAACGCCAGTAAATATGACCTTGCGGAACAGAAGACGATCGCTACAAATACGGCGGTTCCCAAAATCATATAGTATCTGGGAAAAACGTGACCCGGCAGTAGAAGCATCTGTAGACATACCGCCGTAATGAGAAGGTGATATGTGATATATCTAAAATTCGTTTGTTCAGTTGTCTTAAGTTCCATAGCTAATCACATCGTCCCTGAGAGTGCTTTACATCCTCATTGTAGTTCAAACGGCAAGATCAATCCTGTAGAGAATGTCCGACTCAAATCACGTTCTTTGGTGCGAATACCGTGTTCGTTGCGGTATAATGCCAGCATAATTGTGTCGAAATAGTGCTGGTTTACGATTTGTTTTAATGAATCTTTCTTGAGCAAGTTGCAATGGGACGATTTATCCATATGGCTTACTTTTCTCATAACCTTTGAAGTATTTTTCGCTACGATTAGGTCGAGGTTCCATACCATGGTCCATTTTTCGCGGGAATTTTACCTGCGTTCAAACTTTTTATAGCGGTATCGATATGGATTACAGGAAATGGAACTGTTCCTTGAAAGGCTTTTCGAGACAGCACAAAAAGGACTGTAGAGTCTGTTCTCATCGATCCTAAGGTAATTATTTTTTCGAGATAGCTGAAAGCTTTACGAACGATATATATGCTTAGGTTTTCAAGTCCATCGAGTCTGTTCATTTTACCGGCACCAATTGATTCTCTTAGAGAACACAGTATGTCATCAAGTCTATCCTGGTTAAAGTAAAACAAAAGTAAATGGTATGGCAAAACCATGTGAGTGAATTTGTGGTTTACTGATATATTTTAAGGCGGAAGCATCAATGATAATGTCAACAGATTTAGGAACATTTCTGCGGAGGCTCTTGACAGTCAGATATCATTTGCCTGCCTGACTTCGTCCTCATTTGTGGTTCATATAAAGCATAAATAAATCAACAAATATAAAAAAATTCCATCAACTTTTTTGGAGTCTGGTAGGTCTATTTATATGAGGGGAGTAGTACCACCCAGGTCACTATATGTAAAAGAGTAACATATATGGGTTCTAAAGGCTTCAGTAAGCCGGTGGTTTGCATGTTAACAATTGTTGGCAAGGATTTTGCTTTTAAAAATCCCTTTTAATAAAAGAAAAGGCAGGACAGGACGGTGTGTTCTTAAACATAGGTAACATGGGTAAGTATGGACAGATGGTGGATCGAGCAGAACAAATTGTAACGAAACAAAAAAGTAGGTTGTAGAAAAAGATATTTGTGAAGCCTGCGAGTCTTATGACATGTAGAAAACAGCGCGTAACGGCACCAGGATATGACCGAACGGCAATTGTGTATTCTGTGAGCAGGTTTTCAATCATTGGGGAAAACGCGTCAAAATAACGTTTAATTAACTTTTACTTTCAATGTGTGCTTCTACAAATTATACCGAAGGTACAATGCTGAATCATAGATAACTGTTTTACATGCGGCGTACCATACAGAGGAAGGGATTCCCGGTGATTTACCTATTGAGGTTTGAGTGTAGTATGAGCCAGCAAGTGGGTTTATATATTGACCGCAACTCTCAGAGGCAAGTCCGCCTTCATAATAATCTTGAGTCTTTGAAGATCGAGCTACACAAAGCATCAACCGTCCAGGCGGCAAAAGAAATGGTAAAAAAGCATTCCTATCATTTGATCATTATGCATTTCGATACTATGGGCAAAGAGGTGTTCAGGTTTTGTTCCTTTATACGTTCCCTTAGCAGCAGAATGATGGTGATAGTCTTGATGACGAAAGTTAAAAAACATGTTGAGGAGCAGTTGTTTGATTGTGGTGTTAACGATGTAGTAGCAGGCAAGCAAACATCAGCCCCAGTGTTGACAAAACGTATACGGGCACATCTTTGTAACAGGAGGTCATCTTGGTCCCGTATTGGGACAGTACGGCTAAAAGATACCATAATTGATTTTGATCGTAAAGAGGTTCGGCGTGATGGAAGTTGCTACCAACTACGAGGTATTTTGGCCGATTTATTGAAATACTTCCTGGATAACTCTAATCATGTTATCTCCAGAGATGAACTGCAGAAATCATATATCTGGGTTGATTCGATTTGTACACCCGCTGATGAGGGAGGCAAAACATTTGATGTTAATATAGGCAAACTGCGAAAGATTATTGAGCCTGATCCAGCCCGGCCTCAAATAATAAAATCTGTGCGTGGAATAGGATGGAAACTGACGGCGGAAGAAAAATCATCACCGAAGCTATTCTGAAAGACTGATTTGGTCAATATTGCTGAATGGCATTTATAAAACGAAAGATGGAGAAAGTAGCTGTGGAGCCAAACAGAAGCCCGGGGGTATATCGACCGTTTCAGATTACTGTGTAACACATGGTCAGAAAGTAAAATATGGAAATATTATGGAGGTTTAAGATGCGGCCAATGATCTGTATTATCGCAATTCCGGTCTTACTGATGGGTACCATGACGTTTGCGTCTGAGTCTGAGTGGCAGTATCTGGATATTGGGGATTGTCCTAAAGGAACTGCTGAATATGACAACGAAATCGGTGCGTGGGTAGTCGAAGCCAAGGGGGGGTGGCTTTGGGACAGAAAGGATTCGTTTCATTACGTCTTTGGTAAACTACACGGGGATGGTGAAGTTACCGCATGCATCGTCGGAATAGATTCCGTCCTACCAAATACTGGGGATAGGCAGACCAAGGTTGGGGTCATGATTCGTGATACGTTAGCGCCTGGATCAAAACATTCTATAGCTGCGTTGTCGCCGGGGAATGGGTTGAGGATTATCTTGGAGTACCGGGCCATAGCTGATGGCGGAACGGACCAGGCTTTTAATAGTTCTATTGAGGATGTCGACAGAGACATATATTTTTCATTTCCTTTTTGGGTCAGACTTCAGAGAAAAGGGAATTGGCTTAGAGGGTATTTCTCTAATGACAGCGTCAGATGGTTTCAGACGGGTGATGCCCAAATCATTGATATGGCGGATACAGTCTACGCTGGCTTAGCTGTAATAGCTAATCCGTCCGGCACGGCAGGTATCATCAGATTTATCGATATGACTGTCAAGCATTGGGTCGAGACGATTCCCGATGAGGAGATAGAAGCTGACCCAAAAAAGGCGGCTAAAGAAGCGTACAGAGCCTTGCTCGGGCTCGGCAATTGGAACGCCAACCAAGCGACAGTTCAGAAGCATGGCAATCTGATTGCCAGGTCACTTCTGGTGATTGCAATGGCACGGGAGATCGAAGGGTATTCCGGCAGCGATGTTTTGAGTGAGTACTATCGTATCCTGGAAAAGTTTCCCGATTCTCCGGCAGCAACCAAAGCCTTGAGCAGAATCATCTTCCTTCATGGGAAAAACGGCCTGGGTCACGCCAGGAAATGGTTGAGCAGAGAGATGCCGAGACAACGGTTAGAGGATTTCTGCCTCTATCTGTCGAAAGAATATGCGACAAAGAGTAATCAGCAGGGAGAAGATGCTCTTGAACTACTCCTTGATACTTGTGTAGTCTTGCTTGACAAACCACATTTCCTATACAAGTTGGTGAATACCATTGGGCATAGTAAAGGCAGTGACAGTTTATATAGACATCTGATCAGAAGTTGTATGGCGCAAGCCCCTAAACAAGTGAGTGCTTGTGTTATAATGAGGTGTCTGAATATGGTGGGCACTAAAGAGCAGAGACAGCAGATGGTTCAACATATAGCTTTGTGGGCTGCTATGGAGTATAAAGGTACGGACTTGGCCATATGTGCACGGACCACATTGGCCGACAATGAGTACAGTAGGAGTAATGATTATGTTCTTGCCTTGAAAGCATTCGCACCGGGAGTGTTTGGACAAGGCGGTCCTGAACCGAAG
>Ga0224495_10002404_pt1 | contig 12212 bp, 11 predicted proteins | sample SF_Jul11_sed_USG_FD_168128 | JGI IMG/M metagenome (GOLD analysis project Ga0224495, IMG submission 168128) | Sediment microbial communities from San Francisco Bay, California, United States - SF_Jul11_sed_USGS_4_1 | ecosystem: Environmental > Aquatic > Marine > Sediment | place: USA: California... | reverse complement strand
TGTCCGGTTCAATGTCAACGATATTCTGGGTGAATACAGTGTGGTCTACAACACCTTGTACAATGTCAAAACCGTTGATCGCGGGAGTTACCGTGATGCGATTGAAGATTCGTGGGCGTTGGCAAAATCCAAATTGGTTGAGATAAAGCATAACATCATCGTGCCAGGGGCGGCGGCGGCGGAATATATCGCGTTGAATCGTGACGGTATTGTTGGCTCGTGGCCGCCCGTGGGTGTGAGGGTAGAGAATAACCTGTGGTATGGGCTTGCGCGCGCGCAACCATCCAACGACACCCTACCCGTAGTAGGAGACCCTAGGTTCGTGGCGGCACGCAGCGCGGATTTCCACCTGACCGGGACGAGTACGGCAATAGGGAAGGCGATGGCGCCGTTGTCCTTTAGTGTGAATACTGACTTTGATATGCAGCCACGCAGCGCGCGCAAGGCGGTCGGGGCGTTCGAGGCGCCCGTTCCCTAGGCTGTATAGCAATGTATAAAAAGTGGTAAATGGCGAGGTAAATAAACGTTCTGCCCTATTCATTCTGGTATCGATTTAGGGCAAAATGGCGTCCAACGCCTACGCCAGAGCAGGATCCACATGATTGTCGTTCCAACCTATCTTGAAAAAAGCCCCATCCATGGTTTCGGGGTTTTCGCCGCTGAGTTTATTCCCAAAGGTACGAAGGTGTGGGAATTTAACCCGACGTTTGATATACGGTTTACGGAGGAAGAATTTGAGGCATTGCCGCCTTCTGTAAAGAAAGAGATTGAAATACACCTCTATCAACCGGAACAGGGCGGGTTGTTGTATTACGAATCCACGATGGGCAAATTTATGAATCATTCGCGTGAGCCTAATGTCGATTTTACCGACACCGGGTTTGGCTGGGCGACGCGTGATATCCAAGCCGGTGAAGAGCTTTCATGCGATTATCGTCACTTCATGGCGGATGTGTCGCACATCGAATATTTGTAACCTCATGCGTGTTTAATGGTTTGGGCGCGAGCGTGCGCGCCTAGGCTATCGTTGGTCCGGTAGAATTGTAAATGAACTGCAGTGTGTTGTGGCGCCCATTCATTTAGACGGGCACCTTATTCTTGGTTTCTGAAGCAATACCTACAAACTAATGTCCTCGCGTGGAATGAGAGGATAACGTCGTTACCGCGCTGTCATCAATACCACTCGTTACCGCGTTGGAGATAATATGGACTATTTGCCGACTTGGCCCTTAGAATTTAATACGTTGGTGCTCTTCGGTGTGTTATTGCTGGCAGGTGCGATTGGGGGCTATTTAGCCCATCGCAGGCCATGGTTGCCGAGTATTACGGGTTTTATGTTAGTAGGTTTCGCGCTGGGCCCGAGCGTGCTAAATATCTTGACGATAGACGCCTTGCAAAACGCGCGTATTATCATTGACGTCGCATTAGGCTTGATTTTATATCGATTAGGCACGTCGCTTGATGTGGCGTCGGTCTTGCGCAATCCCTACCTATTGACGGCGTCAATATTGGAAAGCGCATTGACGTTTTTGTTGGTGTTTTTTTTACTGCGCGCGTTTGATTTCCAGGCCAGCGAGTCGGCATTAATTGCTGCAATCTGTATTTCTTCCTCCCCCGCAGTATTGTTGCACGTGGCGCATGAAATGGGCGCACGCGGCAAGGTCACTGACTCCGCCGAGGCGATGGTGGCTTTGAATAATGTGTGGGCGTTTGTTGCCTATTCCGCAGTGCTTCCGTTCATGCATGTGGATGCGAATGCACCTTGGCATACGGTCATTTTTCAACCGCTCTATCGATTGTTGGGTTCTGTCGCGTTGGCGGCCGCCGTTGCGTGGTTATTATTGCAGCTGGCGCGGCGTTTAGATAAGGCCCACCAGTACCATCTCGCGTTAGTCATCGGCGCGATCATGTTGGCCTTGGGGCTGGCCCATACCTTCAACGTTTCGACGTTGTTTGCGTTATTAGTACTGGGCATTTTAATCCGCACGCAAGTGTCAAATGAGTCCTTCACGCGCATACATTTCGGTGAGGCATTCGAATTATTTTTTATTGTGTTATTCGTATTTGCCGGCGCGAATTTGCATATTGCGGAGTTGGTGCATATGTTGCCCGTCGCAGTCGCCTTGGTGGCGGTGCGTTCGATTGCGAAATGGTCGGGGCCGTTCGTGGTGGCGAGCGTTTTTAGATTGCCCAAACGCCAAGCGGTGTCTACGGGATTGTTATTGATCCCCATGGCCGGTTTGGCGATCGGCCTGGTGCAGGCGACAGGCGTGTTGTTCCCGGAAAATGGCGAGAAAATCGCGGCGTTGGTGTTAGGCGCGGTTGCGATATTCGAAACACTCGGCCCACCGGTGGCCGGCTGGGCCTTCCGTATAGCAGGGGAGGCGCACGCGTCGGAACTCGCGGAGGATGTCGAATCGCGCAAGGACATTGTGACGCAAGACGCAGGAAATATAGACAATGGTAGTCGCGATAAATAACGGTGTGCCTAAGGCATAAATTCGTAGTACATCTCACATTTTTCGATACGATAATGAGGGTGCACAACGTGGCGAGGGGGCGAGCATGACGATGTTTCTGGTATGGGCCTCGCTGGCTGCGTGTGTGATTGTCATTGGCATCGCGGGATTTCGCTTATCCTATTATGCGGATATCATCGCGGGCAGATTGGGATGGAGTCGTGCGTGGGGGGGTATGGTGTTGTTGGCAACGGTCACCTCGTTGCCGGAACTTGCTACCGGCATCAGCGCGGTAAGCCTGGCGGACGCGCCGAATATCGCGCTAGGCGATGTGCTGGGCAGTTGCGTATTCAACTTGGTCATTTTGGCGTTTCTGGATTTTCTGTACCGGGGCGGATCATTCTATTCTGATGCGTCGCAAGGGCACGTCTTGTCTGCCGGGCTAGGCATCATTTTAACCAGTATCGTGGGTATCAATATACTGTTGACCAAAGCCGGTATAGGTTATCAGTGGGGGCATGTAGGCGCGTACAGTGGTCTGATTCTAGGTTTTTATGCATTGTCTGCGCGCTTGGTGTTTCAATATGAACGTGCGCAGATGGTGCAATACATCCAAAAACGCGCTGAAGAAACCCCGACGTTGCCTTGGCCCCGCGCAGTGCGGGGCTATGTTCTCGTCGCTGGTGTTATTGTGATCGCGGGGCTTGCGTTGCCGTTCATCGGCAAGGCGTTGGCCGAAACGATGGGTTGGCACACGACATTTACCGGAACACTCTTTATCGCATTCGCGACCTCGGTGCCGGAATTGGCGGTAACGCTTGCGGCATTGCGGATAGGCGCGCTGGACATGGCCATTGCCAATGTATTGGGCAGCAATTTGTTTGATTTGCTGATCGTAGCCATCGACGATTTATTTTACCGTGACGGGCCATTGCTCGCGCGCGTTTCGCAATTGCACGTGATCACCGCGATGTTTGTGGTGTTGATGAACGGATTGTTCATCGTAGGTTTGGTGTATCGCGCCAAGACCAAGGTCTTCAAAGTCGCGGGCTGGGCCAGCGTGGCATTGATGACGTTGTATTTATTGAACAGTTATATCGTATATTTGCATCGCGAATAGCAGGTGCAGACGCCTAACGATGTTGGCTAAGCATTGTGCTACACCTGTTCGCGATATAGCCATTTCAATATAAACGGCGGTACCAGCGTGGTCAGCGCGATGACGAATACCAATGCGGCATATATTTCGTTGTTCAGTACGCCGCCAGCGCGTCCGAGTTCCGCAAAGATCAAACCGACCTCGCCGCGCGGCACCATCGCGGTGCCTATCACGGCGCGTGTCTTCCATGACCCGCTCACCACGAATCCTGTTGCGAATTTGCCGACGGCGGCGGCGAGTAACAATCCCGATGACAACCACCAGATGGTCGGAGAGGTCCAATCAATGTCTCTAAGATTGAGAGAAACACCGACCATAACGAAAAAAATCGGTGTGAATAAGTGCGCGATAGGCTTCATTTGTTCTTCTATACGATGCGCGAACTCGGGGTCGGCGCGCAATGCCCTACCAAATGGAAAAAAGAATCGGCGGGATAAGGCCAAACCGGCGGCGAACCCGCCCAACAATTCGGGTGCGCCCATGGCGTGGGCAAGCCAGGCGGAAAACAATACGAGCGACACGACGGTAGTCGGTATGGTGCCTGGGATTGCGCTTGCGCCATCGACTTTTTTGATGACGGTGGACACCAGTTTCGCCATCACCGGCGCCAACAAAAAGAACGTGCCGACAAACAAGGCCACGCGTGCCGCATTTGTAACGCTGACGGTGCCGGAGGTCGCGAATTCGTATAATACTGCGAGCAATATGACGCCGATAACGTCGTCGATGACCGCCGCGCCAATAACGATTTGGCCCTCGCGCGACTGGTGATGTCCGAGGTCGGTGAGCACGCGCACGGTTATGCCGATGCTGGTGGCGGTGAGCGCGCTGCCGATAAACAACGACACTAAAAATGAAAGATCGAACAAATAGAAGCTGACGAAAAATCCAAAACCCAATGGCAAGATAACGCCCAGTATCGCCACACTCGTGGATTGTAGACCGCTACGCACCAATTGCTTGAGGTCTGTTTCTAAGCCAACCTCGAATAACAATAATATAATGCCGATTTCCGCCAGCAATTTTAATAGCTGATTCGGTTCCACCACGCCGAACAGGCTGGGCCCTAACAAGATTCCGGCCAGCAGTTCTCCTATCACAGGCGGGGCGTGCAGGCGGGAGGCGAGTTCAGCGAACACGCGCGCGCTGACCAACAAGACTACGAGCGTAAAAAATATAGTGCTTACATCCACAGGTTTACGCTCCTAGTGAGTAAGGGGGGTAATAGTGTTACAGCGAAATTCGCTATTTTTGCGCGAGTTTCCCTCGCAGTTCCTTGATGACGGCATGCTCGGGGTAGTTGAGTGTAAGCACACGCAGCACATCGCTTTCCAAATCCGCCAATCCTAACGCGTGATACGCGCGCGCCATGATCGCCAAGGCATCAGGGATAGAGGGGGTGCGACGAAAATGTTCAAGGATGTATTTGCCGCGATTCGCGGCGGCGACATAGGCACCGGTCTGTAAATAAAACTCCGCGGTATACAGCTCAAACCGTGCGAGGTTATTGCGCAAATAGATGAGGCGTTGCCGGGCATCATCGGCATACGCGCTATCCGGAAAGCGCGTTAGCATTTCTTGGAAGTACTGAAATGATTTTTGCGCCGCCGCAGGATCGCGTTTAGCAGGGTCTTGTGAGGGCAGGTTGTCAAAGGCGCTGTGTCCTTGGTTAAACTTGGCCAGGCCTTTGATGTAATACGCATAATCTACGCGTGGATGGCGTGGATACATTTTGATGAAACGATCGGCCGCGCTGACCGCCGATTCGGATTCGTCGAATTTATAATAGGCGTAGGCGATGTCGATCTGTGCTTGTTGCGCATAAGGACCGAACGGGAAACGTCCTTCCAAGGACTCCAGTTTTTGGATCGCCATTTCGTAGTCACCGCTGTCGAGGGCGGATTTGGCCTCGCGGTACAGTTGCATCGCGCTGAGTTCCACACGGACGTCTTTCTTATCTCCTGTAGAACCGCAGGCAGAAAGCCCCGCAAGCAAGCAAATTACGATAAAATAGCGCCCAGCCATCATCTTAAGTCCCAATTGCGATCAGTCGCCTATTATAACGTGCTTTGGCCGTACGTGGACCTCAAATTTACCCTGGTACCCTAAATGACAGAAATTTTACTCAATGGTGCAGTGCCTGTTTCGGCCCACGGTCAACGCCTAGACCAGGTATTGGCAGCGATGTTCCCCGATTATTCGCGCAGTCGGCTGCAGCAGTGGTTGCGCGAGGGGCGCGTACGGCTGAATGGGGAGGTGCAGCAGGTAACTAAATTCAAGGTGTTAGGGGGCGAACAGGTGGAGTTGCGGGTGCCTGAGACCTTGCCGAGCAGCAATGATTGGCAACCGCAAGCGATTACGTTGGATATCGTGTATGAAGACGCCGACGTGATTATCGTTAACAAACGTGCGGGATTGGTCGTGCACCCTGCGGCGGGCAACCACGAAGGCACGCTGGTCAATGCATTGCTGGCCCACGCCCCGGAAATGGCAGGTTTACCGCGCGGAGGTCTGATCCATCGCTTGGATAAGGACACCACCGGCCTGTTGGTTGCGGCGCGCAATCTTAAGGCGCACCATAAATTGACCCGTGCATTGCAGGAGAGGGAGGTCAAGCGCATCTACTTAGCCGTGGTCAATGGCGAATTTACCGCCGGTGGCACCGTGGACGCCCCGCTTGATCGCCACCCCGTGGATCGTAAACGGCGGGCAGTGGTTATGGGCGGGCGTGAGGCCGTCACGCATTATCGTATCGAAGAACGTTTTCGTGCGCACACCTTATTGCGCTGTCAGTTAGAAACCGGGCGCACCCATCAAATACGCGTGCATATGACGCATATTCATCACCCTATTGTCGGCGATCCCGTGTATGGCGGGCGTCTACGCATCCCGCGTGGTGCGACACCCGCGCTGGTGCAATGCCTGCGCGGTTTTTCGCGTCAAGCCCTGCATGCTGCGCAGTTGGGGTTTGTACATCCTGCCACGCAAACGCCCATGGAATGGCAGGCACCCGTGCCGCAGGATATGCAAGCGCTAATTGACACCTTGCGCGAGGACACGCGTGATGCGGCGGTCTGAATCGTGGCTCGTGCCGGATTGGCCTGCCCCCGCGCGGGTGCGCGCGATCAGTACGACACGCCAGGGCGGCTTCAGCGCCGCGCCTTATGACAGTCTGAATTTTGGTGATCACGTTGGTGATACGGTGGACTGCGTACAGAAGAATCGCCAGTGGTTAATCCAGACCTTACAGTTAAAACGCACTCCGCTGTGGCTGCGGCAGGTGCATGGGACGGACATCGCCCAATATCAAGCGCATGCCGCAGGTTGTGAGGCCGATGCCGCGCTGAGTACGCACACTGCGGAGCCTTGCGTGGTGATGACGGCGGATTGCTTGCCGGTATTGTTGTGTGACCGCGCGGGCAGTGTGGTGGCCGTTGCACACGCCGGTTGGCGTGGGTTGCTAAACGGTGTCATCGAATCCACCGTCGATGCAATGCGGCGCGACGGGGCGGAAGTCTTGGCGTGGTTGGGTCCGGCGATAGGCCCGCAACATTTCGAAGTGGGCGATGAGGTATATCAGGCCTTTGTGGCGGCGCGACCCGAATCCGGCGCAGCATTTCGCGCCGGGCGCGCAGGTCATTGGTATGCGGACATTTTCGAGTTGGCACGCGAGGCCCTGCTGCGGCGAGGCGTAACGGCTGTTTATGGTGGTGGCGTGTGTACCTATGCGGACAAAGCACGCTTTTTTTCCTTTCGCCGCGATGGCGTCACCGGCCGTATGGCGAGTATGATTTGGTTGGCGGAGGACTAAACACCGCATTGCTCAGCAGAGTATCTACCTGTGGCGCTTTTAACCTTGCATAATATAAGGTGCGCAGATATCTGCACACTTCCCTGTTCAAGTGTGCAGATATCTGCACAACCCAAACGTGTTTTTAGCATTGATCCAGAAGTCAAATTGACTTTAACTGTTTGAATATATTTATGAAAATTGCGTGCATAGGGAATTGGCACGCTCCCTGCTGATAGGCAGCCCGTAATGATGCGTGGCAGGTGCCGCGCTCACACAACATCCACTTATTCAACAAGGAGCACGACTATGCCTATACCCGCCTATATGACCATCGAAGGTGAAAACCAAGGTCTGATAACCGAAGGCTGCCTGACCGAAGAAAGCGTTGGTAATTCGTTTATCGAAGGCCATGAAGACGAATTTTTAGTGCAGGCGTTTAATCAAGAGATCACCATCCCGCGCGACCCGCAACACGGTCAACCGACCGGACACCGCGTGCACGGTCCGATCACCGTCACCAAGGTGTTCGACAAGAGCTCGCCGTTGTTGGCGCAGGCGATGTGCTCGGGCGAGCGTTTGAGCACCTGCGAGATCAAATGGTATCGCACGGACAACACCGGCACGCAAGAGCATTATTACACGATAGAATTGGAAGACGCGGTGGTGGTAGGGATCAAGACCTGGATGCCGAACTGCTTGGATCCGTCGCAGAAGCATTTCACGCACATGGAAGACATTTCGATTTCCTACCGTTCGATCACGTGGACACACGAAGTCGCCGGCACGGAAGCGAATGACGACTGGCGCGTAGCCAGGGAATAATTCGAGCCATATCGCTTAGATCGCCCACTGGCGTCGTCGGTGGGCGACATTTTGGCTGGTCAGAAAGTGAAAATATAAAGTGTGAATACCAGGTGTATCATGAATTCAGAGGAGGGTGGCGATGACAATAGCGGAATATTCACTAGGACCGCCCATGCGTCCTCCTATTCACCACGATAATGGATTTTTAGACAAACTTCCAGCGCGCTCGCCCACTGCGTCAGACTACCGGACACTTGGGAGTTGGATAGGCCTGCTTGAAACGGGCGAGGCCGGTCAAGGCGTGCCCTTTCTTCCGCACAACGACATCCCGGATGGTTTGGCGGCGTACCGACATTTTTTATTCGGAAATGGGATGGATAGACAATTTTCCTACGAGCGTTACATAGCGAATGACCCCAGTGGTTCGATCACGTTGGAAAACGCTATTGCAGACGCACAAGAAGGCGCGTTGTGGTTATATCTGGAAAATTATGGTAGCGGCGACGCCCTTTTCTACATGACCGGTAGCGCCATTCCGGTGGGTAGTGGCGATAAAAAATTTTCCGTTCGATTTCCGTATCCACTGACAGAAAATTGGCAAAAAGCCATCGGCTTCCACGTGATATGGATAAGCGCCAGTGTGGTGGCCAAATCATCCGGCAACGACATTTTGTTTACCATGGATTTTACGTTACATGCCGAGGATAGATTCAATTTCAATCCTGGCGCCACAGATATTGCCACCGGTATTCCGGATTCCGCCAATGGCATTTTTGAGGTGACAGGACTTGCGCACCAATATATGAACTATTCGATCTTGAAAAGAAAGGTATCCTGGCAGAATGACGTTACCTCATCCCCTAACGCAGCGGAGAGTGTTTCTCGATCTAGAGACCGTCAACCTCAAGACAATCGTCGCATACGGAACCGTCGATGAATAATTCATTGAAAAAATCCCTATATTCGCTTATGTGTATAATGTCGCTGGGGGCCGCTATTGTTGCGTGTGAAGACCGCCTATCCGCGAGGAACAATGACATGACCATCGAAATCAACACCGACATCGCCTTGCTCTCTAAGTTCATACATCTGCCAATGACGCCAAAAAACGCATGGTGGTTCACAAAGGAGACAGGCGAGCCTGGATTAGTCGGTCCTCAGGATTGGCGTTTGGTGGCGGTCTTAGAATTCGATAGCGCTGCGCTGAAAAAATTGATTTCTAATGCTGACATTAATGATCGCACGTCGGCCGACATGGCGTACTTGTCCCCCGAATCACGACGTTTGGTAGCGCCTCATGGCACAGTTGCAGGTCCGTGGTACAATCCCAGTGTGTTTGAGCGTAGTCCGTTACTCCAAGGTTCGTTCGCGAAAATCGACGACAGTAAGATTTTTTTATCTTTATCTACGATGTGAATTTATGACAGGGATTGATTAATATACCTCAACGCGCGTAATAACAGGTGACCTATGGGTACAATGGAAAGCATTACGACAAATACAGCACGGATGACATTAACGGTGAACGGCGACGCAGTGCTGTTTCGCGTTATCCACGCCGCCACCTCCGAAGGCGTATCCAGGCCGTTTGTATCGAAGGTGATCGCCATGTGTCTAGACGATCGATTGGATTTTTCCACGGTCATCGGGAAAAACGCGACGCTCGCCTATTTGAACGCCAATGGCGATGTGGAACGGTTGGTGAGCGGTTTGGTCACCACCATACAACAGGGTGCAACAGAAGGTCGATTTACGCAGTATTCGTTGTCCATATACCCGCCGCTGCAATTGTTGGCGTCCCGCTATGACAGCCGCATCTTTCAAGAAAAGACGGTGCCCGATATCATCGGTGACGTACTAAAAAAGGCGGGGATACTAAGTGATCAATTTTCGTTTAATCTGAACGGAAAATTCAAAGCGCGCGACTATTGCGTCCAATATAATGAATCAGACCTTAACTTTATTAGCCGGTTAATGGAAGAAGAAGGCATCTATTATTACTTTGAGCACACCGATTCAGGCCATGTTATGTCCATCGTGGACGATGCGATGGCCCACAATAAGATTCCTAAAAATCCCGAAATCCCGTTCTATGCCGGCGGGCAGATTGCGCATAAAGGGAGCGGTATCACGGCGTTCCGTTATGCTGAAAATATACACGGCGTAAATATTACGTTGCGTGATTTTAATTATGAACGCCCGAATGCCGATTTGACAGCGACAAAATCCAACGGCGAACACCCGGTGTACGATATGTATGTCTATCCCGGAGGCTACAGCTCATTGGAAGAAGGCACACGCTACGCGACGCTGTTGCATGATCGCATAAAATATCAAAAAATCGCCTGCAATGGCGGCGCGGATGACATGCGCCTGGCGCCTGGTTTTATCTTCAAGTTTACCGGGCACCCGCGTTATAACGGCGAGTATTTAATCCTGTCAGTCAAAGATGAGGTGACTCAGCCGCAAGTGTTGGAAGAAGGCGGTAGCGGTGAATTCCGATTTTCGAGCACCTTTACCTGCATACCCAGCGACGTCACTTTCCGCCCGCCTGCGCCTGGTTTCGATCTTGCGCGCAGACCTACAATTGAGAGCATCCAAACCGCGATTGTTGTCGGCCCTGAAGGGGAGGAGATTTATACCGACAATCTCGGCCGCGTTAAAGTGCAATTTCACTGGGACCGCGTCGGTACGCGCAACGAAAAAAGTTCGTGCTGGGTGCGGGTTTCGCAATTGTGGGCCGGGGAGGGGTGGGGCGCCATGTTTATTCCTCGCATCGGCCAAGAAGTCATTGTGAGTTTTGTTGATGGTGATCCTGACCGTCCGTTGATCACTGGCCGCGTATATCACGGCGATAATCTGCCGCCCTATCCCTTGCCCAAGAACAAAAACAAAAGCGCGATACGTAGCGATACCACACCCGGTGGAGGCACCTATAATGAATTAATGATGGACGACACCAAAGATAAAACACGCGTGCATTTGACCAACGCGTACGGCCACAAATTGACGCAAGATGAAGAATTGCAGCATTTTACGCTCGAAACGCGCGACAATAATCGCATAAAAATGGATGACAAGGAGCAGTTCATCGAGGTAACAACGACTAACGGCCACAAAATCCGTTTGGACGATAAAAATAAACAAATCGCGGTCACCAGTACGGATGGCTATACGATAGTGCTGAATGACAAAGAAGAACAAATGCAGGCCAAAACAAAAAATGGCCACATCATGACGTTCGATGACAAAAATAAACGCGTAGAATTGACTAGCACCAGCGGTCACACGTTGATTCTGGACGATGACAAAAAGAACATGGGCATGACCTCATCGCGCGGCCACAAAGTGGTAATCGACGACGACAAGGGTATGATCAACTTGGAAGACAGTAACGGCATGCACCGCGTAAAAATCGACATCAACGGAAGTAAAATTCAGATCGGCACCGATAGCGGCGCAATAGAGCTTAGTGCCAGCGCGGGTAACATAGATTTGAAAGGCATGAACATTAATATAGAAGCGCAAATGGAATTAAAACTTAAAGGCTTGAATATCACGTCCGAGGCGGGGCTTAATCAGCAAGTCAAGGGCACCATGGTGACAGTCGAAGCGGGGGGTCCGAATACCATCAAGGGCACACCGGTGATGATTAACTAGCGGAGACGTACAATGGGCAAGCCTGCAGCACGTATGGGAGATTCTACAGCGCACGGGGGAGTGGTGACGGTCGGTTGTCCCACGGTACTGATCGGCGGACAACCTGCCGCGCGTATCGGTGACATGCACATGTGCCCAATGTTGAACCCCGGCACCCCTCCACCGCCTCATGTCGGCGGCGCGATTTCTTTGGGCAGTCCAATGGTGTTGATCGGCGGTATGCCCGCTGCGCGCATGGGCGACATGGCGATATGCATGGGGCCACCGGACACCATTGTCGGCGGATGTGCGACTGTGTTGATCGGTGAAGGGCCGGGCAGCGGCGGAGGTGGGGGCG
>Ga0224495_10002403_pt1 | contig 12213 bp, 7 predicted proteins | sample SF_Jul11_sed_USG_FD_168128 | JGI IMG/M metagenome (GOLD analysis project Ga0224495, IMG submission 168128) | Sediment microbial communities from San Francisco Bay, California, United States - SF_Jul11_sed_USGS_4_1 | ecosystem: Environmental > Aquatic > Marine > Sediment | place: USA: California... | reverse complement strand
CGCGCACCTCCGGGTCCATCGGGCAGATGTACACCGCGCCCGGTATCGCGACCTCGGGCTCCGCCGGTTTGGGATGCAGATACTTTTCAGGATCGGCGGAAAACTTCACCTGGCATTTCGGGTTGCAAAACAGATAGGTATTGCCCGCATACTCGTGGCGCAGTGGAGAATCCGGCTTTACTGTCATGCCGCAGACAGGGTCCTTGAAAATTTCCATATACCATCCCTTTAATTTCGTTTGTGGACAGGGTCATGGCATGAGTTGGCACGATCACTCGATAGCATGCCCTTGCCTTCCATCCTCACGGATACCCCGCCAAAAACTCCTTAGCCGCAACAGTACAACATTACCCTCGCGTTTTGGATTGACGCTATCACGCGAGCAACCCCTGCTCGCATTCCCGATGGTTATTTTCGCTCTATTTTGACGATTTGCCATTTCCTGTTTTCGAGTTGCTTCATCTCAAACCGCAACTCATCATCTGCATTGAGGCCATCCAGCAGCAAGGCCTTGGACACGCTAAAGTCCATGGTCATGGCAGGCCAGCCGAGTGACTTTATCGGCTCGTGCGCCAGCTTGATACTCAATTTGCCGCGGTCCACTGCAACCACTTTGCCTGCGCCTTGATGAGTTGAGGGTGCCAGTTGTTTCTGCCCCTTCATGTCCTGCATTGGTTCGGCAGACAGTGGCAGTGACACCAGGCCAGCCAGCATCAGGGCGATTATCCCATTCAATTTTCTCATTTTGCTCTCCATACGATACGCGACCGGACATTTACAATAAAGCTTTGGCTGCTGTCCGTTTACAGTCCAAGCTCATGCGGATTGCGCAATCCGGTATTGCAGCATCAATCCTTGTGAGGTGGAGTTCCCGGCGTATGGCTATGCGTTTTCTTCGGTGCCACGCTTGAGCCATTCGCCATGTCATCATGGTTGTGTTCATGTCCATCCTCATGCAACTTTTCCTCGCCAGGCACAGGCATGTCACCGTGGCCGTTGGCGTGCTCATGATTATGGTTCGGCCCCTCAGCCTTGGGCAAAGACATCACACCCAGGCCATGACGGTAAACCAGTTCGCTGCCATGCCATGCTGTAGACAGCAACAAAACTGCCGCAATTACCATCAGGCCGGTGAACAGCCAGCCTCTGGCCTTACCACGGCGCGACAGGTAATACTCCCATCCCGCGATGCCAAGCAGCACCACGAACGTAGCCATGGCCCAGTTGCGGTGTTCGATCATCGCGATGTGCGAAGGCTCGTCATGAACGACCGTGTTATAGGCATACCAGCCCGCCACCACGGTGAGCAGGGTGAACCCGATGCCGATCCACAAATTCCAGCGCGCGACGAATGTCATTTGATTGGCCAGCTCCCCCTTGGGCAGGAAGTGCGACAACAAATGCATCGCTGCGGCGATGATCAACAGGGCAACCGTGAAGTGGACGAGTACCGGATGCCAGTTTGGAAGGATTTCTATCATTGCATTTTCTCCATATTTAAAATTTCACGAGACTTGACCAGCGCATACAGCACCGGGATTACCACCAACGTCAGCACCGTAGAGGAAATCATCCCCCCTATCATCGGTGCGGCAATGCGGCTCATCACTTCCGAACCGGTACCGCTGCCCCACATGATGGGTAGCAGCCCGGCCATGATCGCAACCACGGTCATCATCTTGGGCCGTACCCGCTCGACCGCACCTTCCATGATCGCGGCATGAAGGTCGATCGTGGTCAGCTTGCGTCCTTCGGTTATGCAGCGCGCACGAGTTTCCTGCCATGCACGATCAAGATAGATCAGCATCACCACGCCGGTTTCTGCCGCTACACCCGCCAGCGCAATGAAGCCGACTGCAACCGCGACAGACAGGTTGTAACCCAGCATCCACAGCAGCCACACGCCTCCAACCAACGCGAATGGCACTGACAGCATCACTATCAGCGTTTCTGTTACGCGCCTGAAATTCAAGTACAGCAGCAGGAAGATGATCAGCAGCGTGACCGGAATGACGATCTTCATTTTCGCGGAGGCGCGCTCCATGTATTCGAATTGTCCGCTCCATGTCGCATAGTAGCCGGGTGGGAATTTCACCTTTTCTGAAACGGCCCTGCGTGCCTCGGCCACATAAGAACCTATGTCGCGGTCGCGGATGTCCACATAAATGTAGGCCGAGAGCAGCGCATTCTCGGTGCGTATCGACGGTGCGCCTTTGCTGATGAACACTTTGGCAAGTTGCCCGAGCGGAATATGCGAGCCTTCCATGGTCGGCACCAGCACTTCATGCGAGATTTGCTCAGGTGTGCTGCGCAATTCACGCGGATAGCGCACATTCACGCCAAACCGTTCCAGTCCTTCCACGGTTGTGGTGACGTTTTCGCCGCCCAATGCGGTGGCGATCACATCCTGCAACTCGCCCACCGTCAGCCCATAGCGCGCCAGTGCGGCGCGATCCGGATCGATGTTGAGATAAAACCCCCCGGTGATGCGCTCGGCAAAGGCGCTGCTGGTGCCGGGAACCGTCCTGACCACCGATTCGATCTCCTTGGCCAGCCGCTCCATTTCATCAAGGTTTTTGCCGAACACCTTGATGCCGATCGGCGTACGGATACCGGTGGAGAGCATGTCGATGCGCGCCTTGATCGGCATGGTCCATGAGTTCGCCACGCCGGGGAATTGCAGAGCCTTGTCCATCTCCGCGATCAGCTTGTCGGTGGTCATGCCTGGCCGCCAGTCTTCCTGCGGCCTGAGGTTTATCACTGTCTCGAACATCTCCAGCGGAGCCGGATCGGTGGCGGTCTGTGCCCTGCCCGCCTTGCCATACACCGACGCAACCTCGGGGAAGCTCTTGATGATCTTGTCCTGCGTTTGCAGCAGCTCTGCAGCCTTGGTCACCGACATACCCGGCAATGAAGTCGGCATATAGAACAGCGTACCTTCATTTAAGGTCGGCATGAATTCGCTGCCCAGACGCAATGCAGGGAAGAGTGTCAATCCGATTGCCAGCAGTGCGGCGATTATCGTGGCTTTCTTGCGTTTCATCACCGCAAAAATGACGGGGCGATAAACCGAAATCAAAAATCGGTTCAGCGGATTCTGCGACTCCGGCATGATCTTGCCGCGTATGAACAGCAGCATCAGCACCGGCACCAGCGTAATGGACAACAGCGCCGCACCGGCCATCGAGAATGTCTTGGTGAAGGCCAGCGGCGCGAACAACCGCCCTTCCTGCGCTTCCAGCGTGAACACCGGCAGGAACGATACAGTGATGATCAGCAGCGAAAAAAACAACGCAGGGCCGACTTCCTTGCAGGCGGCGATCATCGCCTCCAGCCGCTCAGAATTCGGCGCATCTGCGGCGTTGGCTCCTCGCCTACCCGAAAGGTATGTCTCTTCGCCTCCGCCTTGCCGCCTTGCATCCATCACCGAATTCGAAGCAGAGTATTTTGCCTCAAGGCGCTCCAGATGTTTGTGCGCGTTCTCTATCATCACGATCGCCGCATCCACCATCGCGCCGATCGCGATCGCAATTCCGCCCAGACTCATGATGTTGGAGTTCATCCCCAGCGCGCGCATCGCGATGAATGCGATTAGCACCCCGATGGGCAGCATCACGATGGCGACCAGCGCACTGCGCACATGCATCAGAAACACGACACACACCAAGGCGACGATCAGGCCTTCCTCGAACAACGTGCGCTTGAGCGTGGCGATGGCGCGATGGATCAGCTCGGAGCGGTCATACACCGCCTGTATCTTCACACCCGCAGGCAGCCCGGCGGACACCTCGGCGATCTTGTCCTTGATGTTCTGTATCACTTCCAGCGCGTTCTGCCCATAGCGTGCCATTGCGATACCCGACACCACTTCGCCTTCGCCGTCCAGTTCGGTCAGTCCGCGCCGCTCGTCTGGGCCCAGCTCGACCCTAGCGATCTCACGCAGCAATACCGGCGTGCCTCGCTCGGCTTTCACCACCAGATCCTCGATGTCCGCCTTGCCGCGCAGATAACCCCTGCCGCGCACCATGTATTCGGCCTCGGCCATCTCGATCACGCGCCCGCCGACATCGCGGTTTGAATCGCGTATCACCTGCGAAACTTTGCCTAGTGGAATGTTGTAGGCACGCAGTTTTACCGGATCTACCGTCACCTGATACTGCTGCACGAAGCCGCCGATGGAGGCGACTTCGGCCACGCCATGCGCCTTGGTAAGCTGATAGCGCAGATACCAGTCCTGCATGGTGCGCAGCTCGGCGAGGTTGTGCTTGTCGCTGAGCACGGCATACTGATAGACCCAGCCCACCCCGGTCGCATCCGGCCCCAGTTGCGGCGATACACCTTTGGGCATGCGACCGGCGATGCTGTTGAGGTATTCCAGCACCCGGGAACGCGCCCAGTAGATGTCGGTGCCGTCCTCGAAAATCACATAGACGAACGATGCCCCGAAGAACGAGAAGCCGCGCACCACTTTTGATTTCGGTACGGCCAGCATCGCAGTGGTAAGCGGGTAGGTGACCTGATCCTCAACCACTTGCGGTGCCTGTCCGGAGTACTCGGTATAGACGATCACCTGCACATCAGACAGATCGGGCAAGGCATCCAGCGGCGTTCTTAGCATGGCATAGATGCCAGTCAGCGTGATGAACAGCATGGCGATCAACACCATAAAGCGGTTACGCGCCGACCATTCGATAATATTTCCCAGCATGTCAGTTCCCCTGGCGCTGTGGATGATCGGATCGCTTCGTTTGCATCATGGTGATCATATATTCACCCTGTTTGCGTTCGACTAGCTCGAAGCTGATTGTGCTGCCGATCTTTATGCCGTTCGCCAGCGATGAATTTGCAAGCGTAAAATCCATGGTCATGCCCGGCCAACCCAATGTTGTGATCGGATCGTGCGTGATGCTGACGGTGCCATCGGCATTGATGGTGTCCAGCGTGCCTTGCGCTTGATGCCCCACCGTTGCGGATCTCTGTTGCACTGACCCACCCTGGCCATGCGCAGCATGTTGTTCGGCTGCACTATCGATGCCTTCCGTAACTCCATCGCCTGATGCATTTCCCAGTCCACCCAGCGCTGCCCTGAGATTGCTCTCTGCATCGATCAGGAAGTTTGCCGATGTCACTACCTGCTCGCCTTCGCTTATCCCATCCAGCACTGCGACGTAATTTTCACTGCGACTGCCTAGCCTTACTGTGCGCGGCTCAAAGCGCCCCTGCTCCAGCTGGACCAGAACGACTTGACGCGTGCCGCTATCGATCACTGCTGAAGTCGGCACGGCAAGCACCTTGCCGGCGTGCGAAACTGCAAAATCCACGCTGGCAAACATTGCCGGCTTGAGCATTCTCTTGGGATTGGCCAGCTCCACCCGCACCTGTACGGTACGCGTCGCCGTATTCAATGTCGGATAGATAAAATCCACCCTGCCCTGCAAATGTTTGTCCGGATAAGCGGCCAAGCTGACTTGCGCCACACTGCCTGCCTTGACCGCGCCGATGTCCTGCTCGGCCACCTCAGCGATCACCCAGACCGAGGAAAGATCGGCTATCTGGTACAGCACTTCTCCCGGCATGAAGCGCATGCCTTGCACTGCTTTCTTTTCCAGTACTATGCCGGAAACCGGCGCATAGAACGTCAGGTTGCGCTTGTCCTTATTGTTTTCGAATTCCCTGATCTGCTCATCGCCTATCCCCCAGTTTTTCAGGCGCGTAAAACTGGCCGCAGCAAGTTGCTTCATGCCGGATTTTGCATCGTTTCCTGCGGCGTCGTCTCCCGCATCTTTCAGGGATGATTCGCCCTGCCTGGCCAGCGCATATTCTCGCAATGCAGAGATCAACTCCGGGCTGTAAACATCGAATAAAGGCTGCCCCTTGCCTACCAGTTGCCCGCTGGTATTGACGTCCAGACGCTCGACCCAGCCCTCGAATTTCGGCGCGATGGTGTAAGTGCGCCGTTCGTCGACTTCGATGCGGCCTGCCGCGCGTATGAATTTGTCCAGTTCCCGCATTGTCGCCGCTTCACTCTTCACGCCCAACTTTTGCACCCTCTCGACGCTCATGCTGACCTGTCTGCCATCATCTGCTTCATTGGTTCCTTCAAATACCGGGACATAATCCATGCCCATCGGATCCTTCTTCGGCACCGGCGAGGTATCCGGCAACCCCATCGGGTTGCGGTAATACAGAATTCTTCTGGCGCCGTCCTTAGGCACAGCAGCTTCTGTTCCCTGCTCCCGGTCCGCTGTCTTCTGTGCACCCAGCCAATATCCGGCCGAGCCTACGCTCAACATTGCGACTGCACCGATGATGAATTGCGTGCTGATTTTTCTCATAGCTCCTCTCCCAACAATCGTTCTATCTCTGCCAGGCGCATTTGCGCTTCGAGCTGTGCCTTGAGTTGCTGCTGCCTGGCTTTCAGGATCTGCCGCTGCGCTTCCAGCAGGGTGGCGAAATCAACCTTGCCATTTTCATACCCGGACAATGCCGACTGATAGGTCAGTTCGGCCTGCGGAAGCAACTGGGTTGTAGTCAATGATTCGGTGTGCCGTGCAGATTCCAGCGCGGATATGTTTTCGGACAAACCGGCCAGCATCTGGTCTAGCAGTGCTTCCTTGCGTGAAGCGGATGCTGCCAGCATGGATTCTGCCTCGCGCTCCAGCGAACGGCGAGAGCCCTGCTGCAGCGGTATATTGAATTCGACCATCAGGTCCCAGGTCTTGACCTTGCTGCCATTCTGCGTAGGGGCAACCCCAATCGTGAATCCGGGATAGCGGTTGGTATAGGCAAGATCGCGGTTTTTCTCAGCCTCGTTCCTGCGCGCATCGGCGATCAGCAATTGCGGATTGCGTGCGCGCAATTTTTGCTCCAGTACTGTGTAGTCGAGTTGTGCCGGTGCAGGCAGTCTGCGCATAGTGGATGGGTGTGCCAGTTCTGCAAGCGCGGGACGCGACAGCAGTGTGTTCAGCCGGGTGTGCGAGTGATGCTGCTCATTCTCCAGCTCGATCAACTCGCTGCGCAGACCGGTCTGTTCGACCTGCGCGCGTATGACTTCCTGTTGCGCCCCCAGCCCGTTGGCATAACGTGTGCGCGCAACCTGCTCCAGGCTGCCCATCAGCTCCAGTGATTCACGAGTCAGCCGCTCGCTGCCTGACAGGTAGTAATACATTGCATAGGCAGATTTTATTTTGTTCGATAGCTCTGCCCAGGTCGCCAAAGTTTGGCCGTTGGCCTGAGCCACTTGTGCCTCGGCCACTTCGCGCTGCAAGCCACGCTTGCCGAACCACGGCACGTTTTGCATAAGTACATAACGTGTGCCGCCCACTTGTGATGGCAGTAAACTCGCGCCCTTGTTCGTACCCTGATTGGTAATGTCCATCAACTCGGTGCGCAACACCGGATCCGGCAATGCAGCGGCGGGCTGCACCCGTTGCAATGCGGCATCCGCTTCATAGCGCATGGCGGCAAACTCGGGGTTATGTTCACGTGCATAGGCCAGCAGACCCGGCAGGTTCGCTCCCAACCCGGGTTCTTCCAGCGCATAAGCCGGAACAAGCCATGCCAAGTGCAGCACAACCAGTCCGGCCGCACGACGACCCGATAAATATTTCAGACAAAATTTCATGATCCGCACCCTCGATAAACTGCAGCCGCAAGCGGCTACTTCACGATTCGGGACGGAGCTCTATGCTGGCAAAGTCAGCCGATTGAAAGTTACAAAGACACTCGTCCCGCGTTAAACGCGGAAGAGCGGGGGCGGATCAAGAGGGGCTGAGGTAAAGGATTGAAACTGTGTTGAAGAAATATCGAAAGTTTGGGCTGGCTGATGGGATTTTATAATATCGGCAACGACAGTAGCCAAAAATCCGCTGCATGCAAAATGGCAAACACCGCAATCTGTGCAGGAAGAGCTTTGCTGCCCGGTCTGATCCGCTGCCTGATCTGCGCCATCTACATACTGATCATGCTGATGGACTGCTGAATCATGTTGCATATTGTGATCATCGGCCTGCATGGCAACTTGAGCGGAAGCCGGATGGCAATCGCCTCTGATAGACTGCATTGCAACCGAAGCGGCCAGCGAGTTGCCGCTGAAAAAAGGCAACCAGATGGCCAAAAGTGCTGCAACAAATTGTCTGTTCAGATGAATCATGAGCATAGCTTGGCAAAATTCAGCCTGCTTGTCAATCTATAAAAACCGCGCTATGCCACTCGAAAGCTAGTGCAGCTTAGGACTCTTCTTACTTTTCACTGCTGATTTTTCAGCCGCTGAACGGTCCGATACGCGATCCAGCAATTTCCGCAGATTACCCAGCGAAGCTAGGTGCATATAAACCAAGCCCAGCGCGCCGCTGCGAAATAATCCGGGCAGCTGGCCGTCAGGAATCTGACTGAATTTTGCTTCGTCAATCAGGTAAAAGTCATTCAACTGAAAAGTCTCTCCGGTGGAGGTATCGAAGCGCGCACCCTGTTGCACGAATAGGCCGAGTTCCTCTAGTTGCCGGGTTATCAACTCGGTTCGCGCGAATTCCTGCTGAAAATTTTGCAGGAACTGCAACACCTCATTCATGCGCGGTTCCAGCTTGCCGGACGCATTGATCAAGATCTCGCCGTGCTCGCAGTTCAGCGCTTCACACCCTTCATCTATACACACCACCAATTCCCCATGTTCGCCGCCATCCGCCATAACGAAGGGGTAACGACGCACGAAAGCCGGGATATAGCGCGCGTCCCAGACACCCTGCGCATCCACATACAAATTCTCCGCTTCGCGCACACCAAGCAATGCAGCCGGGTGCATCTGCTTATCCTGCCCACGAACGAACACGATGGGATATTCGTGCCCCGCTTCGGCAAACTCCACACCTGCAATCAATACGGCGGTAGTGTCACGCGCAAAAGAGAAATTGACCTTGGAGGTATCGAATTTCAGATTGCGGTGCACATCGGAATTCAATACCACCACCTTGCGATAAAACGCGAATGCAGTCATCGTTACTCCTGTTTAGGTTTGTTTTATGAAGAATGGCACAAAATACCTTAGTCAGAACTGCTTGGCCAGCTGAAACCACAACCTTGGATTGCGATTGAGCGAGCTTGGCTCTGTATTGGGTTTCCCGCCATCAGTGCGCCAGGCCAGATATGACTTGATCTGCACCCCGGCAAGTTCCGCGTTCACGCTTATCCCGGCACCGGATAGGGTGCGGACATTATCTCCAAAAAGATAGGAAAATCGGTTGATTTCCACTGATCCAACGTCGTAAAACAACGCGCCTTGCAGATTAGGCGCAAAACCATGGTGCAGCTCCAGATTCAACAACCAGCCATAGTCACCGCTGGCTTCGCCTTGGGGATAAGCTCGCACGCCGTTCGACCCTCCCAAGGAGAATTGCTCGGAGGAGTTAAGATTCTTGCTGGCTTGCTGCCCCGAAAGCTTTCCCATCAGCGAGTATGAGTCCGACAGGCGTTGCACGCGGTTGACGTTATACGACAGCCGGGCGAAATCCCCATCGATTTGAGCAGAATCATATTGCCACCATGAGTCAATATCCGCGAAATCCATGCTCAATCGGCCCGTTACCAGCGTCATGTCGAACGATGTAATGCCACCACTCAGCGCGTCCTGGTGATTGCCATTCACTCCCAGGCTGTACAACCGAGCCTGTTTGGAAGTAATGGCTAATATGGACTGATCATCGAGCTGTTTTTCTTCCCAGCTTAACGTACAAAACAAATTACCGCTCTGGCCGCGCATGAAAGGATAAGTGGCGTACAGGCTGCTGCTGGTAGCTGTGCCTTCTGCAAGCATATCGGTGAACTCCTTGCCCAAGCGATAGCTAGTATCGGAATAGGCGACGCCCAGTTTCAGCCCGCTGCCCCCAACCGGCACCGAGTACGAGATGCGCGAATATGACAAATTCTGGTCGCTGGTCAATGCGCTCAAGGTGAGCAGATCACCCATTTTGAGCGGGCTGTTAAGCAGCAGTTCGGCTCCGAGACGATATTCACCTGTATAGTAATTTCCACCGTTATCCAGCTCGACTTTGGCGGCATAAAGGACGGATGGATCCAGTTCGATCACCAAGTCAGTGGTGCCGACACTGGCTCCAAGTTGCAGTGTGGCACGCGCAGCGCCTACACCCGGTATATCGTTCAACAGCAATATCGCTTGATTCACGGGCGCAGCATGCAACACTTCACCGTTCTTGATGCCGCCCAGATAGTCTCTGGCACGCTGATTAAATAACCGCGCTTGATTATGTATGTGCAGCTCTCCGATGCGGCCCTCCAGCACGTTGATCAGTACCACACCATCCCTGATTTCCTGTGGCGGCAGGTAAGCACGAACCGCGACATAGCCGTGCTCTCGATAATGGGCTGCGATGCGTGAGGTGCTGGCCATGATTTCCGCCAGGGAATGTTCACCGCCGATCAGGCCGGAGAGCAGCGCTTCCAGCTCGGCCGAGGTGTACACGCTGCTGCCCGAAACACGGATGGCTTTCACCACCAGTCGCACTTCCTCACTAGTCTGGGCTATAGGCGCAGGCTCTTCTTCCATGCGCAACGGAGTGGCTTCCTTGGGAGCGGTAAATTCAGGCAGCGGCTGCAGCTCGCGCAACATGCTTCCTGAATCAAAGGGTCTTGCAGGTGGCGGTGCAGCATGCGCAGCAAAACCAAGCTGGACAAACAACAGTATAGTCAGTGCGTCTCTGGTTAATTGCGTATGGACATTCCTCATTGAGAGGTAAGCATACCATCAACTAACCTGCATTCCTCATTGGATAGTAAGAACGCCATTAACGAAGGTACTGATCACATAATTCGTATTGCTTGCCAGCGTTCCTCTTGTGATCGAATAGTTACCCGCGGCCGATGCCGAACTAGCCAAGGTTGTCAATCCACCTGTAAATACACTGGCCATAGTATCCATCCCAGCCAGCCCCAATCCTCCCACGGTGTAAGTGAGTGCAGGTATTACGCTGCCAAACAACATGCTCTGATTATTTGCGGTAATGGCCAGTGAGCGTGGGGTTATGGTGGCTTTCAAACCGGCTGGTTGAATCAAATTGTAGTTACCCCCATCCGCACCGCCAAGAGAGAAACGGCCAAGGTCTACGGTCACAGTTTTGTTGGTACCCGCATTCATGCTAGAGAAGGTACCACCGCCACTGCCAGGATAAATCTGTGTCGTGACGAGGGTATCAACGATGACCGAGTCTGTACCCAGCGCTGTGACATATGCCGTGCCGCCTATCGTGGCGTCAGTAGTGGCGTCATACACCTTGTTCGCTGCAGTGACACCCTTGAGCGCGACGTTCAGCTTGGTTATGTTGGCAGTTGCCGTCGCGGTGGTGTTGTAGGTGTAATTGCCGGCATCTGTGCCGCCCAGCGTGATACCGCTGACATTGACGGTCTTTCCTACACCAACATTCTTGTCGAGGAAGGCCGCGCTGCTGTAGCCGGTGGTGAGAATGTCGCCAGCGATTTTGTTGTCGCTCAATGTCACGGTCGCTGCAGTAGTTGCGTTATACACCCTGCTCACGCCTCTCGCGGTTATGGTCAGTGCGCGCGGGGTAACGTCAGCGACAACTCCCCCTACCGGAGTGATGCTGTAATTTCCACCAGAAGTGCCTGTAAGTGCGAGCTTTACTGCTTTGGCTACACCCACGTTCTTGTTTGCAAAGTTTCCGCTCAGAATGACGCTGTCTCCCGTCAGCACTCCGTCCAATGAGGCACCGCTGACCGAGGTAGCGAGCTTGCCATCATAGACACGGCTCGCTGCGACCGGGGTACCAATGATATTCAGTGCGCGAGTGGTGACATCTGCAGTTAAACCTGCCACAGAAGCAACACTGTAGTTGCCCCCATCGGTACCAGTGAGTACAAGCTTGACCGCCTTGGCTACGCCCACGTTCTTGTTGGCAAACTGACCGATCATACTAAGGGTATCTCCGGCCAAAATCCCGCTCAGGGTTCCGCCAGTAATCGAGGTGGTAGTTGTGCCGTCATAGACTCGATTCGCCGCGACCAGCGTGCCCGTCAATGTCAGGGCCAGCTTGCTGATGCTGGCTTTCACGCCAACCGGTGCAGTCAGGTTGTAGTTGTCAGCGTCTATACCGCTGAGAGAGTAGCCGCCGATGTTGACGTTCACGGTCTTGGATATGCCGACATTCTTGTCGACGAAGTTACCGGTTCCGCTGCCTCCCACGATAA
>Ga0224495_10002402_pt1 | contig 12214 bp, 11 predicted proteins | sample SF_Jul11_sed_USG_FD_168128 | JGI IMG/M metagenome (GOLD analysis project Ga0224495, IMG submission 168128) | Sediment microbial communities from San Francisco Bay, California, United States - SF_Jul11_sed_USGS_4_1 | ecosystem: Environmental > Aquatic > Marine > Sediment | place: USA: California... | reverse complement strand
ATGGCGGTGCTAACTGCTGGACAGGACCCCCAAAAGAAGTGCAACCAGCCGGGCCAAAGGGGGCCTTTAGGCCGCATGCCGGTGCTGGTTGCTGGACAGGAACCCCAAAAAGAAAGGCAGTTAGCCCGCCCCAAAGGGCCGGAAGGCCCGCGGCGGTGCTAACTGCTGGACAGGACCCCCAAAAAGAAAAGACGGTTTCTTCCTTCAAGAGTCGTGTAATAAAAATATATTCAGACAGTCATGGATACTTAAGTTCGTTATTTGGTAAGCTGTTCATATTAAAGTATATTGTTTCAAATTATTTTGTGTATGGTTCAATTCAAGTAACCATTTTATAATTTGAAGAATAGGGACAATCGCTACGTATGGGTCATCCAAAAAAATATCTTCAGGTTTTGTTTGGGGTTGGAGCGGCAGGGTTGATATGGATGTCCGCCGGGGGATCTGCGGCCTGGGCTTTGCCCCCGTTGGTTGAATTCCAACCGGCAGAACCATTCCGCTCCCTGGCCCCATTTACCGAATATCTGGTGGACCCCCAAGGCACCCTTTCCTTTGACCAGGCAACCTCCCCGGAATCAGCCTCCCAGTGGCGGCTAAACAACAGCAACACCCTGTCTTTCGGCTTTACCTCATACACCTATTGGTTACGATTTGTGGTGAAAAACACGGGGGCTTCCACCACCCGGGTGTTGACCACCGGTTACCCATGGATGTTGGAGGGGGATTTGTATGTGATGGACGGGTCCCGGTTGGTGGACCATCAAAAGTGGGGGTTGGTCCCCATTCACGAAAGGACGGTTTCATTTCACTTTGATATTCCAGCCGGGAAAAAATATCAGGTGGTGTTAAGGGCCAAACCCAACGCTTCCATGCTGATGGATATGAAGCTGATGAGCCCCTCCGCCGCCTATACCCAGGAAATATGGGAGGCCCGGATTCATGGGGGGTATGCCTGGTTGGTTTTGGCCATGGTGCTGTACAACCTGTTTTTGGCCTACAATCTGCGGGACCGGAAATATCTGTTTTATGTGTTTTATATCCTGGTGTTTGCGGCGTTTACTTTGGAGGTGTCCGGGCTGTTTAACACCCACCCCAGTCAGATATACATTCACACCCGGGTGATTTTGCTGCTGGGGATATTTTCCCATGTGTTTTTGGTCTGGTTCGCCCGCGTGTTTTTTGAAACAGCCGTCCGCAACCCCCGGTTGGACCGGGTTTTAAAAACATGGAAGTTGGTGTTGCTGGCCTTGGTCATTCCTGCCCTGATGATGCCTGTTTCCATCATATTTCACATATGGGATGCAGGGTTTTTGATTTCCCAACTGATGATTCTGTCGGTGGCGGGCTGGTATTGGAAAAACAGATACCGCCCGGCCCGGATATTCTTTACCGCTCAACTGCCCCAACTGGTGGGGGTGGCCATTGTGGGGCTGACCTACTACCGGTTGTTCCCGGTAAACACCTTTACCCTCCATGCCAGTATTTTCGGCTCCACCCTGGAATTCATCCTGTTTTCCATGGCGTTGTCGGATCGGTACAATATTCTGCGCCAGGAAAAAGAACAGGCTCTCCATCAGGCCCTGGAAAATGAATCCCTGGCGGTCAAACGGCTGAGAGAAAACACCGAACTCATCCAGGCCAATGAGGCCGCCGAAAAAGCCAGGCAACTGGCAGAAGATGCCACCGCCCTGAAGGATAAATTCGTCACCCTGGTGGCCCACGATGTCCGCTCACCGTTTTCCACCATCATGGTGATGGCCCAGGCCCTGGAGGAAGACCAGGAACACCCCCTGCACGAAAGCCAATTGGAACTGGTCAAGTCCATCCGGGAGGGGGGATCCAATTTTATCGGCATGGTGGATGAACTGCTGAACCTGAACCGGCTGCAAACCGGCAAAATTGTCCCCCAGTCCGAATCGTTTCATCCCTTTGAAATGGCACAGGATGCGATGCTGTTAAAATTTTTGGCGATCCGCAAGGGGGTGACGCTCCTCAACACCATCCCACCCCGGATGACCATTCATGCGGACCGCCAACTGATCGGCGAGGTGTTGCAAAACCTGATCACCAACTCCATCAAGTTTTGCCGCCAGGGAGACACCATCACCATCACAGCCCCCAAAACCAAAATCCCCACCCTGATGGTCCAAGACACCGGCGTGGGGGTGGAACCGGTGTTTATAGACAACCTGTTTTCACCCACCGAAAAAACCACCAGCCGCGGCACCGGGGGGGAACGGGGTACCGGGCTGGGTCTGCCCCTTTGTAAGGAGATCATGGCCGCCCACGGGGGAACCATCCGGGTGGAATCCACCGTTGGAAAAGGCACCACCTTCTTTCTGGAATTCCCCAAAACCTGACCCGGGGGCCGCATCGCCCAAAAAACAGCCCTCTCCCCCCGCCCCTTCCTGGATGGGGAGGCGAAAGTCGCATTATGATACCGGGGAAAGGGGGTTTTTGATGGGCGGTCCGCCGTCAGGCAGGCGGGAAGAGGTGGGATTATGGGCGCTGAATGCGCCGGGGGATGAGGCCGTTTATCTTTCAGGCTTTGAAAATCACCCCGTGGTCCTGCAACAGAAACCGGATGGCTTTTACTGATTCTTCCACCTGATCCCCCCCCGGAACCTGTAGGTCGTAGCTGACCCCCGGCATGGCGTTTTCCCCCACCAGAATGGTTTCAATCCGGCTGGAATCCACCACGGTTTTGATGATTTCCAGGTCATCAGGAAACAACCCCACGGCGGTGGAAACCAGAATCACCCCGGCATCCAGCAGAATGTGGGCGATTTCGGCGAACCGGCGGATGTGTTCCTCGCGGGTGGCGTCGCTTCGGTTGTGTTCTATATCGGCGTCCATCCCGTGCAGCACACTGCCGAACCCCAGGTAATACACCACTTTGCCGGTGGCAAACAGCCGGGCTTCCAGTTCCTTGGCCACCCTGCGGCGGCCCACCCCCCGCTCTCCGGTAATCAGCACCAGAGTGGGCTGCTGGTTGTACCGTTCGGCCCGCTCCTCCACGCTGATGATGCTTTTGACCCATTGGGTGTTGCGGTTGATGACCGATTCCCGCACCCAGGTATGGGAATCCGGCAGGTCCTCCAAAATGATGCCCCCCCCGTGGATTTCGTAATCATCCACCACCACAAACCGGCTGGTTTCCCGGTTGTCGGCGGCCAGATCAAAAGCCAGGGCCTTGCCCAGGGAAAACACCACTTCGGCCACATCATGCCGTTCCACCCGGTCTTTGCCTTCGTCGGCGTTAAGGTTGGATGCGTCTATCACCCGGCTGACCTCCTCCAGGCGGGCTTTTACCCGGGCGGTTCCCAGTTTCAGCAGGTATTCCTTTTGGGGGTGAGGGGTTTGTGTCCCAGCCAGAACACGCTGGCCCGGATGCGGGAGGCCACCTTGGGGCGGGGTTCCCCGGCCCGGGCGGCGATTTCTCCCCGTTGAACGTAAATCTGCTCTTCCATGGTGAACCCGGCGGGCTGACCGCAGGCGGTGCCGGTTTTGGGGGGTGTGTTGAAGGTTTCCAGGGATTTGACCCGCGTGGTTTTGCCAGACGGATAAAACACCACCTTTTCCCCCACCTGAATCTGTCCGCTGGCGGCGGTCCCGGCGATGATGCGCCGGTCGTCCCCCATCTGGGTGAACTTGTACACATCCTGGACCGGCATCCTAAAGGGCCAGCGAATCATGGGCGGGGCTTTGTCAAACCCGTCCAGGGCCTGGAGCAGTGTGGGACCCTTGTACCAATCCATGTTGGATGAAGGCCCCGCCACGTTGTCCCCCCCGATGCCGCTTACCGGAATAAACCCCGCCGGGTTTACGTTCAGTTGGGTTAAAAAATTCCGGTATTCGGTCTGGATGGCATGAAAGGTCTGTTCGCTGTATCCGGCCAGGTCCATTTTGTTCACCACCACCACGATTTTTCCGATTCCCAGCATGGACAGCAGATACCCGTGGCGCCGGGAATTTTCCTGGATGCCCTCCTGGGCGTCTATCACCAGCAGGGCCGCCTCGGCCCGGGATGCTCCGGTCACCATGTTTTTCAAAAACTCAATATGGCCGGGGGCGTCTATGATGATGTAATGGCGCCGGGCCGATTTAAAAAACACCCTGGCGGCGTCTATGGTGATCCCCTGGGATTGTTCATCCTTCAAGGCGTCTATCAAAAAGGCGTATTCAAACGGCTTGGCGTTGCGGCGGCAATCCTCCTTTACCGCCTCCAGGCGGCCTTCCGGCAAAGAGCCGGTATCGGCCAGCAAGCGGCCCACCAGGGTGCTTTTGCCGTGGTCCACATGGCCCACAATCACAATGTTCATTTTTTCCACCCCGGAGGCACCCGGCAGGGTGGGGACCCCCTGGGCGGCCTGGGTCTGGGCCGCCGGGATCCCCTTATGAGGCGGCTGACCGCTTTGCAGTTGAATCTCAGATTTGGCCATTACATGTATCCTTCTTTTCTAAGGGATTCCAGTCCACCGCCGGCCGCGTCCTGCGCCCGTCCGGCTCGTTCGGCCGTGTTGGACAATCTGCCGGATTTCAGTTCCAGGATGATTTCATCCACCGTCCGGGCCTGGGATTCAATGGGTTTGGTGCACGGGTGGCACCCCAAGGAGCGGTACCGGGTGCCATCCCCCTGGTTGTAATACAGAGACACGGTGGGGATGTTTTCCCGCCGGATGTATTCCCAGATGTTCAATTCAGTCCAATCCAGCAGCGGATGGATACGCAAATGGGTGCCCGGAGCGAAATCGGTTTTGTACTGGTTCCAGAATTCCGGGGGTTGGTCCCCCACGTTCCATTCGTTGCCCCGGTCCCGGGGTGAAAAATACCGTTCTTTGGATCGGGAGCCTTCCTCATCGGCCCGCACCCCCACGATCACCCCGGTAAACGGATCGCTGCCGGGGTCCGGCTCATAACGGCCGATGGAATGGTTAAACCGCTGGCGGGGGAATCTTCCCTCCAAGGTGTTTTTCAACCCTTCGGATTTCAACAGGCGGCAGCAGGTCAACCGGTCCACCGCCCCGGCGGGAAAGGTCTGCCCCCCATCCAACGCCTGGGCGTTGCGCCCCACCACCATGTTCAGTTTCCATTCACGGGTCAGCCGGTCCCGGTAGTCAATCATTTCGGGAATTTTGTAACTGGTGTCTATGTGAATCAGCGGAAACGGCACATGGCCGAAAAACGCTTTGCGGGCCAGCCACAGCATCACGGTGGAATCCTTGCCGATGGACCACAACATGCCCAGGTGTTTAAAGTTGGCGTAGGCCTCCCTTAGGATATGGACGCTGATGGCCTCCAGGTCATCCAGGTGGTCCATCCCCGCCCAGGAAGGAATGGGTTCATTCCCCTGACGGGATGGGGCCGGGTTTTGGCGGTTGGGTTGTTCGGGGGTCATGTCCCTCTCCTTGGGTGGGGAATCACACTGTTTTGTTCCAGCCAGTTGATGACAGCCTGGGCCAGGGCCTGTGGCGTATCGGTTTGGGTATCCAGGGTCAGTTCCGGTGTTTCAGGCGGCTCGTAGGGCGAACTTATCCCGGTGAACTGGGGAATATCCCCCGCCCGGGCCTTTTGATGCAACCCTTTGGGGTCCCGCTTTTCGCATTCCTCCTGGGGGCATTTTATGTAAATTTCGGCATAGGCCACCCCCTCCAACCGTTGGCGCACCGCTTGCCGGTCCTCCCGAAAAGGGGAGATCAGCGCGGCCAGCACCACCAGTCCGCTGTCCGCAAACAGTCGGGCCACCTCTCCCACCCGGCGGATGTTCTCCCGGCGGTCCGGGGATGAAAACCCCAGGTCCCGGTTCAAGCCGGTGCGCAGGTTGTCTCCGTCCAGCAGATAGGTGTGGACCCCCCGGTGGTTCAACAGGGTTTCCACCTCATTGGCCACAGTGGATTTTCCGCTGCCGGACAAGCCGGTAAACCACAACACCGCCGGGTTGTGGCCTTTTAAAGTCCGCCGTTGGGCCGGGAGCACCCGGTGGGCATGGGGCACCACATGTTGGGCGGCACGGTCTGGTTGTTTGTTGGAGGATATGGCCATGAATTTTCCCGTTCTGGATGGGGGGTGCCCCCCTGGTGTGATCCCTTGAATAAATAACCCTTTGGGGGCCGCCCCCATCCCCAATGGTGCGGCGACCCCCCAGGGCCTGTTTTCAGGCGTGGTTGGCCGCCAGTTTTTCCGCCGGAAACCTTAAGGATTGGTCCATCTCCTTGTAAAGGTTCAACATCCATTGGGCCAGGTCCGCCACAACCTCTTTTTGGGGCATCAGCTCCTCAAACCGGCCTTCTCCGGCCAGGTCCACCAGACCGGCAAAATGTTGGGGCACCAGCCCCGCCTCAATGAAATGCTGCCGAAACAGCCGGTAGATTTCCTTGTCCGTCACCGGCTCCAGCCCGCGGGTAATCAACAACATCCGGGCAGAGGCCCGCATGGCTGCCGCCACACCTTGAAGGGTGGTCAAGCCATCCACAACCCCTTTCAGGGTGGCCAGACCATCCGCAACCCTGGTATTTGCTGAGCCGCTATCCGCAGGGCCGCTATCCGCAGGGCCTCCCGCCCGCAACAGCCGGATTTGCTCCTTCAGGGTTTTGCTGTCCACATCAATCATATCAAACAGCCCCGCCGAGCATTCCCCCATGCCTCTTTCCGCCAGCGAAAACGGCTGGTCGGTCCCCCAGTCGGTAAAGTAGGCCGGGTTCTGGGCCAGAGAAAGCAGTTTGCCGTTGTAACGGGCAGCCAGTTCCCGGATGGTTTCCCGTCCTCCGTTTTTTAAGTAGCCGGAAAACGTGGGCAGGGCCGATTTTCGGATCAACCAGTCGGCCAGCACATCATGCACGAAATCGGGCACATCCTTGGCCGCCACCTCCTCCAGTTTTTGGGCCAGTTGCGCCCCTTGGCCGTCAATCACCGCCCCCGCCATGATGTTGTAGGCGGGCATCATGCGGCCATCCACCCGGCTGACCTTGCCGAAAAACCCCAGGTCCGCCGCGTTGTGCTGACCGCAGGAGTTGGGACAGCCGGATATGTTCAGCCGGAATCCGTTCACCTCATCCAGGGCCAATGGGCTGTCCGCCAACCGCCGGTCTATGGCGGAGGCCAGCCCCCGGGGAAGGCAGATGCCCAATTTGCAGGTGGCGGCCCCGGTGCAGGCGATCATGTTACCCACCACCGGCGGCCGGTCCGAATGGGTGGAAAGGCCGCGGACGGCGTTGAACAAATTGCCCAGGTGGGTTTGGGGAATGTTGCGGATGTGAATGTTCTGCTCTTTGGAAAACCGCAGGGTGTTCTCCCCGTAAAGCTCTAAAAATTCCGCCAAAGCCAGGGCATCCTGGGAGGATATATCCCCCAGGGCCAATGGAACCACCGCCGCAACCAGCCCTTCCTGCTTTTGGGGGGACACATACCGGGTGCGCCACCGGTCAAATCCATCTCCGGGGGCCGTCTGGGGGGCCGTTCCAGGGTCGCGCCCTGTGTTTTCCAAGGGCGGCAGGACCAGGGGTGGGGGGTTTTGAGCCACCACCGCCTCCAGTTCCTCCAGATAATATTGTTGAAACAACTCCCCCCCCAGTTGATCCCATAAAAACCGCAGCCGGTTTTGGAACTTGTTTCGGCGGTTGCCGTGCTTGTCAAACATCTGTTTGATGGCCCGGGTGGCATGGTAAACCCGGTCTTCCGGGATAAAATCATGGAGCAGCTTGGCCACCCTGGATTTGGCCCCCATCCCCCCGGCGACAAACACCCGGAATCCTTTTTTGCCGTCTTGAATCACCGCGATAAACCCCAGGTCCGCCAACGTGGCGAAGGCGGTATCTTTTTCTGAATTGGAAAAAGCGATTTTCACTTTGCGCGGCAGATTATAGGAATCCGGTTCGGCAATCATGCGGGTGGTCAGTGCGATGGCATAAGGAGCCACATCAAACACCTCATCCGGGTCCACCCCGGAGGTGACTGAAGCGGTGATGTTGCGGATGGTGTTTCCCCCGCCCCCCCGGCTGGACAGCCCCAATTTGGTAAGGCCGGAAACCACCGGATAAATGTGATCAAAGGCCACATCATGCAGTTGCACCTCAAACCGGGTGGTGACATGGATATGGGGTGCCCCGTATTGCTGGGAAAGCCGGGCCACTCCGGCCATCTGCCGGGGTGTGATCACCCCCCCCGCCGTGCGGATGCGGACCATAAAGGTGTTGTCGGTCCGTTGCTCGTAAACCCCAAACCCCACCCGGTGGGCTTTAAACAACACAGGGTCCAGCCTTTTTTCTTTAAAATCCTCCAGAGCCTGGGAAAAAGAGGCCAGTTCTTCCGGGTAGTTTTCTGGAATGGTGTAAGAGGTCAACATGATCAAATCTCCTGGTCATCAACATGAACAATAGCGGCCAAAGCCTGAATTTTTTTGCCTATTTAAAACAACAGAAACCTACAAGGGTTGGGGTTGCTCCTTTGGAGGAAGGGTTCCAGCCTCCCCTTCGGGGGGGGATGGAGGGTTCCAGACCTCCAGATATTCCCGCCGAAACGATTCCGCCAGCCGTTTGAGCACCCGGCTGCGTGGGCCAAACCCCAGGCCGGAGGCCAGCACCGCCCGGCGCAGGCCGAACAAATCCCGGATGGCCCCTTCATCATGGCCCGGCAGCAACCCTTCCAGGACCTGACGCAAAGCCTTGACCAGCCCCGGAAACCCCCCTTCGCTGGATACGGCTACCATAAACGGCCCCCGGCGGATCACCGATGGAGTGTAAAACCGGCATTCTTCCGGTTGATCCACCGCGTTGGCCCACAATCCGGCGGCTTGGGCCTGAAGGGTGATCCGTTTGTTCAAGGCCGGATCATCCGTGGCGGCAAACACCAGGGCCACCCCCTTGAGCAGTTCGGGAGAATACATCCCCCGCACCAGGGTCAGCCGCCCGGTCCCCCGCCAGAAATCAAACCCCGGCAGAAACCCGGGGGCCACCGCCAGCACATCCGCACCGGTGGGGGCCAGGGTTTCCAGTTTTTGCAGGGCCAGATTTCCACCGCCCGCAATCAACACGGTTCGCCCGGTCAGCTTTAAAAACACCGGATACAATCCGGCGAAAGATTCGTGTTCGTTCATATGCCCCTCTCCGTTCATTCGTTCACAAAAAATCCCCCGGTTCACACATCGGAGCGGGAAAGAAGAACCTCTTCCACCCCCGGTTCTTTTATGACCGGCAGGTACACCGAAACCGGTGGATTTCCGCCCAAGGGCGGGGCCAGGCCAAAAGCCACCCTGGCCCAGGCCCGCTCATGCAGATAATACAGGCCCAGTTTGGCCACCGCGTCCACGGACCCGATGCCCAGGGCAAAATCCAGCCGTCCGGTAAGTGCCAAAGCGGTGATCATGGTGACCAGAGTGGCCACCACCCGCCAGCTGACTGATTTCAACAGGGTCCTTTGATGGGTTTCCATGGTGTTTGAATCCTTGTGTTTATAATTGTGAGGCCTCTGCACAACTCGTTTTTTCCCATCCCCCTGCCCCCTTCCCAAAGGGAAGGGGGTTGAACTGATTGGAGGCCTGCGGCCCCCAAACCCCCGCTTTTTTATCAAAACGGGAGCTTTTGGCAGTTATGCAGAGGTCTCATTGTTTGATTCCCGGCTGTGTTCTATCGGCAGAGATTCCATTGGCAAAAACTCCAGGTCCGAATTCCAACAGCCGGGATTCACCCCTTCCCCCCCGGTCACATCAGGTGGATACCGCATTCTTTTTTTTCCAGCCCGGCCCAGCGCCCGCTGCGGCCATCCTCTCCCGGCCGGGGAGGGGCGGTGCAGGGCTGACAGCCCAGGCTGGTGTATCCAAGGGCGGTCAGCGGATGCAAAGGCAGGTTGTGGTCCCCCAGATAGCGGTTCACCTGCTCCTGGTTCCAATCCAGGATGGGGTTCAGCTTGTACACCCCCACTGACCGTTCTTCCAGCAAACCCATGCGGGCGCGGGTTTCGGTCTGGTCCGCCCGCACCCCGGTGATCCACACCTTCCAGCCTTCCAAAGCCCGCCTCAAAGGATCCACCTTGTGGATGGCGCAACAGCGGTCCGGGTCGGTTTTGTACAACGCCTCCCCGCTGAACACCGGGGAGCCGGGCAAAGGGGCCGCCTCCCGCACACCCAGCCCCAGCAAACCGGCCAGCCGGTTTTTAAACGCCAGGGTTTCCGGGAACAAATACCCGGTGTTGATAAACAGCACCGGCACATCCGGGGCGGCCTGCCGGATAAGATGCAACAGCACCGCACTTTCCGCTCCAAAGGAACTGGTGGCCGCAACACCGCCGGGAAAGGTTTTCACCGCCCAGCGGATGCGGTCGGCGGCATCCATACCCGCCAGTTTGTTTTGTTCTGTTTCCAGGTGCAGGTTCATGGATCAGGCCGTTTTTTTTTGGGTTTGAATGGGGTTTTTGCTTTTGCGGCTCCGGGAGAAAGAAAGCCCCTTGAAATCCAAGAGGTGTCACACACCGGACCCGCCATCTGAGATACACGATACACTCTGATAATTCTTTTTGTCAAGTTTTTTCAAATACTTACATGTTCAGTACTCTGGTATACCAGACCTCTGTGACAGTGCCCTTTGGAAGAGGGTTTGGGGGGTTGCACCGAAAAACGCCGGGAGATTGAACCGGAAAGCTTGCGCCCCATGGCAGAAAGGTGGCAGTTATGGGGGAACAGGGGGGAGAGGTCGCTTCAACGGGAAAAAGAAATCAATCACCAAGGAGAACACATGAACAACCGGATGATCGGACTGGCGCTGGTGGCGGCGGGAGCGGTGCTGGGGTATTTGGCCTGGCAGGAATACAATTCCTTCGGCTCCTCTTTGCACAGTGCCTTCAACAACACCCCCAAAAAGGAAGTGCTGATATACGCCGGCGGCGCATTGGCTTTGATTTTGACCGGCGGCTTTCTGGTGAAAAAATAACCGGCCTTTTGGGAACCCCCAACCCAAAACAAGAATTTTTATTGACTGTAAACGCGACAAGGCAGTAGGGTCATAAAAAGCCGTTTACAATCCCGTTATGGCTTTTTTTTATTTTTCCTATGGATCTGGTTAAACGAAATTTTAATTCATAAAAGGAGTTTTTATGAATTTATCCAGGACTCAACTGATTCAACGCATGTTCATTGGGGCCACCACCGTTTTGGCCCTGGGAACAGGCCTATCCGGCCAGACTGCCCAAGCCCAGGAGGTTGACCACAACGGCCTGGGGGTGTTTGCCATGACCAAATCCTATACCGGAAAATTTGACGGCCCCAGCAGCAAGTTTTCGGGGACCGGGACCGGCGGAGGGGTTTCCTATCAATTGCAGTTTGACAGCCCGAATTGGAAAATGATGCCATTTGCCTATATTTTGGCCGGCACCGCTGAACTGGAACTCTATGACAACAAGCTGAAAGCCAATGATTTCAACAACACCGGGGTCGGGTTGGATTTCCGGTACATGGCGGATATGGGAGCCTATGTCGGCTTGAGCCTGACCAGCGCCCAAATGACGTTAAATGCCAAACAGGTGACGGCACCCACCGGACCGGGCACAATATCCATCCCTTCGGCAAAGATCAACGAATCGGCAGTCCATATCGGTCTGAATCTGGGCTGGGAAGGAGGCGGGTTGACTGTGGGATTGAACACCGATTTCCCCGCCAAATATGGTGATGGTTTGGAAGTCAGCAGTGTGGGCGCCAATGTGGGCTGGCGATTTTAAACCCACAAAGAAAGGCAATCAGCCCGGCTAACGCCGCATGGAGGTGCAGCCGACAAGCAGGGGCTGGTGCTGATTGCTGGACAGGACCCCCAATAAAGAAAAGCGGCCTCACCCCGCCCGCCTGCGGCGGGCCGCCCCTCTCCTGGGGGAGAGGGGCAAACCTCTACACTTGCTTTTGAATCAGCAAACTGCCAAACCGCACAACCAAAACCCAGTTTTTTTCAGCCCAAACATCCAGGCACACCCTTCCCCCTCGCCCCCAGGAGAGGGGGTGGCGCATAACATGCGCCGGGGTGAGGCCCGCAGTGCCCTACCAGCATGGAGGCGCAGCCGACAAGCAGGGGCTGGTGCTGATTGCTGGACAGGACCCCCAATAAAGAAAAGCGGCCTCATCCCGCCCGCCTGCGGTGGGCCGCCCCTCTCCTGGGGGAGAGGGGCAAACCTCTACACTTGCTTTTGAATCAGCAAACCGCCAAACCGCACAACCAAAACCCAGTTTGTTTCAGCCCAA
>Ga0224495_10002401_pt1 | contig 12218 bp, 11 predicted proteins | sample SF_Jul11_sed_USG_FD_168128 | JGI IMG/M metagenome (GOLD analysis project Ga0224495, IMG submission 168128) | Sediment microbial communities from San Francisco Bay, California, United States - SF_Jul11_sed_USGS_4_1 | ecosystem: Environmental > Aquatic > Marine > Sediment | place: USA: California... | reverse complement strand
TCCCGGGCGGTGCCTACAAGGATGAGGATGCCGATTGTGCCATTTCGTTTGTGATCCCCCGCGATATCGAAGGTTTGACGATTGTTGAGACGCGGCATCCCAGTGACCGTCGTGACGAAGAGGGTGGTTTTGACAATCCCGTCGCGGAGGGCGGCATCACCCAGGCGTATCTGTTGTTCGAAGATATCTTTGTGCCCAAAGAGCGGGTGTTCATGGCCGGCGAACACCAGTTCAGCCTGGCCGCCGTCAGCAATTTCATCATGCCCTATCGTTCGGCTATCGGCGGCTGTGTCGCCGGACAGGGGGATGTGAAGATCGGCGCGGCCATGCTGACGGCGCGCACCAACGGGCTTTCGACAAAGGTCTTCAAGGATAAGCTGACAGATATGGTCATCAACAATGAAACCACCTACGGCGTCGGCATCGCCGCGGCCGCCCGGGGAAAGAAACATCCCTCGGGTGCCTGGCAGTGTCATCCTCTGCTGGCCAATGTGAATAAGGTGCATGTGGCGACACTGCCGTACCAGAACTCCCGAATCGCCCAGGATATCGCCGGCGGCATAGCCGAAACCGGTTGCCTGCCTTCGTATCAGGACTTTACTTCCGGCAAATACGGAAAACTTATTCAGAAATATGTCAAGGCAAAATACTCGGCCGAGGCGCGCGCCCGGGCGGCGCGCCTGGTCGAGTGGAGCACCATCGGCGGCGGTGTCCCCGGCTGTATGCACGGTGGCGGCTCGCCCGACGGCGCCAGGCTGGTCATTCGGGCGGCAGCCAAGCTGGAAGAAAAGGTGGAGATCGCCCGCCGCCTGGCCGGGATTACCGAGGAGATTCCTGATCCCAAGTAGGTGCCGGTGGTCATCGGGGAAAAAGCGGGGCGGTAGAATATTGGGCCGGGCGGTAACCTCATCGGGGGCGGCGCGGCCGCATATTTTTTTTCAGAATGGAAAAGTAATCGTCGAAAAAGCGCAGGAGTTCCTCGTCACTTCTCAGCGCGCATTCCTTCTCATGACGACGCCTTGTGGCCACGGCTCTCATCCGCCTCAAGGCCCCTGCCAGCCCGACCCATTCGGCGGCATTGAGACTCGCCAACCGTAAGGCGAGAAAGAAAAAATGCGCCCATAACAGCCTTCGCGAATGAATGTTCTTCCAGGTGAAAAGCAGGCGATGACGGCAGGAGACACGCTTTATCCGAAATCGTCCGGCCACCGAGCTCAGCGATGAGCTGACCTGATGGTAAGCACGGCATCGGGGTTCATAGACGATTTTCCAGCCCCTTTTCAAGGCACGATAGGCAAGGTCTGTCTCCTCGTAAATGTATGGGGAATACAGTTCGTCGAATCCGCCCAGTTGATGTATCTTGGCGGCATCGGCGAAGAAGTATGCCCCCTGGATATTGAATGACAGATATGGTGGCGTCAGACCCGCTGACTGGATCGTCTCGTCGAAATAATTCTCGGAAAACCTTAGAAATCCCCTGCGCCAGTAGCCGTTCTTGATGCCGTCGATCGGCTGTTGGCTGCCATAGGCAAAACCGCAGGTGGTCACGGCAAACAGGTCTGGGTCATCGAAATGCCGTGAAAAGTAACTGAAGTACCCCGCTTCGAGAGCCACGTCAGAATTGAGAAAAAACAGTATCTCGTTGCGAGCCCTGCTGATACCGAGGTTGCAGGATTTGGAAAAGCCGCCGTTGATATCGGATTTAACTACTGTCAGGCCGGAGAAGCTGCTTCGATATACCTCGATGACTTTCAGGCTGTTGTCAGTCGAGCAGTCATCGACAAAAATAATCTCGCATTGTCCGGCGTATTCGCGGGCTGCCTTGATAACTGTTGGCAGAAAAACCGGGATGAGTTTTTCACCGTTGTAATTGGGGATGATGATGCTCAGCGATTTGAATTCTGAATGGTCCAAGACTAAACGCACTCACCAGCTATAGTTCATTCAAGTGTTCGGGGAACGCGGGTTCCAGGGCTGGCCGTCTGGAATTGCGTCAAAAGATACTTGCTTTTGCCAGCGCTCTGGCAAACTTGCTTTCGGACTGTGGCTCATACGGGATGTTCAAGGAAGTAAACACCTTTCTGAGCTTGTCTTCGACCACATCGATCCGGGAGGCATCGGACAACTCCAGCTCCAGTTCGTAATCAACCGATCCGTCGTTGAATTCCGTCTTGTCAATCTCGAGGATGTAGTTATAGTCGCCGATTTTGAACAACTTTTTCTGACGGGTGTTCTCAAACTGAACCAGCTTGGATACGGCAATTTTCCCGACCTGGCTGACAATATGTTCAATCGGAAGGATCGCCAGGGACATGACGTCGGCCCGGAGGTTGAGTATTTCCAGAGCTTCGGCTCTTGAAATCTGTGACTCCACCTCCTGTCTGATAAACGCCGCGCCCTTTTCTGATGAGATGCTCTTGATGGTTACCAGCCCGCGAGAGTTTTCCACGCGAACGCGCAGGGCCCAGCCCGCCTTGGCCAGGTGGCGTTCTTCGGTGTCGAAAAAGGCATTCAACTGGGATTCTTCGTGCTCTATCCTGCCTAAAAACCCAATCAGTTTCAGGTAGTTGGTAAATGATCCCAGATTGAGCTTTATCTCGATTTCGCGGCCTGGGAAATGCGCTGGATCCATACTGGATATATATAAATATATCTACGGCTAGTCTAATACTTTTTTCAATCGGCCACCTGGCAGCTCGTAATAATTCGGTCGGCCGGGAATATCGCCCGGCAAGATCAGGCCTTGTACTTGTCCGATATCTCCTCGGTTGTCTCCGAGTCATAGACTTTGTATTCGTTGACCTGCAGGGTCGTGTCGCGGACGAGGTTGATTCGGAATTTGTGCATTTTCATGATGCGGTCGACGCGGTTGGCGCCGTTGTCCGACATAGCCTCCGCCAGCATCGGGTTTACGACCAGGTGGAAGGTGGAATATTTTTTATCGGCCCTGGCTCGGGCAAACCACCTCTCCACCTTGGTGGCCATAGTCTCTTTGGACAGGACACGGCCGGCACCGGCGCAGTACGGGCAGGGTTCGGACAACGTATGCATGTGCGACGGCCGTACTCGCTCGCGGGTCATTTCGACAATGCCGAAATCGGTGACCGGGTTGATGGCTCGCTTGGCCCGGTCATTTCGAAAGCAGTTCTTAAATTCTTCGTAGAGCCGTCGCCGGTTCTCCCGGTTGTACATGTCAATGAAATCGCAGATTATCAGGCCGCCGATATCCCGTAATCGGATCTGTCGGGCGATCTCTTTGGCCGCCTCCAGGTTGGCCATGAAGATGGTTTCTTCCTGGTTGGTGCTGCCGACAAAACGTCCGGTGTTGACATCGATCGTAACCATGGCCTCGGTCTGATCGATTATCAGGTAAGCGCCCTTCCTTATCCAGACCTTTCGTTCCAGCATCTTCTCGATTTCCGGCTCCAGCTTATGCATGTCGAAAAGCGGCAAAGCACCCCGGTAAAGTTCGATGCGGTTTCTGAGAGAGGGGGCTACCTGGCGGGCATAGCTGATGACCATCTTGTAGTCTTCCCGGGTGTCAACCACGACTTTCGCGACATCCTCGGTAAAAACATCGCGAATCATCGAAACCGTCATCTCGGCTTCCTTGTGAATGAGAGCGGGGGCCTTGAGGCTGTCGGCCTTCCGCTTGAGTTTTGACCACAGTTTCAGCAGGCGCTTGATATCGGCCCGGAAATCCCGCTCGCCTTTGCCCTCGGCCTCGGTGCGGACAATAAGTCCAAAACCCTCGGGGCGAAGTGGCGCGATCTCTTTTTTCAGCCGCCTTTTTTCATTCCAGTTGGCGATGCGCTTGGATATGCGGATGTGGTTGTCATCGGGGACCAGGACCACGAACCGCCCGGGAATGGAGATTTCGGTGGCAATCCGGGGACCCTTGGTGGAAATAGGCTCCTTGATCACCTGGACCAGAACTTCCTGGCCTTTTTTCAGCACCGTCTCAATGCCGGCACGTCGGCGTTTTCTAACGATTTCAGCGGGCGATTCCTCGTCCACATCATCAGCGTCATAGCTTGAGCTATAGACCTTGCCCACATCGGACGAGTGCAGGTAAGCAGCCTTGAGGAAACCAATATCCACGAAGGCCGCCTGCATGCCCGGCAGGACCGTGCGGATGATACCTTTGTAAATATCACCCACCATACGGTCGCTCTCTGAACGTTCCACCTGCAGTTCGACTAACCGGTCGTCCTCAAGGATAGCGACCCGCTTTTCGTAGTCAGTCGAGTTTATTAGGATTACTTTTCTCAACTTGCGTTTGCCTCTTTCGTAATTTTGCCAAAAATTTCACCCGTTTGCGGCCGAAAGCCGTTCTTGAACGAGACACCGTCCATCGGCTTTTTGCCTTCGGGAAGTATTGTCAGAACCTCGACCGCCGAGTTCGCACACTGTATCAGGAGTCTCCGGCGGTCCGCGATAACGGCTCCGGGAGCGAGAGTGTTGTCCTGTAAGTCGGATACTCGGGCGGCCAGTAATTTTGTCTTTTTCGCTCGGAAAAAAGTGTAGGCGCCGGGTCTGGTCGACAGGCCGCGCACGAAATCTTTGACCCGCTCGGCCGGAAAACCGAAATCAATCATGGCCTCGTCGCCAAGTATCTTTGGCGCCGGCGTGGCTTCGTCGTCGTTCTGGGCCACCGGCTCGACATTCCCGGATTCGATCAAGTCGAGTGATCTAAGCAGGAACGGCCCGGCCAGACTCGATAAGCGGTCGTACAGCGAATCGAAATTCTCGTCGCTGTCGATAGTGACTCTTTCCTGGGCCAGAATCTCTCCCGTGTCGACCTGCTTTTTCAAAAAGAAGCTGGACAGGCCGGTTTCTTTGTCACCGTTAATCAGGGCCCAGTTTATGGGGGCCGCGCCGCGGTATTTGGGAAGCAGGGAACCATGAATATTGATGGCGCCGTGCTTTGGAAGGGAATAAAGTTCCGGAGGGAGTATCCGAAAAGCCACCACCACGATCAGGTCGGGTTTCAGGGACCCTATGTGCTCGTGCAGGGTAGTGTCCTTTAACGAGGCCGGGGTCAGGACTGGCAGACCCTGCCGGGTGGCTTCTTGGTAAACGGCCGTCGGAGACGGATTCTTGCTTCGCCCAACGCGCTTGGCCTGCCCGGTCACTACGGCGAGCACTTCATGCTTACTTTCACAGAGCGCTGCCAGGGGGCGCCGGGCAAACTCCGGCGTGCCCATGTAGACTATCTTCATGCGCTGTTGCTGTGGTTGAGCGTTGGGAGTCCGAACGTGGAAGTTCGTGGCTACCAGTGGGACTATCCCCGACACCGGGGCCAGTCCCTATGAAGCTTTTGCCAGCCTTTTCAGGCGTCCTCTGATCAGGGTCCTTGCCATTGGAGACAAGCGTTCAATAAAGAGCTTTCCCTCCAGATGGTCGTACTCGTGCAATATGGCGCGAGCCGCCAAACCACCTATCTCCATCTCAAACTGTTTACCGTCGAGATCCGTCGCTCTGATTTTTATTTTTTCAGGACGGACAATCTTCTGATACAACCCGGGGAATGATAAGCACCCTTCCTCCATTTCCACTTGACCGCCGGTTTCAACGATCTCCGGGTTGATAAAAACTCGAAGGGATTCGGCGATATCCACCGCCGACAAATCGACGATAAAAATGCGCTTCAAAACGCCTATCTGGACTGCAGACAGGCCAAGGCCCTGAGCCTTCTTGAGGGTGTCCGCCATATCGGACACGAGACTTTTTACTTCCTGGTCGACTTCCGCGACATCCTCGGAAATCTCCCTAAGTACCGGGTTGCCGTACTTGACAATCGGACGCTCAGCCACTGGTACTCCGAATTTTACTTGTCCACCTTGGCGGCAATGGAGGACTTCAAAAACTCTAACTTAGTGTTTTCGTTGATCTTAATAATCACACGGTTTCTGTCTTCATCGATGGCGAAAATGGTACCAAACATGCCGCCGGATGTCACCACCTTGTCGCCTTTTTTCAAATCACTCAGGAGCGCTTGATGCTCCTTCTGTTTTTTTCTCTGCGGCCGGATCAAGAGCAGATACATGATAACAAATATCAGCCCAAACCAGATCAGGGTGACGGTCCCACCGCCGCCCGAGTCTCCGCCGCCAGCCATCAGAATTGGCCAGGTGTAAAACAATTTTTCTCCCTCAATGTATCGGTAATCTGTTCAACTTCTGCACAGGTCTGGCACTCTTTTTCTAAGGTCTTACGGCCGGTTCGGACAAAATGACCAGCGATTGTCGCTTAACCGTCAGCCCGCCATAACCAGATGCAAAAACGAATTGCCAATGCCACAATAAGGCTAAACCTAAAATATATACCCTAAGCAATTGGTTGGCAATCAATTATTTTCAGTATTGAAACAAGGCCGGGACCCACGTGGTTCCCGAAAGGGTGCCATCAGCACCCTCTTACAGAGCCGGTGCCCCACGCCTGATTTGCCTGATAAAGACCAGATACAAGATCAGGGCTGTTAAAAAGGCCTGGTACGGCAAAAAACTAACACAGAGAAAGAAAACTGCCAGTAACCGCGCAAGGCCGGTCCCCAGCATTCTGTAAGTCACGTGCAAACATGGAATTATGAGCAAAACGTAGGAATAGTCTTTCATCCTGGGCATTAGCAGAGCATAGAGGAAAAAGCAGAGTATTATAAAATCGGTGCGATTGTTCCTGAAATCGTATCCGCTGACAGAGCGAAACGAGAAAATCAGTAAAAACAGGACAAAAGCAATGTGGAAAGCCGAATCCAGGCGTACGAACTCGCCGCCGGTCATGTCGGAAATAAGCCTGAGCACATCCCTGATCAGGGTTAGCGAGGCCTGGTTGATGGGAATGCCTTCGCTGAGCGAGGCGACATTGGCTACGAAACCCTCGAACAAGGTCGGGTTTCCCAGGAATGATATCAGCGTCACGACCACAAAGGCAGCCCCCACAGTGACAAATGACAGCACGGCTTTTCGGTCGCGGTCGAGCAGTACCGCGAAAAGCAAAATGACAAAAGTGAACTTGAAAAGAGCGGTTATGCCGATAAGCACACAGTAGGCGAGAGACTTTTTCTCGACGAAGAAAAGCGCGGCCGCCCAGAGCATAAGCTGCTCAAACACCGAAACATTCCCCGCATACAGGTCTCTGATTATGGTCTCGCGAAAGGCAAAGGCGCACAGCAGGCACAGCACAACGGTAAAACGCTTGTCGGACAGAAAGCGAGTGTACCAGATGTAAATCAGCACCGCCAGAGCGGCCAGCTTGAGAAAGAAAAAGAGTTGGTAAGCGGTTTCGAAGCTGAACAGGAGGAACGGCCTGAAGGCATAAAGGGTGAGTGGAGGATAAACATAGGCCAGGGAGATTTCTCGGTCGGCCAGGGCCCGGAGATTCTCGGTGTCATAGGGGTCGACGCCCTGGGAATGAGCCTGGGCCGCAAAATAGTAGGTGCGGAAATCCCACTGCTTGTCCCCGGCAATCACGTTGTAAAAAACGATGACAGCGTAAACACAGACAGCCAGACAAACGGATACGGTAATCCACCGAATGGTTTTTTCGTTAAGTCGCAACATATTAATCCAGCCGCTGATAAACGCTGTATTCAACATCACGGCCGGGCCGGTTGGTGTCAATAAAAACCCGAGCGCGTGTTGCCTAAGGCTGGAGGTGCCTCCTCAGCGGGAGACTATCTATGGCCGTGCCAGCGTCACATCTCGCCGGAAAAGATTTGAGCGGATTAGTAAAGCCGGGGCCGAATCCCTACGGCCAGCGCCAGCAGCAGCACTAAACCGCTTCCCAGCAGGCAGCCGGCCATCTTACCCAAAGAAGTCGTAACCGGGTCCCGCGACTCCTCAATTCCTTTTTTCCGCAGCCATTTGGCAATGCCACCTTCGAAAAACCCGGCGATGCCGTCGGTCAGAGAATCGCCGATGACGCCTCCCGCAATAGCACCGACGACACCGAAAGCCATGCCGCCCCACAAAGCCGGTATCACCAGCAATCCGGTGTCGATAGAGCCAAAAAGAAGGTCGGGGAGGGCCGACTTCAACGACCGCCCGGCGATGAGCAGCCCGGCCAGCGGTACCAGCCCCACGCCAACTACAACGGGCCCGATGGGCAATCCCCGTCCCAGCGCCAGCACCGACACAACCGCAACAACCAGCCCGAAAAGGGCAACAAACGCCGCCTGCTTGAACATACGTGATGCCTCATTTTATGATGGTATCGGATGATATGGACTGCCCGCGCGGCCGTCAAGTTTTCCGCCGTAGCGCGATGGAAAGTCTGTTTCGGTGGTGTCGGTCGGTGCACGACAAAACGCCGCGGTGCCAGAAAGACCAGGAGAGTAAAGAAAAACCCCTGTCCCGCCACGGCAGAACAGGGGTTGGTAGTCTTTTATGATGGGGGTCAGTCGGCTTCGGGATTTTCTTTCTCTTTTTCGCCTTCCGCCCCTTTGTCTCCGTCGTCGGATTTGAATTTCTCTTTGAGTTTGGACAATTTCTTGGCCAGAACGGGTATGGACTCGATTATATTTTCCCACTTGCCCTTGGCGACCGGCAGTAATGAGACACCGGTTTCGTCCATAATGATAAACGCGACCGGCTCGATCTTGGCGCCGCCACCGCCGCCGCCGCCGAACCCGCCTCCGATCTTCTCGCTCTCGCCCTGTCCGCCGCCGGCACCAAAACCGACCGAGACCTTCACCACCGGAATTACGGTCTTTTCACCCACGGTAACCGGTTTGCCGATAACCGTTTCCGATTTGGCGATCTCCCTCAGTTCGCCGACAACCCCTTTGAGGATGTCGACCACGTTATTGGCCATCCTGGACTCCTTTCTTTTTTCCTATCGCCAGCTTTATTAGTTCTCTTAAGGGGAGTTTACACATAAGCACGAGCGTTCTCAAAGCCAACCGGTGCAACGGCAAAGCCACCGTCAGCCGCATAGAACCCGAAAGGGACGGGCCGGTCCAGTCCGGGACCCAGGCAAAGCGGCCGGCCACACCCGGCACTGCGGCCAGAGCCGCCTGGTAGTAGCCGTAGACTTGGCCGGTCAGGTCGGGGGAGTCGAATCCAGCCTCAACCCGGCCTTCGAGTTCTTCTACCACGATGCTCTTCCACAGGTCAATCAGGTAACCGACGGCGGCGCACACACAACGGGGCGCGACGGCCAGCACATCTTTCAGAGGTCTTTCCCTTTTCGGTTTTTTGACAGCCTTTTTTTCTTCGGTGGGCACCGCCGGAACAGCGGCTTTTTTCTTTGCGCGCCCCAGTTCAAAAGACTTTACTCTGACGCCGAAAAGCCTGACGGCACCTGTTCTTGTGGCGAAATCGATCTCCGGGCCGGAGCGCCCGAGTCCCAAAAAGACGAGACGGCGGTCGCGGTCGAGGTCTATCCGGATTCTCAAATTGAGAAGTAAGACCAGGGCAATACCGGCGACCAGTATTATAAGAGCGTACAGCATATATAATGTATACTATCGGCACGTGCCGGCGGTTGCCGGCGGAGCCGTCAAGATGTGATAATTACCGGCAGCACCGTTCCGGTGCCGCTACCTGCGATTAGATATCTCTGACCAGCCCCATGGTTTCCCATATCAGAATGGGGGGAATAGAGCCCTCGGCCAGCAGGGCATCATGGAACTGTCTTTCTGAAAAATCCTCACCATCGCGATCCATTGCCGCGGCCCTGAGATTCATGATCTCTGTCTTGCCAATCAGATAAGTCATCGGGACAGTTGGCCGAAGAGTGTACCACTGGACCTCCGTCTCCATGTAACGCTTGCCGGACTCACTGCTGACATCGAGAGTTTCGATCATCCAGTCGACGCACTCCTGGTAAGTGAACTGCCCCGTGTGGAGCTTAACGTCGGCCACGATGCGCGCGGCTCGGAAGCGGATTCCACCGAGAATACCCAGCCATGTCACCGGGTCTTCGTCGCCGAAAAGACCGGCGTGGTACATCATTTCCTCGCAGTACAGCGCCCAGCCCTCACTCATCATCCGATTATACTGCCACTTGCGAATGGGGTCGCTATTCATGCCGGCCAGTTGAAGCTGCAAATGATGCCCGGGAAAAGCTTCGTGGACCACCGAACCCTTAAAACCACGGCGATGGACATAGCGGAAACGGGCCTCCAGTTGTACGCGGTCAAGGTCGTCCGGTATCGGGCGCACGTAGAAGTAGGCATTTTGAACAGTATCAAAAGGTCCCGCGGGCTGGTAAGCGACGCCCGCTATCATACTGCGCAGGAAAGACGGCGTTTCCACAACGGTCACCGGGGCAACCGTCTCCGGGACCGTTACGACATCGTTTTCCTCAAGAAATATGCGGATCTGCCTGACCTCCCAGTTGTAATAGTCGAGAATGTCCTGTTTGGTGAAAACCGAGGGAACAAAGATGGAATCCTGTCCATTCTGGTGATTCGTTTCGACATTTTCCTCGTACTCCCGGTAGGCCGCCTGGGCTTCTGCCAGCAGGGTCTCGCCGATTTTCAGCAGCGAATCGCTGTCATAATCGAGGAAATACTCGTGCTTGAGCTTGTAATCGAAATTGTCCTTGCCGATGGCAAAAGCCGTCTCAGGGCCCGGAGTCATCTCCGACAGGTACGTCAGAAAATCGTTCATGCTCTCTCGTGCCTGCGTGGACACTCTGAGGATTTCATCGGCCCGCTCGGGGAATTTTTGCATCAGTTCCCCGGCAACGTCTTTGTAGAATTGAATTCCGGACTCCAGCGGTCCGGCGGCGGCGTCAATATAGACCTTTGGAGGATTCTTCAGATTCCGGCGCGCTGTGGCCAGGAGAGCCGGCACGGCCTTCATCCGGCTGATAACAGACACGACTCTTTCGGACAGCGGGGCATGCTGTGACAGCATGAGATAGTTCACGCCGTCAATGGCTTCATCTACATACACTTGCGGACACTTCTTGTGCCAGGCTATCTGCTTGAGATTAAGCAAGGCGATGTCGACGTTGGACTTAACCAGACGGAGGTTAATGCGATCATGCTCGGAGAGTTTGGTCTTCTGGAATTTGTAGAGCTTCTTTTCATAATCAGTCAGGTCTTTTATCATCTGCTTGACGGAGTTGGAGGAGTAGTCGGCCAGGCGGTGGTCATAGGAATGGATGCCCATTTCCGTGGCTTGCACGGGGTAAAACGACTGGAGTTTTTCGAGAATCTCCCAGGACAGGTCGGCAAGGGCCTGCCCATTGGACGAGGCTGGGAAGGCGACCAGCGCTAAAATCAGGACGGCGAGGGCGGAAATAGTCACGAGCTTTCGAAACATTGTATCTCCTTCACAAACAACGTGGCTGCCAATTTAAGTCTTCAGGTACTTATACGCAAGTCTTCTCATGGCCGATGCAGTACGGCGACAGTTTCAATATGCTTGGTGTGCGGAAACATGTCCACCGGTGTCAGCACCGGCAGACGATAGCCTTCTTCCACCAGTTTGGCGGCGTCACGGGCGAATGTGGCCGGATTGCACGAGATATACAGGATTTTCTCCGGTTTCAACGCCACTATCCGCTTCAAGGCCTTCGGGTGCAGCCCGGCCCGTGGTGGGTCGACAACCACGATGTCGAAATGCTGGTGCTCGGCACTGCATGCCTTGAGATAGTCGGTTACATTCGCCTCGAGAAACGAAATATTGTCCACACGGTTTAGAACGGCATTCTCTTCAGCCAACTTAACGGCATCGCCAACCAGTTCCACACCAATGACTTCAGCCACACGCCCGGCCATCAGAATGCCAATCGGACCGGTGCCGCAATAGAGGTCCAGGACACGCTGACCGGATGCGGGTTCGAGCATCTCACAGGCCGTGCGATAGAGCGTTTCGGCCTGCCGGGAATTCGTCTGGAAGAAAGAATTGGCCCGGATACGGAAGGTACTCGTAAGCACTTTTTCTTCTATATACCCGGGGCCGTAAAGAACCTGTTCAATCTCACCGGTGGCGATGTTGGATTTCCGGGCGGTCTGGTTATGGACAACGGTGGTCAGTTTTGGAAAGAACCCCCGCAAGTACCCGATCAGTTCGTCTTGCTGGGGAAACTCGCCGAAGTTGGTGACAAGGTTGATCATCACCTGGTCCGTTCGCCTGCCCTGGCGGATCATCAGAAAACGCATATAACCGGTATGCCTGATGACATCGTACACGGGTATCTGGTGTCCGGTCACGAAATCGCGGATCCGACGGACAATCTCATTGGAGGTTTCCGACAACAGA
>Ga0224495_10002400_pt1 | contig 12226 bp, 10 predicted proteins | sample SF_Jul11_sed_USG_FD_168128 | JGI IMG/M metagenome (GOLD analysis project Ga0224495, IMG submission 168128) | Sediment microbial communities from San Francisco Bay, California, United States - SF_Jul11_sed_USGS_4_1 | ecosystem: Environmental > Aquatic > Marine > Sediment | place: USA: California... | reverse complement strand
GGAGGCTGCGGGCATTGAACGCCGGGCATTTAACTTTTGGCCATTAACCACAGGAAACCGCAATGACTAAAACCACCCACTTCGGCTTCGAGACCGTCGCCGAAGAAGAAAAAGCCAAACGCGTTGCCGGGGTGTTCACCTCGGTCGCCGGCAAATACGATGTGATGAACGACCTGATGTCGGTCGGGCTGCATCGTTTGTGGAAACGCTTCGCGGTCGGCGTCAGCGGCGTGCGCGAAGGCCAGCGTGTGCTCGATGTCGCGGGCGGTTCGGCGGACCTGTCGCGGCTGTTCCTCAAGGAAGTTGGCCGCAGCGGCCAGGTGGTGCTCACCGACATCAACAACGCGATGCTGCGCGTCGGGCGAGATCGACTGCTTGACGAAGGCATCGCCACGCCGACCGCACAATGCGACGCCGAACACCTGCCGTTCCCCGACAATTATTTCGACTGCGTCAGCATCGCCTTCGGCCTGCGCAACGTCACCCACAAGGATGCCGCGCTGCGCGAAATGTATCGCGTAATCAAACCGGGTGGCCGCGTGATCGTGCTGGAATTCTCCAAAGTCGCCAAGCCGCTGGAAAAAATCTACGACGCCTATTCGTTCAAGCTGTTGCCGAAGATAGGCGAAATCGTCGCCAATGATGCCGACAGCTACCGCTACCTCGCCGAATCCATCCGCATGCATCCGGGACAGGAAGAGCTGAAGAAGATGATGGAAGAGGCAGGGATGGAGCGGGTCGAATACTTCAACCTGACCGGCGGTGTGGTTGCGGTGCACAGGGGGTATAAGCTTTAGGCATGGCTGTTGCAGTCCTGCAGGATGCGGTTCGTGCCTCACCGCATCCTACGGCCCTGTTCGAGATCGAAAACAGTGAAACAGTGACCATCCTTGCCGTGCGCCATCAGCGCGAAGACGATTACCATTAACTCTTTTTAACTGGACATTTCCATGAGCACTTTACCCCCATGCCATTCTGGATTCACCGACGAAGACGGCATCGGCGCGATGTCGCTGAAATCGGAATTTGTCAGGAAGGCCTGTGCCGGAATGGCCGTGGAGCATAGATGGACATCCTGACTCACGGACTGCTGGGCGGAACTCTCGCCCAATCCTTCAGCAAAAGAGAAGAGGCGCGCGCCGCGACGACGGTGGGTTTCGTCGCCGCTTTGCTGGCCGATGCCGATGCGCTGATCCGGTCATCATCCGATCCGCTGCTGACGCTGGAGTATCACCGCCAGTTCACCCATTCGCTGATCTTCATACCCATCGGGGCGTTGCTGGTCGCGCTGCTGCTGTTGCCCGTGCTGAAGAAATTCGGCCAGCCACTCGGCTTCCGGCGCATTTATCTGTATGCATTGCTCGGCTGCGCCACCAGCGGTCTGCTCGATGCCTGCACCAGCTATGGCACGCATGTGCTGTGGCCGTTTACCGACGAGCGCATCGCATGGAGCATCATGCCGATCTTCGACCCGCTGTTTACGCTGGTGCTGGGTGCTGCGCTGGTGCTTGGCTGGCGGCGACGCAATACGTTGCCGGGGCGCATCGGCCTGCTGCTGGCGGCGGCGTATCTGTCTTTCGGCTGGTTGCAGCACCAGCGCGCCGAAGAGGCGATCCGCGCGACCATCGCGCAGCGCGGCCACAAAGCTGAAAAACTGACCGTCAAGCCGACGATGGGCAACCTGCTGCTGTGGCGCTCGATCTACCGCTCCGGCGACACCTACCACGTCGATGCGGTAAGGGTCGGGATGGGCGCGGGACTGGTTTATCCGGGAACGGCTGCGCCCGCATTCGATCCAGCCCGTGACTTGCCCGCGCTTGCCACCGCATCGGTGCTGTACCGCGACATCGGGCGCTTCGAATATTTTTCCGACGGCTATCTGGTCTTGCACCCGGATGACCCCGGCCTGCTCGGCGACGTGCGTTACGCGATGTTGCCCACCAGTACCCGCCCGCTGTGGGGCATACGCCTCGACCTGCAACACCCGGACGAGCATGCCCAATTCGAAACTTCACGGCGGATGCCGCGCGAAGAAATCGAACAGTTCATCAGAATGTTGAGAGGCGCTGATTGAGCCGGGTAAAATCAGCCGAGCGCCGGGACTACAGCCACGAAGTCAGAAAACACCGGTTCAAAGGGGTGCAGGCCGCCTTTGCTGTGCTGGGCACCCTGTTCCTGCTGCTGGGTATCGCCGGCGTGTTTCTGCCGATACTGCCGACCACACCTTTCCTTCTGCTGGCAACCGCGTGTTACGCACGCTCTTCACGGCGTTTCTACAACTGGCTGTTGAATCATCCCGCCTTCGGGCCGCTGATTATCGAATGGAGAACATACCGGAGCATCCCATGGCGCATCAAAATGGTGGCAATCGTCACGATGATTCTGACCTTTGGCAGCTCCATCCTGTTCTTCATCAAAGACGGCTGGCTGCAATTGGCGCTGGCTTTTTTCGGTCTTACAATGGGAGTTTGGCTATACAGAATCCCATCGCGTGACATTAAAAATACCGGCAAACCGGACAAAGGAATTAGTGCATGAGCTCCTGGGGGTGCCCACACGAATACGACAACAAATGCTCGCGCATCAACAATCTGCCCTGCGATCCGGGGATGAAAGGTTGCGTGCTCTTCGGGCGCTTCGTCTGGACGGACGAGAGCAAAAACCGCCCTCGCGCAGCGGGATACGGCAGCAAGCCGGAGCCAGTGCAGGGCGAAAAAGACACTCTTCAAGCCGGCAGGCCGGCTGACCAGCAGGCGGATGAGAATTAACGACAGTCTCGATCTCATTTACCGGGACGCGCACCTGATCGTGGCGAACAAACCCGCCGGATTGCTCGCTGTACCGGGCCGCGGGCCGGACAAGCAGGACTGCCTGGCCGCGCGTATCCGGGAAATCTTCCCCGACGCGTTGATCGTACATCGGCTGGATATGGCGACTTCCGGGCTGATGATCTTTGCCCGCAGTGCGGAAATGCAGCGCCGCCTCTCGCAAATGTTCTGCAGGCGTGAAGTTCGTAAACATTATGTGGCGGTGGTGGCGGGCAGGCTAGAGCCTTCAAGCGGCGAAGTGGGGCTTCCCCTCGCTGCCGATTGGCCGAACCGGCCAAAACAGAAAATCGATTCCAGTCTCGGCAAGAATTCGCTTACCCGGTATCGTTCGCTGGAACATGAGGTTGAAACCAATACCAGCCGCGTCGAGCTGGAGCCTGTCACCGGCCGCACTCACCAGTTGCGGGTGCACATGGCCGCGATCGGACACCCGATTCTTGGCGATGAGTTGTATGGAGGCGACGCGAGCCGCAGAGCGGAACGGCTGTTGCTGCACGCCAGCGGGCTGAGCTTCATGCACCCGCTCGGCGAGGAGCGACTAAGCTTCACAAGCGCGCCGCCGTTTTGATTTGTGCAGGGGATACCCTGCACCTGCCCTTTCGGTGCCGAACAAAGGGCGGGGGCAAGCCCGCCCCTGCGGTTTTTCAGTTTGATAATGGAATAACACATGCAAGCGGCCGAATGGCATTGAGGCGCGGTTGCCGGTGATATACTGCGCGCTTCATATTTATCCAACCGACGAGGAATACATGAAACGATTTTTGACGCTGTTAGCGATTGCTTTGACCAGTCTGAGTTTGTTCGCCGCAACGGCGGAAGCCAAGCGTTTTGGCGGGGGCAGCAGCTTCGGCAAGCAGCGCACGATGGATACGCAACCGGCTCCAAAAGCGCCTGCTGCCGCACCCGCACAGGGCGCAACACCCGCACCTGCGGCAGGCAACAAATGGCTCGGCCCTCTGGCTGGATTGGCAATAGGCGCCGGCTTGTTCGCGCTGCTGTCCAGCGCCGGGCTGGACGGCGCGCTGGGAGGCATCCTGATGGCGTTGCTGGTTGCCGGTGTGGTGATGTTCCTGATTGCGAAATTCCGCAGGCAGCCGCAACAAGCCGCGATGCAATATGCCGGGGCGGGCGGTTCATACAAGGAACCCCAGTCTGCACAACAGCCGGCATACGGCAGCGGCGCAGCCCCTGCTCCGGCACTCGCGGCATCCACAAACATACCGGCAGATTTTCCGATGGAAGCCTTCCTGCGCAGCGCGAAGACCACTTTCATCCGCCTGCAAGCCGCGAACGACCGCAAGGATTTGAACGACATCCGCGAGTACACCACTCCGGAAATGTTTGCGGAAATTTCGATGCAGTTGCAGGAACGCGGCAATGCGCCGCAAAAGACCGACGTGATCGCGATCGCCGGCGACCTGCTGCAAGTGGTGAATGAAGGAGACCTGGCAATTGCCAGCGTGCGCTTTACCGGCCAGCTGTCTGAAAACAATGGCCCGGCAGAAAACGTCGATGAAATCTGGCATGTGCAGAAAAATCTGCGCGATGACAAGTCGGTATGGCTGCTGGCCGGGATTCAGCAAACCACATTGCACTAACTTGTTTGTGTTCGCCAAACCCTCTGCTGTTGCCTTGAACCTGTTCATGCAGAACAGCAAGGCGCAGCAGAAGCTCAGGCGCTTTGCGGCAAAAACGGCGCGTTTTGATGCAGCGCCGTTTTCTTTTGCCTGCGTCCAATAGACTTTAACCATGCGTTTATTCCGTTTATTCAAAATCGTCTTTGTCGTGCTGCGTTTCGGGCTGGACGAGTTTCTGCTCGCCCATGAGCGCATGCGCTGGATGCGCGCACCGCTGAACCTGCTGCTGTTCATGCGCAGCACCTCGAAGCCGCGCGCTGTGCGCCTGCGCCTTGCGCTGGAAAACCTCGGGCCGATCTTCGTCAAATTCGGGCAGCTGCTTTCCACGCGCCGTGACCTGATGCCCGCCGACATCGCCGACGAGCTCGCCAAATTGCAGGATCAGGTGCCGCCATTCCCGTCGGTGCAGGCAGTCGCGGTGCTGGAAGCCACTTACGGCAAGCCGCTGAGCGAAGTATTCACGAGCTTTGAAGAAACGCCGGTGGCCAGCGCGTCGGTAGCGCAAGTGCACTTCGCGGTACTGCCGGATGGCCGTCATGCCGCAGTCAAAATCCTGCGGCCGGGCATCAGCAAAATCATCGCCCATGATGTTGCACTGCTCAAAGTGGCGGCGGACATGGTGGAAATGCTCTGGGAAGATGGCCGCCGCCTCAAGCCGCGCGAAGTGGTCAGCGAGTTTGAAAAACACCTGGGGGATGAGCTGGACCTCACACGCGAAGCCGCCAACGCCAGTCAGCTCAGGCGTAATTTTGCCGCATCGAAATTACTGCTGGTTCCCGAGATGTATTGGGATTTCTGCACCCCTGACGTGATGGTGATGGAGCGCATGTACGGCATTCCGATCAGCCAGGTAGGCATGCTGCGCGAGGCGGGCCTGGACATTTCGAAGCTGGCCGCAAACGGAGTGGAGATTTTCTACACTCAGGTATTCCGCGATGGCTACTTTCACGCAGACATGCATCCGGGCAATGTCCAGGTCGCAGCCAAGGGACCCCATGCCGGGCGATATATCGCACTTGATTTCGGCATCATGGGCACGCTGACCGACATCGACAAGCATTACCTCGCGCAGAACTTCATCGCCTTCTTCCGCCGCGATTACAAACGCGTCGCCGAGGTGCACATCGAATCCGGCTGGGCACCCGCCGAAACCCGCGTAGACGAGCTGGAAGCCGCCATACGCGCGGTTTGCGAGCCGATCTTCGACAAGCCGTTGCGCGAGGTTTCATTCGGGCGCGTGCTGCTGCGCCTGTTCCAGACTTCGCGCCGCTTCGGCATCCAAGTGCAGCCGCAACTGGTTCTGCTGCAAAAGACCCTGCTCAATGTCGAAGGACTGGGCCTGCAACTGGATCCCGAGCTGGATTTGTGGAAGACCGCCAAGCCGTGGCTGGAAAGCTGGATGGCAGAACAGGTGGGCTGGCGCGGATTCCTCAAGACCTTGCGGGCCGAAGCGCCGAACTTTGCCACCCTGCTGCCGCAACTGCCCAGGGTGCTGAACCGCTATCTGGTAAACAATGGCGCGACCACCAGTGCAGAGACGCTGCACAGGATTCTGGAACAACAAAAACGCAACAACACACTGCTGACAATAATCTGCGGGCTGCTGCTGGGAGCATTATTCTGGGTAATTTATAAGGGGTATCTATAAATTGGTCGAGTCTTTCGCTCGGCAGTTGCTCATACATTCATAATTGCCAGAATATCGTAACTACATTGAAGCACACCAACCATTGAACCTGACGCCTCTGTGCTATCCTCCATACGAAGTTTCAGTGCAGGGTAACCTCGAGGTGGCCGAAACCAGAATTTTCCGTACCATGCGTTTGGTCGAATTCTGATTTATTGAAGGTTCCTTGCCAAAAAAGACGAAGCGCAATGTTATCGCCCTCTCCGCTCGTCAATGGCCATTCTGCTCAGAAGTACGAGCATGGCTGAGTAGTAGCCCTGCTGGTCATCAATGTTTGCCAATCGCACCTGCGTGGGATCGGCAAAATTGGCCACCCATTGTGCAATGGCATGAATTCCCGCTGAGGCACCATAGGAATCCACGCTGTCATCCTTGAAGTTAGTCCATGCCGGCATGAGCCGGCCCCCGGCGAAGTTACCCCAAAAATCGCGATACGACTTGAGCAATGCTTCTGATTCCTGATTGCCCCAAAGCAAGTACAGCGGGATACGCACTGCTTCATAGGAAAATCGTTCCGGGCGCCCGTTAGCCGGTTTGACTTTCTCGCCGAGCAGCAGCCAGTCAGGTGGCAATCCCCATCTGCCAAACTTGGCATATTGCAGTATGGTCTTACCCGTTCTTGTCAGTTCATCCCATTCCGGGGCCGGGTCGGCGCGTCCAATTTCTCTTAACGCGGGAAACACCCAGTAGGAAAGGTTGATCGTTATACCTTCGGGTTTATCGAAGCCTTCGACCCCCGGCAACAGGACAAGACCGTGAGCTGTTCTGCGAAGCAGCTTTCCTCGTATATCCCGTGCAATCTTCTGGCTTGCTTTCAGGTGCTCCGCCGAATGCCATTTTTCATATGCCCGCAGTAAAGCCCATGCGACGAGCAAATCGCCATCGCTGGCATTATTCCTATCAGTAATGCCGAGCTGAGGTTGCCACCGCCAAGCCAGCAGGCTGTCATCGCGCACCTGAAGATGTTGCTGTGTCCATAGCCAGAGTCGGCTAAATGCTGCGTTGTCGCCATAATGCACGGCGAGCAGCATGGCAAAGCCTTGGCCTTCCGAGTGGCTGATATCACCTTGTGAACGATCCGTCACGCGCCCATCGGGTTCCATGAACCGCTGCTTGAAATTTGTCCAATCAAGTTCATAGGCTGTGGCTGTTTGGGTATGCAACATCAACGTCACAAGTGCAGCCACTGCCACTCCAGCAACACGACCAATCAAGACCGGCAACATTTGGATAACCTCTTTAGCTTCGTTTCTGCTGTGTAAACCCGCAGGGCGCTTTTTTCGCCGCCACATAAATATAAAAAATAGCAGCCATAATTTTTTGCCTGAAAAACGGGATTCTTATGTATTGGCTGAGCATTATAAAGACATACCTGTACCAAGGTACAATCCCATTTATGAAATTTTGGTTATATCGTGTTCTGTTTCGCACATTACTTATGCGAATTTGCCAATGACCTCTAGCGTTTCCCGATGGATGCTACACGGTGGCCTCTCCATAAAGCAATTGTAAATTTTTCCGAAAAGGCTGATGTCGTGCAGGACGATCCAGAAAAATATCCTAAAGAACAGGAAAAATTTGATTCGCAGTTCGAAAAAAAATTTACCAAATTCATTACGGTGATGCTCACGGGTATCAAGGGCACACCGACAACAGCTGAAAAAGAGGGTGGCATGGCCAGCTGTCCTTCAATTCCGCCACGCGGAGGCTGTCCCGAGCTTGTCGAAGGGCTCAGGACAGACATGTTGATCAAAACGCAAAGTGATATTCTCCTGCCTGCAATCAAAGAGCATCACGGCAACTTTATAAAGTCGTCCGGCGATGGCAGCGTGGCATATTTTGACAACGCGCTCGATGCGGTGCGTGCCGCAGCTCGTATTCAAAAGGACATGGATGATCTCAACATGTCAAAAAAAATCAAGTTCCCGGTGTTGATGCGCATTGGCTTGCACTCCGGCAAGTGCGCTGTTGAAGAACAAGATATTTGCGGCGATGTTGTGGAAGCTGCATCCAGCTTCGAAGCTGCTGCCGATGGTGGAGGCATCCTCATGTCAGAAGGCACTTACAATGCCTTGTCTGACAAGTCGGAAATCTACTGCCGATTTGTAAAGCAAGTGGTGCTCAAGGGCAATAAAGAACCTTGCAATGCCTATAAGGCTTTCTGGAATCCGAGGGAAATCGAACTCGACAAACCCGGCAAGGCCGCACTACAGCCGCAAGCGGCGAATATTCCAGCCAACTCATCCGGCTTGAAGCTCGTCTGGGGGGTTGCAGTCCTGATTGGGCTTGTGCTGTTGCTTTCTTTGGGGTCACGAATTTTTGGCTCATCTCAGGCGCATGAAAATAGCCGTTCGATAAATGAGTTTGTCAGCTCGCCTGGAACGCCGGACTCACAACGCTAAAGTGGAATTCCCTGATTCAAAAATGAAGCTGCAATACTTGATGGCGGATATCAGATCAAACAGCCGGTCGTGGACAATTGCCGCGTCTGGCATATTGCTGATCGGCATTTTGTTTTACTTTATCCAGTTCATCTATGCCTATATTGACCAAACCAAACAGATGTACCTTGGTTGGGGTTGCTTCATCGCCATTTTCCTTATGTACCGGATCAAAAAGTTTCACGTGCAGCCATGGCGATTTATTTTCATCCTGCTGGCGGCATTTATGGCATTGCGGTATATCCAGTGGCGCGCCTTTGATACGCTGATTTATACCGGCCCTCTAGACTTTATCGCGATGGCGTTGCTTTTCCTGGCGGAAGTTTACGGGCTCATCATTTATTTTCTTGGCATGTTCGTCAATATCTGGCCTCTGGAAAGCAAGCATGTACCATTGCCGGATGAAACAGGGCGTTTGCCTACAGTTGATATCTTCATCCCGACCTATAATGAATCTGACGAGATCATCCGGATCACAGCAACGGCTGCATCCCAACTGGATTATCCCAAGGAGAAGTTCAGGATCTATATCATTGACGACGGAGGCACCCAAGCCAAGCGCAATCATCCGGATGAGGGAATGTCGGCATGGGCGCGCCATTACCGAATCAGGCAGATGGCCGATGAACTCGGCATTGGCTACATCACGAGAGAAACCAACCAGCAGGCCAAAGCAGGAAACATCAATCATGCCTTGCAATACACCGATGGCGACTTGGTGCTGATTCTCGACTGTGATCATGTTCCGACCAGGGATATCCTGCAGAATACGGTGGGGCATTTTGTTGCCGATCCGAAGTTGTTTCTGGTGCAGACCCCGCATTTCTTTATCAATCCCACACCCGTGGAAAAAAGCCTGGACGGGATCGCAAATCCTTCAGGCGAAAACGACATGTTTTACCGCAGTATTCATCCCGCTTTGAATTTCTGGAATGCGAGTTATTTTTGTGGCTCTGCCGCAGTGCTGAGACGGAAATACCTGCTGGAAGTTGGCGGCATCTGCGGCACCACCATTACGGAAGATGCCGAGACAGCCTTCCAGTTGCATAGCCGTGGCTATAACAGTATTTATGTCAACAAGCCCATGGTTTGCGGTTTGTCGCCTGAATCCTACGACGATTATGTAGTCCAGCGCTCACGCTGGGCGCAGGGAATGATACAACTGATCCTGCTAAAAAATCCGCTGAAGGCGAAGGGCTTGTCGCTGCCACAAAAGATCGCCTATTTTAATTCCAGTTTTTTCTGGTTCTTCGGGTTTCCGCGTTTCATCTACTTTATTGCCCCGGCGTCCTACCTGATCTTTGGATTGAATGTCTACCATGCTTCATGGCTGCAAATTCTCTCCATTACGGTGCCATATGTGTTGAGCATTTATGTAGTAATGGATTTTTTCTATGCCAGAACACGGCAGCCTTTTTTTTCAGAGATATATGAAAGCGTTCAGTCGCTGTTCCTGATGCCGGCGGTGCTTTCCGTATTGCTCAATCCATGGAAGCCATCGTTCAAAGTTACCCCAAAGGGAATAATGAACAGCAAGGAGTACCTCAGCACTTTGGCCGCACCGTTCTTCCTGGCCATTGCGGTCAATCTGGTTGCAGTGTTACTGGCTTCCATCAAGTGGTTTACCGAGCCCATCTTGCGCGAAGTGATCCTGGTTACCGGGGTATGGTGTATTTACAATCTTTATCTTGCAATAATGTCGCTGGGGGCATTCTGGGAACGCAAACAGATACGCAAGTTTTACCGCATCAATGCCAGTGGCACGGCTACAGCGTATTTCCCCGGCATGGGGACATATCACATTGGTGAAGTGCGCGATGTATCTATGTCTGGTATCGGCTTTGAAATAGCTCTGCCTTTCCAGCCCAGAGAACATGACCCAGTCGTTCTTCAGGTCAAGGACAGTTATGGGAGGGAATATCGTTTTGAAAACAAAATTCTGCGCACCGTCAGCCAAGGCGGCAAATATTTCTGTGGCAGCGAATTCATGACAGACCGGGTTTCCTACGCCAATGTGGTCAGTTACGTTTTTGGCGACAGTCTGCGCTGGCAGGATGTGTGGGATCAAAAGTCAAAATCACGCGGCACTTACCGTATGCTGCGGCACCTCTTGATAGCGGGCATCAAGGGCTTCATTGGCGGAGTCTTTCCGTTGCTCGTTGATGCGCTTCTGAGATTCTGGAAACTCACCGTCAAGTGGCTCTCCACATCAATTTTGCGCGACAGGTCGCTGGGTGCGGCCAATTGGTGCGTGTATTACTTCTACCTGGCGCTGGCATCACTGGTTGAAATGCTTAATCAAAAACAGGTGCGCAAACTTCAGCGCATCAGTACGAGCGGAGCAGCCACGATTTACATTCCCCGCCTCGATGCGACCTTGATGGGCGAGCTGGCGGATTTTTCTCTCAGCGGCATCGGTGTTGTTGTCGAATTGCCCTTTGAGTTGAACGAGCGTGAACGGGTTACCATAAGGACAGAAGGCAGAGACGGAAAGGAGTGTCAATTTGAATGCTTTATATCGCGCACAATCAAGTTGGATACGAAATCACTTTGCGGTACCGAGTTCATCGTGGATGTTTTCTCATATCCAAAGATCGTCAAGTTTGTATATGGAGATAGCCTGCACATGTTGCGTTACTTATTGATGCCATGCATCAGCTTGGCTGCCCAGGGGAAAGCAGTCACGAAAAAAATAATTGTATTGGTATCGAATGTATTTGTCCGAGTGCTAAAAACTCCTGCACAAGTTTTTGCATTACTGTTCCTGAATCCGGCGTACCGCGCCAAAATCACCAAAGAAAGAAAGTCATGATAAAAATATTCACGCTGGCTTTAACGTTTTTCTTGTTAAATCCGATGGCGCGCGCCGAAACCATCCAAATACCGCTTGGGGAATTAACTTCATCCAATGCGCTGGAGATGCGCTGCATCAGTGGCGGACAGAATCTGTCCATCCCGATTCCGGAGCGGTGGAATGTGCGCAAAATCAACCTCGGACTGCATTACACGGTGTCGAACAACCTGATAGGCGACATTTCGCAGATGACCATAAAGTTCAACGGCGATCTGGTAGCACAAATGAAGCTCAATCCACAGGCTCCCACCGTGACAACCGACATTGCGATTCCGGTCACACACCTGAAGTCCGGCTATAACACCGTCACTTTTCAGGTTGCTCAACATTACCTGGCATCCCAGTGCGAGCAACCTTGCTCCCCGAACCTGTGGACCAATATCAGCGTAAAGGATTCGTTCTTGCAGATTGACTATGACCTGAAACCATTAACTCTCCGGTTGGGTGAGTCAATCAACTGGATTTTCGATCCGAAACAGTTTCCGGAAGCGGCGGTCAACCTGGTTATTGATAGCACAACTCCGGAATCGGTCACACTTGCCGGAGTTGTTGCATCAGGCATTGCCCGGCATTTCGATTACCGCAAGGTAAAATTTTCGCACTCACTGGACATCAAGCCCGGAATGGACAACGTGTTGGTTGGCACCACGAAGTTTGCCGGCGAAGCGCTTGCCCAATACGGCATCAAGCTTGCCCCAACAGATGGCGGATTGATCAAGATATTCCATCTACCGAGGCTTGGCGGCGGAGGTGATGGCCGGCACGCATTGATCGTGGTG
>Ga0224495_10002399_pt1 | contig 12230 bp, 12 predicted proteins | sample SF_Jul11_sed_USG_FD_168128 | JGI IMG/M metagenome (GOLD analysis project Ga0224495, IMG submission 168128) | Sediment microbial communities from San Francisco Bay, California, United States - SF_Jul11_sed_USGS_4_1 | ecosystem: Environmental > Aquatic > Marine > Sediment | place: USA: California... | reverse complement strand
GAATTTCTTGTTTTCGTATTTCAAATCGTCGCTCCATGACTTTTCCTTTCCATGGGGACTATTCCCCTGGAAAGTTATTCGTATAAATGACTTACAAAACTTTAATTATGTTGGACAGTAAAACTACATAAGACAAGTGTTAATAACAATGAAACGACACACAATGATATTTTCATAATATCTCCCTACGATTATTCAGTACTTAACACTCATTGAACGGACGTCATCTTCTCTTCCGGCACAAATCGCAGTTCCAGATGGCAATGCAGAGCCGCGGCGAGTTTCTGCAAGGTATCGATGCGTTCACTTTCATAGTCCGTGCTTTCGAGCCGGCTGATGACGGACTGTGTTGTCCCCATGAGATCGGCAAGCTGCTGCTGTGTGAGCCCCCGCTCTTTACGCATCGCATACACCTGTTCGGCTATTTTGATCTTCTCACGTTCAGCTTCGATAGAAGCAAGCCGGGCGGGATCGCCTTTAATATAACGCCGATGCAGCAGCGTCACTGCATCGGTTGTCTTTTTTTGTTTCTTACTCATTGTCCATGTTCCTCATAATATGTATGAGCATCCGGATTTTGTTTATACTTGTTAAGATTACTGATCGCTTTGTCAATCTCTTTGGACGGCACTTTATCTTCTTTTGTACAACCGTGCGACAACATCACAGCATTTTCGCCGCAAAAAGCATAAAGAATACGATAATTCACATTGAACCGCCGCTTACGAAGCTCATAAATGCCATCCCTGAGAAAATCACATTCCGGCCGTCGAAGTTCATATCCCTTTTCAGCAAGTCGTTCAATGCGTGCCAACATGTCATCCTGAACTTTAGAAGATTGCTCGTCAAGCCAATCAAGCAGCGGAACAGAGCCGTCATCATCCTTGAAAACAACAACGTCAGTTTGGGGCATCCTTCTTCCCTTATCTCATATCTATGTATAATATCGCATATTTGCTATAAAAACTCAACTGAATTCCTTGAAAACACCACTAAATATTTCGTATATTGCTTTATTTAATGGACTTACAAAATCGAACGCCGTCGTTTTTTATGAGATCAAAACCCAGAACGTGGCCCTGCCCACGATTATAACAGCAGGACTCACGTCAGTTCGTCGGGGTGTTCGAGCAGTTTTTTCACAAAATCGAGGAACTGGGCGGCCTCGGCGCCGTTGATGACTTTGTGATCGACCGACAGTGTCAGGTTCATGATTTTTCGGACCGCCGGTTCTTTGTCCACCGGCAGCACCGCGTCCTGAATGGTTCCTACGCCGAGGATGCTCGACTGGCCGGGGATGACAATCGGGATAAACGAATCCACCCCAAACGCGCCGAGATTGCTGACACTCATACAGCCGCCCGATAAATCCTCCAACGACAGCGTGTGTGTTCGCGCCCGCTCAATCAGTGTCCCGCAGGATTGGCTGATGTCAAGCAGGGACTTTGAGCCGCAGTCTTTGATAATCGGCGCAACAACGCCGTCGTCGGTTGAGATGGCGAATCCAATATTGATGCTGTCGGACAGTTGAATATGGTTTTCGGCTAATTGACCGGTCATGACAGGGTAATGCTGAATGCCCAGCGCCAGCGCCCGGATGATAAAATCGTTGATCGAAAGTTTGATTTCCGACTCGGCGTTTGTCTGCGACCGCAGGTGAATCAATTTGGTCGCATCAACCCGGATGGACAGATAAAAGCAGGGAATGTTCTGCTTGGACCAAAGCATTTTTTCAGCCACAATCTTTTGCGTCCGGCTCAGGGGAATGCAGGCCCCCAATTCGGGTTTGATAGACTCCATCGCGTCGCAGCGGACATGGGCCTCTGCGTCCCGAAGCATCTGGGCATAGGCCAGGCCGGTCGATTTCAGCGACATTCCGGCCGACGGCCCCGTCGGCGAATCCAATGTGACGGCCGCTCTGACGTGGTCGGCAATCCGGGCCAGATAACCGGAATCAAGCTCTTCATCCCGGTCACCGAGGATCAGCAGCGGCGTCTGGACCGGTACCGTCTGGCCCTGCTCAACCAAGACCGCCTTAACAAATCCTTCGACATCGGCTTCGATTTCCAATGTTGCCTTGTCGGTTTCGATTTCAAACAGGACATCGCCTGTCCGGACATGGTCGCCGGCGGCAGCCAATATCCTGACAAGTGTGCCTTCTTTCATTGTCTGCCCCAGCTTCGGCAGGACGACTTCATGAGCCATAAGGTTCCTCGCTAAATACTATAAGGTCAGAAGTTTATCGTAGAAAAATGCCGTTTGCAACCCTTTTATCTGCATACAAGCAATTCGATACGCCTCTGACAAGCGAATTTAGATAATGAAAAGCCCCTGTTCAGCCGACAAAAGAAGAGGAAAAAAAAGCTTTTCAATACCATCCGTTGTGGTTATAATTACTTGGTGGGCCTGAATTTGCTTTTTTAGGTGGATTCGGCTGTATGAAAGGACGTCAGAACGTTCTCCGGTCAACGGTGTCAAAGGATTGAGCCAGAACCAAGGCGAAAACCAGCCCCGAATGAAGGTCGCGGGGCGGAAAATGCAATTATTATCTGTACTTATTTGGGAATGTGTTCATGGCAGAGTATTATGACATGCAGGAAGTAACGGGCAAACTCCGTAAGACTGAAGAGGAAATTCAGGAACTTGTCAAACAGGGGCGGTTGCATCAATATCTGGATTCCGGAAAAGCGGTATTCAAAGTTGAGGATGTCGATGCACTTGCCGAAGAGATCGTGGGACTGGATATCAGTTCCGTGGGTCTGGAAATCGGGGGTTCGGATCTGGACATCGAAATGGAAGCATCCACCGGGATGCCGCTTGAACCGGAAGAGCAGGAAGGCCCGAAAGCCAGCGGACCGGACGACATGGAACTGGACCTTGAACCGGACATGCCGGGGCAGGAGAAAAGCGAGGGTGGATTCGGCCTCAGCCAAATGGGGGATCTGACAATGGGCGACACGAATGTCGGAACCGTTGGCATCAATATCCTGAGCGGAACAGGCGACGCCTACAAACTCACCGAAGACACCAAGGCCGAAACACAGGCCGCCGACATAGACGATATAGACAGTTTGGATGCGGATTCCAATCTGGAAAGTTTCGGGAGCGGCTCGGGGCTTCTGGATTTGTCCCTGCAGGCCGACGACACCTCTTTAGGGGCCGTCCTTGACGACATCCTTCCGACCGGCGCTGAAGGCGGGGGCGCCAATCTGCCTGTGGATGAGGGAATCGGAATCATGGAGGAATCCGAAGATTTGTTGCCAGGCCGTGAACCCGCCGGTCCTGTAGGCGAGGATGTAACAGCTCCGATGGGTGCGGCAGCAATAATGCCCGGCTCACCACAAATGGTCGCGGTCGTTCCAGTCGATTCCAAAACGACGGTTTTCGGCGTGCTGATGTTCATGCCAATGCTGGCGCTGATCCTGGCAGCCATCGTATTAACCGCGGCAATTCAAGATGTCATGCCGTCATTGATTCAGCCGCTCATCGAAATGCAGATTGCCGAGACAGTCAGCTTGATCTGGGTGATTGTTGGCGGACTGGTGGTTTTGCTGCTGTTGATTCTGATGTTCTCTGCCCTGTCAGGCGGTGGCGGCGGAACAAGAGCCAAAAAGGAAAAGGCCCCGAAAAAAGAAAAAAAGGCCAAAAAGAAACGTAAATAAAGCACACTGATATTCCGGCAGAACATATATAGTGATCGCGATTGTTAATTCCCGTTGGATCGCGGTGATGTAGAGTTGTGACCGCAAGTTACGAATTTACTCGCGGGAATTTACTACCCTGAAGGGTATATTATGGAAAAAACCGCAGCATGCGGAAAAACAAACGGATTGACCTGTTAGAAAGGGGTTTGCCATGAGCATGAGTAAAACGTTACTTGGAATTCTGTGTTTCGCTGTTATCGTGTTAACCACCGGCTGTCAAAATCAACAGATTAATGACCTAAAAGCACAAAACCGTATCCAGCAGGGACGGATCGCGGAGTTGGAAGCTAATTTAGCTGTATGTGACGGCAATTTGCAGCAGAAAACGCAGGAACTTGCCGATCTTTCCGGGAAAATTGGCGCCGGTGCCGATGCCAAAGACGCGATGATCGCCGCATTGGAAGCTGATATCGCCAAGAAAAAAGCTCTCATCAAACAGATGCAGAGCCAACTCTTGGAGGGTGGACAGCCCCTGCCGCCGGAAATGAATATCCTGCTGCAGGACTTCGCCAAATCCAGCGATATGATCGATTTTGACGCAAACACAGGAATGCTCAAGTTCAAAAGCGACCTCCTGTTTGCTTCCGGCAGCGACGAGGTTCAGGCCGCCGCCGCCGAATCAATCAAAGCACTGGCGGGCATCATGAATTCCGACGAGGCGAAACAGTTCGATTTGGTGGTTGTCGGCCATACCGACGACGTGCCGATCAAAAAGGCCGAAACCCTTCGCAACCACCCCACCAACTGGCACTTGTCCGTCCACCGCGCAATCAGTGTCGAACAGTTGCTGAACAAAGATGGAATCGACCCTGAACGGATGGCGGTCAAGGGTTACGGCGAATATCGTCCCGTCGAGCCCAACCAACCCGGCAAGAAAGGCAATCCCGCCAACCGCCGGGTTGAAATTTTCATTATCCCCGGAAGTTCGTAAGTCATAAATTTACAATAGGATAAACAACAAAGATGGCTGAACGAACACTCATTATTATTAAACCGGATGCGGTGCAGCGACAACTGATGGGGAAAATCCTGACTCGGTTTGAGGAAAAGGGTCTCAAAGTCGTCGCCGCCAAGTTCATGCAGATCTCACAGGAACTGGCCCGCAGGCATTACGCCATCCACGAAGGCAAGCCCTTCTTTGATGGCGTGGTCAATTACCTGGCTTCGGCGCCGGTACTGGTGCTGGTGTTGGAGGCCGATGGCGTGATTGCGATGAGCCGCAAGCTGATGGGCGAAACCTTCGGCAACGAGGCCACGCCGGGCACGATCCGAGGCGACTTCGGCGCCTGCCGGGGTTACAATCTTGTTCACGGCTCGGACAGCCCGGAAAGTGCGGAGTACGAAATGGCTTTGTATTTCAAACCCGAGGAAATTGTCGATTACAAACTTGCCGCCGATAGCTGGCTCTACGGCAGCAACGATTAACACAAAATCGAGAACCAAACATATTCCAAAGCCCCTGACCCAAGGGGCTTTTTTTATTATTTCGGTTTCAATGCCCCCACCGTCAGCGTTCCGACCGCATCATTATAATTGTGCGCATTGTACCGGATCAAGTTTAAATTAAAGTCCGCTTGGCGAAGCTCATTCAGAATGTCTTTCCAATGAGCCATATATCGCGTCGGCATGTAATGTTGTCCTGTGAAAGTTCGCATTCCCTGGCACGTTTCACCCCGCCAGGGAAAATAAACGACTTTCTTGTGGAGTCTCTGGCCTTTCCAATCCTGCTTGAATTGTTTGCGGTTAACCGGTGCGCACATCGTCATCAGAACAAACACCCCGCCGGGCTTGAGGACATTATATGCTGTGTCCAAATACGCTTTCCGGTCTTCGATATCTGTGATGCAGTGATAACAGTGGCCATCCACGACCAAATCAAACTTGCCCAACCGCTTCGTATTCAGGTTGCAGATATCACCTCGCTGGAAACGCACACCGTGTCCATCGGACTGCTCTTTGGCCATGTCGATCGCGGTCTTGCTGACATCAAGCCCTAAGCCGCGAAACCCTCGCTCGCAGATCCAGCGGATAATCGGCCCCGTGCCGCATCCGAATTCAATCACGCGGCCTTCCTTGGGTGCCCACGGCTGACTCAGCACATCCTTTAGAAACCGCTTGGTTTCATAACTGAACGACCCCTTCGTCCCGGACCCCTTACCGCCCCATTGCTTAATCCCCTGCTTCCGCATCTTCTGATAAGCAATTTCATGTGATTCATAGGGCTTTTTCACATTTCTTCTCCTCACTCGTGGAAAATACATCAAGGTCTTTCACGATCAAATGAAAAACCTTTTGAGGTTACTTTGCCATCTTCAAAACGAATCCAAAACCCACCCACAGGACTTGTGTCCCAGCCCCAACTCTTATAATCTCGGCCCGGCCAGTCAGGCGACCCCATCAGAAACAGCACTTCATCATAAGGCATCCCGACTTGGATATACTCATCAAAATATTCCAGCGGGCGACGATACTTTGCAAATTCACAGTTCATTGGATGCTTCATCTGGTAGCTGGCCAGTTCGAGTTTGGGATTGTCCTTGAACAATGAATTCAACTCACCCCACCGTTCTGAAGACATCACTGAAACCAACAACGTATCGGAGTAAAACTTGACATTGGTTCCTTCAACATCCTGCCAGGGGTGTTCATAGGTCACAGCGTAAAGCCCTTCTTCCGAAGGAAACCTGCCTTGCAGGAAAACATACTGCTGAAACACAACTTTCCTGCCGTCACGCCCATTGAAAAAATCATAATGTCCATATCCACCCAAATCAGGGAAAGGTAAACTTGATATCTTGATGATTTTACCTCTATCATCTCCCGAGTCCAGTCTACCAACGGTTATTTCCGCTTCACCGTCAGGTATAACCTTTCGCACCTTTAATCCAATCCCCCCTGCAATTCCTCCGTGCATATAAAATGCCGGTTCCATAGCATTAACCTTATCATACGGCCCAAAAAGAAATGTCAGCAAGTACCTATTGCCGAATGGAGAAATGCCCTCCTCAACCGGCTCAATCGTCACATGGCAACTCCTGAATTGCTCGTGATCGACGCGCTCAACCTTTGCTCCTTCATTGCCAGATTCGCCCAGCATCTTTTTCAGAAATGTTTGTTTCTTTTCGTGCTGCTGGTTTTCGTACTCAATTGACCCTTTGATTACATTGCGAACCTTTTCTTCGAGTGTGTCCCCTTCCGGCATTTTCTCATTGCCCAAGGGCGACAACGGAACATAAGCCCCTTTCATATTCAGCGTATAATACCCTTCCTCATGTCCTGTCTCAGCGGTCTTTTTACTAAGAAACATAAGGTGGCTTGAACCGTGAGCAAAAGGAGTCGTGAAAGCAAACTCCGGATCGATCAGTTGAAGATGAATTCGCGAATTGGATGTCTCATAGGCAGGAATATCGCCTTTAAGTGATTGATAAACCATACATTCATGAATCGAATAATAAGGCGGAGCATTATAATCAGATAAACGGCGTTCGATCCTGAGAATCACAATCGCATCCGCCATATCAATCAGCTTAGCCAATCCCGGATAATCCCCGATAGGAATGGCATTAACAGTTGACGAGATAACCAACCCCATCAATACGGCAACATATTTCAATACCTCTGGCATAACTGACTCCTTTCTGAATTTGGCAACATTGTCCGACAGACAATTTACATCTATCTTTATTAGATGTATAATAATGGCAATTGTTACAGAAAAAACGTAAAATTCTTGTAAAATCAGTGTTTTCGGCATCATGGGCTGCTAAATGACGGATATTCGGAAAAAAATCGAGCGGTTGCGGGCTGAGATTCGGCGGCATGATGTGCTGTATTATGTGCATAATGCGCCGGAAATTTCGGACCCTGAGTATGACAAGCTCTTTGGCGAGTTGAAACAGCTTGAAAACGAGCATCCGGAGCTGCTTACGCCGGACTCGCCCACCCAGCGGGTCTCCGAGCGGCCCATCGAAGGGTTCGAAACCGTCGCCCACGCCGTACCGATGCTGAGCATCGACAATACGTACAACGAAGAGGAACTGCGGGAATTTGATAAGCGAATTCGCAAAGGACTGGAGACGGACGATTACGATTTTTCGGTCGAGCCGAAGATCGACGGGCTGGCCATCAGCTTGCGGTATGAACAGGGCCATCTTGTCCGGGCCGCCACACGCGGTGACGGCAGCCGCGGCGACGATGTCACCAGCAACATCCGCACCATCCGGGCGATCCCCCTGTCGCTGGAAGGCAGTCACATTCCCGACATTCTCGAAGTCCGCGGCGAGGTATACATGCCGAAAAAAGCATTCGCTGAACTGAATGCCGCCAAGGTCGAGGCCGGCGAACCGGAATTCGCCAACCCCCGCAACGCCGCGGCGGGCTCGCTGAAACTGCTCGACGCCCGGATCACTGCAAGCCGCAAGCTGGCGTTCTTCGCCTACTCACTGGGCCAGACCAGTGAACCGCTGGCCGAAACGCATTTTGACGCGATGCAAAAGCTGCGGAATTTCGGGCTGCCCGTCAATGATGTGGTCAAGGCCGAAAATGCCGCCGCTGTTTTGAAAATCTGCCACCAGTGGGACAAAAAGAAAACCAACCTCGATTACCAGATCGATGGGCTCGTCATCAAGATCAACCGCTATGACCAGCAGGACATCCTCGGCACCACCGGCCGGGCGCCCAAGTGGTGCATCGCCTACAAATTCGCCGCCGAACAGGCCGAAACCACCGTCGAGTCCATCGATGTGCAAGTCGGCAAGAACGGCACGCTCACACCCGTCGCCAATCTCAAGCCGGTTAAGCTGGCCGGCACCACCGTCAAGCGGGCCACACTGCACAATTTCGAGCAGGTAAAAAGATTAGACGTCCGTTGCGGAGACACCGTCATCATCGAAAAGGCCGGTGAAATTATCCCCCAAGTCGTTGATGTCATCGTCAAACAGCGCGATCTGTTCGAGAGCCAGCCCTTCGAAATCCCGACCGCCTGCCCCGCTTGCGGCGGCGGCGTCGAAAAAGACGAAAACGGCGTGTATCTGCGATGCGTGAATCCGAATTGCATCGCCCAACTCAAAGAGCGGTTGGAATACTTCGTCGGTAAGGGCCAGATGGACATCGACAAACTCGGCCCCGCCCTGATCGAACAGCTTGTCGAGACCAAACTCGTCAAGACCTTCGCCGATATCTACACCCTGCGATTCGATCAGGTCGTTCAACTCGACCGCATGGCCGACAAAAGCGCTGCCAACGTCATGGACAGCATCGAAAAAAGCAAGACCCAACCCCTGTGGCGATTGATCGCAGCACTCGGCATCCGCAACGTCGGCGGCCAGTCCGCACAGATCCTCGCCGATGAATTCGGCGCGCTGGATAAACTGATGGCCGCGACGGTCGAGGAGTTGACCGCTATCGACCAGATCGGCCCGGTCATGGCCGAAAGCATCCACGACTATCTGAATAAGGAAACCAACATCAAGATTATCAATGAAATGCTGGCCGCAGGCGTTAAACCAACAGCACCAAAAGAAAAGGCCTCAAATGTACTGGATGGCATGACAATTGTCGTCACCGGTACGCTGAAAAACTATACACGAACGCAGATCGAACAGATGATCAAGGACCACGGCGGAAAAACCTCATCCTCCGTCAGCAAAAAAACAGCCTTTCTTGTCGCTGGCGAAAACGCCGGCAGCAAACTCGACAAAGCCAACCAACTCGACATCGAAGTCATCACCGAAGATAAATTCCTCAAACGCATACGATAGTATTTTTTTATTTGAATCCGCTTAATAAATTTCCGCGAGGACAGCTCTAAAGGCGTTTGAAATAGAGACATAGCCGCGCCGGGAGCGTGGTTTTTTAGTAGAACAGCATTGGCCGCGTTTTTCGCCTTGCCAGGCTCGTCCTCACGACGACCTAAGCAGCCACATAATTACTTGAAATGCTCTAAGCAATGGTAATTTCTTTTGCCAAATAGACGTCCTGAATCGTGTGGAACAGTTTGATGCCGTCTTTCATGGGTTTCTGAAAGGTCTTTCGACCACTGATCAGACCGGTTCCGCCGGCACGCTTATTGATGACGGCGCTTGCGGTCACCTGTTGCAGATCATTGTCGCCCGACGGCCCGCCGGAATTAATCAACCCAGACCGGCCCATATAACAGTTAACGACCTGGTATCTCGTCAAATCAATCGGATGGTCGGTGGTCAGTGCTTCATAGACCTTTTTATGGGTCTTTCCGAACTTAATCGCGTTGTAGCCGCCGTTGCAGGTGGGCTGTTTCTGTTTAATCAGGTCCGCCTCAATGGTGACGCCCAAATGATTGGCCTGGCCGGTCAGATCCGCGGCGGTATGGTAATCGACCCCGTCTTTCTTGAATTCCGAATTTCTCAGATAGCACCACAAGACGGTAAACATCCCCAACTGGTGGGCCTGTTCAAACGCGGCGGAGACTTCTTCAATCTGGCGATCAGATTCTGATGATCCGTAATAAATGGTAGCCCCGACTGCGACAGCTCCCAAATCATAGGCCTGCTCAACACTGGCAAACATTCGCTGGTCGAAAGTATTTGGATAGGTCAACAATTCGTTATGATTGATTTTGACAATGAAAGGAATCCTGTGGGCATACTTTCGCGAAACGGCTCCCAGCACACCGAGTGTGGAGGCGACCGCGTTGCAACCGCCCTCGAGAGCCAGTTTGACGATGTTTTCCGGGTCGAAATAGATTGGATTCGGCGCAAACGACGCCCCGGCGGAGTGTTCGATACCCTGATCCACCGGCAGGATGGACAAATAGCCCGTTCCGGCGAGACGGCCATGATTAAAGACGGATTGCATGTTTCGCATCACCCGCGGCGAGCGATCCGAAACGGCCACCACGCGGTCCACAAAATCAGGCCCCGGAAGATGCAGCATGTCTTTGGGAATGGTTTTGCACTGGTGATCGAGGAGGTCCTCAGCGGTTTGACCAAGAATTTCCGTGATTTTTGAAATCATCGCGTTCTCCCTTCGTTTAATCTGATATTATCACTATACCGCAGACATATACCCTGTCAACTGATATTGGGTTCGTTTTTTTGTGTTCGTGGCAATTAGAAAAAATAACAAACCTCACAAGGCCAAGGATATCAGCCATAACACGGGATTTTCTCGCCTTGAATCCGAAAAGGTTCGACCGGTTCCCCCTTGCTTGCTGCGTAAACGGTTTACGATATGCCTCCCTGTCCTCGAACAGAACCTCAAATTCCGGTCCTCCGGCGTGCTTTTCTCCGTCCGATAAATATTTTTTGACATTTTTTGATTTTTTTCATGAATTTTTTAAAAAAAGATTTGACATTTTTTCAATAACTTTTACATTTTATAAAATGTAAAAGTTATTCTGTTGGGTATCTGTTTGTTGCGAGGGAAATTGAAAGTGCACGCTGAAACAAAAGAACGGTTTTGTGTTCCTGCAAAGCTTTACCGAATCGGCGAGGTCGTTCGCCACACCCCCTTTACCCGCCAGACGATTCATAACTACACCACGATGGGACTGATTCAGGAATCGGATTGGACCGAAGGCGGCCATCGTCTGTATGATGAATCGGTATTTGAGCGGTTATGGCGCATCCAGGAACTTCGAAAAGACAAAACCCTCACGGAAATCCAACGGCTCTTCAAGACAGAAGAAAAACCCCAGATATCGATGTCGTAAACGAGAAAGGACTCCACCCGCGGTTGGCACGGAAGCAAACAGTATGAAAGTAACCACAACGACAATTGATAACATCACCGAGGTGCTGACACGGATCATTGAGTTCACCGAACGACGTCGCGAAATCCTGACCCGGAACCTATTTGACTACAAAACCTCTGACTTCCAGCCCAAGGACCTGCCGGTCTGTGAATTTGCTGAATGCATGACCGAAGCGGTTACGGAGCATCTTCGCTCGCAGCGTCTGCTCTGGTGCGACAGGGACAATGTGACCTTTGGAGAACAAGGTTCGTTTGACGCCGTAGCCGTGGTCGATACGGAAGCGGCCGCTTTGTTGGATACCGATACAAAACAATATCTGCAAATGCAGATCCATAAGCTCTCTGAAAACTTAATGAATAACAGAATTGCTGTTGAACTGCTCAGGCAAAAACGCCAGCGCGATTTTTGCTGAACCGGTTCTTGTGCTGTGATTTGACAAAAGTCAAAAAAAGTCTCGCAGACATCAGCAATCGTTTAATCCAAGGCACCCAATCAGAGCCGGACAGGATGGTTTTTCCGGAACGTTGCCAACTGGTTCTTCTTAAGTGCCCTTCAAATTATGCCGATAGTGTCCTGCTTAAAAAACAGCGTTTTTCGCCTTTCTAAGCGTTTGGAAAAGACAAGGATTGACACTTATCGGACGGATACCCGTGAAAAACACAAAAATATACTATTTTTACTGTCCAACATAATTAAAGTTTTGTAAGTCATTTATACGAATAACTTTCCAGGGGAATAGTCCCCATGGAAAGGAAAAGTCATGGAGCGACGATTTGAAATACGAAAACAAGAAA
>Ga0224495_10002398_pt1 | contig 12240 bp, 11 predicted proteins | sample SF_Jul11_sed_USG_FD_168128 | JGI IMG/M metagenome (GOLD analysis project Ga0224495, IMG submission 168128) | Sediment microbial communities from San Francisco Bay, California, United States - SF_Jul11_sed_USGS_4_1 | ecosystem: Environmental > Aquatic > Marine > Sediment | place: USA: California... | reverse complement strand
ACACGTCAACCTGAACACCCCCAAAATCCTCTTCAACCATTGACTTCCCGCACACTGGACAATCCATTTTTTACCTCCAATTCTAAACTCTGCCTTCTTATCTTTATCCGGCTTCCGTCCCAGACTCCGCAAATCCAACACCTGATAGGCGATCCACACAATAATCAAATCCGGGATGCCCGTCAAAATAAAAAAAATCCCGCCCTCAAAATCCAGGATTCCGCCGGCGGGATATAACATACCTGCTAAAACTGTAGAACCTGCGCCTTGAAAAAACACCTAATACACTATACAAGCAGCACAATAAGCGATTTACAACTGCAGCTTAAGACAATCGTTCATAAAGCAGCAGTCGATATTGGTACATTGACCATTTGACCTGCCAAAACATGGAGTGCACCCCTCTGCTGCCTGGATAGTGTGGATTAGTTCTGCCTTTTTCAACTTACCGGGTGTTATCCCCAGTGCTTCTGCCTTCTTTCTTATTTCGGGCATACCAATACTTTTCTTTGCAACTTTGGTTGCGGCCATCATTTGTCTCCTTTTTTACTCTGCCAAATAAACCTACGGTACTGTTACTTTACCGCCAACTCACACCTCTGACTCCTCATCGCTTTGCAAATTACTACATTATATATTTCGAACATTTAGGCAAATAAGTAGAGAAAAATTATTCAAAAAATGTGATTTTCTACGAACTTTTTCTATCTTTTTACAAATTTTTACACATATTCGGCGTTATTTCCGATTGACCGGGTATTGGATTGAAGATATGGACTGAAATTGCCCGCCCCGCCGTCGAACAGCACCCCTGCGATACGAAAAACTACCTCATAATCCAGCGTTTGCTCTTGTAACTCAGCCTGGAATCTGACCTTAAAGCCGGATCACCGCTCAGCGAGTAATTTAATTCAAGCGTCTTTCTAAGGTAAACCTTGACCGCCTTTCCCGCCGCGTCTTTTGCCACGGGATGGTCAATGGCCGCCGTCTCATTACTTAAACCCGTTATAAACACTTTGATATTCTTGACTTGCTTATCAAAATCAGGCCAGATAATAGCGATGTCCTTGGCGTTATCCTCACCCTCAAGCATCTTATTACCGGCCTTGTCAAGGGCTTCAAGAAATGGGTACTTGCGCAGATGACGCCTTTTTATTCCCTCAAAAACCCCTGTTGGAGTGTTCCTGCCGGCTGGAAATATGTGGAAAGTATCCGTCATCAGCTCGCAATTCGGGAAAAAATCGACATCCTGGCCGCTCTTGTTCGTCAGCGTTACTATCGTATACCAGAAACGCAGCGATTGCCCCTTCTCCGTACGCACCACGATTTGCTGGGGATGCTCAAATGTTACATCTAACGTCCAGTCTCGCGGGCTGGGAATGATAGCCGGCTCAGGCGCTGCCAAACATACGCACGCCATTAACGCAAAAACTGACAACGTCCCATAAATAAAACCTTTCATCCTTTGCCTCTTATCAAAAAACCTGCTCGTTGTCCTTTCGAAAACTGCACCTGCAGCCGCATCCTCATCTTCATATTCTACACTAAATCCGTCCAATATCCAAGGATATTCTTTGATTTTGTGACCAACTTTCCAACTTAATCATCGGCCTCTCATCTCTCTGGTTTTCGCTTTTTTTGGCTTTTTTTTGCCCTTTCAAACCCGATTCCGGTATTCTTAATCGACTCATAAATAAGGAAAAACGTTGCCTGATAGAAATAATTGGGTTATTTTATCTCGCGACCGGATAAATTAGTGTCTCGTAAATCGTATCCCGAATGTGATACGAACGGCAAATAAACAAAAGGCAAAACCAAATGTCCGACGAACAAAAACGTTTTCGCCAGCAGATATTGCTACAGCAAATTGAGTTTTTGCTCGATACCGACGACACCCAGGCCCTCGCTCAATTGCTAAAGGACAAACGCAAGAGTGATATCTCTGAAGTCGTCGAGCTGCTCAGCAATGAGCAGAGACGAATCATCTTCGATGTCATGGACAAACCAACCGCCGCAGAAGTCCTGGAAAAGGTTGATGAAGCCACACGCGGACAACTCTTCGAGATGCTAACCGCAGGCGAGATAAAGACTATTATCTCAGAGCTGGATCTTGACGACGCCGCAGACCTCCTTGCAGAATTCCCCCGGGACAAACACGATGAGTTGCTAAAAAGCCTTGAGCCGGCAGATTCCCTGCTGATAAAAAAGCTGATGAGCTACTCCGAAGATTCCGCAGGCGGTATTATGGATCCGGTCTTAATAAGCACATCAGAAGATGCAACCGTTGCGGAAGCCGTCAACAAAATCCGCGCTTCCGAAATAGACGAGGATTTCTATTCGGTTTTTGTCGTTGATAAAAACGGTAAATTCCTCGGTGACGTTCGTATCCGTCTGCTGCTGACACGTCCCGAAAACACCAGGATAAACGACCTTATTGATCCTGACACTATCTACGTTTTCGCCGATGACGACCAAGAGAGGGTCCGCAACGTCTTCAGAGACAACGACCTGATTGTCGCCCCGGTCCTCGACAAAAACCAAAAACTCGTCGGACGAATCACCGCCGACCGAATCATCGAAGTCGCGGATGAAGAGGCCGTCGAAGACTTATACACGATGGCCGGTACCGACCCCGACGAGCTCGACAATGTCTCCGTCTTCCACGCCGCCCGAATCAGAATGACCTGGCTGCTCCCCTGCCTCATTGGCACCGCTATTACCGCTTTGGTCATTATGTTTTTCCATGGAAAATTCCACTTTGAAAATCTCGCCCGGGTCTTCACCGCCGCGATCGCCTTTGTCCCGATGATTGCCGCCATCAGCGGAAACGCCGGCCTCCAGACATCCGCTATCGTCGTCTCAGGCCTGGCCACGGGCCACCTGGCTGCATTGAAATTGAGCCAGGTCTTTAACAGGGAAGTAAGAATCGCCCTCGTCGTCGCTTTAAGCTGCGGCATAATAGGTGGATTGGTTTGCGCCTTTTTACTTAACTATAAAACACCTGAAAACTCCGTCGGAGCTATGCGTATTGTTTTTGCCTTTGCCACCGCTATGTTCTCGGCGATTATGGTCGCAACCACCCTTGGCCTGTTTCTGCCCTTTTTGTTTCGACGTATCGGCATAGACCCCGCCATAAGTTCCGGCCCGCTCGTCACAACCGCAAACGATTCTATCAGTGTGGCCATCTACATGACTCTTACGCTTATGCTCGTACACTAAGGAGATAATATTATGCAGGAGATTAATTACACCTGCCCCAAATGCGGAAACAATCGGTGTGAAGTCGGCGAGTTTCGCGCTGCCGGCGGGTTCCTCAGTAAAGTTTTCGATGTCCAGTCAAAACGATTTACAACCGTAATATGCACAAACTGTCAATACAACGAAATCTACAGGGCGTCATCCAGCATGCTCGGAAACATCTTCGATTTATTCACTAATTGAACCACCCCATACTCCAAACTAATTCTCTAATTCGCTAATTAACTAATTCAATCTACCCGACGGAGTGGCAGCCTTAAACGCAGCTTGGGGATGGTAACCTCCAAGTTAAGGCATCGTAACGCAATAGTATTATGCGCAATTTATTTTTGCGATTGGAATGAAAGCCAAGAAAAAAAATGCCCCGACAAAACATCGGGGCATTATGATTTATCATAAAATACTTTCAATATCTCAGTGGACATGATACCACTTTTTAGGCACATCATCACCTAATGTCTCCTGAATCCAGTTAACGTGTCCATCCAGCCATAAAACACCGGCTTTTCCACCGGTCCTGTATGGTTCATCAACCTTTATGGCATGCCTAAAAATCCCCCTATATGTAGGCATACGTTCAGCATTGCCTCCCGGTCGATAATGTGATAAATTCCACTGGGACTGTCTGTCATTATTATGAAACATATCTACTTCTTCCTGTTCGACTCTTGGCTCAACGTGGTCGGTACAGAAAATAAACTTATCATGTTTTAGTATCTCAGTTACCCTTATATTGCTGCCAAATGCATTGAGACCATACGCTGCCGTGTCCAATAAAAAATATTCCGAAGGATCAATACCAGCGGTCCTTATCGCCAGACCGGCAACTGATTTGTAAGCAGGACAGCCAAAAATCTTCCTGCTCTTAATTTGATTCCAATAAGCAACACCCCAGTAGGCCGGCAGTCGATCAGCCTTAATAGGAATTGTTGTGTCTTTCTCGTACCAACGCCATCCATTACACCAGTCTTCAGAAGGCATTGGGTCCTTATTTGACTGCGCTTTATATACGTCAGCCGTTACACCATCGCTGTCATTGAGGTACATCAAAACAGCCAGACCGATTTGTCTCAAATTTGACGTACACATTACGTCCTTGGCTCTGTCCTTCGCCGCCTCAAGAGCAGGCACAAGAATCGCCATCAATAACGCTATAATCGCGATTACCACCAAAAGCTCTACTAACGTAAATCCTCTTCTATCCATAGTGTTCAGTCTCCATAATTTACAGACCTTTATTTATTTAGATACACAGCTACCTGTTTTTATTATACCCAAAATATTTTTATTTACAACCGATAAATCTATAAAAACAAGTAAAAAATAGGTAAAACTTGGATTTTTAGCGTTTCCCGCCTGGTATAACTACACGCCGGCAAAGCAAAAAACCAGGCCCGGACCCGCCACCATAACAAGATTGTGGTAGGTCCCAGCCGCAACCTCTCAAAAAAAACGACGCCAATAAGCGGCCCTCTCATAATCAATTGCCCTGCCAATTATAGGGCTTTACGACAGTGGCTGGCTGGTTATGACGAAAAAATCAGAATAATTGTTCACGCATCAACCTTGACAATCCGCGGCAAATCTATATAATATAGTGTGTAAGACCTTGGTTTTACAAACGTTAGAGTAATACATACTGCATAAGGCGCCTGTTCCTGCGTCGCAGTCAGTGATTACAAGGAAAAAGTCAGAAAGGTTCAACCACAGCCTCGACAGATTAGCACCGATTTACTTCAATAAAGACCTTAAGGTTGACACTGATTATGGCCGGAGAAAAACCTATTACTAAGCACAGGAATTCACAAAATGGCCCGGAATTAAACAAGTACTTCCGGGTCGCTATCAAAACTCAGGCAAACGACCTGCACCTAAAAGTCGGGCAGCCCCCAAAATTAAGACTATACGGAAGACTAAAAGACACCACAGGGGAAATATTGACCGAAGCCAGAATGGAGCAGCTCGTCTTCGAGATTCTAACTCCGGCCCAGAAGCAGATTTTCCTCGAACACGGAACCCTCGACTTCGCCCACGAAATAGGGGAGGAAGACCGGTTCAGAATCAATATCTTCCGTCAGAGAGGATTCATTTCTCTTGCTGCAAGACGCGTCAGCGCGAATGTTCCTCCCTTTCAAGAGCTGCACCTGCCAAAAACACTGGAAACGATATGTGACAGGGCCCAGGGCCTTGTGCTCGTCGTAGGTCCGACAGGGTGCGGTAAAACAACTACTATTGCTTCAATGATAAACTATATCAACCATACTCGATCATGCCACATTGTAACTGTCGAAGACCCTATCGAATATCTCTTTGTGGATGCAAAGGCCATCGTTTCGCAAAGGGAAATAGGAATCGACGTAAAGGACTTTGAGGATGCATTAAGATACCTCATGAGGCAGGACCCGGACGTCGTCTTCGTCGGCGAAATGCGGGATGCAAGGACCGTCACTGCAGGAATGAGGGCCGCAGAAACCGGACACCTTGTCTTCGGTACAATGCACTCGGCAAATGCCTCACAGGCTATTCATCGGCTTTTGGACCTGTTTCCCCAGGAAGAAAGAAACCTTACAAGACAAACTCTAAGCCTGGCCTTGACAGCTATCATCAGTCAGATACTGCTGCCGTGCATCAAGGAAGAGATTGACAGAATACCCGCCCTGGAAATCCTGCTGGCAAATCCCGCCGTCAGAAAACTCATCTCTGATGAACGTGAAGCTGATTTGCCAAGCGTTATAAGAAGCTGTCAACAGGAAGGAATGCAGGACCTTACGGATAACCTTTGCAAACTGGTCAAAGACGGGTCTATAGACCCGAAGGACGCATACAACTACGCACCAAACAAGGACGAACTAAAAATGGCGCTTAAGGGCATCAGAACAAGTACCAGCGGCATCTTATGAGGGCCCTATACGTAAAGCGAAAATGTAAAACCAAAACCTTCACTTACGGGTTTTAGATTATTGGGATTTTTTATGCCGGATTTTCTTCTAAGTTCCGCCGAATATACAGGCTATATTTCCATAATTAAATTCCTCGTCTTTTTGGTATTGTTTTTTCTATGGCTCCCGATCGTTAGCTGGGTCTATAACGATGCTAAGGCTGTGGGGACAAAAGAGGTCCAATGGACGGCTGTCCTTCTCGCCACAGGAGCTTCCGCGGTAATAATCTTCCTATTTATACCTGTTTTTCTTATCGGCGCCCTCATCTATGCCGTAGCTGTAGCAACGGCTTCTCTTGTTTATGTAAAGCACCGAAATTCCAGGGTCATGGATTACGCCCGCGTCCTGACCGCCGAACATATAAAAAGCCTCTTCGCAGGTAAAGAAAAGGAGCTCGATGAGCTAAAAGGATTTCAGTTTGTTACTGCAAACAACAACGAAGTCCCTCTGCCTCAGGCACAAACACCCGAATTTTTCGGGTATAAATCGGCATACGAAATTCTGACCGATGCTGCATGGAGAAGGGCAAGCGATATTATATTTTCGCCCGCTTCACAAAACTACAGTGTTACTTACTACGTTGATGGAGCAGCATTGAAACAGCCCCCAATTGCAAGGGGACAAATGGAATATTCTATAAACCTGCTCAAGAACCTCGCTGATTTGGACACTAAGGAAAAAAGAAAGCCCCAGCAAGGTATGTTCAAAATCCGCCGGGGAAAAAATGACACAGAATGGGAATTAACAACCGCAGGCTCTACCGCAGGTGAGCAGATCAGACTAAAAAAAATAATTCAGCAGTCCGCTTCAAGGTTGACGGACATCGGCCTGATGCCGGAACAGCTCGAACAGCTAAATACATTGCGAGGCCTCAAACAGGGACTCTTTATCATTACAGGCCCCCCCAAAACAGGAGTAACAACTACATTTTATGCTCTATTGAGAAATCATGATGCCTTCATTAACAGTATAAACACAATTGAAAGACGCCCTACTGCTGAGCTGCCGAATATCACTCAAAACGCTTTCACCCTCAGCGACACCGGAACATCAACTTATGCGAATAAGCTGCAGGAAATAATCAGAATGGGGCCCGATATCGTCGGCGTCGCCGACTGCCAGGACACCAAAACCGCGCAATCCGTCTGCCTGGCAGCCAAAGATGGAAAAATCATGTATACCACACTGACGGCTGACAGCGTCGTAAAGGCGGTCGGAAGATGGTTAAAATTAGTCGTTGACAGAAATCTTGCCGCACAGACGCTGCTGGGTATATGTAACCAGCGACTGATTAGAAAGCTCTGCGATGAATGCAAGCAGGCTTATGCTCCCAACAAAGAGCTTCTCAGAAAATTTAACATACCCGCTGACAAGGTACAGGCCCTTTACCGAACTGGAAAAGTCATCATTGGAAAACGAGGAAAAGAAATGACATGCGACCAGTGCCAGGGCACCGGGTATGTCGGAAGGACGGGGATTTTTGAAATTATCTCGATAAACGACCAGTTAAGAAAAACAATGATACAATCGAAATCGCTCTCCGAAATCGGCGCTCAATTCAGAGCTACTAAAATGCTCTATCTGCAGGAGCAGGCGCTGAGAAAAGTCATTAATGGAACAACTTCAATAAATGAAATGATTAGGGTGCTTTCTCCCCAAACAAAGCCAAAGGCCAAATAACCCGGATATGGCGCGTGACTTGACCATCGTCTCGCGCATCACGAAAGGATGGGGACATTGTTATGGTCACATTAGTTGTAGTCTTAATAGTGTCGGGCTGTGCTGCCTTTCAGTATCTAAAAGGTACGTTCGTCAGGGCTTTTGCCACCTTTATAGTTACTATTTGCGCTTCTATCATTGCCTTCAGCTTCTTCGAGGTCCTGGCGGCTCTCTTAATCGGTGGCCCCGATTCGAGCCTCAAATTCATACCGCCCCCCTGGATGCAGACCCTTGTATTTCTACTCCTGTTCCTTTTCTCTTTCGCTATCCTGCAAACACTCGCTCAGTACTTCACTCGTCAGGAGGTCAATTTGGGACTTTGGCCCGAGCACTTCGGACGCGTCTTCTTTGGAATCCTCTCCGGCCTTGTCCTATCCAGTTTCTTGATTACGGCCGCGGCCATGGCACCTTTACCAAACAACTATCCCTACCAGCGATTTGACCGAAACTACCCCGATGCCTGGCGGCCAAATAAAATCCTGTTCAATACCGACGCCCTCGCTTCTGGATTGTTCGGCACAATAAGTAACGGCAGCCTCAGCGGAAATAGAAGCTTTGCAGCTCTGCACCCGGATTTCCTCGACCAGCTCTTCCTGAATCGACACGGCATCGACAACGACGTACCCACTATCACAAGGGAACAGGCGATAACCGTACCCGCAAAAAATGCCGCTTGGCACGCCCCCGAAGACATAAAGGATTCGCAGGGCAATCCCATCCCGCCCCAGACCGGCTACAGCCTCATGTTAATCCGCGTCGGTTTAAAGAAAAGTGCTGCAACAGAAGCTGGCAAATTCACACTTTCGCAGTTAAGGCTCATTTGCAAACAGCAAACAGCCGCAACAAATCCCTTCGCCGGAAAGGGACAAAACGTTTACCCCATCGGATATATGATTGCCAAGGACACGCTCCAGGTTAAAAAATTAAGTGACCTGATAAAAGTGACCCGCGAGGATTTCGCAGGTAACGAAAGGGAAAAATGGATTGACTTTGCCTTTTACGTCCCCACCGGTTCCGCCCCCGTAATTCTACAGTTCAAGCTCAACAGCATCGTCCAGGTACCCCCGCTCGTAACAACCGAACAGGCGCCGACGCCAATACCGTTCATTCCCTCGTCCACCGACCCCCAGGACACCACAAAACAAGGAGACAATTCTCGGCCACAAACATCAAATCGACCAAATCAGCAAAATAATACGGAGGGAGGTGGACTCACCCCTCTCACCAGGACACTCGTTGCCCCCCCGCTCGACGATTACAAATAAACTTACCCCTTGTTACAAACTCTGAATACAAATGCCTCGCCCGGGACAATTGATATGCCCTCCTCAACACAAGACTTGTTACGCCGGCCCTTCTTCGCTGTCGTTTCTAAACAGGCCGACGATCTTCCAATCAAAAAATGCTTTAAGTCTATTCCATCTTACAACAAACTCTCAGCAGCTTGCAACCAACGCTTCAACATCCAGTTCCATCAGATGCTCAAGATAGGTGTTCAGCTCATCCTCGGTAAAATTGGCGAGAAATTCCGGCTTGGCGCCTCGGTTAATCTCACAGATGCAATCGATTATTTCCCTTTTGCTCATAATGGCATCCTTCAAAACTTCTAATAAAGCTGCGTCCCCAACCTAACCACTATCGACAGGCTGAACTTTTTTTCTTTAGCCGCCCGATTGCAACCAAACCTAACGCCCTATAACATAAACCACTACATAATAGGCTGCGCCTCCCTTCGAACACAACATATAGCTCAACCCGACGCCCAGCCGTACCCCTCTTTTTAATGTCCAATAAAATCATCGACAAAGACGGCAAATCAATACAAAAAAATCACTCTTTTTTTTTATTTAATCTCCAATTTACCGAAGTTTTGTTTCACCAGCCTGCCCGAATCCCTGTATGTTTTAGACAGGGACCCGGGGATCCGGCGTTTTTCCCTTCATCATTCGAAATTCCTTGCCTGCCCCGAGGTTAACTATGGGGGGTCGATATTCGATATTACTTACTAAGCCGAACTAATCTCCAAAAATAATCAATCATCAATTATCCTTAATCATTGATATGGCTTGTCCCTGCCTGTTTGGGGGGCAGGGAACCGGAAATTATAGCAAAGTGTTATCTCACCGGGGAGAATGTCCCCCCAATCTCATCCTCTGTCATCTTGAGCGAAACGAAGGATCCGGCCGCCGAATAAAATCAACCCCAGATCTCTGATTCCGTGCAGGGCCTGCCCTGAGCGAAGCCGTATGGGTAGGGACCTTTCTCTCGAATATTTAATTTTTGCTTTGTATTTTGGCAGGAGACTCGATATTCTATTTCAGATAAGAATTAGCTGCATAGTTGAGTGCCCTGATATGTGAAATCCCGGTTCGTATTGAGGGAGGAAAATGGTATTGAAAGTCAAATGCTCGGAGTGCGGCAAGGACTTTACTCCCACCGACGAGCAGAAGAAGTTCATTGAAGAATCCAAGTCCAGGGGTATGGAGCTAATCATCTTCGAATGCGGCAGCTGTCACCGCAGCACATTCTATAACCCACAGACCGGCAGGCCGCCGCCTGATATGAAGGGAGTCGTCTATCGGTGTCCGGTTTCGCAATGTTCTGGAAAAGTCTCTTATATAAAATACGAAGAGGGGCCGTTCTGGGGTTGCGACGAGTGCGGCTCAATGTGGTATGACAAAGAAAATCTCCTGAAGGAAATTGATGCCATCGTAAATCGTTTCACGTATCGGCGTAAGTGCTACAAGAAAGTTAGGGGCAAATGGGAGCCTGCCGATTCGCCTGTTGAACCGGACGACTATTATGAAATGGTTGCCGAAGAGCCGGACGATGGGACAAAGGATTTCGTCCGGGGATGAAATACCATTTATACATCACCCTTACTGCCTTCCTGTCAATCTAACCCACTGTCATCCTGAGCGAAGTCCCCGTTCTTGCTTTCGCATCTGTGCCTGCGTCACAACAGGTGCAGGTTAGAAAGCACGGAGACGAAGTCGAAGGATCTGGCCATCGTATTGATGAAACCACCCCGCATTTAGCCATTCACTCATTTACGCATCCACTCTTTTACGCATACACTCATGTACCCATTTACTCTTCCACCGGCCCCACCGGACCCCAGTTAAATATCAGCATGCCTTGTTCTGCGAATGACGGTATAGACAACCTGCCCTCGGCCCTCAAATCCTTATCAATCCAGCAGGTAATAAAAGCCACATTCTTAATGCCGCCCTCCCCGCTCAAGTCCTTCAATTCAAATATACCCTGCGTAATCACGTAAAGCTTCGACCTGTCCTTTCCGTTTTCATCCTCATATACCTTCAAAGGGGCATAATTGCCAAAGAACATATTCATCTCTCTCCTGCCCGGGGATTTGGGCTTAATTGCCTGATAGCGCTTACCCATAATTTGAAATTCCCCGCTCCACGACGCCCGGACGTCGCCGTCATCGCACACCTCCATTTCTATCCGGCCGTATTTATCTTCACCCGCGTACACCACGGCACTGTAGTTAAGAAGATTGGTAAACTGCGGCTGAGACCGAAAAGGCGGCCGCCGGCCGCCCATATCATAACCATCAAGCGCACCGCGAATGAACAAATGCCCCTCCTCCCACGGATAAGCGTTAGGATCGGAATACCGGTCTTTAGCCGTTCCCTGGAAGCAGGCGAACGGACTACTCACCATATTGATCCAAATAAAAAGACCAATCAGTATTGTAACACCTACCATCAGAATCATAAGCCCGGAAAAACCCGAACGCTTCCGGTTTGTTACTTCTCGAAAATAGCTCGAATTCATAATAGTACCTCCATATTCAAATCACTTCGTGCAGTCCAACATCACTTTCGAATCGGGCCGGCTAATTTATGCCTTGAATTTTGTCGTGGCACTCTTTGCATACAATAAGTTTTCTTTCAATAATACATGAAGTCTCAGTCGGCCGTATTAACCTGCCGCAAAAAACGCATCTCTCCGATTTATACCCCTCTTTCAGATAACCTTCCATAGCATTTTCTTCTTCTACCGCCTCCCGGCGCTGGGGATGAAAGATAGCATCACTTGCGTCACTAAAGCCTGTTGCAAATATAACACAGATTGAAAAGGTCAGTGCCCAGTAGAGTTCAAACACAAAATAGCAAATCCCAAAGATACCCACGATAATGATAAGGCCGAAGAAGACTTCCGGAATAGTGGCCTTTTCATCCGATATATTTTTTTCGCTAAAGGCACCAAGCAAAAGGACACAATTGATAATGTTCCATATCGGCAATACGAAGAATATGCCGGAAGCGCCGGCCGACTTATCCATTATATACATGCT
>Ga0224495_10002397_pt1 | contig 12241 bp, 8 predicted proteins | sample SF_Jul11_sed_USG_FD_168128 | JGI IMG/M metagenome (GOLD analysis project Ga0224495, IMG submission 168128) | Sediment microbial communities from San Francisco Bay, California, United States - SF_Jul11_sed_USGS_4_1 | ecosystem: Environmental > Aquatic > Marine > Sediment | place: USA: California... | reverse complement strand
GGGCGGGGACTACCTGTATTACGGCTACAACGAACACGGCCGGCGCACCGAAGAATCCATCTACACCGCCGGCAACGCGCGCACCTTTTACCGCGGCACCGACTACGGCACGGCCGCCGTCAACCCGGCCATCAGCGCGGGCAAGCCTTACAAGAGCCTGCACTACAACCAGGACGGCACGGCCATCCTGGAGACCACCTATGCCTACGACGCCTCGGGCAACCTGGACGGCGTGATTGACGCCAACGGCAACGAAACCGTGTACCGGTACGACCAGTTCGACCGCCTGGAGCAGGTGATCCAGCCCCAGGCCGGCACGGACGCCGTGATCACCGTTTACGACTACGACCGGCACGGCAACCTGGCCTCGGTCACCGACGCCCAGGGCCATGTCACCCGCTACACCTACGACGACCTGGGCCGCCTGGTGATGACGGTTTCACCCGACACCGGCACCACCCGCCACAGCTACGACGCCGCCGGCAACCTGCGCTACAAGGTCCACAACGGCAAAAGCGTGGAATACCGGTATGACATTCTTGGCCGCCTGACCCGTATCCTGTACAGCGACCCGGCCCAGAACGTCACCATGACCTACGACAGCGGCCCAGGCGCCAACCTTATGGGCCGCCTGGCCTCTGTGACCGATGCTTCCGGCCTGACCGAATATAGCTATGACAGCCAGGGCAGCCTTGTCACCGAAACGAAAAACATCAACGGCGTTTCCTACGTGACCGGTTACGGCTACGACCACGCCGGGAACCTGCGCGCCATCACCTATCCCACCGGCCAGACCATCGCCTACGTGCCCGATCTTGTGGACCCGGCCAGGATCGCCGCCGTGCGGCTCGACCCTGACGGCGCCAACCAGACCCTGGCCGACAACATCGCCTACCAACCCTTCGGCCCGACGAGCAACATGGTCCTTGGCAACACGGTCTCCGTCAGCAAGACCTTCGACCTGAACTACCAGCTTGCCGAGCTGTACCAGGCCAACGGAACCCCCATCATGGACCGCGCCTACACCCCGGACAACGTGGGCAACATCACCGCCATCGCCGACAACCTGGATACCGCCCGCAGCCAGAGCTTCGCCTACGACGCCCTGTACCGGCTGACCGGCGCTGCCGGCATCTACGGCAGCCTCGTCTACACCTACGACCGCGTGGGCAACCGCACCACGCGCGCCTTGAACGGCGGGCTGGACACCTATTACTATCACCAGGGCACCAACCGGCTGCAAACCATCGCCGGCATTCACTCCGAGCTGTTCGAATACGACGCCGACGGCAACACGACAAAGCGCACCCCGGGCGCGTCCAACCCCAATGCCCCCATAGGCGGTCCCTCCGATTATCTGTACAATGCCGGCGGCCAGCGCGTCACCAAGACCAACAGCGCCGCCAAGGTGTTCCACTACGACCAGGCCGGCCAACTCATCGCCGAGACCGACCCCGCCGGCAACCCGATCAAGGCCTACGTCTGGCTGCACGGCCAGCCCCTGGCCCAGATCGCCCCGGACGGCGCCGTCTACTACTACCACAACGACCACCTGGGCACCCCCCAGCGCCTGACCGATGCGGCCGGCGCCGTCGTCTGGGCCGCCGACTACTTGCCGTTCGGCCAGGCGGATGTTACAGTGAGTACGGTTGAGAACAACTTGAGGTTCAGTGGCCAATACTATGATGCCGAGACCGGGCTGCATTATAACTATTATAGGTACTATGATCCATCACTTGGAAGATATCTTAGGGCTGATCCGATTGGGCTAAAGGGTGGAGTAAACCTATTTAACTATTCAGATGCAAACCCGATAAAAAATATTGATCCATTGGGATTATGGGTAAAATTGTGTTCAAGAGAGCTTGGCCCAGGTGGTGCCCCAGTAGACAAAGATTATTTGCGGAGACATGACTTCTTAAGTGTGAGTGGCCTTTATATAGGTTTTCAACATGCGGATCATTCTATTTTCAGTGTATTAATGAGTCAAGGAAGGGTAGAAATGGGGTATTATCTTGAAGAAGATCAAGGGCGTTGCCACACGATGATTTGCGATGATTCAAAGTTTGATCAGTATGTTATTAAGGCTGCCAATTATCTTCCTTTTTACAATGTCATTGCTTTTCCTGGTTCAAGAGGCTACCAAATGGGTGCTCGAAATTGTCAGACATGGGCGCAAGATGTAATCGATATGGCTATATCCGATTACCTTAATAATGAGAATTGCCCAAGGTGCTTTCACTGATAAAAACTTTTGGATTATTGAAAAAGCGATGTTAAGCAAATAAAGGGAATTATGCTTTCTGATCAAAAAATAAAATGTCTATTCAGGCGTGGGCGCTTTTATTGGGGTGAAGCATCAGCCATTTTTATATCAAGTATTGTTTTAGGCGTTTGGTTGGGACCTAAAATAGTTATAGCAAAATATGGCACTTCTGCTTCACATGAAGTAGTACAGTATTTCATTCTAACCATCTATATTTATTGGTATTATCTTATTGCCATCATTGCATTCATTATGCTGATACGGAAATTTTTTATACATACTAATTCATATTCAGCCAAAGCAATATTTACATTTGTTGGTATTCTATTCACGACAATTATATTTTTTGGCGTAAACATTGTTTCTTACTATGGAAATTAGGTGTAGCTCGTAGGTTGGGCTGAGGCACGAAGCCCAACAACAAACGACTGATAGGCGGCGGTTTAAGAAGGATAAACATCTTCTTAAATCGGTGCGCCAAGAAGCGCAGCACAGCAAGCACCTGTGCAAAGGGTGCCATCCCAAAGCTTAGCAAGCAGGGATGTAGTGAAATACACGCCGGTATGGGGTAACCCAGCCGGCGAAGCTGTATGGAGCAAGTGAGCAGGCCGAATCCGTGGGATGAATGGGGGTAAACCCCGAAAGGAAGATTGCCATGTGGACGCCGACCGATCCGGTTAATCGGGAAGGCAGCAAATGCGGTCGTGCTAAGCGAGTGGCTGCATTGTCCACCGGGGGCGCTGCCTCCGGCATGCTCATGAAGTGGTGTGCTGTGAACTTGGGAGGCCCTGCTGTTTACCGGCGCTTTACAGACCGGAGCCGTGACCCGTGAGGGCACGGCACAAGCGGCAGGGAGTCGGACCGCGCCATAGTACCGCTGAAACGGGGTAATGCCCGCTGAGGGAAGGGCGCGGCAAACACAAGTTGTGCCATATGCGGCATGGGACTGAACACAGAGTCAGGGATAAAGCGATGGGACACAGAGCCGATACGTTAACCCAGGCCCAAAGACGGGCACAGATAGCAGACAGGTCACGGAACCATCCGAAGGAAAGATTGAACAACCTTTTGCACCATTTGACACCGGAACTGATTACGCAATGTCTGTACGCAATACCAGGACAAAGCGCAGCCGGAGCAGATGAAATGACAGTGGATGAGGTAAAGGCCAACCTTTCCTGGCTGTTGCCACCAGCACTTGAGGCGATTCACCAGGGACGCTACCAGGCTCCGCCCGTGCGTCGGGTCTATATCCCGAAACCGGACGGACGCAAGCGGCCGCTGGGCATCCCGACAGTGCTCGACAGGGCGATACAGGCTGCCATGGCAAAGATACTCAACCAGATATATGAGCAGGACTTTATGGACTGTTCATTCGGGTTCAGGGAAGGTCGTGGCTGCCACAACGCGTTGGCAACATTGGGCCTGCTGATTTACGAGCAAAAGATGCTCACGGCATTGGAGGTGGACATCCGGGACTTTTTCGGGACGATTGACCATCAATGGATGGTCCGGTTCCTGGAACACAGAATCGGCGACCGTCGGGTGATCAAGCTGATCAAGGCGTGGCTCAAAGCCGGTGTGATGGACCAAGGCGCTGTAACTGAGCCCGAACAGGGCACCCCACAAGGCGGCAGCATCTCACCACTGCTTGCGAACATTTATCTGCACTATGTTCTGGATCTTTGGTGGGAGAAGAAGATATTGCCAAAACTTGCGGCCAAGGCAGCGCTGGTGCGCTACTGTGATGATTTTGTGTTGCTGTTCAAATCACCGCAGGATGCACGCACGGTACACCATCTGCTGAAGGCAAGACTGGAACAGTTTGACTTGAAGGTGGCCGATGAGAAGACGCATATGACGGATTTGGGGCCGAAGAATCCCGGAGAGGGGAACCGGCGCCGGAGGATCGACTTTCTGGGCTTTACCATTTATCGAACCCGCACGCGGCGAAAGAACGGATATAAAATCGTGTACCGTACCCAGTCCAAACGGTTTGCCCGCAGCAAAAAGGCCATGCGCTGGCGGTTGCGGCAAATGATGCACGATGGGCTGGAGGCACAGGCAGCGTATCTGCGAGCCGTGCTAAGGGGCCATTTTAACTACTATGGCATGGCGGGAAACAGCCACAGGCTGCAACGATTTTGGAACGAGGCCAGGAAGGCATGGCGGTTTTGCCTGTCCAGGCGCAGCCAACGAGGTCAATACAGTTGGCAGCAAATGAAGCAAAAGGTATTTGAACAATACCCGCTCCCCCTTCCGAGGATAAAGATAGGTTACGCTCATCTTGGTTCGTATGCGATTGGACTGTGAAGAAAATTGTGTTTGAGGAGCCCGGTGCGGGAAATCCGCACGCCGGGTTCTGTGAGGGGCCGGTCCGGCAACGGGCCGGTCTACTCGACCCGTTTTGTTTTTATCAAATCAGAACCGATCCTTTTTTTGGGGCTTGCGAAGCGGTGAAGGCGATTGACGCAAACCGTCGTGCAAAGCTCAAGGGGCCGGCGTTCTTTGTGTCAAGCGACATATTGAAGCGTTATCGGACGGCATTTTTACCTTCCTGCCGGAGGCTATGGAACAGGAAAAAATTCTGTCCGATAACGACCCAATATGTAGCAGTGCAACAAAGCATGACGGCCCCGCAGGCCGCGATCCACAAACCCGGGCGGGCGGGATATAAATAAGACACGATCCTTTTTTAGGCCCGAAAGCCTATAGACCGAGCAGACGCACCGCTTCAGATTAACGATTTTTATTGAACATATCCTGGAGCTTTAGCAAAGAATCTTGCATCGCGGGTCGCAACAGCTTTTTAAATACCGGAGCGATATTGTCTTCTTCGGCCTCAAACAAGCAGTTGACGATAGCCTCAATCATTTTGGCGTCAAGAGTTCCGATTACTCGGATATCTTTATTGGCATCGATATCCTTAGGCGGGATTGGGTAAAGCTCATAAAGTTGGACCCACGTGTCTTTATCAAAAAACGTTTTACCCGCTGGAATAAAGAACAGGCTGCGTTTTTTGATGCATCCGGCAGTTGTGGGTTTATCTTTTTTTTGCGAAGTGGTTTTAACAAAAAGGTAGGGTTCTTTTTTTGATGGCGTGTTTAAAAGAACCAGACATTTTATACCGGTAAAGCCGTTATGAAAGACCATTTGGCTATGATGAAAGATGGTCCCTCGTGCGTGCAATCATCTGACTCCAAAAATTTTGTTCATCTCTGAGCGTTCTTGCATTCGATCCTTGGCTTCTTCGTAAGGCAGGCTGACGATCTCACTGTCAATGGCAAGCATGTAATCGATCTTTTGAAACTCGCCTTTTTGGTGAAGGGTCAGATCCCATGGCTCGTTTTTAAGGTGGGTGGACTCGACCATATCGTCGGCCTTGGCATCGGCAAAGATGAAAGAGATCTCTTCAAGCAGCTTCATCTCTTTTTTTGAAAAATACTGATCGTCAAACCGTTTTTTGGGCTGAATCTTTTGAAAACCCTCTTTGGGCAGATTGTGGATAGCGGCCTTTAAGTCCGGGCTCATGTCCCCGGAAAGCTCCTCGAAAAGATCCCGCGGAACCGGTCCCATCTGCCAGGCAAAATAGTCCAATCCGGTAACGGATTTGCCCGTTTGTTTGAAGTGTTTAAAATCGAGAAAATACAAAAGCTTGAGCAACTTTGTTTTGCCGCAATACTTGGTATGCGTGGCAAAATAAATGATAGCGTTGATAAGCTTTTCTCTATGGTGCGTGACAATCATAGTAATAATATCGGCCGTCACGGCCTATTAGTCAAGTTTTGCAGCATAAGCGGGGAAAGGGTCAATGTGGAGCATACGCCTTTTTTGCTTTGGCGTCTCTTAGCAGAGAGTCGAGCACGTGCACAATGGTTTTTTTGTCCTCGCTGTCCAGGGCCTCGATCTCCATCATCCGTTGCAAAATGGATTTATCCTTTATGTTGGCAGCGCTGCCCGTATCGTCCACAAGATAGTCCAAAGTGACCCCGAAGGTCTCGGCCAGCTTTTTGGCCACCTCCACCGAAGGGACCATCTCACCGCGTTCATATCGGCCCACAATCGGCCCGCTGGTGCCAACCAGTTTTGCCAGGTGCTGCTGGCTCCAACCATGCTCTTTTCTTAGTGCCAGTATCTTGTCGCCAATGGCCATGTGATCACCTAAAAATAACAATTATCAACGATTTTGGTTTGAAAAGGCCATTATTTGGCATTGATAGGTATTAGTCAAGCCCCATAGGTGCTTGACAACCCGTCACCGATCCGTTATTAAGGTCACGTATTGGTGACAAAAAAATAATTTTAAAGGGGGTGATTTTTTGATCAGCCTGGAGACCACAGACCTTTTTAGGGGCGCTTTTTTGCTGTGCAGTGGTGGTGATCTGGCCGAAGTACGCATCCGCAACAACGGCAAACGCATTGCCAGCTTTTTGATTAAGGGCAAAGACCTGGACCGTTTTGACCGCGATTACCGGGCAGGCCGGGCACTGGTCAACCCGCTGCAACTGCGAGAATCGTTGAACCATCTTCGGGATGTGATGTTCGAAAAACTGCGAAAGTCTGAGGGGAGAATGAGAGATGATCGAAAAGCAGCAGATCGAGGCTATCAAGCGTGACGTTGACCTAAAAGCCCTGGTTGAGGCCAAGGGCATCGTGTTAAAAAAAAACGGCAAAAGCTTTTTCGGCCTTTGCCCCTTCCATGCCGACAAAAACCCGTCTTTATCCATCAATCCGACTAAAAATCTTTGGCAGTGCTTTGGCTGCGGTGCGGCCGGGGATGTGATCCGCTTTGTGGAGCTGTTCGACCAGGTGGATTTTAAAGAGGCCGTTAAAAGACTGTCCTCGCTAAACAGTTCAGCGGGACAGGCTGACAACGGTTTTAAACGGTCCTCATCACCCAAACCCGAGCAAGCCGGAACCTTGTCGGTTAAGGAAAAAAAGCTTTTGGCCCGCGTGGTCTCCTATTACCAGCACACCTTGACCGCCGACAGCCGGGGGCTTGCCTATCTTAAGCAGGAGCGGGGCATCACGGACAACCAGAGCCTAAACGATTTTGGGGCTGGCTATGTGAACGGCACGCTGTTAGAGATCCTGCCCGATGATGCGGATGTGATCGATGCCTTGAAAAAGATCGGCATTTTAAACACCAAAGGCCATGAAGTGTTCTACAACTGCGTGGTGTTCCCGCTGTATGACACCAAAGGCTCCATAGCAAGCCTTTACGGCCGCAACATCGACGCAGAGGCAGGCACGGCGCACTTGTACCTTGCCGGTCCCCGCACAGGGCTGGTCAACCGCCAGGCGGTCAAACGCAGCCAAACCATCATCCTGACAGAATCGATCATCGACGCCCTGACTTTGTATGACCAGGGCTTTAAAAACGTAATACCGATTTACGGCGCCTGCGGCCTGATCGACGACCATTTGCAGCTCATGCAGCGCAGGATCAAAAGCGCCTATCTCGTGTTCGACGCAGACGAAGCCGGAAAACGAGCCGCAGGCGCCGTATCGGTGCGGTTAAAAGAAAAGGGAATTAATCCTTACCCCGTGATCTTGCCGGTCAAGGATGTGAACATCTACTTTAAACGCCACAGCCCGGAGCAGTTCGAGGCCCTGCTAAAAGCCGCCAACCCGCACAGCCTGGAACAATCGGAAAATGTCAGCAAAAGAGAGCAAAGCCTTTATAAACAGACCGAGCACGGCTTTAGGGTGGGCTTTGGCGACCGGCAATATGAAATCAAGGGCGTCTGCCGAGCAGAAACCCAGCTTAAAGTCACCGTCAAAGCCTGTGCAGACCTTGAAAGCAGCCGCCCCTTTGAACTGTCCACCATCGATCTTTACTCGTCCCGGTCCCGGATCTGGTTCGCCAAGCTGTGCGCCGATCTGTTTGGGGCCGATGAAGCCCTTGTCAAAGAGGATATCGGCAGACTTTTAACGCTTGCAGAGGACTACAAGCCAAAACAAAAGCAGCAAGCCATCGCCGAGCCCAGCCAAGCGGAGAAAGACGCGGCCATGGCCTTTTTAAAAGCTGCGGACCTGTTTGACCAGATCCTGGCCGATCTTGAGACCCTGGGCGTGGTGGGCGAGAAAACCAACAAGATCGTTTGCTATCTGGCGGCCGTGTCCAGAAAGCTTGCCAAGCCCTTGTCCGTGCTCATTCAATCCAGAAGCAGCGCCGGAAAATCCACCCTGCAAAACGCGGTGCTGTCCCTGGTTCCTGATGAAGACTATGAAAAATACACCCGCGTGACCGACCAGGCCCTGTTTTACAAGGAAGAAGACTCGCTGGTGCACAAGATTCTGGCCATCGAAGAAGACGCCGGGGTGGGCGGTGCGGCCTACTCGATCCGCAACATCCAAAGCGCGGGCAAGATCACCGTGGCCGCCACGGGCAAAGATCCAGGATCGGGTAAGATGAAAACCGAGCGGTACACGGTCAAAGGCCCGGTGTCGGTCATGCTCACCACCACGGCCGCCGAACTTGACCAGGAAACCGCATCGCGTTTTATCTCCCTGTCCATCGACGAGTCTTCAGAAATGACCCGTGCCATCCACGTAAAACAGCGCCAGGCCCGCACATTGGCCGGTCTTGTCCAGCGCACCTGCGCCGACAAGGTGATGGCCAAGCACCACACGGCCCAGCGGTGGCTAAAACCCGTGGCCGTGGTCAACAACTACGACCAGTATTTAAGCTATCCATCCGGCAACCTGATCACCCGACGCGATCATGACAAATACCTGGGGCTGATGGAAGCCATTGCCTACCTGCACCAGCACCAACGCGACACCAAGACCGTGAACGTGGACGGTGCGGCCGTGGACTACATTGAAGTGACCTTAGAAGACATCGACACAGCCAACCGCCTGGCCAACGAGGTCCTGGGCCAGAGCCTGGACGAACTGCCCAAACCGTCCAGGACCCTGCTTGAAGCGGTTTACAAGATGGTCAAGGACCTGGCCGACAAAGGCAACGTGCCCCTTGACCAGGTGCAGTTCAACCGCCGCCAGATACGCGAATACATTGGCTGGACCGACTGGCAGATCCGCACCCACATCAAGCAGTTGGAAGAACTCGAATATGTTTACGTGCGCATGGGGGCAAGGGGCAAAGAGTACGCCTACGCCATGAATTACAACGGCCAGGGCGAGCAGACCGGCAAGTGCTACCTGAACCTGACACCGGTGGACGAGATCAAAAAGCTGCTCAACAAAAAGGACTGAAAAGACAACTACGAGGGGCAGGCCGGCTACTAAGAGGGTAAAACCGGGCACTACGAGGGTGGTTCGAGGGTCGCTAAAAAGGCTTTAACTTTTTGCGATTAAAAGAAAAGTTGAACAACTACGAGCTTGAGTCCGGAGAAACAGCGCAGGGAGAGAGGGGGTATCCGAGTATTGGACATTTTGACCACCATCAGCCAGTTCAAACAACACCTGAAAGCCGCCGGTTATGCCCCGGCCACCATCGACAGTTACAAAAAGAACCTGGACCAGTTCAACCGTTATCTTCAAAAAAAGCAACTCACCGACTTTAGAAAAATCACCCATCAGACCATTTGCGATTACCAGCATAAGGTCATGGCCCAGCCCATCGCCGCAGAGAGCAAGGCGTTGAAGCTGCGGCCGGTCAAACGCCTGTTCGAGCACCTGGTCGGAGCCCACAAGCTTTTGATCAACCCGGCCGAAGGCATTGTCGAGACCTGCCGCAAGAATCGTAAAATCGGCGTGGTGTTGACTGTCGAGGAAGTAAAAAAGATGATGGACCAGCCCAATCTATCTTTGAGAACCGGCATCCGGGACCGGGCCATCGTCGAAGTGCTGTACGCCACCGGCATCCGTTTAAACGAGCTGTTGACCCTTGAGGTCTACCACGTGGACTTTGCCGACAAGGTGCTGTTCATCCGCAAGGCCAAGGGCAACAAGCAGCGGGTAGTTCCCCTGGGAAAACCTGCAGCAGCTTATCTTCGCCAGTACCTGGAAAAGATCCGGCCCCACCATGCCCGCAAATACCCCAAACAGCGCCGTTTGTTTTTGCTCAACACCGGGGCGGCCATGACAGCCGGATCCATCCGCCAGGCCTTAAAGCTTTACCGAACGCAGGCTGCCATCAAAAAGCCGGTCTCGCCGCACACGTTCAGGCGAACGTGCGCCACCCACCTTTTGGCTGCCGGTGCCGATATCCGCTATGTCCAGCAGCTGCTGGGCCACCGGCATTTAAAAACCACCCAAACCTACACCAAGGTGATCCCGGTCCAGATCAAACAAACCCACAACCAGACCCATCCAGGAAAAAACCTATGCGAATAAAAGCCGTAATCCCGGCCTATTTGAACCGTCTGAAGCTTTTGGGCTGCTCTTACTACACAATCCGGGCGGCCAAGTACGGCCTTGCCCGTTTTGTCCGGTTCGCAGAACAAGAACAAGTTGTGCAGATCGAGGACTTAAACCAGGAGATCATCGCCGAGTACCAGCAAGAGCTCTATTTTTGTTTAACCGCCAAGGGCAAGCCTTTGACCCTGCGCAGCCAGTCGCAGCTATTATCCAATGTCAAAGGCTTTACCCGTTTTTTAAAAGAGCAGGATTATCTTATCCACGATCCGGGCCAGGCTATAAGGTTGCCTCGAAAACCCAGGCGGTTGCCTAAGGTCATCTTGTCGGAAAAAGAGGTCAAAAAGCTGCTCACAGCACCGGATATCAAGACGGACAGGGGCTATAGAAACCGCATTGTCCTGGAAATCTTGTATGACACGGCCATCAGAAGGGCAGAGGTGGCCAACATCCGCCTGGCCGATCTGGACCTTGCCGCAGGCTACATCCTGATCCACGGCAAGGGAGATAAGCAACGGGTGGTTCCGGTCAGTGCCCGCGTGTGCGAGTTGGTGCAAAACTATATCCTGATGGTCCGGGCCAAGTTTATCAATGGAGAAGATCCGGGATACCTGATCGTCAACCGCTGGGGCCGGCAGATGAACGCCAACGGCATATGGGCCGTGGTCAAACGTTGTGTGACGCTGTCGGGCATTAAAAAGAACATCACCACCCACACGTTCAGGCACACCTGCGCCACTCATATGCTTAAAAACGGGGCTCCGGTGCGACACCTTCAAGAGATGCTCGGCCATGAGTCCTTAGAATCCACCCAGATCTACACCCATGTGACCATCAACGATCTCAAACAGATCCACGCCAAGTATCATCCATCCGAACAGCTTTAGACTAAGGTGCGTCCGCCTCCTCGGGCTCCAGCCCCCTGGTGGAGCGTCGGGGTCTTCCGCTGCCTGCGGGGGCGGCCACGTCTTAGATTTTATGCCCACCCAACCACCCAAAAAAAGGATCGGATCTTATTTGATCCCCCGCCCGCCGGGGCTATGGCCTGCACCTGCTGACGTAGGTGTGCGGCCGGTCGCATAAAGCCTTGGGGCAAGTCGCTCCGCTGCGGCACGTCTGATAAGCGCGCTTATCAGACGTGGCTTTTGGTCGTGCGGTCTGCAAAGATGGAGCGCAGCCCGCCTGCCCAAAACCTTCCCTTACTTTGCTAGACATAACGGACATTATGTCTACTTGCCCCAAGGCTTTAAGCGACCTGGTCATCACTTTGCACAGCCTGGCTTGCCTGTATCGCCCGTCCGCCCCCAGGGGCTCCCTGGTGGTACCCTGTCTATTTTGATGCCCACCCGCCGACCCTGAAAAAAAGGAATCCTGCCTGATCATAATCTTGGCGGTTAAAGAAAAAAGAATCCTTTTCTTTTAACTGCAATAATTGCTTGATCTTACAAGGCAAATTTAATAGCCTGGGACCAGCTCTTTGACAGAAAACGCGGTTGCCAGGGGGGTCAAAAAACAGCTCTCTAGGGGGCGAAAAACCGCATCGGAATATATAGTGGCCAATACTATGATGCCGAGACCGGGCTGCATTATAACTATTATAGGTACTATGATCCATCACTTGGAAGATATCTTAGGGCTGATCCGATTGGG
>Ga0224495_10002396_pt1 | contig 12243 bp, 11 predicted proteins | sample SF_Jul11_sed_USG_FD_168128 | JGI IMG/M metagenome (GOLD analysis project Ga0224495, IMG submission 168128) | Sediment microbial communities from San Francisco Bay, California, United States - SF_Jul11_sed_USGS_4_1 | ecosystem: Environmental > Aquatic > Marine > Sediment | place: USA: California... | reverse complement strand
GATTGCGACCAGTCGATCACCCCGTCTTCTGCCTTGCGCCCACCGAAATATGCACCCTTGCTCAGGTCCTGCTTCACCGCCTTTGCACGTCCTGCCAGCAGGTCCGGCAGGCAGGCATTCAATGCCATCTCCGCAGCGACGGTGACTTTCTGAAACACCTGCAATGCGGTATCGTTCGGCAGGATAGGCACCGCCTGCTGTGCAACGATATCGCCGTTATCCGGCTTCTCTGTCATGTAGTGCAGCGTCGCGCCGGTTTCGATTTCGCCGTGGATTATCGCCCAATTCACCGGCACGCGGCCACGGTATTTAGGCAACAGCGAACCATGCATGTTCAGCGCACCGCGCCCGGGTATCTCCAGCAGCTCGCGCTTGAGCATCTCGCGGTAATAGAATGAAAAGAAAAATTCCGGCTGCAAGGCACGGATCTGCGCGATGACTTCCGGCGTATTCGGATTGTCCGGCGTGATGGTCGGGATACCGTGCAGTGCAGCCAGTTCCATGACGCTGTCGAACCAGATGGTCTCTTTCGGATTGTCTTTGTGAGTCACCACCAGCACGACATCCACGCCATGCGCCAGCAGTACGGATAGACAGCGCACACCTACATTGTGGTAAGCAAAGACAATTGCTTTGCTCATAACCTGGCACCCACTGAAAGTACTTCGCAACTAAACGGGGTGCGTGCGCCGTACCCGCACCGTGGCTGCACACGCGGTTTCGCGAAAACACCACCGCTCGGCTCAATGATGAAAAGGCGATTCAGCTTTTCTCCTATCCCTTAAGCCATGCACATTGTCCCGATCTTCAAGCACCGCCTCGACTAGGTAACGCGGCCTGTGGCGCACCTGCTGGTAGATGCGCCCGATGTATTCGCCGAGCAGTCCGATGCCGAACAGCGTGATGCCGATCAGCAAGAAAGCGATCGCGAACAGCGTGAACAGTCCTTCAGCTTCCGGGCCCACGACAATCCGGCGGATTACCAGCAACACAACCAGGAAACCGGACAGCACCGAGATCGCAATGCCCAGCATCGAAAACAGTTGCAGCGGTATCAGCGAGAAGCTGGTCATCAGGTCGAAGTTCAGGCGGATCAGGCTGTACAGCGAATACTTGGATTCGCCGGCAGTGCGTTCTTCATGCCCGACCACCACCTCGGCGGGATTGCGCGCGAAAGTATAGGCCAGCGCCGGAATGAACGTACTCACCTCCTTGCAACTGTTGATCGCGTCGATGATACCCCGGTCGTAGGCGCGGAACATGCAGCCCTGGTCGGTCATCTTGATGCGCGTGGTGCGTTCGCGTACTCCGTTTACCAGGCGCGATGCGACATGCCTCCACATGCTGTCGCTGCGCTGGCGGCGGATCGAGCCAATATAATCGTGCCCTTCGTCCATCTTCGCCAGCAACAGGCCGATGTCTTCCGGCGGGTTCTGCAGGTCGGCATCGAGCGTGACGATGCGCTGCCCCCGGCTATGCTCGAAAGCCGCCATGATCGCCATATGCTGGCCGTAATTTCCGTTGAACAGGATAACCCGCGTCACGTCGGGACGCTTCTGGAACTGCTCGCGCAGGATCGCTGCGGAACGGTCGCGGCTGCCGTCGTTGACGAACAGAATCTCGTAACTGACGCCGAGGGCATCCAGCGCCGGATACAAACGGTCGAACAAAGCCTGCAGGCCCTGTTCTTCGTTGTAGACGGGGATGACGACGGATAGTTGGGGGTTAGTCATAAGGGCGGCATTTTACAGTATGGGGACAGAGTTAGCGAAATCGGTGCTTGTATCGGCAGGTTAAGTGGAGCACCGCGATACCCAACAAGAAAACGTGTGCGCAGCGCGCACAAAACCGCTTTGTTTTCCCCCTGTGCGCCGCCGAGTAGCACAGGTCGGTCAGGGGAAGTCGGCGAGGACTGTCTGAGCGCGAAGCGCGAGTTCCACAGCCGCCTGACCGACCGAGCAACGCAAGTACCGCGAAGCGGCGGCAAACCGGGGTCGCCTTTTCTTCGGTTACCTTCTTTTGGCGATGTAAAAGAAGGTAACTTGCTGCCGGGCAACACCCGGCGGTTTTCGATGAATATCGCCACGCTCAAACCATCCTACGCTTGTGCTAATATCGCCACCAAGGTCGGGAAAGCTGCTGTTCAACTACTGCCAAACCAGCGTCATACAACGCCTGCCCCTTGGAATCGCCTTCCATAAGGCGCCGAGCCTTAATCAACAGACGCTCATACTCTCGTCGAATGCCTGCATCATCGTTCGCGTGTGCCATTACAGTAGCGTTTTCGAGACCACGGTTAATATCCTGAACTTGGCAAAAATAGTCTCCAAGAGAAAGAGCACCTTCCTCCGACAGCACACCTTCCGCAAGAAGAACTGGAAACGACGTTTGGTATGCGCTGACCGGAAGACGGTAGAGTAGTGCCATGACTTTGTCGTTAAGCAACTTATTTGCGCGCTCTCGGGCAAGCTGCATCTCTGCTCGAATAGCTTGTAAGTGAGCCTTCAGTCGACGCTTCCGATCTAGCCACGATGGGACAAATCCCAGAACGAAACCGATAACGATAAGGAGGACTTCTTTTGCTCCGGTCGGCATAGCACTCCTAACTCAAATTAGGCGGCACATCCAACACCTCGCGCATCGCCTCACATGTGCGCTCGACATCCGCCTCGTTCATCGCATAGAACATCGGCAGCGACACGATCTGTTTGCCGACGCGCTCGGCGACAGGAAACATGCCTTTCGTGAATCCGCGTTCACGATACAGCTTGAACAAATGTATCGGCGCGTAATGGAATCCGACGCCAATATTGTGCGCCTTCATTTTTTCCATGAACTCTGGACGGGTGATGCGATCCGGCAGCACGACCTGGAACAGGTGCCAGTTGGTGTTTTCATGGTCTTCCGGCGGCAGTTGCGCTCCGGTCTGTTGCTCAAAATCCTTGCCCAGCGTCGCGAAATAATGCCGCGCGAGTTTGCGCCGTTGCGCAGTGATCGCATCCAGTTTTGCAAACTGTCCCAGGCCGATCGCGGCGGCGATGTCGGTCATGTTGTACTTGCCGCCCAGCACATCCACCTCGATGCCGTCCCAGCCGCTGCGCGTAACTCCCTGCAGACGATACTTCTCGGCAAATATTGACTCGATCTCGTCGTTCAACACCAGACAACCGCCTTCGGAAGTGGTGATGTTCTTGTTGGCCTGGAAGCTGAATGAGACGAAATCGCCGAACGAGCCGATGGGTTTGCCCTTCCAGGTCGAGCCGATCGCCTGCGCGGCATCTTCGATCACGCGCAGATTGTATTTGTCCGCAATCTCATACAGCCTGTCCATGTCCACCGGTTTTCCGGCCAGATACACCGGGATGATCGCGCGTGTCCTGGGCGTGATCGCCGCCTCGACCTTGTCCAGATCGATGTTGCGCGTGACCGGATCGATGTCGGCAAACACCGGCGTCGCGCCGACCTCGAGTATCACGTTCGCAGTGGCCACCCATGAGATCGGGGTGGTGATGACTTCATCGCCCGCGCCTATGCCCGCGATGCGCAGCGCGATCTCCATCGTGCAGGTTCCGGAATTGAAGGTGCGCACCTGACGCCCGCCAAAGTAAGCGGATAGTTGCTGCTCGAACTCCTGCACCTTGGGCCCGCTGGTGATCCAGCCGGAACGCAACACATCTGCCACTGAAGCGATGGTTTTTTCGTCTATGGTGGGTCTAGAGAAAGGAAGAAAATCGCTCATGCTCTCGAAATTATTATTACACCGAGAATGATCACGCCGATGCCGACCGCCTTGGTAGGGCTGAAGTCCTCACCCAGCAGATACCATGCTGCCACGGCATTCACGATATAAGCCATCGACAGCATCGGAAAAGCGATGCTGACCGGCACCCGCGACAGCGCGAGTATCCAGATCACCACGCTGAGCGCATAGCAGAACAATGCCGTAATGATGTGCCACTCGGTTGCCAGCTTCATGCCTATCGGCAGGATATTCCCGGCGGTGAATTCGAAATGCCCGACCGCGTTGGTGCCCGCCTTCATCAATATCTGGGCTGCGGCATTCAACATAACGCCGGTGAAGATCAGAGCGAAGCTGACCAGGTTCATTGCGACTCCACCCTGCCCTCCTCCCCTTGACTCAGCGGTTTCTTGACCACGATAAATTGTGAATCCTCATAGATGGTCTTCATGGACAATCCCAATTTCTGCAAAGCCGGATAGGAATACACCGGCATGATAGCCAAAGCTTCGGGCTGTGTCGCCCAGACTTTGGCGAATTCTTCCAAGGTGGGAACCCAGCGCTGTGGCTCCTGCTGGATGCCGAAACTCATCTCGTCCTGGTAGTTCACCAAGGTAAAGATGCGCGGCAGATAGAAAGCCAGTGTCCATTCATAGGTCTGCACCGAGTAGAACGGAATCTCTGGTTTGCCCTCGGCAGTCTTGACCTTGTCACGTATCGCTTCGGCAATGTGCTTGGCGGAGCGGTCGCGCGCAGCCTCGTTGTGGCCGGTCAGCCCGATCTGTCCGGTCAGCAGCGCGCTCAGCGCCAGCACCACGACCGCAACCCCCTTTTTCGCGCGCCGCAGCAAAAACATCCCGCCCAGCAATCCTGCCAGCAACACCAGCGCCGCAACCGCCAGCCACGCGCCGAATTTCGGGTACAGTTCCGCCTGCTGCGGCGTGTCGGCGAACTTGCCTGCATTCAGCGCCAACACCAGCCAAACCAGGGCAACCAACACCATGGGCGCAACTTGCCAGAACAGTGTCCGTTCGCGCATCACGGCGATGCGTGATCCCATCAGCAGCGCCAAAGCCGGGAACATCGGCAACAGGTATGACGGCAGCTTGGATCCTGACACGGTGAAAAACAGGTAAATGAACACCGCCCAGATCAGCAGAAACCGCTCGGCATTGAACAATCTTCCCGGCTGCCTGCCGCGCCGCCACGCCCTCGACAGGCTGTCGAACATCAGCAGCGTCCAGGGCAGCGACCCGATCAGCAGGATGGGGACGAAGTAATACCAGGGCTGATAGCGTCCAAGTTCCTTGGTGGTGAAGCGCGTGTAGTGCTCGTAAATAAAGAAGCGATCGAAAAATTCAGGGTTTGCCTTCATCACCAGGTAGAACCACGGCGCAGCAATCAGAAAAAATATTGCCAGTCCGGGTAGCCAGTGCATCCGCTTCAGCACGCTGAAATCGCGTTCTGCAACACAATAAATGAACAGCGCCGCTCCCGGCAGCACGATTCCCATCAATCCCTTGCTTAATACCGCCAGCGCCATGGCAGCCCATGCGAGCAGCATCCAGTTGCGCTGTTCGTTTTTTACGACCCTAGTCTGCCCGACCAGCATTCCGACGATGCTCAGCGTGATGAAGAACGTCACGCCCATATCCAGCGTGTTGATGTGGCCGATCAGCACATACAGCAGGCTGCTGCCCAGCAGCAATGCGGAATAAACCCCTGCCTTGCGCCCGAACAGGCGGATGCCGGCAAACCACACCAGGAATATCCCGGCAAAGCCGGTCAACCCTGCCCAAAGCCGCGAGGTCCACTGATGCTCACCGAACACGGTGTAGGCGATAGCGGTCGCCCAGTATTGCAGGGGGGGCTTTTCGAAGTACTTGAGGTCGTTGAGGCGCGGCGTAGTCCAGTCGCCGCTTGCAATCATCTCGCGCGGGATCTCGGCGTAACGCCCTTCGTCGGGCTTGATCAACGTGCGGTATTCGAGATTGGAGAACCAGATCAGCGCGACAACAATGATCAGCCACCAAAGCTGCCCGCTGGAAACATCCGGCTTGCTGGTCATTGCCGAAATTTCCAGCCCGCGCGCAGTTGCTGCGCGGCGCGAAAGATCTGCTCCAGCTTTGCCGCGTCGCCCGCTTCAAGCGCGGCACCAATTTGAGCCAGTTCATCCGTGTATAACTGCAATTCCTTGAGCAAGGCATCGCGATTCGCCAGGCAGATATCGCGCCACATTTCCGGAGAACTGGCGGCGATGCGGGTGAAGTCGCGGAAGCCGCTTGCTGCGAACGACAACAGGACATCGCGCTGCTCGCGTTGCGCCAGATCGTGCACCAGCGCAAACGAAAGGATATGCGGCAAATGGCTGACCGCGGCGAATACTTCGTCATGCTGCGCCGGCGTAAGTTCCTTGACCATGGCGCCACACAGTTCCCATGCATGGCGCACGCGCGCCACCGACTCGGCGCTGTTTTCCGGCAGCGGTGTCAGCACAACTTTTTTCCACTGGAACAAATCGGGTTGAGCAGCAGATGCCCCGCTCTGTTCGGCCCCGGCAATGGGATGCGCTGGCACGAATTGCGCCACCTTGCCGCCCAGTTGCGCGTATGCCTCGCGCACCACGTCACTCTTGGTGCTGCCGCAATCAGTGATCAGGGTCTTTTCGCCAAGGTGCGGCGCGATGCGCTTCATCAGCTCCGACATTTGCCCCACCGGTGTCGCAAGTAATACCAGATCGGCGTCCTTGATCTCGGCCGCGACATCCTTGCCGATTCGATCGATGACCCCAAGTTGCAGTGACTGAGCCAATGGCAGCTCGGAGCGCCCGAAGCCCACCAACGTATCGACTGCACGTGCTTTTCGCAATGCCATCGCGAACGAGCCGCCGATCAGGCCGACCCCGAAAACCACGATCTTGTTAAATGCCCGCTTTGTCATGATTCGCTCCGGTGTATCAGCTGTCCCGCGGCATCCAGCACGCTGACTTTGACCGGGATACCGTTGCGCACGCTGTCGGTTACCACGCAGAATTCCTCGAACTGTGCCGCACAATGCGCAAGGCGTTCGACCGTTTGATCCAGGCGGATATCCACGGCAATGCCACCCATGCGCAGACGCCCTTGCTCGTTGCGCACCATCTTTCCTGTTACATGCGCGGTGATGCCCTGCGGGTCCTGCTTGAACTTGCCCAGGCAAAACAGCAGGCTGGCAGAAAGACAGTTTGCCACTGCGGCAGCCAGCAGGCGAGAGGCATTGGGACCGGTACCCGCGCCCAATGGCACCGGCTCATCCAAATGCAGCTCTGGCACTCCCGCAAGATCGAACTGAACGTTGAATTGATAATCCTGTTGCCTGGTCATCGTCAAAGTAAAGCCAGTATCGGGCATTGTTCTCTCTCCTAAAGTGTGCGGCCAATCGCCTTGGCGATCCCGCCCAGAGTTCCCATCAGATCCCTGAGCTCCTGTGGAGTCAGCGCCTGATCCGCATCGCACCATGCCTCGCACGGATTCGGGTGCATCTCGACCAACAGCCCGTCCGCGCCGGCGGCGATGGCAGCTTGTGACAGTGCCGGAACCATCCATGCCTTGCCGCCCGCGTGCGAAGGATCGACGATCACCGGCAAGTGCGTTTCCTTCTTCAGCACCGGGATCGCGGTGACGTCCAGCACATTGCGGTAATAGGTCTCGAATGTGCGGATGCCGCGCTCGCAGAAGATGATGTTGTGGTTGCCGCCCGCCGCGATGTATTCCGCCGCCATCAGCCATTCGTTGATGGTCGCGGACATGCCGCGCTTGAGGATCACCGGCTTGTTGATGCGCCCGACTTCCTTTAACAGGTCGAAGTTCTGCATGTTGCGCGTCCCGATCTGGATCACGTCCACTTCATACTCCATGAAGGTATCCAGCATGCGGATATCCATAAGTTCGGTGACGATGGGCAGCTCGTATTTGCCGGCTGCCTTGCGAAAGATGTCCAGTCCGTCCTTGCCCTTGCCCTGAAAGGTATATGGGCTGGTGCGCGGCTTGAACGCGCCGCCGCGCATCAAGCGGCAACCCGCCTCATGCACAAATTGGGCCGACAGGTCCATCTGCGCCTGGGTCTCGACCGAACAGGGTCCCGCTATCACCTGGATCTGCTTTCCGCCGAGCGGAATACCGGAAATGTCGATGACGGTATTGTGCTTGTGCGATTCGCGCGACACGATCTTGTATTGCTTGGCAATGTGCATCGCCGACTCAACGCCCGGCAGCGGCGTGAACATCTCCTCGGTCAGAGGGCGCTCGTCCCCGATCGCTCCGATCACGGTGCGCTCTATACCGCGCGAGATGTTGGCCTGCAATCCGGCCGCTTCAAGCCGCTTCACCACCGCGCCGATCTGCTCGTCGGTGACATCCTTGCCCATTACGATAATCATCTATTGCTCTCCAAGTGCCTGCTGCAGCGCAGACAGGAATTTTTCGTTCTCTGCTTCCAGGCCGATGCTGACGCGCAACCAGTCCGGCATGTCGTAATTGGCGATGGGGCGCACGATCACCCCCGATTGCAACAAGCTGCGGTAGATACGCATCCCGTCCGCAGTCCTGAAGCTGACGAAATTTCCGTACGAAGGAATGTACTCCAGCCCAAGCGTGGTCAATCCGTCGACGATTTGTTTCATGCCGCGCAGGTTAAGCGCAAAGGTCTTCTCGACGAAATCCGTATCCTGCAATGCAGCAACCGCAGCGGCCTGTGCCATGCTGTTGACGTTGAAAGGCTGGCGCACGCGGTTGAGCATGTCCATCACCTGCGGATCGCCCAGGGCATACCCCACCCGCAACGAAGCCAGACCGTAAGCCTTGGAAAAAGTTCGCGAGATGATCAGGTTCTGGAATTCATCCAGCCATTTCACGCTGTCGTAGCGGCATGCTTCCGGCAGGTACTCGTTATAAGCCTCGTCCAGAACCACCAGGATGTTCCCGGGCAGCGCGCGCAGGAAACTCTTCAATGCATCGCCCGTCAGGAATGTTCCGGTAGGATTGTTCGGGTTGGCGATGAAGATCATCTTCGCACCCTGCGCTACGGCAGCGTTGCGCATCGCGTCCAGGTCATGGCCGAAGTCCCTGGCCGCAACCGTGATGCCCGTCGCGCCGACTGCCTGCGTAGCCAGCGCATACACGGCGAAAGCATGGGCGGAATAAACCGTCCTGTCGCCCACCGTCAGAAAGGCCCGCGCGGAAAGTTCCAGCAGATCGTTGGAGCCGTTGCCCAGCACGATCCGGTCGTGCGCCACACCGTAACGCTTGGCCAACGCGTCCTTCAATGCAAACCCGTTGCCGTCGGGGTACAGGCCGATCTCGTCCAGCGCTGCGCGTGCAGCAGCGACCGCCCTGGCGCTCGCGCCCAGCGGATTCTCGTTCGATGCCAGTTTCACGATACCGGAGATGCCCAGCTCGCGTTCCAGCTCGGAGATCGGCTTGCCGGGCTGATAAGGAGCAATGGCGCGGATGTAGGCCGGAGCCAATTCACTATAGTTCATATCTGACTTGCAGGGATGCAAAAACTAAATTGCGACCGGGTACGAACCCAGCACTTTGACGAAAGATGCAACCTTCCTTAGTTCGGACAGTGCCGCAGCCACCTTGGTGTCATCCTGGTGCCCTTCGATGTCCACGTAAAAAACATATTCCCACATGCCGGAACGTGCCGGGCGCGATTCCAGCCTGGTCATGCTGACGCCGTGCCTTGCCAGCGGCACCAGCAGATCGTGCACCGCTCCCGGACGATTCGCGGCGGACATCACCAGCGAAGTCTTGTCGGTGCCCGAGGGAGCGACATGCTGATTGCCCAGCACCAGAAAACGCGTGGTGTTGCTGGGTTCGTCCTCGATGTTTTCTACGCACAGGCTCAGGCCGAAACGCGCCGCTGCCTGGCTGCCGGCTATGGCTGCGCTGTGCCGCTCTTCCGAAGCCAGCCGTGCCGCCTCGGCATTGCTGGCGACAGGTATGCGCGCCGCGTGCGGCAGATTTGAATTCAACCAGCCCTGGCATTGTCCCAGTGATTGCGGATGCGAATAGACCGTCTTGATGCTGCCGGACTCGCAATGCTTCGCCAGCAGACATTGATGGATAGGCAGCAGCACCTCGCCGCACACCTGCAGTGTGCTTTGCAGCAGCAGATCCAGGGTGCGGCCTATCGCCCCCTCGCTGGAGTTCTCCACCGGCACCATGCCGTACTGGGCCGCGCCGCTCTCCACCGCGCGAAACACTTCGTCGATGCTCGCGCAGGGATAGCCATGCACCGCGCTGCCGAAGCGCTTTAGGGTCGCCAGTTCGCTGAATGTCCCTTCCGGCCCGAGATAGGAAACTGTCAATGGCGCTTCCAGCGCGCGGCATTGCGACATCACTTCGATGAACAGTTGCTCCACGGCATCATTGCTCAACGGACCGCCGTTGCTGCCTTGCAGGCGTTTCAGCACCTGTGCCTCGCGCTCCGGGCGCATGATCTTTCCATCCTCCTTGAGATGGCCGATCTGCTGAGCAAGTCCGGCGCGCCGGTTGAGCAGCTTCAGCAACTCGTCGTCCAGATGGTCTATCTGCTCGCGCAATTTGTTAAGTTTCTCGCTCATGGCACTTCAGGTCGGGCGTTATCTCTGATCGGAAATGAGGTTATACCACCCTCATGCTGTTTTCGACAAAGGCAGGTCGCGAACCATCAACACGCCGGGTATGGCAGCAATCTCTGCGATCAGTGCATCCGTCAGGTTGGAATCGGTATCCACCAGCGTGTAGGCCATCTCGCCCCGCGACTTATTCATCATGTTATGGATGTTGATGCCGGCCTTGGCCAGGGTCGTGGATATCTGGCCCAGCATGTTGGGCACGTTGCTGTTGGCGATCGCAACGCGAAACTCCGATTCGCGCGGCATCACCAGCGTCGGGAAGTTCACCGTATTGGTCAGGTTGCCGTGCTCCAGATAGTCGCGCACCTGATCCACCACCATCACTGCGCAGTTTTCTTCAGCCTCTTCGGTGGATGCTCCGAGATGCGGCAAAGTAACCACGTTGTGCTGGCCCTGCAATTTCTGCGCCGGAAAATCGCAAACATAGCAACGCAGGTGTTTGCTTTGCAGACCTTCCAGCACTGCACCGCTGTCGACAATCTCATCGCGGGCGAAATTCAGCAGGACACTGCCGGCCTTCATCGCCTGCACGCGTTGTGCATTGATCAGTCCGCGCGTCGCGTCCAGCATGGGCACATGCAGCGTGACGAAGTCGCTGTGCCTGAGCAGTTCCTCGACCGTGTGCGCCTTTTTAACCTGGGACGACAAGCTCCAGGCCGCATCGACGGTGAGCTCGGGATCGAATCCATGAACATGCATGCCCAGGCTGAGTGCGGTATCCGCCACAAGGCGGCCGATCGCCCCGAGACCGATAACACCGAGCGTGCGCCCGCGCAGCTCGATGCCGGCATAGTGTTTCTTGCCGTCCTCGACCAGTTTGTGCAGCGTGGCGTCATCGCCGTGCAGGCTTGCGGTGAATTGCAGCGCAGGCACGATGTTGCGGGCCGCGAGCAACATGCCGGCCAGAACCAGCTCCTTTACCGCATTGGCATTCGCGCCCGCCGCGTTGAAGACCGGCACGCCGCGTTCGCTCATCTTTTTCACCGGCACATTGTTGGTTCCCGCGCCGGCACGGGCAATTGCCTTCACGCTGGCGGGAATATGCATATCGTGCATGTTGTGCGAACGAACCAGGATCGCATCCGGCTCCGCGATCTCGGTGCCAACGACATAATGAGTCGCAGGCAGGCGCTTCAGCCCCATCGCCGAGATCTTGTTCAGTGTCAGGATTTGGAAAGTTTTAGCCATGTTGGACACCCCGAAAAACCGTAGCGAGCGGCTCGAGTGCAAGGCGCACGGAACGGAGCGACCAAGACATATCGAGTAGATAGGCGCGAAAGGGAGTACCGCGCAACGTAGCAATCGAGTCGCGCAGTAGGTTTTTAGCGGTGTTCATCTGCGAACTCGTTCATGAAATTAACCAAAGCCTGCACGCCTGCAAGCGGCATCGCGTTGTATATGGAAGCGCGCATTCCGCCCACCGACCTGTGTCCTTTGAGTTGAAGCAAGCCGCGCACATCGGCTTGTTTCAAAAAGTCGCCATCCAGATTCGCATCCTTCAACGTGAACGGGACATTCATGCGCGAACGGTCCGCCTTGTTCACCGGGCACACATAGAAACCGTTGCTGGCGTCGATCGCCCCGTATAAAAGTTCAGCCTTGGCGATGTTGGTCTGTTCCATCGCCGTGATGCCGCCATTCTTCTTCAGCCACTGGAACACCAGGCCGGCCATGTAGATACCGAAGGTCGGCGGCGTGTTGTACATGGATCCGTTATCGACGTGGGTCTTGTAGTCGAGCATGGTCGGAAGTCCGGACGGCGCATAGCCCACCAGATCGTCACGCACGATGACGATGGTCAGACCCGCAGGGCCGATGTTCTTTTGCGCGCCTGCATAGATCA
>Ga0224495_10002395_pt1 | contig 12245 bp, 10 predicted proteins | sample SF_Jul11_sed_USG_FD_168128 | JGI IMG/M metagenome (GOLD analysis project Ga0224495, IMG submission 168128) | Sediment microbial communities from San Francisco Bay, California, United States - SF_Jul11_sed_USGS_4_1 | ecosystem: Environmental > Aquatic > Marine > Sediment | place: USA: California... | reverse complement strand
GACGGCAGTTGCTGTGGACGCAATCATCAATCAAAAAGGTCAAAACATGACCTGCGTGTACGTTGCGATTGGACAAAAAGCTTCGACAGTGGCAAACGTAGTGCGCAAACTCGAAGAACACGGGGCGTTGGGCTACACGATTATAGTTGCAGCAACGGCTTCCGATTCTGCTGCAATGCAATTCCTAGCACCGTATGCCGGTTGCACGATGGGCGAATACTTCCGCGACCGCGGTCAGGATGCGCTGATTGTTTACGACGACCTGACCAAGCAAGCTTGGGCCTATCGTCAAATCTCCCTGCTGCTGCGTCGTCCGCCCGGTCGCGAAGCTTACCCCGGCGACGTGTTCTACCTGCACTCCCGTTTGCTGGAGCGTGCAGCCCGCGTGAACGCCGACTACGTCGAAGCTTTCACCAAGGGTGAAGTCAAAGGCAAGACCGGTTCCTTGACGGCTCTGCCTATCATCGAAACGCAGGCTGGCGACGTGTCCGCATTCGTTCCAACCAACGTGATTTCCATTACCGACGGCCAGATCTTCCTTGAGACCGATCTGTTCAACTCCGGTATCCGTCCTGCGATCAACGCCGGTGTATCGGTGTCCCGCGTCGGTGGCGCAGCGCAAACCAAGGTTATCAAGAAGCTGGGTGGCGGTGTGCGTTTGGCTCTTGCGCAGTATCGTGAACTGGCTGCGTTTGCGCAGTTTGCTTCCGACCTTGATGAAGCAACGCGTAAGCAGTTGGAGCGTGGAAGGTTGGTAACAGAGCTGATGAAGCAATTGCAATACTCTCCGCTATCAGTTGCTGCAATGGCAGTAACATTGTTTTCGGTTAACAAAGGATACTTTGACGATGTTCCTGTCAACAAGGCACTGGCTTTTGAAGGTGCGCTACATGCAAATCTTAAATCCAACAACAAAGAATTGATGGACGCAATTGAGTCCAGCAAGGATTTGAATGCAGATAATGAAAAGCTGTTGACAGCAGCAATTGAAAAATTTAAATCTACAGCTGTTTATTGAGGCGGGGTGAGAGATGGCTGGCAGTAAAGAGATCCGCGCGAAAATAAAGAGTGTAGAAAATACGCGTAAGATTACGCGCGCGATGGAAATGGTGGCCGCTGCGAAAATGCGCAAAGCGCAGGAACGCATGCGAGCAGCTCGTCCTTACGCAGAAAAAATCCGTAACGTTGCAGCACATCTGTCTCGAGCTAATCCGGAATATAAACATCCATTTCTGGTGAAACGCGACAGCATCAAAAATGTAGGCCTTATCGTAATAACATCCGACAAGGGTTTGTGTGGCGGCCTAAATACTAATGTATTGCGTCTAGCCATAGGCCGCATGAAAACTTGGGAAGGTGAGGGCAAAGGAATTGTAGTTAGCCCAATCGGAAACAAGGGATTCGGCTTCATGAACCGCATTGGAGCGGAAGTTAAATCGCATATGATTGGACTGGGCGACACCCCACATATCGAGAAGTTGATTGGTGCTGTGAAAGTGATGCTGGACGCTTACGTTGCTGGCGAGATCGACGCTATCTTTTTGAGCTACAACCACTTCATTAATACTATGAAACAGGAGCCGGTGATGGAGCAAGTACTTCCGCTTACCAGTGAAAAACTGGAAACAAAGAGCGAAGTTACTTGGGATTACATTTACGAACCCGATGCCAAAGAAGTGGTGGACGAATTGCTGGTGCGGTATGTCGAATCACTGGTGTATAGCGCCGTGACCGAGAATATGGCATCTGAGCAAAGTGCGCGTATGGTTGCGATGAAAGCTGCATCTGATAACGCGAAGAGCGTAATTGGTGAACTTAAATTGGTTTACAACAAGGCACGACAAGCAGCTATTACTCGTGAAATTTCGGAAATCGTGGCTGGAGCGGCAGCTGTAGGTTAAAAATTAAGCGGCAATTAACAAAATTAAACTAGACGGGGAATCCTAAAATGAAACAAGGAAAGATTGTTCAGTGTATCGGTGCGGTGGTAGACATCGAATTTCCACGTGATCAAATGCCTAAGGTGTATGAAGCGCTTCAACTGGCAGACGCGGGAACATCAACTGCTGAAGCAGGATTGACCTTTGAGGTAGAACAACAACTCGGTGACGGCGTAGTGCGCACCATTGCGATGGGTTCTTCTGATGGATTGCGTCGTGGAATGTTGGTAAATGCAACAGGAAGCGGAATCTCCGTTCCAGTTGGAACAGGCACGCTAGGCCGCATTATGGATGTGCTTGGCCGCCCTATCGATGATGCTGGTGAAATAAAATGTGATGAAAAACGTGAGATTCATCAGAATGCACCTAAGTTCGACGAACTATCTCCTTCTGTCGACCTCTTAGAAACTGGAATCAAGGTTATTGACTTGGTTTGTCCGTTTGCCAAAGGTGGTAAGGTTGGCTTGTTCGGCGGCGCCGGCGTGGGCAAAACCGTGAACATGATGGAATTAATTAACAACATTGCCAAACAGCACAGTGGTTTGTCAGTGTTTGCCGGTGTGGGTGAGCGTACTCGTGAAGGAAATGACTTCTACCACGAGATGAAAGACTCGAACGTATTGGACAAGGTTTCTATGGTGTTTGGTCAGATGAACGAGCCACCTGGCAATCGTCTGCGCGTGGCACTGACAGGACTCACCATGGCTGAAAAATTCCGTGACGAGGGCCGTGACATTCTATTCTTTGTGGATAACATCTACCGTTACACTCTGGCCGGTACTGAAGTATCAGCGTTGTTGGGTCGTATGCCTTCTGCTGTGGGTTACCAGCCGACACTGGCTGAAGAAATGGGTCGTCTGCAAGAGCGGATCACTTCCACTAAAGTAGGGTCGATTACTTCGATTCAGGCTGTTTATGTTCCAGCTGACGACTTGACAGACCCGTCCCCTGCTACAACTTTCTTGCATCTGGATTCGACCGTTGTGTTGAGTCGTGACATCGCTTCCTTGGGTATCTATCCAGCAGTAGACCCGCTGGACTCCACATCGCGTCAGCTGGATCCTTTAGTTGTTGGCGAAGAGCACTACTCAGTCGCTCGCGGTGTGCAGCAGACTCTGCAGCGTTACAAGGAACTGCGTGACATCATTGCGATTCTAGGTATGGACGAACTTGCACCAGAAGACAAGCTGGCCGTTGCACGTGCCCGCAAGATTCAACGTTTCCTGTCGCAGCCGTTCCACGTTGCTGAAGTATTTACCGGCAGCCCTGGAAAGTATGTGACACTTAAGGACACAATTAGGGGTTTCAAAGGCATCGTTGCAGGCGAATACGATCATCTTCCGGAACAAGCATTCTATATGGTTGGCGGAATTGAAGAGGCCGTTGAAAAAGCCAAGACGCTGTAATTATTGGGAGCTGAAATGGCAATGACTGTTCACGTAGACGTTGTTAGCGCAGAAGCGTCGATATTTTCTGGCCTTGCGGAATTGATAGTAGTTCCCGGTGAGGCTGGCGAAATGGGTATCTATCCGCGTCACTCGGCCCTACTGACGCGAATAAAACCAGGCTCTGTGCGTTTAAAATTACCGAATCAGGAAGACGACGAGTTGATTTATGTTTCTGGTGGTATGCTGGAAATTCAGCCGGACGTGGTCACTATTCTTGCTGACACCGCAATCCGAGGGGGAGATTTGGATGAAGCGAGGGCATTACAAGCTAAGCAGGATGCAGAGGAAGCGATGAAAAATCGCACCTCGGATATTGATTACGCTCAGGCTCAAGCGGAGTTGGCAGAAGCGATCGCACAATTGGCGGCAATAAATCAACTGCGCAAACGCAGTGGGCACTAAAATTTTGGCAAACCCACAAAAAAAGCAGCCTAGGCTGCTTTTTTTGTGGATAACTTTTCCAAGTTGCATCAACTTGAATAATATATTTTGAATTTAAAATTCCGTTCGATTGAGGAGAATGACAAATCTCCAAAAGTAGAAACGTAAAGGTACGATAATCATTCAGCGCGAAGAAAATTTAGATAAATAGCCTGCTCTATAATTATCATTCAGAAAAGTCAAGAGGGAATAATGGACAAGCAACTGCGCGAAGCTGCGCTGCAATACCACCGGCAGGTGCCACCTGGAAAAATTACCGTAACTCCTAGCAAGCCAATGCAGACCCAGCGCGATCTATCATTGGCCTATTCTCCAGGAGTAGCAGCGGCTTGTGAAGAGATCATTCGCGACCCAAATGAAGCTCGAAATCTTACCGCGCGAGGTAACCTGGTAGCTGTTATTTCCAACGGGACCGCTGTGCTGGGCCTGGGTAACATTGGTCCGCTTGCCAGTAAGCCCGTGATGGAAGGAAAAGGCATGCTATTTAAGAAGTTTGCCGGTATTGATGTGTTCGATATAGAAATAGATGAGGAGGATCCAGATAAGCTGGTAGAAGTCATTGCGGCACTGGAACCGACCTTTGGCGGAATTAATCTGGAAGACATCAAGGCACCAGAGTGTTTTTATATCGAACGCAAGCTACGTGAGCGAATGAAAATCCCGGTGTTCCATGACGATCAACACGGAACAGCAATAATTGTTGGTGCTGCACTCCTTAATGGCCTTAAGGTAGTAAACAAGAAGATTGGTGAAATTAAGCTTGTAGTAAGCGGTGCAGGCGCAGCAGCGCTGGCTTGTCTGGATATGCTGGTTGACCTTGGTGTGAGAGTTGAAAATATCACAGTAACTGATATCAAAGGAGTGGTATACAAGGGACGAACAGACGAGATGGACGAAAATAAAAAGCGATATGCAGTGGAAACCACAGCACGTAAGCTGGACGATGTAATGGCCGGAGCGGATGTATTTTTGGGATTGTCTGCAGGAGGTGTATTGAAGCCGGAAATGGTGCAGAAAATGGCAGAGAAACCATTAATATTTGCGCTCGCAAATCCAAATCCTGAAATTCTACCAGCGGAGGCAAAGGCGGTTCGTCCAGACGCTATTCTTGCGACGGGACGCTCGGATTATCCGAATCAGGTAAACAACGCACTTTGCTTTCCATATATGTTCCGCGGCGCCTTGGATGTTGGAGCAACAACAATCAATGAGGAGATGAAACGAGCCGCCGTGTATGCCATAGCCGAACTGGCTTGTGCAGAACAATCACATACAGTGTCAGCAGTATATGGCGATGAAGATCTTGTTTTCGGTGAAAATTACCTTATACCAAAGCCATTCGATCAACGATTGATAAAGAGAGTTGCACCCGCTGTGGCAAAGGCAGCGATGGATTCCGGCGTGGCGACACGGCCCATCAAGGATATGGCCGGGTATCGAGAGCAGATTTCGCACTTTGTATACCAGTCTGGATTGTTAATGAAGCCCGTTTTTGATTCCTCCAAACGTGATCCCCAACGATTGGTGTATGCAGAAGGTGAGGATGAGCGTGTGCTGCACGCTGTAAGAACGGTGATAGACGAGAAGTTAGCAAAACCAATTTTAGTAGGGAACGGTGAAACAATAGCACGAAAAATCGCAAAAATGGGACTACGATTAGTTGCCGGCAAGCATTATGAGTTGGTGGAGGTGAGGGAGAATAATTGCCATCCCACGTTGATTGCCGCAAAACTGGTAAGCAATGACCGCGCTGATGCCATGCTATGCGGAGTAACAGAAAAAACGCAGGATCATCTGCGATACGTGCGAGATGAGATTGGTTTACGTAAGGGTACAACTTTGCTTGCCGCGATGAATATTCTGATGCTTAAAGAGCATACATTGTTTATCTGCGATACTCATATAAATCTTGATCCAACTTCAGAGCAAATAGCAGAAATGACTCAATTGGCTGCGGCAGAAGTACGACGATTTGGAATTGAGCCTAAGGTGGCATTATTATCACATTCAAACTTTGGAAGCTTTGGTGACGCATCAGCACTCAAAATGAGCCGTGCGCGCGAATTGTTGGAACAGCAGGCACCAGAGTTGGAAGTCGAAGGAGAGATTCACGGAGATGCGGCTGTGAACGCAGCGATTCGTGCACAGCTATTTCCTGACACACGGCTGAAGGATAACGCAAATCTGCTGGTGATGCCGAATCTGGACGCAGCCAACATTGCATTCAACCTGCTTAAAGTATTAGCTGGAGACGGTATTACAATTGGCCCAGTGCTGCTTGGAGCAGCAAAATCAGTGCACATTATGACAAATACTGCTACCGTTCGTCGTATCATTAACATGAGTGCAATGGCGGTAGTGGGTGTCAAGACACATTAGGAGGCTGGAATGAACAAGCAAGAAATCGAGTTGCTTAGCAAGGAAATAGAGATGCTAATGAATGAGCGAACACGCTTGCTTAAGGTCGTTGGGGCTGCTGCCGTTCTAATAACGAATACGGATGCAGCAAGTCTGCCTAATATTGCGGTAGATGCGGCGGAAATGTTGTCTGAGATGTTGAATGCGCTACCTGAAGAAACCTTAAAGGACGCACTGGAATCTGTGCAGGCTGAAGTCGAATAGAAAAAAAAATGAGGAAGCGCATAGGATTGATACTCACCGGCGGAGGAGCGCGTGCCGCGTATCAGGTAGGTGTTTTAAAAGCGATTGCGGAGTTTCAGCCACGCCGCGCACAAAATCCATTTCAGATTATCTGCGGCACATCTGCGGGTGCGTTAAATGCTGCGGTACTAGCCGTAAATATGCTGAGCTTTCGCAAAGGAGTGCGATATCTGGACAAAATATGGAAGAGTTTTCACGCAGACCAAGTTTACCGTACCGATTTTGTGGGAGTATTTAACAATACAGCACTTTGGTTGGCAGGATTAGTTCTGAGTACTGTAGGAATCAACAAGCTAACGAACGTTTCCCTGCTAGACAATTCTCCATTGATTGAATTGCTCGAGGAAATTATGCCATGCGAAAAAATTCAGGACAATATTGATACGGGACTGTTACATGCACTGAGCATAACCGCTTCAGGCTATGGTTCTGGACAGTCAGTGACATTTTATCAGGGGTCAGAAGAGATATTGCCTTGGGAAGGGACACGCCGTATCGGGGTAAAGACAAAGATTGAAAACCGACATTTGCTAGCATCTTCAGCTCTGCCGTTTTTTTTCCCCGCAATCAAGATAAATCGGGAATATTTTGGTGACGGTTCGATGCGACAGATTGCTCCGATTAGCTCCGCCATGCAAATGGGTGCTACCAGCATAGTGGTTATCGGCGTTAATCCAAGCAATGAAGATCTATCAAAACAGCGTGAAGATATAGATCACTATCCGACCTTGGCACAAATTGCAGGACATGCGTTGAACAGTATATTTCTTGACAGCATGGAGGTCGATCTTGAGAGGGTGCACAAAATTAATAAATTGGTTGGCATGATGCCAGAAGAGTTGCGTTCAAAATCAAACCTAAGGCAGATTGATGTATTGGTAATTACGCCAAGCCAATCTATTGAAAAAATTGCCGAACATTATTTAATAGAGCTGCCATGGACAATACGTCTGCTATTGCGGATGGTCGGAACATCGCATAAAAGTGGCGCAACGTTGGTAAGTTATTTGCTTTCTGAAGGAAAATATTGCCGCTCACTAATAGAACTAGGGTATCGCGATGCCTTGAGTAGGCGTGAGGAAATTCAGAATTTCATCGGAGCGCAGCACGCTATGGATGGTGAATTGCCGCAATGACAAGCGGGCGGCTAAATATGCGAACCTTGCAGCTATTGAGTTTATTGGCAGACGGTCGATTTCATTCTGGTAAAAAGTTGGGAGAAAAACTGGGAATATCTCGCGCTAGTGTGTTTAATGCGCTGGAGTGTGTTGAAGAGCATGGCGTGGAGCTACAGCGAATTCGGGGGAGAGGTTATTGCCTTCAGAGGCCATGGGATCAACTTCAAAAAGATGAAGTACTGCGTTTACTGGATAAAGATGCAGCTGGATTCAATCTTGAAATCCTTCAGCAGGCAGCTTCAAGCAATTCTGTGCTGTTGAAGCATGCTGCGCTAGGGGCGATAAGCGGCAGTGTCGTAGCAGTAGAGCTGCAGACAGAGGGGCGTGGAAGGCGAGGAAGAACATGGCATTCCGGATGGGGGAGTACGCTGACTTTTTCCATTTTATGGCGATTTGACTGTGGATTGAACGCACTATCCGGACTAAGCCTAGCAATGGGTGTTGCAGTAGTGCGCGCAATATGCAGATTGGGCACGCAGCAGGATATAAAATTAAAATGGCCGAATGATATTTTGACTGAACGGGGAAAGTTAGGTGGAATACTCATAGAGGCACAGGGTGACATGTTGGGTCCGAGCGCAGTGATAATTGGAATTGGAATCAATTGCACATTGCAAGCCAACCTTAAGCAGAAAATAGATCAGCCGGCCAGTTCACTCGATGAAATTTGTACAGTTAAACCTTCGCGCAACCAATTGCTGGCAGTAGTGTTACAGGAGTCCGCATTGGTGTTGCATCAATATACAAATGGAGGTTTTTCAACATTACGCAGTGAATGGGAGAAGTACCATATATATCAAAATCAGGAGATTCAGTTACAGATATCAGAGGACGCAATTATAAGAGGGATAGCTCGAGGCGTAAGCAATAACGGTGAATTACGCATGGAAACCGCACAGGGACTGAGAATTTTCAGTTCAGGAGAAGTAGGGAATAGACAATGAAGTTGTTGATCGACGCAGGCAACACATACCTCAAATGGGCCTTGGTAAAGGAGTACGAATGGTTGCATAGCGGTACACTGCCAGTTGAGGAAGCAGCAGAATTGGCGTCGTACTTAAAAGATTTGGGGGATATTCAACAAGTCTGGGCGAGTAACGTTGCAGGCAAAGAAGTTGAACGGCAGATTATAAATCTTGGTATTGATCAGACAAACTTCATCGTTGCGCAAGAATCGCAATGTGGAGTACACAATGGATATCTTAAGTGGGAACAGTTGGGAAGCGACCGATGGGCAGCGCTGATCGCAGCATGGCACTTCGTGCACGATATGTGCCTGGTGGTAAATTGCGGAACCGCAACGACGGTAGATAGTCTTTCGGCTCAAGGTAAATTTATAGGAGGATTAATCCTACCTGGGGTGGAATTAATGCAGCGCAGTACCGAGGGTGCAACAAAACTGGAGAAAGTAAAAAAAGGTGAATACTCGTTGTTCCCTTTGAATACTGAAAACGCACTTTATAGCGGTGCCATACAAGCAAGCTGTGGAGCAATAGAGAGACAAATGGTATTGCTTGGCAATGAAATCAAGGTCGTACTGAGCGGTGGTGCCGCAGGGCTGTTGAAACCACACCTCGGCATGACGACGCATAGCGTGGATAATCTGGTATTGCAAGGATTGATGCTGATTGCACAGGAAGTAAGCAAGAAATGAAAAAAATATTTTTGGTGGTGTTGATAGCGAACGTGATTATTTTTGCATATATACGTTCAGGAGGGCTCAGCTGGGTGAAGCCAGAAAAACACGAGCTATCACTTTTAAATGAGGACAAAATTCATTTGCTAGATATGTCAAAAAATGTAGCCGATCACAGCTTAACGGTTCCTGTACAAACTCAGTCAGTACCCGATTTATCCTCAGAATCTTTGCATACGATGAGAGAGGCAGCTCAGACAATATCAGGCAGAGAACAGGCAATTTGCATTGAATGGGGAGATTTCTCGGGCTTGGATTTGGAGCGTGCTTCTGCAGCGATATCAACGCTCCAGCTGGGGGGGAAAGTAAGTCATCGAGAGGCTGAACAGGATACCGGTTATTGGGTTTATATGCCTCCGTTGAAAAATAAGAAAATGGTTAGTAAAAAGATTGGTGAACTTAAAGAATTGGGAGTTAACGAATATTTTGTAGTATCCACAGGGAAGTGGAAGAATGCAATTTCATTGGGCGTATTTAAGACACAAGAAGCAGCTCAAAACTTATTAACTCAATTGCGTACTAAAGGAGTGCGTAGTGCAAAGGTGGGGGAGCGAGCCAGCAAACTTAAGACAACATGGTTTGTGCTAAGCAATATCGATTTAAAAAGTAGAGCAAGCCTCATAGAAATCCAGAAAGATTTCGACGGTAGCAAGCTGGAAAATATAACGTGTACATTGACAAGATAGGTTGAATTCAGGAGAATGCCGCCCTCTTAGCGGTGATATAGCTCAGGTGGTTAGAGCGCAGCACTCATAACGCTGAGGTCGGTGGTTCAAATCCACCTATCACCACCAAATAAAAAACCAGCATTTGCTGGTTTTTTATTTCACAAACAGTTACTAGCAAATAAGTTACTTGCTGGCGAACAATTCTTTTACCATAAACAAAGAAAACAAAACCGCTGCGGAATAAGTGAATATTGAACATACAGTCGCAATAATAGCCATTTCTTTCTCCTGAGGTTGTTTATTAAACATAACGACATTACCAGCAGGGTGAATCCTAGCATAAAATTATTATCTGGCAAACTATTTTCCATAGAAAAACCCTGCTCAACAACGCAGGGGAAAATGGGATGACAAACTAAGAGCTTGGAAGGCTCTTACATATTTTATTTGCTGTTGAAGGCTTGTCCAACCATCCAAACGGCAAAACCAACGGCGAGAAGATAGGTAAATATAGATGCTACAGTAGCGATGATGGCCATTATCAAGTTCTTCCTGTGGATTATAAATTCTGCTAAACGTACATCAAATACTAAATGAAGCGAGTGCAATTATACAAGTATTTTTGTCGGATTTACACATAATAAACTTAGGGATATGGAAATTTTGGATTTGTCCTTGTTTCGAGATACATTGTAGATTTTTAAATCAAGCCAGAAAACTAACCAATGCAGAAAAAACTATACATTAAAACCTTTGGTTGTCAGATGAATGAGTATGATTCGCAAAAGATGGCCGATGTGATGCGAGCAAGTGAAGGCATGGAACAGACCGATATCCCAGAGGAGGCAGATTTAATTTTGCTAAATACTTGCTCGATCCGAGAAAAGGCAGAGGAAAAAGTATTTTCTGACTTAGGGCGAGTACGCTCCTTAAAATTGGCAAAGCCAAGTTTGTTGATAGGTGTAGGTGGTTGCGTGGCTAGCCAAGAGGGCGCAGCAATATTAAAACGGGCACCCTATGTGGATGTGGTATTCGGGCCGCAGACATTGCACCGCTTGCCACAGATGTTGCGGGCCCGCAACATCACAGGAGAAGCGCAGATTGATATTAGCTTTCCGGAAATTGAAAAGTTCGATCATATGCCACTATCTCAAACGACCTCGGGGACAGCATACGTGTCAATCATGGAAGGATGCAGCAAATATTGTACATTCTGCGTTGTGCCGTACACCCGTGGAGAAGAGGTTTCACGTCCCTTAGCTGACGTATTACATGATATCCGAAAGCTTGTTTCACAAGGGGTTAAAGAGGTGACCCTACTGGGACAAAACGTCAACGCTTATAGCGGGTTAAGTAATGACGGCGATACGGTGGACTTTGCCTTTCTGCTGCAGGCAATTTCAGACATTGAGGGAGTTGAACGAGTTCGCTATACCACCTCACATCCAAAAGAGATGACACAACGGCTGATTGATGCATATGCAAACATACCCAAGCTGGTCAGTCACTTACATTTGCCGGTTCAATCAGGATCGGACCGAATATTGGCTGCAATGAAGCGCGGACACAGTGTGCTGGAATATAAATCGATTGTTCGTCGCGTGCGCTTAGTGCGCCCTGATATTTGCATTACATCGGATTTTATTGTGGGCTTTCCGGGTGAGACTGAGCAGGATTTTGAGGCGACGCTGAGATTAATTGATGAGATTGGTTTTGATAACAGCTTTAGCTACATATATAGTCCCCGTCCTGGAACACCAGCTGCGGAGCTGAGGGATGATACGCCGCAGGAGATCAAAATTGAGCGATTAAAGCGTTTGCAGAACTTACTCACAGAAAAAGAAGATGCGGCGGCTCAGACAATGCTGGGCACACTACAGCGAGCATTGGTGGAAGGGTTGTCGAAAAAAAATGTAAATGAGTTGGCGGCTCGTACAGATAACAATCGCGTGGTGAATTTTATCGGTACGACAGATTTGATTGGCAGCTTTGTTTTGGTAAGAATTACACAGATTGTGCGACACACTTTGCGGGGTGAGTTGAAAGCCACATCATCATAAGAAAAGTACGCGTGAGACTAAAGAAAAAGGGGCTGAAGTAGATTAGCTTAGATGTTAAGCTAATCAAATGAAGATAACTCACTGTAAGTTATTAAGAAAGCAGCAGTTAAGATTGCTGGAATTTTTTGTGCTGGAAGTAACGGCCAGATCAGC
>Ga0224495_10002394_pt1 | contig 12250 bp, 11 predicted proteins | sample SF_Jul11_sed_USG_FD_168128 | JGI IMG/M metagenome (GOLD analysis project Ga0224495, IMG submission 168128) | Sediment microbial communities from San Francisco Bay, California, United States - SF_Jul11_sed_USGS_4_1 | ecosystem: Environmental > Aquatic > Marine > Sediment | place: USA: California... | reverse complement strand
GGATCTTTGCAGGAGGAGATGTTGCAACAACCCAGCGTACCGTCGCCTATGCCATCGGTTCGGGGAAGAAGGCGGCCATGGCGATCGATTGTCACTTAAGAGGCAAGAATTCTGAGGAGGCAATCCGGCAAATTCTTATAGGGGACGGTCCTTCCCTTTCGATTTTCAGGTATCTCAACCCCGAAGAGAGACCGAGAAATTCCCATGTCGTCGATTTTGAAGAATTGAATATGGACTATTTCGAACCTTCGAAGAGGCAGGGAGAAGAGAAGCGGCCGCTTCGAGAGCGGAAGAAGGGATTCGAAGAAGTGACCTCCACGCTCACACAAGAGGTTGCTCTAAGGGAAGGAGATCGATGTTTCAGTTGCGGGACCTGTAATGAGTGCGAGAACTGCTACATCTTCTGTCCAGATGCCTCCATCCTAAAGAGGGAAGGGAAGATCTTCCATCAGGTGGATTACGATTTTTGTAAAGGCTGCGGAGTCTGTTTCGTTGAATGTCCCCGCAGGGCCATTTCCCTGGAGGAGGAGGCGCGATGAAAAAGGTCATTACAGGAAATCAAGCGGTGGCCTATGGAGCCATCTTGAGCCGTGTCGATGTCGTCTCCGCCTACCCGATTACTCCACAAACAACAATCGTGGAAGAGCTCTCCGAGCTCATTGCCAGCGGGCGTTTAAGAACCAAATTCCTAAAGGTGGAGTCAGAGCATTCCGCTATGGCCGCCCTCATCGGAGCCTCCACAGGGGGGGTGAGATGTTTTACGGCCACCTCCTCCCATGGGTTGGCCTACATGCACGAGATGCTGCACTGGGCCTCCGGAGCAAGGCTTCCGATTGTGATGGTCAATGTCAATCGGGCGATTGGTCCGCCCTGGAACATTTGGAGCGATCAGTCGGATTCCCTCTCCCAACGCGATACCGGATGGATTCAACTCTACTGCGAAAATAACCAGGAAGTCCTCGATACGATCCTTCAGGCTTTTCGAATTGCGGAATGGGGGAAACTTCCTGTCATGGTTGTCCTGGATGCCTTTGTCCTCTCCCATACTTCGGAGGCTGTAGAAATTCCCACCCTGGAGGAAGTGGATCAATTTCTGCCACCCTACCTTCAGGAGTATGCGATCGACACCCGGGAGCCCATGGCTTTTTCCGTCATCGCCACTCCCGAATATTTTCTCGAATTCCGATACAAAATTCAAAGAGCGATGGAAGAAGTACCTCAAATTGCAAAGAAGGTGAATGAGGAATTTAAATCGAGGTTTGGTCGCGGTTACGGTGCCATTGAAAGATATGGGAAAGAAGAAGCTGAGGTCCTTTTGATGACTTCAGGAACTGTAACCAGTACCTCAAGGATCGTCATCCAGAAACTGGCCGAGAAGGGAGTCAGTGTCGCCGGAATAAAGATCAAGAGATTTCGACCTTTCCCGTCCGAGGAGATCTATGAAGCGATCCAGGGGGCGAAGAAGTTGGCGGTCATTGACCGAAATCTATCTGCTGGCGTTGGAGGGATCTTTGCTCAAGAATTAAGAGCCTCCCTTTACTCAAAAGAGGAAAGACCTCCGGTCTTTGGATTCATCTCCGGATTGGGAGGAAGGGATATTACTCCTGAACTGATTGAGGAAGCGATTCACTATACGTGGGAGCACCCCCGGCCCGAAGAAGAGGTCTTATGGCTGGGACTTAAAAAATGAATAGTGACCAGTAAGCAGTTGGCAGTGATAAAAAACAGAACCATAAGGTAGGGACGTTAGATGAAAAAAATGGAAATCCCTCTTTCAGAAAACCTGGGCCATGGCCATCTCGCCTGTGCGGGATGTGGGGCAGCGATCAGTATGCGGCTCACCCTGAAGGCCCTGGGGGAGAGGACCATCCTGGTTATTCCGGCCTCCTGTTGGTCGATCATCCCTGGGTTCTGGCCCTATTCGAGTTATCGAGTGACCGCCATCCATGCCGGCTTTGTCACCGGCGGGGCAACTGCCTCAGGGGTCAGAGCGGCTTTAGATGTCCGGGGGGATCGGGAAACCCTGGTGGCTGTGTGGGCTGGAGATGGTGGGACTTTTGATATCGGGATCCAGGCCCTCTCGGGTGCTGCAGAAAGAAACGAAGATTTCATCTACATCTGCAATGACAATGAAGGCTACATGAACACAGGGACACAGAGGAGTTCAGCAACGCCACAGCTCGCCTGGACAACGACCACTCCGGTCATGCAGCCCAAAGAGAACCCCAAAAAAGATATCATGGCAATTATGGCTGATCACCAGATTCCCTATGCCGCCACTGCCACCGTTGCCTATCCTGAGGACCTCCTCCGAAAACTTGAGAAGGCCAAGAAGATTCAGGGAACCCGTTTCATCCATCTCCTCTCTCCCTGCCCTCCCGGTTGGAAGATCTCTTCAGAACTCAGCGTTAAAATCTCGAGGCTCGCCGTTCGGTCAAGGGTCTTTCCTCTTTACGAGATTGAGAATGGAAGGACCTACACCCTTCAGGAAGAATCTCATGTCGTTCCCGTGAAAGAGTATTTAAAACTACAGGGCCGCTTTAGCCACCTTAGGGAGGTGGATATTGAGGAGACTCAGAGGAGGGTGGACGATTCATGGGAGAGACTTCTCAGAAAAGCCCGCTGTTGAAAAATTTTCTTCTTCCAGAGAGTCCGCACGCAATTAAAGTAGCTATCTCTGATCCCGACGAGAGGAACCTCTCTGATATGCCTGTATAACACCCCACCGAGATGAGGTTCCCTCAGCCGCGTCCAGCTGGGAACTTTATCGTTTTCTGGGCGTTCCTGAAGCCTGCACAAGGGCATCGATAACATTGCGAACGAACTGCTCGTCCGTGATTCCGTCGACGACTTCCTGGGGAAAGGGGATTATCTTCTTGAAATGCGTTGCAATTTGCTCAAAAAGCTCGACTCGAGCACTGGGGTCCAGTTCATCCCTTCGGAGCAAGGCCTGGAGAGCCATATTCGCTTCATGAGGGGACGTGTGGTGCCTCAGGCGCGCCACGAGGTGGGGATGATCCCGGAGTGAATTATACTTGTGGGTCAGGAGCTGTTCCAGATCCGGCCTTGAGATTTTGGGTTCCCGGGTGACGATCGTGTTGGCGGCCAGGTCCCCCAGACGCTGGGACTTCGGGCTGAGGAGGCAGGAGAGGCCGCCGACAAGGTAGCATACCGGAAGGCTGTCGATGAACCGCAATAGATTACGGATAACGATCTGGCTGAACTGCAGCCGCAATCCCTGGATATCCATCACCCGTACGGACATCAGTCGCTTCCCAAAGGTCTGCCCCTTGTAGTACCATTCGCACAGGATACCATACCCAATGGAGACAATGAAATAGGAGATGATCGATGCCGCCCGGGCGAAATCGAAACTGACAACCTGGGTAACCTGTATCGCCATGTTGATAGCCGTCATGATCACAAAGATGCAGGCAAAGTCGACAATCCACGCCAGAAAGCGAGCCACAGGTCCGGCCAGCGGGAGGGCAAAGGTGATTCCCTCGGGCGTTTTGATGTGAAGGGTATTAGTCCTTTGCAACAAGCTTTTCCTTGGATTTGCCTGATAATCCGAAGAAAAGGATTAGGGCAATCAGCTCTGAGACGCCAAAGATTATTTTTGCATCGTAGGGGATGACAGGCTCATGGTACTGAGAGAAAAAAGCCTCGACGATCCCGGCGAAGATCAGCATCACCGCCAGGCCACAGAGGAGTGTGACAAGTTCGGAAGCGACCGTGCGTAATCGCTTTTTGAGTGAGATGCGCCGACCCCAGCCGATCAGGGCCCCGGCCAGGATAAGCCCTGCCTGGCCTGCCACGAGAATGGCAGGGATCTCGATAGCGCCGTGCGGTAGCAGCCATCCGAGGAGGAATGTCGACTGTCCTGCGTGCACAAAATCCAAGGCCGTTGCGCCCAGGATGATCCCATTGTAGAAGAGGAGGAGGACCGTGCCAATCCCCCAGGTGAAACCCATGGCGAAGGTGAAGAGGGAAACCCTCGTGTTATGGGTCATGAGGAAGGCGGAGAAGGTAGCTTTTTTCCCTTTCAGACGGTCCTTCGTAGCGCCGGCCTTTTCTTCGTAAGCCACCCTTTTGGACGGATCTATCTGGAGGTGAGAAAAAGGCAGGATGACCCTCTTGGCCTCCCTGTCGATGGTGATGGCAATACCGCCGATGGCGAACCCAAAGGCCGTGATCACAAGGGCGAGCACGAACGCACGCAGGTGTTGACGGAACGTCTGAGGAAAAGCCTGGAAGAACCAATGGAGCGGGGAAAAACGATGCGGTTTTTCCCTCAGTTCATGGACCTCGGCATAGGCGTGCCCCACGAGGGATTCGAGATAACGGCGGATCTCCGTCTCCGCGGAAAAACCCATGACTCTTGCCAGGTCGGACGAAGTCCGCTGGTAGAGATAGTGGAAGCGCTTGATCTCCGAAAGATTCATTTTCTTGAAGGGGTCCCGGTCCAGCTTGTCGAGGATCGTTTCCAGCTCGGTCCAGTATTTCTTCTCCTCGTCGATGAAGCGCTCGAGATCGATGATCATAAGAGCTGCCTCTGTTTGACATTCATATATTGGGAGACCAAGTCAACGCACAACCGTTCACGATCCAGGAGCCCAAAGTGAACGCCATGACGGGCAAGGGTACGCTCGATCTCACGAAGGTGATGCCAGAGCGTATGTCCGCTCAATTCGTGATAGATCTCTTCAAGGGATTTAATGTTTTCGTTTGAAAAGATTGGCCTGGCGCCGGCGGGCCTGAGCATGTTGACCATCACCAGGTGATGACGGGTGATTAGCTCCGCCGTGCGCACAAAGGACTTAGCCAGAACAGGATCATCCAAGCTTGTCAACAGGATGATCAGGGCCCGGCGCCGTAATTTGAGACGGATAAACGTAGAGAGCTCTTCAAAATCGGGATTGACCATGCGGGGATGGAGGTTGAAGAGATGCTCGCGGCAGGCGCTGTAATGAGACTTGCCTCCTCGGGCTCGTAGGAACTCATGAACGGAATCGCTGAAGCTGAGTACCCCAAAGAGATCGCCTTGTTTCTGTGCAGCCAGTCCGACCACCAAAGCGGCCGGAATGAACCGTTCCAGACACGAGTCGTTGGCGCTGACATCCCAGGACTGGCCGCCACCGGAATCGTCCCTTGCTCCTGCTGAGCGGGCACTGAGGCGAGAGGTGTCGATGGCCACATAGACTTCCTGGGTCCTTTCTATCTGGAAAACCTTGGTGATGGGATGGCGGCGCTTGGCTGTGGCCTTCCAGTGGATTTCATCAAAGCCGTCACCAGGGATATATTCACGCAGTTTCTCGAACTCTTTTCCCTTGCCGTGCTGGCGCCGGACATGAATGCCGTAGCGGCCCCGGTTGAGGAAGAGTGCGGCCAGGTTGTTCCTTTCCTGCGCCAGATTGGGGTAAACCCTGATCTCGCATGCTACTTCTTTGAGCCCCCGGCAGGCCCAGAGGCCCAAGGGAGACTTCGCTTCGAGATAACACGTGTGGATCCGGAACAGACCGCGCTCCAAAGGCGTGCAGGGCCACAGGACACGCAAGCATTCGGCGCCCTTTGGCAAGAGGGCCACAAGGTCTTCCTGAGGGCTCGAAATTTCCCGAGGAAGGGCAAGACCCAGGCGTAACGTTTTCGCCTCCATGCCCGTGTTGGTGAGACTGAGTTCCAGGGAACCTTGACGGCCCCTGGTCATGCGGACCATCGTAGGCAGGCCGATACCGATCTTTCGCAAGCGGCGTGGGCCAATTGCAGCATCCAGAAGAATGACCAGGATGACGATCAGGCCGGCAGCAAAGGCATGGATGGTCGCCGTAGCTCTCAGAACCGGAAGGAGTGTCAGAAGGGGTATGGTAAGGCCATAGAGAATGAGGAGCCGGTGCGCAGGAACGATCATCGCGGAACAGCCACCTCCATCAGGATCTGTTGGATGACCTCTGGGACCGTATGCCCTTCGATCTCAAATTCGGGTCGGAGGACGAGGCGGTGTTCAAGAACAGGAGCTGCCATTGTCTTGATATCGTCGGGAATCACAAAATCCCTTCCGGCCATGGCAGCATGGGCACGGCCGGAAAGGAGCAGGGCCTGGGTGGCACGGGGCCCGGCACCCACATGCACGCTCCCATGCGTACGAGTGGTGCGGATGATGTCAACCAGGTAATCCATCAGCTCGGAGCGGACGGTGATCTTCTGCAGGCAATGACGCAAGGCGTCGACCTCCTGGTCGCTTATGACTGGGTTCACCCGTCCGAGAGCCAGCACGGCTTCTGGAGAATCCTGGCCGAGCATACGCTGCGCCAGGCCCAATTCTTCCTCACGCGTCGGGTAGTTCATCGTGATCTTCAACATAAACCGATCTTTCTGCGCCTCGGGCAGGGGATAGGTCCCTTCGTATTCAATTGGGTTCTGTGTGGCAAAAACGGTAAAGTTCTTTGACAAAGGGTAGGTCACCCGGTCAATGGTCACCATGCGTTCCTGCATGGCCTGGAGGAGGGCGGACTGGGTCTTGGCCGGCGCCCGGTTGATCTCGTCGGCAAGGAGGAAGGTTGTAAAGACCGGTCCCTTGGCAAGAGTGAATTCACTGCTTTTTAGGTTGAACACATTCGTCCCGATGATATCGGCCGGCATGAGGTCTGGCGTAAACTGGATCCGGTTGAACTCGCAACCCAGCACATGGGCCAGCGTCCTCACCAAGAGTGTCTTCGCGATACCAGGGACTCCCTCGACCAGGGCATGATGGTTGGTGAAAATGACGATGAGCGCCTTATCCACAACATCCTCCTGGCCGATGATGACCTTCGCGACTTCCTCCCTTGCCCGCAGGAGCACTTCATGCAGTCGATCTAATAGGCCGTCCATAAAACCTCCGTGGTAATAGAAAGATTGTGTCAGTGATTCGTGTCAGTGTCAGAAAAAACGGACACTGAAGACTCCCACTGACACTGAGTATTTATCGCCGCATTCCCAAGGCACTGATCTTGCGATAGGCCTGCACGGGATTTCGATTCTTCTTGGGCTGGGCGCGATCTGCAGCAATGATTTCCTGAATCCGAGGCAGCAGAGATGAAAGATCCTGTTTGCCATGTGTAAAGGAGCGCTTCCATTCCTCCAGACAAACAGAGAGGATATGGTCAAGAGGAATATTGCGGCGCAGCAGATTTGTGAAACCGGTGAAGGCATCCTTTCCCGCGTCGACCGTGGCCTTTTCCTCTTCTTCATAGACAGGACCAAGCCTTGCTGCCTGTTTCCAGATGGTGAGCAAGGCCAGCACAATGAGTGAAATAAAGAAGGGAGCCAATCCGTATTTTCGAAGGAGCCCGGCAATCCCAGGGTTCTTAGAAACCCCGAGATGGGTCTCATCAAAGACCATTTTTCGATGAGGCCCACACACCCATGAAAGGAGCTGCGGATACCGCTCCCTTTTCATCGCCTCGTTGCTGACGAAAAAGGAGTCGGAACACAGAACGATGCTGCCTTTGCCGTAGGATCGTTCAATGAGCACGGGCTTCTCTGCCCTAGTATAGATGATGCGCCAGGCGGGATCCTGGGGCTCAAAAACCATGGTGCTATGCCAGGGGAGAGAGGAGGGGAGTTCTTTTTCCGCCATCCTCAGGCTTGCCTTTATATCCCCCTTGACCAAAAGCTCAGTCTCCACGCCCCAACGCTTGGCAAGATCGACAACTTCCTTGTTGAGGAGTCGCTCTTCCTCGTCTTTCTCTGTATCCGCATCCTCTTGGGGGGTCTCTTTCTCTTTCTTTTCCTTCTCCTTTGCAGGTGGAGTGGGCTGGTCACGCGTGGGGACAAAGGAGATGACAATACGTCCGCCCCCAAGGGCACCATCCTCAAGAGCCTTCACCGACGCTTGCTGCATTGCGCAGAAATGGAATACTTGGAGGCCAAAGAGAAAGAGGGTGGCCTCCGATAATCCGGATAGCTTCTGTAAGGGTTCAACCTGGCGTACCGTTTCCACTCTCTGAAGGAGACCCAGAGCTTCATAAAAGGCCTTGGTGCCTAGTGGGTCCGAACGGTACGAGGAATAAGGTGGATAGACATCGCCTTTCTCGAAGCGCAAGATCAGAAGATGGATCGCGCCGTAGACAAAGAGGGCGATGACCATCAACAGGAAAAGAGCCCTGAAAAGTTTAGCTCTGTGCATGACCTCTGATACTCTCCTGATTTCGTGAAAAGCGGTCCATGATTCCTGGAGTTACCTCGTGCAGTCCATACCAGGCACATTCGAAGAGGGCCCTGTTTTCCGCAAAGACACCTGCCAAATGCGGTCGAGTATGAGAACGGCGCCGAAGCTCCAGCTCATACTCAAGGTCGGACTTGTATTTGGCGATCGTGATCAACTCCTGGCGAGCCAGGCATGCCAGTGTTGCCAGATAGAGGGCGCGCAACGCCAGCCTGAGTTCTCCTTTTTCCATCAACTCTCTGGCCAGATTGAGCCAGCCCTCCTCAGGGAGCTCTGTCGCATCCAGGTCCTCACGGGCGATATCCGGAGCGGCTTTGACAGCGACGTCTCCCGTGACCCTTCGAGGCCTCCGGTCTTTCCATGCGCGCCATGCAAGAAAGGCCAGCAGTGCCATGATGCATAGGAGGGGAATGATGATCCATGCCCGTGAAAAACTGGTCCAATTGGAGTCCGCCTTCTTTAGGTTAGGTAAGGACGGGATGATACGGGAGAGGAGGTCTTCGATAAAGTTCCAGACCTTCGTCAACCCTCGTTTGACATAGCCCCATCCAGTTCTCAGGGTATTTATGATCGAATCGAGAAAATCTTGGAGTGCCGTGCGCCTACCCGCAACGTCCGGAGGTCTTTCGCGCGGCATGCGCCAGCTGTATTCCGGGTAGTGAATAATGCTCTCAATGGCGGAATCGAGCTGCTGGGCTGAGACAGAGGCGCCACCACCGGAAATGACGGCAGGACTCGATTGTGCCAAAGCCTTGCCGAAGGGGCCAAGGGCAAGAAAAAGAGCCAGGGAGAGGGTGACGATAGACCCCGGCCGGGCAAGTGAGCGAAGCTCAACCTTCAGGTCTTCGCCGGTCTGAAGAGATTCCCCGTAAAAACAGCGCAGGCAGTAGGAGGCCTTCATGAGCGGGTCGAGGCAGAGATAGCTTAGGCTACAGACAACAGCAAAGAAGGTATTGTTTAGGATATGGGTTTTGCTGATAGAGAAGATCGTCTCGACATCAAAGAGGGTCTTGAGGAGCCAGGGGAACAGGAGCACGGCCATGCCGATATTCAACGCCGTGACCATCCCCAGGGGGCAGAGGGGGATGACCACCAGTGCTGCAACAACGAGAAGGAAGGGGACGGATGCCCCGGGATCGAATGAAGACGATATGGGAACGATGACAAAGACAAGGAATGCGGCGACTCCCAGGAGAAAAGGGCTCGTCAGCCAGATGATCAAGGTATTCTGCATGGTCCAGAGAGAGGCCTGACGCCAGGATTTCTGGACCACGGCGCGAAGGTCTCCCTCGTCTCCGCTCCCCATCAGGCTGGCATTCTGAAAGAAGGCGAAGGCTTGGGGGAAAGGAACCATGATGATGAAGGCGATCGGCAGGATGAGAATACTCCATGGTTGGATGGCGGTTTGCATAGCCGCGACTCGCATCAGACGGCGCAATCCCCAGGGACGGGAGGCTTCACCCCCGATCCTCTCGAGGAGACGGCGTGCGTACAGACTCTGCCAGGTTTTCATCCAGATGAACAATAGCGTCAAGCCCCAGGAGGCCTCAGAGCAGTGCCTCCAGGCATCGGAGCCAGTGCTCATGTCCGTCCAGAAGTAGAGGAGCCCTAAAATAAAGGGCAGGCTGCCGAAATAATAAGACGCCAGGAGGGACGGGTTTGCCCGCAACAGGTGTGTCGCTTCTTCCAGGAGGTCAACGGCCGACTTGCCGCCGCGACCTCTGCTCTTGCGCTTCATTGATCTATTGATTCCTCCTGCCCGATCGCCATCTCATGGAAGGAGGATGGGATGGTGAGTAGAGCCTTGCCGAGCAGATAAAAGGATGACCAGAGCAGCAACACCCCCACGAGGACCTGGGCGAGCCGCAGGAGCCGAGCAAGTCGGTATCGTCTAATAGCCCTTGTGCTGAGACGTTTCAGACAAAAAGCGCAGATGACCCGATCGTCGTGCTCGCTGATGCATTCCCGGCAGAAGGTGCGCCCGCATTCCGGGCAGCGTGCAACGGCCTCGCGAGAGGCATGATTGAAACAACGCTCCTGGGCTATCGTCATACCCTGACTTCACTCCTTGATTTCTGATCAGGGCGAGAAACGCTTGCCGAATGATCACGGTGCTTTTTCACCCGGACGAGGCCCAGTGCGCCCAGTGCAAGTGAACAGGTGGCTGCAAATGCATAGAGGCCCATGACCAGTGGCGAATCCTGAGGCGAAAGATCAAGCATGATCCGGTACATGTCCCATTGAGTTAGCATTCTTTGATGTCTACTGGTGACCAGCGTGGTCACCATGAGGATATAGCTCAGGAAATAGGAAACACAGACAAACCCTAACGACGCCCAGGTCATCTTTCGAACCGTACCTGGAATATCGCTTTCATGCTGCCTTACAAGAGCGATGATGATGAGAATGCAGTAGATAAGCGTCAGCACAGAAGACACACCGATCATGATCGCGGAGTGATAGAGAAGCTCGATGCCGGTCAGAAGACCATCCACCAGAAGAAAGGCAAAAGCCATCATGTGTAGGGTACCGCCATCATGCCGAATCTGCTGCCGCCTGGCGTGTGGCTGTCGCAAACGGCCCATCGAACGCATGGGATGGGGAATTCCTTCATGTTGGTCGATGCTGACTTCTTCCGGGCTGAGTGTCCCCTGGACCCTTTCGATAGCGAGCCGGAGCTTCCCAATCACTTTGTGTGCCACCCGCAGGCGATTGAGCGACGGAAGTTTTTCCTCTTGCACGGCTGTCATGATATGACAGATGCAGGTGGGACCTCTCAGGATATTGATGAAGAGAAGGACAAAGCAGGGCCCGGAGAAAAACCGGAAGAAAAAACGAACAGGTTCTTTTTCCAGAAAGAGCGCCCCCATCAGGGAACAGGCGACGATCAATGCCAGGACGATACTCCAAGTGGCCCCGCGTCTTGTTCTCCGGGTGATGATCGCCTGGATATCGGAGAAGTAGAAGCGTTTGTAATCCTCGGAGAAGCCATTGTTATCGACAGCAAGGATATGGTCATCCCCCATGTAGAGCGAGCATCTGGTGAGTGCGACGGTAATGAATCCTGCCCCGCGGGTACCTTTCCCCGGGAGCCGCTTGTATCTGGTTTCTGCCCTGCCATCCATATTTGTATTCATCGCCGCGAGACGAGATAAAGGCCGACGTAGATGACCCATGCACAGATCTGGAGGCCTGAAAGCGCCATTGCCAAAATGAATTGAATCTTGCTCCGTTTGACGAGACTCCTGGGTGATTTCCAATGTCGGATGGCAAGATAGAGGGCCATGGGAGCCGTAACAATGGTAAACCAGAAGATGATCATGGGGAACAAGGCGAGCCTGGCCGCAATGCCATCATAGAGCACCCGGTGACGATCAAGGTTGATGATCCTGCCCTTTTTCTTCCCGGTTTCTAGACAGGCCGGACAGAGATGTTTCCCACCCAATTCCACGTCGCACAGGGCGCAGAGGAATCGTCCGCAATGGTCGCAAGGGATGACGGCCTTTTTTTGGGGATGATAAAAGCAGCTCGCCTGATCATCCATCAAGGCCTCTCCCGCTTTCCCAGGTGGAAGGCCACGAAAAAATGCGGGAAACACATCGATCTTGATCGGCACATGACAGGATGGGCATGGGATAAGATCCGGGGTGTTGTAGTATCCCGCGGAAATCGGCCTATGGCACTGTGTACAGAAAACCTCTTCCATGGGGGTTACGCTTTTTTTACAACCCTGGTATCGCAGATGCGATCATGGAGGGCCCGCTTCTCCTCATCAAAGATCACCATGAGGTAACCAATACCCAGGATGAGAGAGCTGACAAACTCAGCAAAGCACCTCCCGCAGGCCCGGGCATAGCTGATCTTTTCACCGTCCGGCCTCACCACCCTGAGACCGCATGCCATTTTCCCGGGCGTGGCGCTGTACGCACCGAGGAAATAGGTTACGTAGCCAACGCTGAGGACAAAGGAAAGGATGTTCTGGAGGATGCTACTGGCGATCACGTTGCTGGTAACGAGATTTCCGGCAAAGCCAAGAGCGAGTGT
>Ga0224495_10002393_pt1 | contig 12255 bp, 20 predicted proteins | sample SF_Jul11_sed_USG_FD_168128 | JGI IMG/M metagenome (GOLD analysis project Ga0224495, IMG submission 168128) | Sediment microbial communities from San Francisco Bay, California, United States - SF_Jul11_sed_USGS_4_1 | ecosystem: Environmental > Aquatic > Marine > Sediment | place: USA: California... | reverse complement strand
CCCATCCTGACGGCCAAATTGATTTTGCCAACGGAGTTCTTTGTGATTTTCTTGGATACCCAAAGGAGGAGCTGGAGCAGATGAATCTGAATGATATTATTCATCCTGATGATCGCGACTTGCTTGTTGAAAACATGAAAGAGCTTCTTGACGGAGACAAGCATAACAACGCCAGGGAGGCGCGTTATTTAACCAAAGACAATCAGGCAATATGGGGGCGCATGACCCTGTCCATGCACGAAGATTCGTCCGGAAAAAAATTTTTTATCAACCCGGTTGAGGATATTACAGAAAGAAAAAAAAACGAGGAAAAAATTCGGCAATTGGCTTTTTATGATTCGCTTACCGGTCTTTGCAACAGGTATAGTTTCATAGCTCAAATAGAACAGGTGATTTCGCAATCCCGTCGGGATCAAAGCAAGTTTGCTCTTTTGTTTATTGACCTTGATCGCTTTAAGATCGTCAACGATACATTTGGTCATAAAGTCGGGGATTATTTGCTCGTTCAGGTTGCCGAGAGCTTGCGCGCCTGCATACGCGAAAGCGATGTGGCGGCCCGGCTGGGAGGCGATGAGTTTGTGGTATTAATTAGCGGTCTTCCTCATAACGGAAATGCGGCAATGGTGGCACAAAAAATAATCCAAAGCATTTCCCGTTCTTACTTCATGGAGGAACACAGTTTTTACACTTCCCCGAGCATTGGCATCAGTTTGTACCCCGATGACGGACAGGATGTTACAACTCTGATGAAATGCGCAGATGCTGCCATGTACCAGGCCAAAAGCGAAGGAGGAAATAATTTTAAATTTTTCAACGCACAATTGCATGTACACTCAGTCGAACGCCTGACATTTGAAAATGACCTTCGCCGAGCTCTTGAAAAGAATGAGTTTCAACTTTACTATCACCCCCAGGTGGCCGCCAATGGGCAAATTTCAGGAGCAGAAGCTTTGATACGCTGGAACCATTCGCAGCGAGGTATTTTGTTACCTGAGAATTTTCTGGATGTTGCCAGTCAGAGCGGTCTTATTCTGGAAATTGGAAAATGGACACTGGAAACTGCCTGTCGCCAATTCATGGACTGGAGGAATCGCAATATCAACCTAAACCGGATGACAGTAAATCTCTCTCTAAAGGAATTTTATCAAGACAATCTGGCCGATACGGTTTGCAAAATTACCGATGCTACCGGAGTTTTACGCAGCGAGGTTGAACTGGAAATTTCGGAAAGTTCTGTTATGAAAAATCCCGATAAATCCGTGGGAATTATCTCTTCTCTGAAATCTTCCGGCTTAAGGGTTTCCATGGATGATTTTGGCAGAGGTTATTCTTCTCTGTACTTTCTTGCCCGTTTCCCGATCGATCAGTTAAAGATCGATCGATCTTTCATCCTTTCGATTCAAAATGATAAAACCGTTTTATCTATTACCATTTCAGCCATTGAGTTGGCCAGGAAACTGGGCATCGAAGTTGTTGCCAGCGGTGTCGAAACAAAAGCGCAATCCAAAATTCTGCTGGATCAGGGCTGCGCTTTTCAGCAGGGGTATCTGTTCAGCAAGCCTGTGCCGGCTGCAGAATTTATGGCGTTTTTAAGCAAACAAGCGTTGTTAAAAACAGCCTGAATCCCAAAGACGATCGACTGTTTTTCATGTTTTTATCAAAAAAGGAAAAATATTGCATTTGATTTCCTGCGATTCAAAATTTACTTGTCACAACGTTCCCGAAATTAATTATGCCTTTCATTCGCGCAGGGGAATTATGGCTGGATCGTCACATGGGACAGTATTATCAAATTTATATGCGCGAAAACTGGGCTGAAAAAAGGTAAGGAGTTACAAATGGCTAAAGAAAAGTTTGATCGTACAAAAACGCACGTAAACGTGGGAACAATCGGTCATGTGGATCATGGTAAAACAACTTTAACCGCCGCTATTACAACAACGCTGGCGAAAAAAATCGGGGGAACGAATAAAGCCGTATCATACGAAGAAATTGATAATGCTCCTGAAGAAAGAGAGCGTGGCATTACTATCGCCACTTCGCATCAGGAGTATGAAACTGAAAAAAGACATTATGCGCACGTTGACTGTCCTGGTCACGCGGATTATGTAAAAAATATGATTACTGGCGCCGCGCAAATGGATGCCGCTATTCTGGTGGTTTCAGCTGCCGATGGTCCAATGCCTCAAACGAGAGAGCATATATTGTTGGCTCGTCAGGTCGGCGTACCATATATAGTCGTATTCTTAAACAAACTGGATATGCTTCCCGAGGCGGACCGCGCAGAGATGCTTGAGCTTGTTGAAATGGAAGTTCGTGATCTATTGACCAAGTATCAGTATCCTGGCGATAAAATTCCATTTATTGCCGGTTCTGCTTTAAAAGCGGTCGAAGGCGAAGAGTCTGATATGGGTGCAGGCGCAATTATGAAACTTGCGGATGCGCTGGACTCTTATGTTCCAGATCCGGTTCGTGATATTGACAAGCCATTTTTGCTTCCCGTGGAAGATGTATTTTCCATTACAGGTCGTGGTACTGTTGCGACCGGACGTATAGAAAGAGGCAAAATCAATATAAACGAAGAAATTGAAATTATTGGTTTAAAAGATACTGTCAAGTCTACCGTAACAGGTATTGAGATGTTTAGAAAACTTCTGGATTATGGTCAGGCCGGCGACAACGTGGGTCTTTTGTTAAGAGGTACCAAAAAGGAAGACATTGAAAGGGGGCAGGTAATTGCCAAGCCAGGATCCATTACTCCGCATAAAAAATTCAATGGCGAGATCTTGGTATTAACAAAAGAAGAAGGCGGACGTCACACTCCATTTTTCAATAATTACAGGCCTCAGTTTTATTTTAGAACAACAGATGTTACCGGAACAATTTTGCTTCCAAGCGGCGTTGAGATGGTAAATCCGGGCGACAACGTCAACATGGAAGTTGAGTTAATTTCTCCTATTGCGATGGAGGAAGGGCTCAGGTTCGCGGTACGCGAAGGTGGACGCACAATCGGCGCCGGCGTAGTTACCAAGATTCTTGAATAATTGAAAATTGGTAAAATATGGCCGTGCAAAAAATACGAGTAAAACTTAAGTCATTTGATCATAGATTGTTAGATCAATCAGCCCAGGAAATTGTGGGAACTGTGGAGAGGACGCGGGCCAAAATAGCTGGCCCGGTTCCCTTGCCCACAAAGATAGAAAAATTTACAGTTTTGCGATCTACATTTGTTTATAAGGACGCCCGGGATCAATACGAAATGCGGACACATTCGCGATTAATTGATATTCTGGAGCCAACGGCCGATACAATTGACGCGCTTATGAAACTACAGCTCCCTGCGGGTGTATCTGTGGATATAAAGTCCTGACAAGGTGAGTAATATGAAGGGAATATTGGGTAAAAAAATAGGGATGTTGCAGCTTTGGGCTGAAGATGGACGCAAAATCGGGGTTACCGCTTTATATGCGGGACCATGCTCCGTTCTTCAGATTAAAAAGCAGGATAAAGACGGATACGACGCCGTACAAATTGGTTATTCTGAAAGTAAAGAAAAGCATTTATCCAGAGCGGACATGGGGCATCAAAAGCCATCATTTGAAAAAAATAAAGCATACTATTCCAAATTGATAGAGCTCCGTAATTATGCTGAAAATGTTCAGGTAGGCGATTATCTCGATTGTACTATTTTTTCCGCCGGAGACAAGGTGATGGTAAGCGCCAACTCGAAAGGTAAGGGCTTTCAAAGCGTTATCAAGCGCCACGGTTTTGGCGGTGGTAAAAAAAGTCACGGTTCCACATTTCACCGGGAAACTGGTTCTGTTGGAGCGGGAAATGATCCGGGAAGAATTCACAAGGGTAAGCGTATGCCTGGCAGAATGGGCGGTAAAAAAATTACTGTTAGAAATCTGAAAGTATTTAAGGTGTCTCCGGAAGATAATTTAATTCTTGTCGAAGGTTCAGTCCCGGGGGCAAACGGCTCTCCGGTGTTTGTTTATCAGTTATAAAAGGTAAAACTATGAGTATTCAAGTATTTGATTTTAGCGGGAAGATGATCGGGGAAAAGAAAGTCCCTGATGTATTTTCGATGGATGTAAATTCGCATTTAATATGGGAAGTGGTTACTGCAGAACATGCCAATAAACGCCAGGGTACTCATAAGACCAAAGAAAAGGGCGATGTCTCCGGTGGCGGTAAAAAACCATGGAAGCAAAAAGGTACAGGTCGCGCAAGACAGGGTTCCATTCGAGCGCCACAATGGAAGGGCGGAGGTACCATATTTGGACCACAACCAAGAAGTTATCGACAGCATCTTTCTCCCAGGAAGAAAAGAGCTGGAATGACTCATATAATTGCCTCCAAAATAGCTGCAAATCAGTTGGTATTGCTGGATAAATGGGAAATGGAAAAACCTGCCACGGCGGGTGCTTATGCGGGCTTTAGCAATATTATTCAGTCAGCACCTTTTTTTGAGGCTTACGCAAAAGGTAGAAAGCTAAGAGGAAAAACAAACGAGAAAAGGCGAAATGTTACCATTATTGTAGCAGATGATAAAAAAGAAAACAAGCTATCTGTGAAAAATATTCCATGGATTCAATTGTTGCATGTGGATCGTTTGGCTACAATGCCGGTATTCTACAATCACGGGATAATTATTACAAATGACGCTTTTGAAAAATTAATGGGAAAGCTGGGTTAACCAGATAGCGGTAAGAAAAATGAACTTATACGATGTTATTCGACAACCAATGGTGACGGAAAAGGCAGAGGCCTTAAGGGCTCAAAATATTTATGCCTTTGAGGTAGATTTAAGAGCTAATAAAACTCTTGTAAAACAGGCAATCCGGAAAATTTACGGATTTACGCCCGAAAAGGTAAATATTGCCTATATTCGTCCAAAAGGCAAAAGAAATAAATATGGCTTGGGATTTAAATCCCGACGCAAAAAAGCATATGTTTTTTTAAATAAAAAAGATACGATTCAATTATTTGAGGGAACATAATGGCCATCAAGAGATTTAAACCAACCACTTCGACACAGAGATTCAAGACCGTTGTAAGATCTGCTGATTTAAGCGAAACTACTCCGCATAAGAGTCTTGTTTCAGGAACCCATGATACTGCCGGAAGAAATAATTATGGCAGAATTACCGTCCGAAGAAGAGGCGGCGGTCACAAGAGGAAATATAGAACAATAGATTTTATGCGCGATAAAAAGAATATTCCTGCGCGTGTGGAAACTCTTGAATACGATCCAAACAGAACTTCGTATATTGCATTATTATGCTATAACGATGGCGAAAGAAGATATATTATTGCTCCCGAAGGATTGAAGGTCGGAGGCACGATTATACGAAACGATCAGGTGGATAATGAGCCTGGAAATGCAGCGCCCATAGGCAATATTCCTGTTGGAACGAGCATCCACAACATCGAACTCGTACTGGGACGAGGCGGACAGTTAGCGCGATCAGCCGGCAGTTTTGCTATTATTTCCGGTAGAGACAAGGGTTACACAATTATCAAACTTCCATCGGGAGAGGTACGTAAAATTAACGATCGCTGCATGGCGACTGTTGGAATTGTGAGCAACTCGGAACATGAACTGACTTCGATCGGGAAGGCCGGAAGAAGCCGGTGGATGGGATTGCGTCCCAAAGTGAGAGGGGTTGTTATGAATCCGGTAGACCACCCACATGGCGGCGGGGAAGGTAAAACTTCCGGCGGCAGACATCCGGTTTCTCCCTGGGGTAAACCAACCAAAGGCAAGAAAACCCGAAATAAAAGAAAGACCAGTTCAAATTTCATTATAAATCGAAGGAAGTAACTATGGCCAGATCATTAAAAAAAGGACCATTTATAGATTCTCATCTTTTCAAGAAAATTGAAAAAGTCAGAGCTAGTGGAGACAAAAAACCGTTGAAAACATGGTCTCGCAGATCCACTATATTCCCTGAAATGGTAGGGGTCACTATCATGGTTCATAACGGAAACAAGTTTATTCCTGTATTTGTTACCGAAAATATGGTAGGCCACAAACTGGGTGAGTTTTCAGCCACACGAACATATCGCGGGCATACAAGTCTTGATAAAAAGAAAGAAAAAGGTTAATTATGGAAGCAAAAGCAAGCGCAAATTTTATAAGAATGTCGCCAAGAAAAGTGAGATTGGTTGCAAACGAAGTACGCGGATATGAATTTCCGGAGGCTGTAGATTTGCTGAAGAATATCCCCAAAAAAGCATCTGGAATTATTTTAAAAACAGTAATGAGCGCGGCCGCAAACGCCAAAGTTCTTTCTACGGAACTTGAAGAAGGCGCACTCTATGTTAAAAAAATATATGTGGATGCCGGTCCTGCATGGAAAAGGGTAATGCCTAAAGCAAGAGGACGCGCAGACAGAATTATAAGAAGAACAAGCCGATTGACAGTAGTGCTTTCGGATGAATAAAAATTGAGGAAATAATGGGACAAAAAGTAAATCCAGTTGGTCTGCGATTAAAAATTAACCGAACATGGGATTCCGTATGGTATGCCAAAAAAGAAAATTATGCAAAAGTATTACATGAAGATATTAAAATTCGCCAGGTAATAAAAAACAAATATAAAAAGTCAGGTATCATAAAAATGGGAATTGACAGGTTCCCGGAAAAAATTCATGTAAAGCTTCATTGTACAAAACCAGGCGTAATTATAGGCCAGAAAGGCAAGAATATTGAAGCCCTGAAAGAAGAACTTGCTTCTTTTTTAACCAAACCCCTGGAAGTAAAAATTATAGAGGTCAGCAAGCCCGATGCGTCAGCACAATCTCTTGCTGAAGGTATTGCAATTCAACTGGAAGAGCGGATGCCATTTAGAAGAGCTATGAAACAGGCGCTTCGAGCAGCATTGCGATCCGGCGTGCAGGGTGTAAAAGTCAATGTTTCCGGAAGATTAAATGGAGCAGATATGGCGCGAAGAGAGCATTATCTTGAAGGGCGAGTTCCGTTGCACACTCTCAGAGCCATGATCGATTATGGATTTGCGGAAGCCGATACAACCTTTGGAAAGATCGGGGTAAAAGTATGGGTTTATACAGGCGATTATTTTGAAAGTCAGGGAAAAGAGGAAGACAAGTATCTCGTGAAAAGACGGGAATCCTGATATTCTATTGCAGTTATAGGAGTATTTTATGTTAGCGCCCAAAAGAGTAAAATGGAGAAAACCTCATACTGGCCGGTTAAAAGGCAAGTCCAAGGCTGGAAATGATGTAGCGTTTGGTGAAATGGGATTAAAGGCCATGGCTGCCGAAAGAATTACGTCACGACAAATCGAGGCTGCAAGACAGGCGATGACGAGACATGTAAAAAGAGGCGCCAAGGTATGGATTCGTATATTTCCGGATCATTCAGTTACGAAAAAACCCGCTGAAACGAGGATGGGTAAAGGAAAAGGGAATCCAGAATATTATGTAGCTGTAGTAAGACCTGGTAAAATATTGTTTGAAATGTCAGGGGCAAGCAAGGAGCTTATGACTGAGGCGCTTGTGCGAGCAGCTTCCAAATTGCCAATAAAAACAAAAATAGTGGAGAGACCCAGAGTATAACAGAATTGACGTGTTATCTGGAATAATAAATTTGACATCGCTATATGGCTAAAATTAAAGAAGAAAAAACAAAAACAAAAGCGGAAAAGGCAAAAAAAGAGAAAATCAATTATGCCGATCTTACGCCTGTCGAACTAAAAAAGGCAGAAGATGATCTACGCAAGGAATTATACGAAATGCGCAGTAAGGTGAAAGTTGCATCGTTGTCTGATGTAAAGAAGATCAAGAAAAACAAAAGAAACATTGCGCGAATTTTAACAGTATTAAAGCAACGGGCATTAAATGAACATGGTTAAACAAGAAGCAAAACAGATAAAAAGGCGTATTATACGCGGGGTTGTGGTATCCTCAAAAATGGACAAGGGGATAGTGGTTCGGGTTGATTATAAAATTCAACACCCATTGTTTAAGAAATTTATTACCCGAAGCAAGCGTATCATGGCTCACGATGAACTAAATCAGGCCAATGAAGGGGACTATGTAGCCATTGAATCTTGTCGTCCCATTTCAAAGAAAAAAAGATTTAAATTGCTTGAAACGATCAAGAAATCAACTATTGAAAAAGGTGCTGTGACCTAATATGCTTCAAACAATGTCGTGGATGAATGTTGCAGATAACAGCGGCGCAAAGACAGCCCAGATTATCAAAGTTATTGGCGGATCACACAGGAGATATGCGGGAATAGGCGATGTCGTTGTGGTTGCTGTAAAAAGCGCTACGCCGGCATATGGACTCAAGGATTCGCTTGGTAAAAAGGATCACAAGAAGCAGGTTGTGCGTGCAGTAATTGTAAGAACAAAAAAGGAATTGCGCAGACCAGATGGTACATATATTCGATTTGATGACAATGCATGCGCTATTATCGATGCGCAGGGTAACCCCAAAGGTACACGTATTTTTGGGCCGGTGGCGCGTGAGTTGAGGGAAAGAAATTTTATGAAAATAATTTCTCTTGCTCCTGAGGTTTTATAAAAGGTTAACAGGTATGGCTGGAACAATAAAGAAAAAAATAAAATCGCGTTTAAAAGTAAATGATGAAGTTATTATAATTTCCGGGAAGACAAGGGGTCAGAAAGGAAAAATTCTGGCAATGGATCTGCAAAGAGGCAGGGTAATTGTTCAGGGAGTCAATCTTAGAAAAAAATTTTTAAGACCAACCCAGCAAAACCCAAAAGGCGGTAGCGTTGAAATGGAAGCTCCGATGCATATCAGTAATGTTCAAATGCTGGATTCCAAATCAAAAAAACCAAGCAGGATCAGGATGCAGGTTAAAGATGGAAAAAAGTTGAGAATTGCAGTTAAATCTGACAAGGAATTGGGTTAAAATGGCAAAGAACGAAAAGAAAAACGAAGCCCGGATCCAGACTCAATATAAAACAAAGATAGCATCTGAATTAAAGAAAGAATTGGGTTTATCCAGTATTATGGAAGTTCCCTTGCTCCGGAAAATAGTGCTAAATGTTGGCGCAGGAAGAGCGGTTGCTGATCCTAAAATATTGGACGGTATCGTTGATGAAATTGGAATAATCTCAGGTCAATTGGCTGTAAAAACAAAGGCCAAAAAATCCATTGCAGCTTTCAAGTTGCGCGAAGGTTTGCCAATTGGCGTAATGGTAACATTGCGCGGAAAAATAATGTATGAATTTTTAGATCGCCTGATAAACGTTGCTCTGCCCCGGGTCAGGGATTTTAACGGATTAAGCGGGAAATCTTTTGATCAAAATGGAAACTATTCGTTTGCAATCAAGGAGCAGATTATTTTTCCCGAAATTAACGTCGATCAGGTAAGCAGTATTCATGGTATGGATATCACCTTTACAATTCGGAGCAAAGATATTGAGCATTCTCGAAAACTCCTGCAAAAGTTTAATTTTCCTTTTAAGAAGTAATCAGGTAATATATGGCAAAAAAATCATTAATAGCTAAGCAAAGCAGAAAACCAAAATTCAACGTTAGAGGTTATGCAAGATGCCCATTATGCGGCAGGTCTCATGCTTTTATGCGGCGCTTTGAAATGTGCAGGATTTGCTTTAGGGAAATGGCGTCCCGGGGACAGATTCCTGGCGTTACAAAATCATCATGGTAGGTATAATATGTCAGATTTAATAGCGGATTGCTTAACAAGAATTAGAAATGCTCAAAGAGCGGGGCATGAACAAGTTGAGATTGTGGCCAACGGGATAGTCGAGAAAATTTTGAAAATATTAAAGGAAGAAGGATTTATTCAGGAGTTTATTCCATATAAAGATGGTAACAGGCCAATGATTAAAGTGGACTTAAGATATCATAAGAACAAGCCGGTTATCCGGGGCGTGGATCGTGTTTCAAAACCAAGTCGCCGCGTATATCAGGGCAGTAGCGAAATTAGCCCGGCATTGAACAATATTGGATTGAATATTTATTCAACTTCCAGGGGCGTTATGACGGGTAAAGATGCAAAACTACAGAATATTGGCGGCGAATTTATTTGCAAGGTGTGGTAAGATGTCGAGAATTGGAAATAAAGTTATAGAAATCCCGGCTGGCGTTAAAGTCGATATTAAAAGCGATGCTGTTGATATTTCCGGGCCAAAGGGTGTTTTAAGCATACCTTTATTTGCGGATATCCAGGTAAACGTCGCAGACAATGTTATGAAAGTCAGTCGTACATCAGAAGACAAACCAGTACGAGCCAAGCATGGACTCGTAAGATCACTATTAAAAAATTCTGTAACAGGGATTACCACCGGATTTACCAGAAACCTTGAATTGCAAGGGGTAGGTTACAGAGCGCAAAAAAAAGGTAATACTCTGGTGATGAACATAGGTTTTTCTCATGAGGTAATTCTGAATATTCCTCCTGATGTGAAAGTGGAATGTTCTGAACCGACGAAAATTAATGTTAGCGGAATTGACAAACAGCGTGTGGGTCAAATGGCATCCGATATTCGCTCACAGAAACCTCCCGAGCCATATAAAGGGAAGGGAATTCGCTATGAGAATGAACAAGTAAAACGAAAGGCCGGAAAAGCCGGTAAGAAATAGGAGTAATAGATAAATATGTCTATCCATGGTCAACATTCGTCAAAAAAAATAAGAGCGCGTAGAAAGCTGAAAATCAAGAACCGGAATAACCATAAGAGGATTTATTTTCATGTTTCGAACAAGCATTTAAATGCGCAATTAATTAATGATTCAACCGGGGCTACGCTTGTTATGGTGAGTACTGTTGGAAAGAAAGAAAATGCCGGAAAAAATTCATCCAACATAACCCAGGCCAAAAACCTTGCGGATGCATTTGTTCAAAAAATGTCTGAAAAAAAGTTTCCTTTAAGCGAAGTATATGTGTTTGATCGCGGGGGTAGAATATATCACGGAAAAGTTGCTGCATTTGCCGCGGAGCTTCGTGAAAAAGGTGTGAAAATCTAATGCAGCAAAGATCAGGTACAAGAAAATCAGGAAAATCAAAAGAACCGGTAAAAAGAAATACGGTTGTAATCGATACGGTAGAAATAGAGCTTACGGAGCGAGTTGTAAATATGGCTCGCGTGGCCAAAGTTGTAAAAGGCGGTCGACGCTTTTCATTTAACGCGTTAACAGTCGTTGGAGACTCAGATTCATACGTGGGTTTGGGATTTGGCAAAGCCCGCGAGGTTCCAGAAGCGATTCGAAAAAGCATTGAGCACGCAAAAAAAGGACTTACTAAAATAAAACGTCAGGGATCTACTATACCTCATGAAGTAACAGGTAAATTCAAGTCTGCGCGCGTATTGCTAAAACCATGCGCTCCAGGTACAGGTATTATTGCTGGTGAGGCAGTTAAAGCTGTTGTAGAACTTGCGGGTATTCAGGATATATTAACAAAATCATTGGGTTCCAGTAATAAATTAAATATCGTAAAGGCTACTCTGGATGGATTAAACCAGTTGGAAACCATTGAAGAGGCCAAAGAAAGGCGATCCGTTTCGTTAAAAAAAATGTTTGGCGAATATAGCTCCAGAAGACGCCAGGAAAAACGTAAAGATCTGGGAATTGTAAGTAAAAATGCTACAGAAACACCGGTAACGGAATAATAAACAAAGAGTATCTTATGGCAGAAAAAAAAATTAAAATAACCCAGATTAAAAGCAGCATAAGAAGAACAGACAAGCAAAAGGCTACATTAAAATCTCTGGGATTAACCGGCATTGGTAAAAGCAGGGATCATAAACTATCCCCCCAGGTTGAGGGAATGATTGATAAAGTAAGCTTCCTTGTAAAAGTTGAGGATATTAAATGAATAATTTAAAGCCAAATCCAGCAGCAAGAAAAGACAGAAGAAGGGTAGGACGCGGAACAGGTTCGGGTCTTGGAAAAACATGTGGACGCGGAGTAAAAGGACAAAAGAGCCGATCTGGCGTATCCATTCCGGCCTGGTTTGAGGGTGGACAAAATCCATTACACCGTCGAGTTCCAAAACGCGGCTTTACGAATATTCACCGTGAAAATTTATCTGTTATTACAATTCCATATCTTGTCGGACAGCTTAAGAAAGCAAGAGACGGAAAAATTACCGAATTAAACCTGGACACTCTGGTTCGATGGGGTGTGGTTTCAGCAAAAGAAGGCGGCGTTAAAATTTTAAATGGTCGCAAAAATGCCAAAGAAACAACCGACTTGTCGGTCGTTAACGGGCTTTCCATTAGCGGAGTT
>Ga0224495_10002392_pt1 | contig 12259 bp, 10 predicted proteins | sample SF_Jul11_sed_USG_FD_168128 | JGI IMG/M metagenome (GOLD analysis project Ga0224495, IMG submission 168128) | Sediment microbial communities from San Francisco Bay, California, United States - SF_Jul11_sed_USGS_4_1 | ecosystem: Environmental > Aquatic > Marine > Sediment | place: USA: California... | reverse complement strand
CCGGAAGGATACTCCGCAGATGATTTGCATATCGAACACGCATCTCGTCCGGAAGCGCGACGAGTGATGCGCGATCGTAAACCGAGGTCACGCCCTTCAAATCTGTGCTGCACAGATCAAAAAAATCCCCGCATACCAGGTGGATATCATTTGCTACAAATCCTTCAAAACGCTTGCACGGAATTTGTTCCGGAAGATAGCCATTTTCTTTGAAAAATGCCCGCACCGCAGCCTCACTCAATTCAACACCTACCACTCGATATCCACGATCACGTAACCACTGCATATCTCTGCTTTTTCCACATAAAGGAACGAAGACGCCGCTTCCTTGAGGGAGTTTCAGTTCATGCCAGTGTTGGGTCAGATAAGTGTTGATCTCATCCTGATGAAACCCAATTTCCTGCCGGCTCCAGCGCTCCAACCAGAATTCCTTCTCCATCAGTTTTGTCTCATTATTATCGTACGCGTGCTTATTTGTTTATTACATCCTTAAAGACAGGATGTTAAGCACTGAATTCAGAAAGCTCATCAATAAATTTTTCGATCGGCACCGGCTTACCGAATAAATAGCCCTGATAAAGCTTGCAGCCGACATGCTCCAGATAGTCACGCTGCGCCTGGGTTTCGACGCCTTCTGCTATCGATTCCATATTCAAGTTGGCTGCCATGCCGATAATTGTCTGCACAATTACCGCATCGCTTTGCTTTACCCCAATATTGCGCACAAATGACTGGTCTACTTTCAACTGATCCAATGGCAATTGGGTCAGGTAGGAGAGTGACGAATAACCCGTGCCGAAATCATCCATCGAAAAACGCACTCCCAATTCTTTTAACGCATGCATCTTCACCACTGTATCTTCAACATCATTCAGCACCATGCTTTCGGTCAATTCAAGCTTGAGACGGGATGTATTAATGCCGGTATGCTTGATCAGGTTATCTACCGAACTGACAAAGTCAGACTGGTGGAATTGTTTGGCACTGACATTGACTGCAATTTGCAAATCTCGTGTCAGCGGATTCGTCTCCCATAACTTGATTTGTTTACAAACAGTTTCAAGCACCCATTCCCCGATTGGCAATATCAAGCCCGTCTCTTCAGCCAGGGTATGAATTGTCCGGGAAATACCATTCCCATCTCCGGGTGCCTCCAGCGCAACAGCGCCTCGGCTCCTACAGGCCTGGATTGCTGATCAACCTGAACCTGAAAATATACATGCAATTGGTCATTATCAATTGCCATCCGGAGCGCATGCTCCAGCTCACTGCGGGCCTCAAGCGCTGCCTGCGTCTTCGGGTCATAAAAGCGAACTGTGTTGCGCCCGGCATTTTTCGCCTGATACATCGCAGCGTCTGCACGTTTGTGCAACTCCTCAATCGTCATGCCCGCATCTCGAAACATTGCCACGCCAATACTGGCGCTACAGTTGTAAATGAACTGGTCAAGATTGTATGGTTGGCTCAGCGACTTGGAGATCTTTTCAGCAATTTTCAGCACTTGCTCTGAAGCAGAATCTTCACTCTCACTCAACTCCCCAAGCAACACTACAAATTCATCCCCACCTAACCTGGCCACGGTATCTGATGAGCGAACACAAGAATTAATCCTTCGCGCAACCTGCATTAAAAGGAGGTCGCCCATACCGTGCCCCTTGGTATCATTCAATGTTTTGAAGTTATCCATATCCAGAAACATCAACGCGCGAAACTGATTGGATCTTTTGGATAGCTGTATCGCGTGTTCTAGCCTGTCCTGAAACAAACGCCGGTTGGGAAGTTCAGTCAACGGATCCGAATAAGCGAGGTGATAAACCGTTTTCTCGCTTTCGTCCGCCAATCTATTCAGTTCGCTCGTACTCTTGCTGATGGTTCTGAGGATCAGCAAAGCTTCAACCAGAATGAGGGTCGTAATAATGATGAGGTTCAATTCCACACGACCCTGCATGGTCTCAATCTCACCCGATTGGGTGGCCACAATCCGGGCAGCCAGATTTTTGTACTCCAGCTCGACGCCATCGGCAAACTCTTCGAGAATCCATGCAAGTTTTCTATCCTTGCCCAACAGCATGTTCTCGACCTGAAATACGTTAGCGCCTTTCCCTGTCGGCGAATAGTTTTCTATGGCCTCTCGATACAACTTGCCCAATTCAACATGCAAATCGAGAGCAGCCTTGAGGGTGTCAGCTTTTCCTGCATCATGTTCGCTCTGGGCATCTACCCTCATTTTATCGAGAGCCGTACGAACTGATTCTTCTTCACGCAGGAATTCATTCCAGTAAGTTTTAAAATCATCCCGGTCACTGGCCCGGAGCAGAACATCTTTCCATTCTTGTAATTGTCGTGAAAAGGCTGCTTGCGCGTGATAAGCATCGACGACTCTAACCTGCTGACTGGACAGAACGATGACATTTCGGTGAGAGTTTGTTTCCAGCGTATCGATATTCCGGTACAGCTGGTAAAGACCTACCAGAAGAACACAAGGAAACAACACCAGCCCAAGCAAGAATGCGTATTTGTTGCGCCTTGCCTTGGCATTGTCAGCCAACCATCCCTTTACGTCCATCTGACACTCCCCTTTGCGTCCCGGTACTCAAGCATGCCATAGCTTCTTGTTAGCACCCCATCCCAGCGACTAATTCTTGTGAATATACTTTTACGTCAGTCAGTCGAGTTCATGCATTCCCGGGTGAAAAAGCCTGACACTGTTTCGCCCATTTTTTTTTGCATGATACATTGCAATATCCGCATTCTTTACCAGCGATATTTCATTTTCGCCATGTTCCGGATAAACAGCCACACCTATACTGCCGCCAATTCTCAACGTATACCCCCCAAGCTCGAATGGCTGATTAAGCGACTGCAGTATTTTATCACCAACCCTTCCTGCATCTGGAGCAGACTCGATTACCGGAAGCAGAATCACGAACTCATCACCGCCGATGCGGGCCGCCGTATCCGACTCCCGCAAACACTCCAGAATGCGAAGTGATACGTCCTTAAGCAGCAGATCACCCACATCATGGCCATATGTGTCATTAACGGGTTTGAATTTATCAAGGTCGATAAACATCATTGCCAATTTGTTTCTGTTCCTCTGTGCCGAAATGATCGCCTGTTTCAACCGGTCATTGAATAGCGCTCTATTTGGAAGATGGGTGAGATTATCGTATTGCGCCATATGCTGCATGTGCGCTTCTACATCCTTTCGCTCGGTGATGTCCGTGGATATACCGCACAACGCGTAGATATTGCCATCATCCCGCCTCAAAGGCAGTTTTACTGACATAAACACCTGGGCCACACCCGTCAATATATCGAGACTCGTCTCCTCTGACTCCAGCTTTTCTCCATTGCGCAACACGCGCATGTCATCTTCCTGCATTTTGGCGGCTGTTTCCGCATCGTAAAATTTGGTGTCATCGTATCCAATGATTTCCTCCATCGGAGCGGCGAAGCGCTCGCGTAATAAACGGTTGGCAAACAAATACCGCCCTTGTGAGTCTTTCATGAATATATAGGCACTGACATTTTCCAGAATATCCGAGAGCAGCTTTTCATTGTCCGTGAGCGCCTGCTCGGCGTGACTACGACCCAACGCGATCTCCGCCAAGCGAACCGCCTGCTTAATCAACCGAATTTCATCCTCATCAGGTTTGTGCACCTGATGATGGTATACCCCCAAAGTACCTAGCACCTTGCCCGAAGCTGAATGCAATGGCTCCGACCAACAAGCCCGCAGCACTGCCCTTTCTGTGACTTCGCGAAAGTCTTCCCAGTATGGATGTGTCTTCAAGTCCTCCACGATAACGCGCTGGCCGGTAAATGCCGCCGTTCCACAAGAACCCACGCCGATACCGATCTCCAATCCATTCAACTTATTGGTGAAAAAATCAGGGAGACTGGGAGAAACCCCAGCAACCAAATGCTTCCCCGTGTTATCGAGCAGCGAGATACTGCATAACATATCGGGGCGAAACGCCTCAATCCCGCAGATGATCGCATTCAAAATATCCTGTAGCGGTGCATCATGTGCCAGCATTTCAAGCACTTCGTTATGCATCTGCTCGCGTTGCGAGGATAGCTGCCGACTCAAATGATCTTGATCATACCGATTTTGTATTCGAAAAATATAAAGAGCTAAAAATGCAATGACCAGCACCAGCAACAGGACTGTCATCGCCATCACTTTACCCTTGTCAGGTTCGCTGCTACCGAAGCCATAGATCAAAATCCCAAAAATAAAGAATCAGAAAACGTTTTAAATAGATTTTAGTGATCAACTATTTCATTAGTAAAGCCTCCGCCATAGCGCAGGCGTGGCTAGCCGAAGTCATCATGACAAGAAATAATCAACAAAACAAGCCAGCGTATTCGGCCAATAAATCTGGCCATAATGCCATTCATACACAAGGAGGTCTTACATGAGTGTGCATGGAAGACTCTAAATATTCAAACTCAAAAATGGATTTGAAACTCTTGGGTGGGTGCTAAATGGAAGGCTCTCAGGAAAATCAGATAAACGCAAATGCGGGTTAAAAACCCTAGGGGAAATAAAGCGGTGATATCGCGAACCCACTGCGCAGGGATTCGCGATAATCTTCAACTCAACTACAGTTCTTTGGCATGCTTGGTCAGATACTTTGCCACACCTGCCGGTGAGGCATCCATACCCGCCTTACCTTTATTCCAGCCTGCGGGACAGACCTCGCCATGCTCTTCAGTAAATTGAAGCGCGTCAATCATACGCAGCATCTCATCTACGTTACGGCCCAACGGCAGGTCGTTCACCACCTGATGACGCACCACGCCTTTTTTGTCGATCAGGAACGAGCCGCGGTAAGCCACACCTTCGGCTGCTTCCACGTCATAGGCTTTGCAGATTTCGTGTTTCACGTCAGCAACCAGCGTATAGCCCACCTTGCCGATACCGCCCTTTTCTACCGGTGTGTTTTTCCATGCCAAGTGCGTGAATTGCGAATCTATAGACACGCCGATCACCTCAACGCCACGCTTCTTAAAGTCAGCCAAGCGATGATCGAAGGCGATCAGTTCGGATGGACAGACGAAAGTGAAATCCAGCGGGTAAAAAAATATCACCGCATATTTACCCTTGGTCACTTTTGAAAAAGTGATGTCCTTGATGTCATTATTGCCCATCACCGCCGTTGCGGTGAAATCAGGCGCGGCTTTGCCGACAAGTACTGCCACACTACTCTCCTTGAAGTTGATAAAACGGGGGGCGGAATTTATCCAGATGATTTCATGCTGTCAACCGAAATCCGCTGATTCGCGTCTTTCCAGGTTACTTAGCGTCACAAATCGAACTGGATGCGATGCAACTGGGCATAAACCCCGTTGTTAGCCAGCAACTCCCCATGCGTGCCTGTCTCAACAATCTCGCCCTTTTGCAACACGATTATGCGGTCTGCTTTTTCTATCGTGGACAAACGATGCGCGATGACAAGCGAAGTGCGCCCCTTCATCAATGTTTCCAACGCAGCCTGCACATGGCGTTCCGATTCGCTATCAAGCGCCGAGGTTGCTTCATCCAGTATCAGAATAGGTGCGTTCTTAAGAATTGCGCGGGCTATGGCGATACGCTGGCGCTGTCCACCGGAGAGGCGCACGCCTTTTTCGCCGACCAGCGTCTGCAAACCGTTCGGCATCTCGCTGATGAATTCCATTGCATGAGCAGCTTGTGCAGCGGCGATGACTTCCTCTTCCGGAACTTCACGCATCTGCCCGTAGGCGATGTTCGCAGCAACGGTGTCATTGAACAGCACCACCTCCTGGCTCACCAAAGCGATGTTGGCGCGCAGACTGGCAAGCGTCAGGTCTGACAAATCATGTCCATCCAGCGTGATGCGCCCTGACGTCGGCAGGTAGAAGCGCGGCACCAGATTCGCCAGCGTACTTTTTCCGCTGCCTGACGGTCCCACCAGTGCAACCGATTGGCCCGCAGGAATTTCCATGCAAAGATCGTTCAGCGCCAACCTGTTATCCTGAAGGTAGGACAGGGTCACGTGCTCAAATCCTAGCGTGCCGTTGACACGGCCAATTACCGTTTTGCCGGTATCGACCTCACCCGGTGTGTCGAGTAGCTCGAACACGCTCTCGGATGCGGCCAGTCCGCGCTGCATGTATTCGCTGACACTGGTGAGGCGCTTCAACGGCGCGGTCAACATCAGCATCGCCGCAATGAATGACAGGAAACCGCCCACGGTAGTCTCGTCGGTTTTGGTCTGTAACGTTACGATGTAAATGATCACAGCCAATGCCACCGCCGCGACCATTTGCACGATGGGCACGTTGGCAGCAGCAGCCGCGGCCTGTTTCATGGTGTGGCGTCGCACCGAGTTGGCCTGTTCGCTGAAACGTCCACTCTCGTATAGCTGGCCGCCGAACAGTTTGACCACCTTGTGTGCCGTAACACTCTCCTCGATCACCTGTGTGATATCTCCCATCGCGCGCTGCGAATCACGGCTGGCTGTGCGTAATTTTTTGTTAATCGTTTTGATGATGAACGCAATGACCGGTACCATCACCAGGCTTAGCAGAGTCAACTTCCAGTTCAGGTAGAACAGCCAACCCAGCAGCCCCAAAATAATGATGGAATCTCGCAAAGTGATTGTCACCACACTGGTCGCTGCAGCCGTGACCTGGGTCACGTCAAATGTCAGTTTGGATATCAGGTTGCCTGTCGCGTGGTCGTCGTAATAGCGTGTCGGCAAAGCCAGCAATTTTCGAAACATCTCGTCGCGCAAATCCATTACGACCTTGTTGCCCACCCAATTGATCGCGTAAGTCCCCACGAATGAAGCAATACCGCGAACCATGAAAATCACCAAAATGAACACCGGAACCAGCCGCATGACGGTCTCATCTTTGTCGACAAAAGTCCCGTCCAGCATCGGTTTCAGCAAGGCCGGCAGCAGCGGTTCGGTAGCCGCCATCACGGCCATACCGAGTATCGACATGGCAAAGACACGCCAATAGGGTTTAACGTAGCCGAGCAGGCGGAGATAAAGCTGGGAACTGGTCATGTGCATAGGCACGCACTTTAGCAGGAAGAGAGTCAGCTTGCAGCCGCTCCAACCGCATAAACTGCAATATGCCTGAGTCAGGCGATATTTGAAGGCAACTGGTTTCGCAGCTTGCCTGCGAGCTCAATTACGATCTGTAGCGCAACTCCGCAGGCAATATACAACATGGCAACCGACACATAGGAACCGTAGTACTGGCTGACACGGGAAAAGTAATCTACCACCGTCATTTCTGCAAAACGCCCTGAAAACAGGTAAAACGTGGTATTGGAAAACACAAAGGCAAAACTGTTTGCAGCCCATGCCGCCGCGATCAACCCGATCAGGCCCTTGCCCTGAATAGTATGGCGCAAGGCGAACCAGCGACCGGTAAGCCACAGACTGCCGTAGGTGGGAATCAGGAACCAGTAGGCTGGTGTCATGCACCAGTCGTCCACGCCCTGCAAAGTGGTAGCGTAATAGTCGATCAGTCCCGCTTCCATGATCAACGCGATGAAAGCTAGCATCGACATTCGTGGAGAACGTGACAGATACAAACCGCCGATAAAGAATGCCGCAAGAGAAGCATCTGGCAACGCAACTCCAGAACCGAAATGGCTGAAACGGGTAGCCGCCATCAATGCTGCCAGCACTGCGAATATCGTGATGTTTTTTGTTTGGGTATTTTTCATTACATCCCCTTGGTTGAGTCCCTGTTCCGATGAAGGCAACAGTACACGAAGAAAGCCAAAAAGCAAAGCCGCGAAATGCAAAGGCGGGCCTGCCGCCTTTGCAGGTTGATTGCCCGCGCTAGAACTCGTAGCCCGCGTTCAGCGACAGGCTGCGCTGCTGCATCGGATAGGCGTTATATCGCCCGGGCGTGAAGTTGCTGGCCACGCCGTAGGTAAAATATTGCCGGTCAAACAGGTTGTTCACGGCGGCGGTTAGCCGCAATGCTCCCTCGCTGTGAGTCAGCTTTATATCCACCGTAGTATAGGTGGGTATCTGCTGGGCGAAGGTGTTGGCCTGATCATTATCGAAATACTGCTTCCCGACATGATTCGCATTGCCGCTTAGCGTGGTTTTCTCAGATATATTCCATGATGATGAGAGCGTAATCCGCTGTCGTGGGACCAATGGAATATTGTTCCCCGAGACATCAATGCCGCCGTATGTACCTTCGCGGAATTTCGCTACCGTATAGCTGTAGGCTGCGGCGACTTCCAGCGTATCGGAATAACGATGGGCCCCCTCCAGCTCACCCCCGTAACGGTGTGTCGGCGAAAGATTCATGTTGGTAAAAGTAAGGGCGTTGTAATGAATCTCGTTGTCCAGATTGATCTGGAACAGCACCGCACGCACACTGTTGCGCTCGGCCCTGAAATCGATGCCCAGCTCGCTATCCCTAGAGGTCTGCGGTTCAAGGAAGCTGATTTTTGAGTCAAAGAGCGGACCGCCATATTGGTCGAAGATTTCATCCACTGTAGCTATCCTGAAGCTGCGGCCGATACGACCGAACAGCGACAGGCCTCCTTCCAGACTATGGCGCAGGCTGATCTCGTAGGCATTCACCGAACGTGACTGTTCGCCGGAAGCATAGGCTGGCGTATTGACAGTGTCTCCTGCCTGGTAATCCACTCGCTGCGTACGCGCACCCAGCGTCAATCGGGTCGCGTCGCCGAGTTGTGTCGTGTTCTGCACGTATAGTGCCCGGTTGGATTGGGTTGCCTTGATATGCGTCGTCGGTGTAGCGATGTTGGCGGGATTGTTGGCACGGCGGGAATCGTAATCCCAGTCGGCGATATCCGCGCCGACAATCAGTTCACTGGCTGAGCCTCCAAACTGATAGGGAATATTTGCGCGCGGCGTAAAGGCAACCAGGTTGAGTGCAGTGTCCAGATAACTGCCCCCCCAGGCATCGAAATATGCCTGCTGATTCTTGTCACGATATGCAAGTTCGCCCGCCAGCTGGCCGAAATCGAGCTGCTGTGTTGTGCCCAAACTGACATGCTTTCCCTCGCGCTTGCCGTAATCCAGCGGGGTCGCAGTCCCGCGCGGGTCTGTAGCAAGCTCGTTCAGACCGATAGTGGGATCGACGGTGCGCACACCTGGGTAACGCAAATTCTGAGTGTCTGCACCGAATTTAAGCGTGACTACACCCTGTCCCGCATCGGTACGCAAATCAGCCTCCAGGTTCTTTTGTGCGATGTCGTTGTTGTCACGATAGTTGGCCGAGTCCAAGCCACTGGCCGTGACGCGCATTCCGACACTTTCTCCCGATCTGGAAAGCGCGAGTTGCCATTCCCGGGTGCCATAGCTGCCCAGGCCCGCGCCGATGCTGCCGCGCATTTCCTTGCCCGGCTGCTTGGTCACAATGTTGATTGTGCCGCCCGTCGAGCCGCCGCCATAGAGCACAGCTCCGCCACCATTAATGACCTCGATGCGCTCTATCGATGCGAGCGGTATAGCCGACCAGCGGACTGAAGTCAGCTCGATGTCATTGAGCGGCTGACCGTCCAGCAATACCAGCGTATTCTGGTTCCCGGTCATGCCGAAGCCGCGCATGTCGATGGCCATGTCCTGCGTCCCGTCACTGCTGCGCACCTGGATTCCGGCATGCTGCGCCAGCAGCGCGGGTAAGGTCTTTGCGGCGCTTTTTTCAATGTCGTCGGCGCTGATCACCGTGATGTCCACCGACGAACTTGCGCTCGCTACTTCAAAGCGCGTGGGCGTCACGATCACCAGTTCCATCGGAATGTCGGCATAAGCTGCAAAAGGAATAGTGATCGCACCGAGCAGCGCAATCGTGAAAAGTTTTTGTTTCATTATGATTTCCTGAGTAAGTTCCAAGCGTCCCCGTTGGAACGTTAAAAAATCAGGGCATACGCAGGGTGGTGATTCCAGATTACGAACAGCGATGCAATTCGTATAACTCTGATGCGACCGCCCGCAGCATCTCCTGTACCATTTGCTCTCAGGCCGGTATCCGGGCTCGCAAGTCTTGATCTACCGCCTTCCCATGAGAATCACTTGGAATGATTGCTCACAGTGGCATGATGGTAAATCCGCACTTGCTTACCGTTGCGGGGGCAGCTCAGGCATAAGGAACAATATGTTCCCGCACCTGCTTCCCGTTTAACTTGCCTGTTTCAAGACAAGCACCTCAAAGCGGCAGGGACTTTAGCACAAACCGGCTTTCCTTCATCCACGCAATTGCATACCACCCCTATAAACCGCTTGCACAAGAGCCCCTTACTATTTGACTTATCAGCACTTTTGAAACTATAGTCCGCACATGGAGAATGAATTAACTGCGCTGGAAAACAAACTCGCCCTACTGATACAGATGAGCGGGAAATTGCGTGCGGAAAATCATCGGCTAAGACAAGAGCTTGCTCATGCGCTCAGCAATAGTCGCCAATACAGTGACAAAATGGATACCGCCAAGGCACGCCTGGAAAAAATACTGGCATCACTTCCTGAAGATCAAACATGAGTAATTCCACCAAAACACTGGATATCAAGATTCTCGACAGGGAATTGCGTATCGCCTGCCCTGAAGAAGAACGCGGCGAATTACTGGATGCTGTCGCGTATCTGGACAAAAGAATGCGCGAGATCCGGGATGCGGGAAAGATTGCCAGCGTAGAGCGTATCGCCCTGATGGCGGCATTGAATATCACCCACGAGCTGCTCACAATGAAGGTCGGTAAGGGAATTGACCTCGCCGACTTTAAGCGTAGAATGGGATCCATGCAGGCAGCGATTGATGAGGCTTTGGCCGAACAAGATACGCTGTTTTGAGTTGTCCCCTGCGGTGTTCGTCAGGCTCATAATTCTTTCGAACCAATAAGCTAAGGCTTAGGCTGTAACCTTGATGTTGCTGTTGTGCGCGTCCCTCGCCGGATGTACCTGATGTAACTTGGAAACGGCCCTCTTGAACTCAGGTTCAAGATGTTGAGTCAACGGCACATGCGGGGGCCTTTATTCCAGTGCGACCTAGAACACTCCGGGTCGCACTTTTTCTTTGGAGCATTGGAATAATGAGATATTGGTTAATGAAGTCGGAACCCTCCGACTGCAGCATCGATGACCTTGCCGCTTTGCCCAGCCAGACTGTGGACTGGTACGGCGTTCGCAATTATCAGGCACGCAACTTCATGCGCGACCAGATGCAGATTGGCGACGGAGTATTGTTCTACCATTCCAATTGCAAAGAACCGGGTATTGCAGGGATTGCCAAAGTTAGCAGTACGGCCTATCCCGACAAAACCCAGTTCAAACGTGACAGCAAATACTTCGACCCCAAGGCTACTCAAGAACAACCACGCTGGTTCAATGTTGACGTTCAACTGGTGAAAAAAATAGCGCTGATCAGCATTGATGAATTGCGCAAGCACAAACAACTTGAGCGGATGCGCACACTACAGCGAGGCAATCGACTGTCAATCACTCCGCTCGACCCGGATGAATGGGAGTTCATCACAAAGAAGCTGGCTCACTGAAAATATGGAGTGGCAGTTCGCCTACCTGATACTCGGTGCAGCAACCGGGTTCCTCGCGGGGTTGTTCGGCGTCGGCGGCGGGTTGGTGCTGGTGCCTGTACTGCTATTGCTGTTCGATGCACAGCATTTCCCTACCGAAAATCTGCTGCACCTTGCGCTGGGCACTTCGATGGCGACTATCGTTTTCACCGCGCTGTCCAGCATGCGCAAACACCACCAGCACGGCGCAGTAAACTGGCGCGTAGTTCGCACTATCACGCCCGGGATCCTGCTCGGAGCTGGCTTAGGCGCACTATCGGCCACAAGCATCTCACAGCATTATCTGGGCATATTTTTCGCACTGTTTGTCTATTTTGCCGCTGCGCAGATCCTGCTTGATGTCCGCCCGCACGCCTCTCGCCAGCTCCCCGGTACATACGGCATGACGCTGACCGGCACATTCACTGGCTGGGTCAGCTCCATGGTATCGATAGGCGGCGGCACGATCGTCGTCCCCTTCCTGGTTTGGTGCAACGTACCAATACGCAGTGCGATCGGCACCTCTGCCGCAATCGGCTTCCCTATCGCGGTCGGTGGGACGGTCGGCTACATCGCAACCGGCATGGGCGTACCCGCCCTGTCTGACCATAATCTCGGTTTCGTCTATCTTCCCGCGCTAGTCTGGGTAGCGCTCGCCAGCGTTATTACCGCTCCACTCGGCGCGAAAGCCACGCATCGCATCAACGTCGA
>Ga0224495_10002391_pt1 | contig 12261 bp, 9 predicted proteins | sample SF_Jul11_sed_USG_FD_168128 | JGI IMG/M metagenome (GOLD analysis project Ga0224495, IMG submission 168128) | Sediment microbial communities from San Francisco Bay, California, United States - SF_Jul11_sed_USGS_4_1 | ecosystem: Environmental > Aquatic > Marine > Sediment | place: USA: California... | reverse complement strand
TTGCCGGTGAAGAACGGGTGGCAGAGCGAGCACACTTCGATGCCCAGATCCTTGCCGAGGGTGGAGCGGGTGACAAAGCTGTTGCCACAGGCGCAGGTCACTTTGACTTCTTTGTATTCGGGGTGAATGCCTTCTTTCATGTCTCTATCCTCAAATCATGCCCCGATTGCCGACCGGGAGCGGAAAGGCCGGGGATGTTACGGAAAACCCTGCCGGGACGCAAGTTTTGGCCGGAAAACACGGTGTTTTGCAAGAAACCGGCCGTGTTTTTTGGTTTTATCCGGGAATCAGCGGCGCATTGAGTCGAAGAACTCGGCGTTGCTCTTGGTGGCGCGGATCTTGTCGAGCAGGAACTCGGAGGCTTCCATTTCGTCCATCTGGTGCAGCAGCTTGCGCAGAATCCAGATCTTCTGCATGTCTTCCGCGTTGAGCAGCAGCTCCTCGCGGCGCGTGCCGGAGCGGTTGATGTTGATCGACGGGTAGCTGCGCTTCTCGGCTAGGCGACGATCGAGATGGATTTCGGCGTTGCCGGTACCTTTAAACTCCTCGTAGATCACATCGTCCATTTTCGAGCCGGTATCGATGAGCGCGGTGGCCAGGATGGTGAGGCTGCCGCCCTCTTCGATGTTGCGCGCCGCGCCGAAAAAGCGCTTCGGGCGCTGCAGGGCATTGGCATCGACGCCGCCGGTCAGCACCTTGCCGGAGGCCGGTACCACTGTGTTGTAGGCGCGCGCCAGGCGGGTGATGGAGTCGAGCAGGATCACGACATCTTTCTTGTGTTCGACCAGGCGCTTGGCCTTTTCGATCACCATTTCCGCGACCTGCACATGGCGGGTGGCCGGTTCGTCAAAGGTTGAGGACACCACTTCGCCGCGCACCGAGCGCTGCATTTCAGTCACTTCTTCCGGGCGTTCGTCGATCAGCAGCACAATCAGCGACACATCCGGATAATTACTGGTAATCGCGTGCGCGACATTCTGCAGCATCACGGTTTTACCGGCCTTCGGCGGCGAGACGATCAGGCCGCGCTGGCCGAGGCCGATGGGCGAGATCAGATCGATCACGCGCGAGGTGAGGTTCTCGCTGGAGGCATTGTCACGCTCGAGACGCAGCCGCTTGTTCGGGTGCAACGGCGTCAGGTTTTCGAACAGGACCTTGTTCTTGGCTTCTTCGGGCGCGCCAAAATTGATGGCGTCGACCTTGAGCAGGGCGAAATAGCGTTCCGATTCCTTCGGCGGGCGAATAGTGCCGACCACGGTGTCGCCGGTGCGCAGGTTGAAACGCCGGATCTGCGAGGGCGACACATAGATATCGTCCGGTCCGGCCAGGTAGGAGCAGTCGGCGGAGCGCAGAAAGCCGAAACCGTCCTGCAGGATTTCGACCACGCCTTCACCCATGATGTCCTCGCCCTTGCGGGCCTGGGCCTTGAGCAGGGCGAAAATCAGATCCTGCTTGCGCATGCGGCTGCCGCCTTCCAGTTCCATGGTGGCGGCCATTTCTACGAGTTCTGTGGGTGTCTTGCGTTTAAGTTCGGTGAGGTTCATGGCTGTAAGTGAGTGAGGGTACGGCGCCGTGCGGGAACACGTGCCTGTCCCGGGGGCCGGGACGGATGAAGCGAAAGGATGATTTGGTTTGCTACGACGGGATTATTGTTACTACTCGAAAATAAACATAGCACTGCTTCCGCCCGGCGTCCAGCCGGCAAACACCGGGCGATCCTGTATTTTTTTACAGGTTACCGTCGATGAAGGCGGCCAGTTGTGACTTGGACACCGCGCCGACCTTGGTGGCTTCGACTTGGCCGTTCTTGAACAGCATCAGGGTAGGGATACCACGAATGCCGTACTTGGGCGGGGTCTGGGGATTCTCGTCAATATTGAGCTTGGCGACTTTGAGCTTGGCGCCGTATTCACCGGAAATCTCCTCGAGGACCGGTCCGATCATCTTGCAGGGTCCGCACCACTCGGCCCAGAAATCCACCAGTACGGGTCCGGTCGACTTGATCACTTCCTGCTCGAAAGATGCATCGGTAACGTGACTAATGCTACTGCTCATGATCGCGTATCTCCGCATGGTCTGGTGGGCTTGGGTCGCCATGGCGGCGAACCGATGGCGGTTATTTGAGCGGAATCGTTGGGGCAATGCAAGGGCAGAAGCCAGGAAACCCTGAGTCTATGCGGATTTCCATGCCAATTACGGTGAATTTCTGTTATCCTGCCTGTAACGCAATGACCGACACCCACCTTTCCGATAAAGCCTTCGCCGACCTGGACTTGCCCGAGTCCCTGTTGTCGGGTGTGCGCGAGGCTGGATTCGATCGTTGTACCCCCATCCAGGCCGGCACGCTGCCGATTGCCCTGGCCGGACGTGATGTGGCGGGCCAGGCCCAGACCGGCACCGGCAAGACGGCCGCCTTCTTGCTGGCGGCTTTCGCCCATTTGCTGAAACATCCGTCGCGCCCCGAGCGCAAGGCCAACAGCCCGCGCGCCATCATGCTGGCGCCGACCCGCGAACTGGCCATCCAGATCCACAAGGATGCCGTGGTACTCGGCAAACACACCGGCTTCAAGCTCGGCCTGGTCTATGGCGGCACCGGCTACGACACCCAGCGCAAAATGCTGGAAGACGGCGTGGATATCCTGATTGGCACCCCCGGCCGCATCATCGACTACTTCAAGCAGCATGTGTTCGACCTCAAGGGCGTGCAGGTCATGGTGCTGGATGAGGCCGACCGCATGTTCGATCTTGGTTTCATCAAGGACATCCGTTTCCTGCTGAACCGCATGCCGCCCCCGGCCGAGCGCCTGGGCATGCTGTTCTCCGCCACGCTCTCCTACCGGGTGATCGAGCTCGCCTACGAGCACATGAATACCCCGGAGCTGGTGAAAATCGAGACTGAAAAGGTCACGGCTGATCGCGTTACCCAGGTTCTGTATCACACGGCCAACGAAGAGAAGTTGCCGCTGCTGGTGGGTTTGTTGCGCCATATGGACCCGCACCGCTCGCTGGTCTTCACCAACACCAAGGGCGCGGCCGAGCGTGTGCGTGCCTGGCTGCGGTCCAACGGTTTCAACGCCGAGGTGATCTCGGGTGATGTCCCGCAGAACAAGCGCGAGCGCCTGCTGAACGATTTCCAGTCCGGCGAGCTGCCGATCATGGTAGCCACCGATGTCGCGGCGCGCGGCCTGCATATTCCCGACGTGTCGCACGTGTTCAACTACGATCTGCCGCAGGAGGCCGAGGATTACGTGCACCGCATCGGCCGCACCGCACGCGCCGGCGCTTCCGGCGATGCCGTTGGTTTTGCCTGCGAAGAATATTCGTTCTCGCTACTCGAGATCGAGAAGTACATCGGTTTCAAGATCCCGGTAGCGCGTATCACCCAGGAGTTGCTGCCTGAACTCACCCCGCCGCCGCGCGGCGAGATTCGCGAGCGCGCGCGCGAGCATGAGCAGGCGCGCACCGGCGGCCGCGGCCGGCGCGATGAACGCGGTGGTCACGGGAATCGCGGGGCACGCCCGCCGCAGCGCGGTCGGCACGAATCGCGTTCAGCCGCTCCGGCCGCACCGGTAACAGCAGCTGTGGCCGTCTCAACACCGGCGCCAACACCGGCGCCCGCGCAACCGGCGACGGAACAGCCCAAGACCGCGCGACCGCATACCAATGTCCGCCGGCGCAAAACGGAAACACCGGTAATCGGTTGACACGCTCGGCCAGGCGTACAGGCTGTTTGTGTACCTTGCCCCATGCTTTCCTGCCTTCGTAGCACTTGTGTATCCTACGCATCGGCTGTACCTGCGCAGCCTTGCTGTCCCTGAGGCACATGGCTGGACATCACGAACTACCGGCAGTTGTGTAACCACATAACGGAGGACACCGCATGGCCCGCATGATTTTCCCGGACGGAAAAGAAAATACCGATCTCAGCTTCATTCAGGCGCGTCTCGGTAAGATTGGTATCACCCTCAAGCGCTGGCCGGCACCGGAAGACAGCCGCGCCCGCGCGCTGCTCGATCAGCAGGCACTGAATGATGCTGAGAAGGAAGAGCTGTTGAAAGGCGTCGATAACCGTTTCGAGGAGCTGAAGCGCGACAAGGGTTATGCCACGCGCGACATGATCGTGATCCACGAGGCCATCCCGGGTCTGCCTGACATGCTCGCCAAGTTCGACAAGATTCACCTGCACACCGACGACGAAGTGCGTTACATCCTCGCGGGCAAGGGTTACTTCGGCTTCGTCGAGCCGGACGGGAAGCAATTCCTGCTGGAAGTGAGCGCCGGCGACTATATAAACGTGCCGGCCAATGCCGAGCACTGGTTCGAAATGAAGGACAGTAAGCGCATCAAGGCAGTGCGCTATTTCATCGACACCAAGGGCTGGACGCCGGTGTATACCCAGCGTGCCATGGCATTCGGTTAAATCATTCGAAGCGATCGACTAGCCTGGACGCGGGATTTTTCCACGCGTTCAGGAGTCTTCCGGCGGCGGCGCGACCTTCAGTATCTCCTCGGCCGTTGTCAGCCCCGCGGCAACCTTGCGCGCGCCACTCAGGCGCAACGGTTGCATGTCGTCCTTGACGGACTGCGCGCGCAGCGCCGCCACGTCGCTCTCCGGGTGGATGTGCTTGCGCAGGGCGGGCGTGACGGTCAGCATTTCGTAAATGCCGATGCGTCCGTAATAGCCGGTGTTGCGGCATTCGAGACAACCCTTTGGCACAAAGACCGTGGCCGGTTTGGCGACATTCCAGGGATGCGTCAGCTGGCGCCAGACCTCGTCATCCAGCGCGCCGGGCTGTTTGCAGTGCGGACAGAGCATCCGCACCAGGCGTTGCGCCAATACTCCCAGGAGGGTCGCGTTGATCAGGTAGGCCGGGGTGCCGAGTTCCAGCATCCGGGTGATGGCGGATGGGGCATCGTTGGTGTGCAGGGTTGAGAACACGAGATGGCCGGTGAGCGAAGCCTGCACGGCCATTTCCGCGGTTTCGAGATCGCGGATTTCGCCAATCATGATGATGTCCGGATCCTGGCGCAGCAGCGCACGCACACCGCTCGCAAAGGTCAGGTCGATGTTGTGCTGCACCTGCATCTGGTTGAAGCTCGGCTCGACCATTTCGATCGGATCTTCGATGGTGCACAGGTTCACCTCGGGCCGCGCCAGCTGCTTGAGGGTCGAATAGAGCGTGGTGGTCTTGCCCGAACCGGTCGGGCCCGTGACCAGCACGATGCCATGCGGCTGCGTCACCAGCGACTGCCAGATGTTGATCTCCTGTGCGTTCAGCCCCAGCTCGGTAAAGCTGCGCAGCAGCACGCTCGGATCAAAAATACGCATCACCATTTTTTCGCCGAGTGCGGTCGGGATGCTCGACAGGCGCAGTTCCACTTCGTCGCCGTCCGGCGTGCGGGTCTTGAGCCGGCCATCCAGCGGCCGGCGCTTCTCGGCCACGTCCATGCGGCCCAGCGTCTTGATGCGCGCGATGATGGCGCCCATCACCGGAGTGGGCACCTCATAGACCTGGTGCAGCACGCCGTCGATGCGAAAGCGGATGTCGCTCTGTTCGCGACGCGGCTCCAGGTGAATGTCGCTGGCGCGCTGGTCGAAGGCGTATTGCAGCAGCCAGTCGACCACCTGCACCACGTGATGATCGTTGGAATCGAGTTTGCCGCTGCGGCCGAGTTCGACCAGTTGCTCGAGGTTGGTGATGACGCTCGTCGGGGCATCGCTGGCGTCGTCGAGCGCGCGCCGCACCGAGCGGCTCAGGGAATAGAACTGGTCGAGGTAGCGGCCGATATCGACCGGGTTGGCGAGCACGCGGTTGATGCGCTTGCGCAGCACACGTGACAGCTCGTCTACCCAGTCGGTAACAAATGGTTCGCTGGTGGCGAAGGTGATGGTTTCTGCGTTGACCGCGATCGGCAGTATCTTACGGCGCGCGCAGTAGGCATACGAGACCGCGGCGGTGACCTGGGTGACGTCGATCTTGAGCGGGTCGATGCGCTCATACGGCAGTTTGCAGCGGCCGGCCAGCCACAGGGTAAGCGCTTCGAGCGTGAGCAGCTTGTGCGGGCGGCGCGGATCTTTCAGATTTTTATCCGCCAGGACCACAAGCGGGTGCACATCCACCGGGGTCACCCGGTTTTTCACCGTGTTCAGGTCGGCGGCATGCTGCGCGGAGATCAGCTGGTCGGCCGTCAGCCAGGACACGATCTCGGCCAATCCAAGCCGGCGGCTGGTGGACGACATCGCCACTGTGGGGCTCGCTTCCTTTCCTTCCATATTCGGCCTCAACCTTCGTGCCCGGCGTTTTTTCAGTATAGACCTGTTGGCTCGCGGCTCCGTGAGCATTCTGTATACTAGGCATTATGGCCCGATCGTTAGCCGCAACGACAGCACAACAGGCATGACAAAAACATTAAACGATCTGCCGCCGCGCGCCGCGCTGGCGGAAGTGGCGCGCGATTTCCACCAGCGCGGCTGGATGAGCGGCACCGCCGGGAATCTTTCCGTGCGTACAGACGACGGAAATTTCTGGATTACAGCGAGCGGCCGGCCGAAGGGCCGACTGGACGAGAATGATTTCCTGCTGGTGCGCATCCAGGACGGAGCAATGGTCGAGCGCGCCGCGCCCGGCAACAAACCTTCCGCCGAAACCGCCATCCACCGTACGATCTACACCCTGTTCCCGGAAGCACAGGCGTGCCTGCATGGCCACAGTGTGGACGGCTGCCTGGCTTCCGGGCGCGCAAAACGCGGCGCCAAAGCGCTACGCCTGCCGACGATCGAAATGCTCAAGGGCTTTGACATCTGGCAACAGAATCCAAAAGTAGACCTGCCGTTGTTCGAGAACACGCTGGATGTAACGAAGATCGCCACCGAGGTCGGCAAACGTCTGAAAAAAAGCCCTCCGGCACTCAGCGCGCTCATGATCCGCGGTCACGGCGCCACCGTATGGGGACGCAATCTGCAGGAGGCCTATAATCGCTTTGAATGCCTGGAGTTCGTCCTGAGTGTTGCGGCGCGCGCCCGTGCGCGTTAACGGAATACAGGTGGAAGCCGCGTGTTAAGTCCAAAACGCATTCTCATCGCCACCGCGGCCTTCCTGGCGCTGCTGTTGGCGATCGGCTTTCTGCTGCCCGGTATCTGGCATGCCGAGCGTACGGTGGTGATTCGTGCACCGGCATCCACTGTCTTTCCGTATCTCAATAATATCAAGCGATGGCGCGAATGGAGCGTCTGGAACCAGCAACAGACCGAGTACAGCGGCCCGGAGGCGGGTGTCGGCGCGACCGGCCGTTGGAACAGCGAAGAAGGGCGCATCGTGATGAAGATCATGCAAAGCGAGCCCGACCAGCGCGTGGCCTATACCCTCTTGTCCAACGGCGGTGCATTTCGTGCGGAAGGGATTCTGACGCTTTTACCGGAAGGCGAGGCGACACGCGTGGTATGGAGTGCGGTGGGCGAGCCCGGCCGTAACCCGGCAAACCGTTATTTTGCAATTCTCCAGGGATACCGGATCGGCGGCGAGTTAGCCGATAGTCTGGAGCTGCTCAAGCAAAGGCTCGAGACAAAACCCTAAACGTAGCTGGCCTTCCCGGGCAGTGACAGATGCCGAACCGTAGACGCACCTGCAAGACGACCCTACTTGCCCGACGGCCAGCGTACAGCTCCGTTGAGCTATCCAGTACGCACAATGAATGGAATACAGGCAAGACAAGCCGCCCACACACAGGTATGAAGAATTCGGGGCACATGAAACGATTCCGCCGATACCAGAGTGCACTGTTCGGCAGCGTGCTGTTGGCCGTTGCTATGGGTGTGCAGGCGCGTGATGTGCGGCTGGCCGATGGCGTCGATGTGCCGGTGACTGTGCACGCGGCGAGTGGCAACGCGTTAGTGCTGTGGCTGCCGTCCGGAATTCCCGGCGCCACTTCGGATGCGCAGCTGGCGGAAGAAATTCGCGCACATGGCATCGAAGTCTGGCGCGCGGACGTACTGGAGGCGCGCTTCCTGCCGCCGCTCGAAAGCAGCCTGGAGCAGGTGCCGGACAGCGACATCGTCGCGCTGATCAACGCGGCGCGCGCCAGCGGCAAGCGCGTCACGTTGCTGGCATCGGCGCGCGCCGGGGTGCTGGCCTTGCGCGGTGCACAGGCCTGGCAAGCCGCGCACCCCGGAGCAACTGGTCTGGACGGGGCGATCCTGCTGCACCCCAATCTATATCTTGGTCCGCCTGAGCCAGGGCGCGAGGCCGAGTTTCACCCGGTGGTGGCGCGCATGCGCCTGCCGGTGCATGTGATCCAGCCGGAACAATCGCCGTGGCGATTTCGCCTCGATGCGCTGAAGCCGGCACTGGAGCGCGGCGGGGCGCGCGTCACGCTGCAATTTCTGCCGGGCGTGCGCGACCGCTATTACTTCCGGGCCGATGCCACGCCCGAGGAAGATGCCGAGACGGCGCAATTGCCGGCGCGCCTGCGCTCCGCCATCGACACGTTGCGTCAGTCGTCGGCCGTCCAGCCGGCAACCGGATCAACTGCGGTAAAACCAGCCACCGCGCGCAGTGTTGTGCGCGGCCTGCAGCCATACACGGGCGATCCACAGCCGCCGCCATTGCAATTGCTCGATCTCGATGGCCGTGCCCAGGATCTCGCGCAACTGCGCGGACGCGTGGTGCTGGTGAACTTCTGGGCATCCTGGTGTCCGCCGTGCGTTCGCGAGATGCCGTCCATGCAACGCCTGAAGGAGAAGCTGGCCGGCCGGCCGTTCACTATCCTGGCCGTCAACATGGCCGAACCGGACAAGGACGTGCGCGTATTCCTGTCGAAAATGCACGTGGATTTTCCAGTGCCGATGGACCGGGACGGCGCCGTGCTCAAGCGCTGGAGGGTGTTCGTCTTTCCGACCAGTTTCGTGCTGGATGCGCAGGGAAACATCCGCCTCGGTGTGTTCGGGGAAGTGGAGTGGGACAGCCCCGAGGTGATGGAAAAAGTCGTCGGCTTGCTGCCCGCGGCGCCCTGACCGAGCGCATCCCTGAGTGCGCCCAGATTTCCGTTGACGTAAGGCTACCTGCCTGTATAATTAGTAATGATTCTCATTCGAATTTAGATACCCCATGACCTGCTCCAGACCGTGCGCGTCGCGCACATGGTTATTACTTGTCGGCTTTTTGTGTCTGGCGGTCCTGGTTCGCACAGCCTCTGCGGAGAATGATCAGGCGCCGGCCATCGTGCACATGCTCGGCTACATCGGCGTGGATTACCCCGGAACCGTGAGTAACGGCAAGGTGGCCGATGCCGCGGAATACGCCGAGCAGCGTGAATTTGCCGGTCGCGTACGCGAATTGCTGGGTAAGTTGCCGGATGCGCCGCAAAAGCCGGCATTGCTCAAGCAGGCTGGCGAGCTGGTGCGGCACATCGAACGCAAGGCAGCAGGCACCGAAGTTGCGTTGCTCACTGAACAGATGCGCGATGTCCTGCTGCGTGCTTACAGTGTGACCGTTGCCCCGCGCCAGACGCCGGACCTGGCCAAGGGTGCAAAGCTGTATGAAGCGCAGTGCACGGGTTGCCACGGAATGGATGGCCATGGCAAGGGGCCGCTCGCGAAGGGCCTGGTGCCGGCACCCGCGGATTTTCATGCGTCGGCACGCCAGGAGCAACGCAGTGTGTACGCGCTGTTCAACGCCATCAGCCTAGGTGTGCAGCACACAGCCATGCAGGGCTATGCGCAGACCCTCAGCGAGGAGGAGCGTTGGGCGCTCGCTTTTCATGTCTCCAATTTTCTTGCAAGCGATGAAGACCGGCGTGCCGGTGCGGTTCTCTGGAGCGAAGAAAAATATCGTACGTACTTTATCGGGTTGCGTCAGGTCACCAGCCTGAGTCCGCGCCAGACGGTGACCGACTTTGGCGCCGATGGTGCGAAGGTCCTCGCCTGGTTGCGCAGCAAGCCCTCAAGTCTCGTCAGCAAAGAATCGCCGCTCGCCTTCAGCGCGCGTCTCATGGATGAGAGTCTGGAGCGCTATCGAGAAGGTAAGCCGGAACTCGCTTACGAGTTGGCCGTGACTGCCTACCTGGAAGGGTTTGAGCTGGTGGAAACCGGTTTGGCCACGGTCAAGCCCACGCTCAAGCAGGAGGTGGAGCGCGAGATGTATGCCTACCGCAATCTCATCAAGTCACGCGCGCCGGAGGCCGAACTGATATCGGCCAGGGAGCGCATTACAACGCTGCTCAGCGAGGCACGCACCCTGCTTGAGGGTGCCAGTCTCAGTGACGGGGTCGCTTTCACCAGCAGTTTTGTGATCTTGTTGCGCGAGGGTCTGGAGGCAATCCTGCTGCTGGCCGTGGTCGTCGCATTTCTGATCAAGACCGGCCGGCGCGATGCGCTCAAATACATCCATATAGGATGGATTACAGCATTGCTGCTCGGCGTTGCTACCTGGGCCGTGGCCGCCTATGTTGTGAACATCAGTGGCGCCAGCCGCGAATTGACCGAAGGCATCACCGCGCTGGTCGCCGCCGCGATCCTGTTGTATGTCGGTTTCTGGCTGCACAACAAGTTGCAGGCACAACGCTGGAAGGAGTTCATCGAGACCAAGGTGCACGGTGCGCTCAACGAAGGCACGCTCTGGAGTATCGCGCTCGTGGCATTCATCGCGGTGTATCGCGAGGTGTTTGAGACCGTGCTCTTTTACCAGACCCTTTGGCTGCAGGCCGGTGCGGGTGGTCAGCACATGGTGCTCATCGGTTTCCTGAGTGCGGCCGCAGCGCTGGTGGTGCTGGCGTGGCTGATTTTCAGATTCAGCGTGCGTCTGCCACTGCGCCTTTTCTTTGCCGTCAATTCGGTGCTTCTCTATATGTTGGCCGTGGTGTTCGCCGGCAAGGGGGTGGCGGCACTGCAGGAGGCCGGCAAGCTGCCGGTAAGCGGCGTGAACTTTCCGAATATCGACGTGCTCGGCATTTACCCGAACCTGCAAGCACTTGGTTTGCAGGCTGTGCTAGTGATAGCGGCCGTGGTGTACGTGCTCATGAACCGGAGAAAGTCAGTCGGAGCTGCGTAGCAGCCCAGGCGCCATAACCCACGGCGCTGCGATATCATGACCGCGTCTGGACACCGGCACCCGCCGGGCACATGGATACGGCATGCCCCGCAATGCCCTGATCGTTGACGATTCACGCACCGCGCTGGCCGTCTTGAGCCGCTTGCTCAAGGCGCGGGGGATTGCCGCGGATATGGTTGAATCCGGACCTGAAGCGCTCAATTATCTGCGCAGCAACAACCCGGGCGTCATTTTTCTCGACCACATGATGCCCGGCATGGACGGTTTCGAGACGCTTGCCGCACTCAAATCCAATCCCCGGACTGCGGACATTCCGGTGGTGATGTACACCTCCCGGGAAGGCGATGCCTATATGGGACAGGCGCTGGTTCAGGGCGCATTTGGCATCCTGCAGAAACCGGTCAATCCGACCGAGCTGGGCCAAATACTCAAGCGCATCGATCAGTTGCGCATGCCACAGACCATCGAAACCGTGCACGCCTCTTCCGATCAACGAGTGTCGTCGCCCAGGCCGCGCGCCGCAGTAACCGGCGTGATTCACGTCCCGCCCGAGCTGCGTGGCCGGCCCGGAACAGCACCTGCCGGGTCCACCGCGCACGTTCGTGCCGCGAGCAACAATGCCGTCGCCGAAGGCAGCATGGCAGCGGGGGCACGTCCGTGGGGTCTGTATATGCGGCGCGCACTGTTCGCGCTGATACTGCTGTTGCCGGGTGCATGGTACTTCGAGCGTTACCAGCAGTCGGAACGTTTGCGCGTGCAGGCACAACGCGAGAATCTGGAGCTGCGTGCCGAGCAGCGCGCCGCGCGCAACAATGCCGAAACAAGGGGGAGCAGTCAGCAACGTGCCGGTTTCGACAGCCAGCCGCGCCGCAGTCTTCAGGAAATGCGCGGGTTGCTCAACACCATAGCCTGGGCGATCAACCAGCAGGGACAATATGGATTCAGCGACGAACCACTGGGCGATGCGCGCCTTGCCCAGTTGCGCGAGCTGATCGCGCGTCTCGCCGCCGCTGGTTTTCAGGGCACAGTGCGGTTGGAGGCTCATGTTGGAGAATTCTGTCTGGCGCGCGACGAACAGGGAAACCTGCACATGTCCAATGACAGTCTTTCAGTCAATCACTGTGAGGTGGTGACCTATCCGCCGGCGCAGGCGGTGCAGCTTGGCCTGCGCCAGTCGCCGGCCTTCGCCCGCTATCTTGCCGAACGACGCAGTAAT
>Ga0224495_10002388_pt1 | contig 12267 bp, 12 predicted proteins | sample SF_Jul11_sed_USG_FD_168128 | JGI IMG/M metagenome (GOLD analysis project Ga0224495, IMG submission 168128) | Sediment microbial communities from San Francisco Bay, California, United States - SF_Jul11_sed_USGS_4_1 | ecosystem: Environmental > Aquatic > Marine > Sediment | place: USA: California... | reverse complement strand
CTAGCCAGCCGATCAACATATCGGCTGGATAGGCAGCATACACCCGGCGGTCAGCGAGCAATTAGGCCTAGATGCGGTTGTGATGTTCGAGATCGCGGTCGAAGGCTTGCAACGAGGAGGGGTGCCTCGGGGTAAATCGCCGTCAAAATTTCCTTCCATACGTCGTGATTTGGCGTTCGTAGTAGAACAAACGGTGGGTGTTGAACAATTAACCACCCAGGCACGAAATGTGGCGGGGAATTTGCTAGCGGATTTGCATATCTTTGATATCTATAGCGGTAAAGGTGTCGCTGCGCAGCACAAAAGCGTGGCGTTGGCGTTAACCCTGCAAGATATTGAGAAGACGTTGACCGACGCCGAGGTCGAGGCAGTGGTGCAACGGGTGGTGCAAACATTGAAAGTCAATTTCAACGCGACCTTGAGAGAGTGACCCTATGGCGCTAACTAAGGCGGAAATGGCAGATCGCCTATTCGATGAATTAGGTATCAATAAGCGAGAGGCCAAAGAACTGGTGGATCAATTTTTTGATGAAATCCGTGCCAATCTGGAGGCAGGGGTAGACGTCAAATTGTCCGGGTTTGGAAATTTTATGTTGCGCGATAAAAGCCAACGGCCCGGTCGTAACCCAAAAACGGGTGAGGAGATCCCTATCACAGCCCGGCGCGTGGTCACCTTTCGCCCCGGTCAGAAACTGAAGGCACGTGTGGAGGCCTATGCCGGTGCGGAGCCTGAACAAGCGCGCGAAGATTTCCCCTGAACTACCTGATATACCCTCAAAACGCTATTTCACGATCGGCGAAGTGAGTGGCTTGTGCGATGTCGCGCCGCATATATTGCGCTATTGGGAACAGGAGTTTCCGCCGCTGAAACCGTCAAAACGGCGGGGGAACCGACGCTACTACCAGCGCCAAGATGTGGTGCTGGTGCGTACCATACGCAGCCTCTTGTACGATGAGGGTTATACCATTAGCGGCGCGCGCCAACGCTTGGGCACAGGTGTTCCAGACCCGATTAGCCGCGCGGTGAACCTGCGCGATGTGCGTCTGGAATTGGAGCAAGTCCTGGATTTATTGGAATAAGTCTCCAACGTCAAAGATTATATGCTAAATTTCCTCCGCCAAGCTTTTGTAACGCTGCGATTTCAGGTATGATGCCCGTCTTTCCTGCTAGACTCGGGGCGTAGCGCAGCCTGGTAGCGCACCTGAATGGGGTTCAGGTGGTCGGAGGTTCAAATCCTCTCGCCCCGACCAATTTCTAAAACTTCTTGACGAAGGATGCTGTATCCACCAACGTTGGTGCAACCGGTTGTCCTAGAAAAAACCCTTGCACTAAATCGCATCCTAAGTCCCGCAGTGCCATTAACGTCTCTTCGTCTTCCACACCTTCCGCGACCACACGCAAGCCAAGATTGTGCGCAAGATTAATAATCGCCGGTACGATCGTCGCGTCATCTTTATTGTTGATAAGGTCTTTGATGAAAGAACGATCAATCTTCAATTCCTGCACCGGCAAGTTTTTTAAATAGGTCAGCGAAGAATAACCCGTACCGAAATCGTCTATCGCCGCATTGACGGCGAATTTACGAAACATTTGCAATGCGTGCAATACATGGCGAGGATCGCTGAGTATACTGCTCTCGGTAATCTCTACGATCAACGAACGAGGGGCGACGGACCATTTGTGGAGTAATTTTTCGAGTTGCGCAGGAAAGTCCTGGTCTTGCAGATTGCGCATCGATAGGTTGACGGACATGGTGACATCCATGCCCGCGTCGCGCCAAACTTTCAGTTGCGACAACGCGCAGTCCAAAATATGATAGCTAAAGGAGCGCATCAGCCCCATTTGTTCGGCGATCGGCACAAAATGATCCGGTGAGATATCACCCAATTGCGGGTGCGGCCAACGTGCCAGTGCTTCATAGCCGCGCACTTGCCCTGTGCGTAAATCCACAATAGGTTGGTAATTTAAAATGATTTGTTCCAGTTCTATTGCCTGGCGCAATTCGCCCATCAACGCCAAACGATCACGACTGTGTGTGTCAATTCCGGGGCGGTACACACAATAGCCGATTTTATTTTCCTTGGCTTGGTACATTGCGATATCCGCATTCTTCAATAGACCTGCTACGCTGGTTCCACCATCCGGATAACATGCGATGCCCAGACTTGCGGCGATGGTGACGGTGAGGCCGCTGATAGGCGCCGGTTCTTGAATTAAAACACCCAATCGTTCCGCGATCGACATCGCATCAGTGGCCGTTATATTAGGCAGTATCATCGCGAACTCATCACCGCCCAGGCGACCCACCGTATCATTGCGATGCAGATTTGCGCTGAGACGGTGGCTGATGATTTTCAGTAATTCATCTCCGGCGTCGTGCCCCAACGTATCATTGATTTCTTTGAAACGGTCCAAGTCCATGATGATGACGGAAAACGGCGTACCCTGGTGTTGCGCGGTTTTTAACGCGAGCTCCAGGCGATCGCTGATTAAACTGCGGTTGGGCAAGCCGGTTAACGCGTCATAAAGCGCGAGTTTTTCCAGTTGTCGATTGACCTCTTCTATCGCGCGAGTGCGCTCCTCTACGCGTATTTCTAAAGTGTGATTGAGTTCCCTCAACTCGTCGATCGCGGCGACGCGCGCGAAATCGCTGCGACGCAGATTTTCCGTCATTTCATTGAAAGAGTTTGCAAGCATCCCAAGTTCATCCGGCGATGTGACGGGAATTGCAGAACTCAAATCGCCCGCAGCGACGCGTCGCGCACCCGTCATCAATGACTTTGTCGGATGCAGTACGTAGCGGCGGAACGCGAAAAAGGTGCTTAAACTCAGTAACGCGATCATCAGCGTTCCGCCCAACGCATTCCAGACGAATACATGTAACATATCCTCATCTATGCGTTTACGCGTGGCGCCTATCAATACCTTGCCGATTTCCTCGCGGCTGAACAGAATAGGGGCCTGTACCGCGATAATATCAGGTTGACGTTCAATATAACGTATCACTTGCACAGCATCTTGTACGCCAACATTTGCGATCGCGGCGGACACATAGTCGTCTTGTTTGTTCAAGTAAGAGGTGAGCGGTTCACCGCGTTTACCCAGGATGATGGCGTATACGAGGTCGGATTCCCGGCTTAGTTCACGCGCATAAATATGCAGCGTGCTGAAATCATGCGAGAAAATGCGATCAGGACTCACCGCCGACACAAAACGCGCCAAGGTTTCGGCCTTGCCGCGCAGGTAAGTGATATGGGTTTTATGATAGGTGTAATATGAAAACCAGGCCATCGCGAAGATAGTTGCTGCGGTCAATCCCGCTGTCACCAAAATAAACTTGTTCGCCAGGCTATGTCGCCATCGCCTGCCAAGGGGTATATCTTTGATAGTGAGCTCGAATTTACCGGCCAGAAGTCACCTGCTCTAAGATGCGCCGAACGACGTCATAATCGCTATCCTTAGCAGGTACTATATTGGTTAGATTGGCGGTCTTAAGTATAGCGTCACCGTCAGGCGCTTTCTTTAATCTAATAAGCGCGGTGCGTATTTTTTCTTGCATCGTTGTTGAAAGTTTTGGGCTGACGGCCCAAGGTAAATGCGGAACCGCATCGCCTGTGCCTATGAGTCGTAATTGGTTGACATCGATCTTTTCTTTCAACCAAGGCATTTCCATAAGGTGGTCACCCGTGCCGCCCGCGTCCGCATGACGATAAAACACCGCGAGAGGTACATTGGAGGGTGTGACCGCGAATTCCTCTTTGTAATCTTTGGCCGTCAGGCCGGAGTTGCGTAACAAATAAGTCGGCAAGATATACGCGGCAAAGGCCTCGCGATCACCGAAAATAATGGTGGTGCCGCGTAGATCGGCAAACGTGTTGATGCTGGAATCTTTGCGTACAACGATAGTGCTGCGTATATTGGCGCGATGCGCCTCCTCATTCATCGCCACCACGGTATATCCTTGAAGTTTGTGAGCACGCACATACTGCATCTGATTGAAATGTACAATATCGAAACGCTTGTTTTCAATGGCCTTTGCAAATTCCGGAAATGTGGGCGAAGTTTCTAGTTTTACAGATAGACCCAATTCGCGGGACAAATAGGCCGCCAGCGGCTGGAACATCTCAACCATCTCGCTCGGGTTGCGGCGTGGCAACAGACCCAGCACTAGCGCATCGTCCGTCGCCGCATTAACCGGGACGGATGTGATGGTAAGTACAAGTGCCAGTGAATAATTTAACGCGCTGAGTAGACCGCGAACCATGGACATTCCATCATCCTCAAGTGAAAAAATATAGAAACAAAAAATAATGTATAAGATTGATATATACGCCTGTACCATCGAAGTCAAGAACATATTCGCTAATAATATCAGAAGAATGCGCAAATTCTTGAGGAGAATTTACGCGCAAAAAATCGAGGTACAAAAAAGCATTTTGTGGGTGATTTCTAGGCGCGATGAGGCGTCACTTGCCATTAGTCTTAAAGGTAAAATGGTTTTTGTAGGTAACCTCCTGTCGTGTCGCAACCAACGCGCACGCGCGCAATGCAATGGGTTTGTGCTTGAACCTAGAAACGGCGGTTGACCGCTACTTCTACATCTAACGATTTGAAACAAATAAGATATTCGTAAATTTTGCAACCACCCAAAGGGTGAGAGCGCTATGCCGTAGATTGCACGCTTTACCGCACGCGAAAGCGCACACTCCACGGCATCCAACCACCATTTCTAGGTTGAACAAGTTAATTCAATTGGAGTCCTTTGTGCATTATGACTGCACCTGCATACAGAAATAGGCGGCTATGAATCTTATATTTAGGATGTTACGGGTTTTTACGTTGGCGTGGCTGCGTGGCCGTTTGACACCGACGGAAACTTCCGTTGTCAGTTTTCGTGTATTACCCAATGATCTGGATGTATTTATGCACATGAACAATGGGCGCTATCCGACCATGATGGATCTCGGGCGATTAGACCTCATTACGCGCATTGGAATGTCAACCTTTATGTTCCAGCGCCGTTGGTATCCTATCGTCGCGGCGTTACATCTCCGATTCAGGCGCCCCTTGTACCTGTTCCAACGTTATACACTGCAAAGCCGCATACGTTATTGGGACGAAAAATGGTTTTACATAGAGCAACAATTTATACGTGGAGAGGATGTCGTCGCGGTGGGTTGGATTAAGGGATTGATACGCGGGCCCGAAGGCAATATCCCCACTGCGGTCGTTTTACAGGCGGTTGGAAGTCCAATGGAGTCACCGCCGCCGCCGACATTTGTGACGGGCTGGCAAACGTTGGAGCAGGTGAAATAACGGCTAATAATTCGGCCGCACGGCGCCACGCCAAGGTTGCAGTTCGCGGTTGCGGGTGATTGCCTTGGGCAGGGGTTTCATCAAGCGTACACGATTCAACGCGGGATTTACGGTTTTATCCGGCAACGTCTGTAAATAAAAAGCGACGATGTCGGTTGCATCAAGTGCTGAACCATTTTGGTCTTTCAGAACACGAATATTGGTCGCGGTCGTGCGATTGATCTTGTTGGCGTCATCAATGTACCAGTATCCGGCAACCTGATATTCGCGCGGCGGATCGATGAGCTCGTCGTTGATGCGCAGGTTGCTGACCCTAAATCCGTACTCATTACCAGGGTCTACACTATATGTAATTCCGGCGTAGGCGTTGACCCAACCGCCCCCCCAATAACCCACCCACCCGGACAACGCGCTGTCTAGAGATTTTTCTATCTGCCAGCGCAACTGATCGCCTGTCATTTTGCCGCACGCGATTTGCGGCCCGATCGGGATAAAGTGAAAGATATCTTCGAGTTTGATCGGGCCAGGCGCGATATGCGTGCCGTATCGAAAACCCCGGATGACGCCGACATCTGCATTGCAACTCGCTCTAAAGGCGTCAGCAAGAAAATCATGTGAAGAACCTTCGATCACTGCGGGCATGCGTTTGCGATCTGAAAAATTCGCACGATGCAGCGCGATACGGGTATGGCCGATGACAGTATCTAGCGGGGTCCGCAACACCGTGCCGTTGATTGGATTGACATGCGGGAGAAATTCAGGACCCTTCACAAAAGTGGCGCGTATCGCGTGAATTTTCTTTTCGGTTGCGGTATCCGGGCGAAGGTCGCGGGTGTTTATGGAATGAGGGTTCCAGCGATAGTTGACCAGCTTGCGATCCTTTATCGTAACATTCAGCTCACCCACCATCGTGCCGTCTTGGCCTTCTTCCACGAGCAAGGTACCGGATTTTGCGCGCAAAATTTCCCGCGTTTCTTCGTGCATGTCTGAAGATAAAACAATGTCCACGCCGGGATTGCGTTCCACTAAGTCCAGGTTCGCGGCAAGCCCGCGCTCGGAAATCAATACCAATAGATCAATCTTTTCATGTTTGCGTAACAACGTGATGGATTCGCGGAGTTCTTCTTCACCCGGACTCAAATAAAAACCATCAGTTACCCGTGTGCTCACCGCTTGCGGTCCGCGATCGGCAGTCAATCCGAGGATACCGACTTTTACGCCGCCGACATTTTTAATTAAATAGGGGGACACAACGCGTTGCCCCGCGAATTTCGCATAGGGGGTTTCAGGGTATTCATACAAGGTGACGTAGTAGAGATTCGCGGCGAGCACGGGCCAACGGGCGCGTGGTCGAGCGCCCGCGAATAATTCCCGAAAGCGTTCGGTGCCATACACGAAATCCCAATTTCCGGGAACGAATGCGTCGATATGCCATTCATTGAGTATGTCGACCATCGCGTCGCCACGGGTATATAAGGCCTCGGCCGATCCTTGTATCGTATCCCCCGTATTGATCAGCAAGTTATTGGGGTGGGTTTTTCTGATATTTTTGATTTGCGCGTATACGTAGGCGAGCCCGCCTACCGATAGGCCGCGGGTAGGGCTGCCGTCACGCTGATCCGGTCGGGGGACCAAATGCCCGTGCAGGTCGCCGATGTGGATCAGTGTAATCTCGCCATTACCAGCATATCCGGATCTGAAAAAGCAAACGGATAAACAAAAAATAAATAAAAAAGTACAGCGCTTTGACATCGAAGTTCTCGCTTGTTAGGGTCGGATATAGACCCAACCTTGGCTGGCCTTTTCGACGATCTCAGCGACACCCGAGGGGACGTAACGCACCTCCCGCAGCATATCCGTTGGCTTCAACCTGGCCGTATGCAACGCGTTTTCGCATGCGACAATACGCACACCGCTGTAGGTGGCTTCTTTGACCTTCTCCGCCAGCGGTGTCGGCGTGTAATATTTTAAGGTTTGTATGCCCCCGCCGAATACGACGATTTCAATCTCGATATTCTCAGGGCCGAACGCGTTCTGGGCGTTTTTTGCGTTGTTCAACGCCAAATTGAGTTTGTCCACGCTGTCTTCGCTGATTTGCAATAACAACTTGTAGTGCGGCGCTTCTGCCGCCAATGCATCGCCGAGCAATATACCGCAGATAAAAAAAACGCTCCAAATCTTTTTCATATATCGCTCCATCTATCCGGCTTTGGAATAGAAAATATTTTCATCACCCAGCGCGGTGCGTAGACCGCTTTCAAGTATAAGATTATCAAGATTATGATTGCGTAACCACAAAATCATCCGTCCGCCTTTATTTTTGCGCCGCGCGGCTTCGCGCGCCAAAAATTCAGCGGTAGTGGCATCTAGATGCTCGATGTGTTCACCGGAAAGCACCAATATTTCACGGAAGTGATCTTGTTTGCCCACGTCACCGATGACCCGTTCCAGGGCCGGAAGTGAACCGAAAAACAGGCTGCCGGAAATCTGCAATACCGTTCCCGATTCCACCTCAGCGGGCAGGTATTGCCGGGCATCATCACCGACGAGGATTTCAATTTCCGGTTTGGATGTCGCACGCAGGTAAATAATTATAGATAATGCGATACCAAGGAATACACCCTGGTCCAGGCCGCCAAAGAGGGTGGTTAAGGAAGTCAGCACAAATACCACGCGTGAATCTCCCCGCACCCTGAGAATATGCATGATGTCGCTGGGTTTAACCAGGCCCATGCCGACCAAGATTAAAACGCCGGCCATCACCGCGACCGGCAGCTGGCGTACCAAAGGCGCGGCAAAGACCACCAGTGCCGCAAGCGCAAACGCAGAAACGATCGCCGACAGGGGTGTACGCGCGCCGCTTTCGATGTTGGATGCGCTACGATTAAATGATCCGCAACTGGGGAAGCAAGACAAAAAACTGCCTGCAAGATTGGAAAGTCCCTGACCGATAACTTCTTGGTTTATGTTTATCGCCTGCCCAGAACGCACCGCCATTGCGCGCGCAATCACTGCGGATTGCATCAGGCCTAGAAACGCCACCAAAAAAGCGCCCGACAACAGTCCTTCTCTCGCCTCGGAAAAATGTTGTACGCTGAAATCCGGCGCGGAAAAAGGGAATGCGGACAGCGAAAGTGTACCCAGTTTGTCAATCCGTGTATTCGCGGAGCCGAACAATAAATCCAGCAACAGCGCTAGCAATGTGCCGACCACCACCGAAATGATGAGGTGGGGCCAGTTCTTGCGATAGTGCTTGATGAGCATTCCCGTCACTAACGTCGATACGCCGACAGCGAGGGCATACGGATTGACGAAATGAAAGTTATAAATCGCTTGCAAAAATGCATCCTCGATCGGAAGCCCGTTGTTGACAATAAGGCCACCCAGATTACCGATCTGTTGCAGTATGATAATAATGCCTACACACGTGACTAGCGCTACCATTACAGTATGCGAAAAGTAATTAAAAATCACGCCTAGCCGCAATAGCCCAAATGTTAATTGAATGAGCGCCGCGAGGAAGGTTAACGTAATCGCATATTGCACCCAATCGGGTGTCTGTTGGCTTGCATAGGGCGCTAGAGAAAAAGAAATTAAGATACACAGCGCGGTGTTGGGGCCGGACATCGCGTGCCAAGATGAGCCGAACAGTGCCGCGACAATGACCGGAAATATCGATGTATACAATCCATATTCAGGTGGCATGCCCGCCAATACCGCTAGCGCGATGGCTTGGGGCAGACTGAGTAGGCCTGCGGTAATCCCTGCAAGGATGTCTATACGCAGTGTAGTCGCGTCCAGCATGCCTTTCCATGCGAGAAACGGAAACAATTTGCCTATCGCAGGATGTTTCAAAAGGTTTACCGCCATTATGGCGCACCGGTGCGTGGGAGTAAGAAATCCAAGATATAACCAACGCGGGGATCTTTAGGTCGGTCTTGAATCCATATATACGCGGCGACGTCCAGGGCCTCTTGATCGGAAATCGTAAACCCTTGTCCCAAAGGCATGTTCGCTTTTATATATTGCGCCGCAGTGCGTACACGAAATATCCCTGCGCCTTTATTAAACGAGTCCGGGCCCCATAATGGGGGAAACGCATATTGGGTGCCATCCGCAGTTTTTTTTCCCAATCCGAGTTCGCCATGACACATTGCACAGCGCGTGGTATAGACGATTTCACCACGTTGCGGCGAGGGGTCTTCCGTGCGCATTAAGCCGGGCAGTGATCGTCCGGGCAATTCCACGCCGATCGGAGCGCCGCGTGAAAGCCAATGTGAATACGCGACGAGCGCCTGCATTTCAGGTGAATCAACAGAAGGGGGTATACCGTTCAGGCTGAAACGAAAACAATCCTGTATACGTTGTTCATAAGTCACGACGGAGCGCGTCTTGTTTCTAAACATTGGGTACATGCCGAACGCGCCCCAAATCGGCATAGCATACGGCTTACGGCCTTCCTGCAGGTGGCAGGACTGACAGTTGAGTGCGTTACCTACATATCGGCCGGCGGAGATTTGTGTGTTCACGAAAATTTCGCGCCCCATGCGCACCATATCGCCGTATTTGTCGTTCGGAATATCGGCGACATTCGGCGGTACGAAAAATTCGCCTGGGCTTGCGACATGCACTTCGGTTAATTTGGTGGGCAGGCTGAGCTGCGGTTTTACGAGGGTCGGACGTACTTCCAAACTGTCGAGTTCGCCGCCCAGTTTTTCGGCCTTGGCGACGTGCAATGTGCAGAGTATTGAAACGGCCGACAATATAACGGACTTTGAAAATGAATTCACGGTGACGATACCCCTCCCGTGGATGAAACAGCGATGTTTGCAAAATAGGCCGCGACATTTATTTTGTCGCCATCGGTCAATTGCTCTGCGATGTTGCGCATTAATGCCATTTGATCGTTATCGCGTGCGCCGGTTTGCCATTGGTTAAGTTGTTGGACGATATATTCCGGCGCTTGGCCCGCGATAGGGGGGAAATGGTTGCCGTATCCTTTGCCATCGGCGCCGTGGCACGAAGCACACGCGGGGATGCCGTATTCAGGTTTGCCGCGTAACGCGAGATCTTCACCCCGCGCCAAGGTTTCCGGGTCACTTGGAATGGCAGTAAAATTATAACCGAGCGAACTGAAATAAAACGCTACCGCTTTAACTTCTTGGGCATTTAACGTAGCGGAAATCGCATTCATGGCATCCACACGCCGTACGCCGGGTGTCAACGCCGTTAGATCGACTTGTATCTTCGGTGTCTTATTGTAATCATGCGCGATGGGATCCAGTGTCACACCGGCTTTTAGCGGATTGCGGGCGAAATCATGCAGTTGTTTTTCCAAATAGCCTGCGGGCATGCCCGCAAGTCTGGGCGCCCCCATCGCGCGATTTCCTTCACCATTGCCGCCATGACATTGAACGCACGCAGGTTGGCCGTCACGGCCGTTTTCGGCTATCGTCTTACCGGTGTGTAATAGTGCAAATGTTGTGGTGTCATTTGCGCGACTTGTAAGCCAAAAGATGACACCGAAAATCACGCCGGCCGCAATCAACGCAGCGGCTGTGAATAGGACAGGTTTGCTGGGCATTGCTAAATATCTCATTTTTTGGTCCCCTTGAGGGCGTATCAAAAGATTTTAATTATTAATTGTTTCCTACCAGTGAATAGCAGGCTTGTCGATTACGGCGTATGCCTGCATTCTATACTCGTATGCTATTCGGTACCGCCTTCCGTGCTTGGTCAGGTGGGTGCGTAAATGTTGGAACATCGTCCCGCCTGTTGAGTGTACCTCAGAAGCCCGCTGCAATCTATTGAAAAAGTAATCTATACAATGACTTGTCGTCAATTCCATACAATTCGAAGCTGACCTAGCTGACTTCTGATGCGCGATTGTGAAGTGTCCAGCTTAAATATCCCTTGACGGTAAAGTGGAAAATAAACTAACATTATTCCAACGAGTATTGGAATAAAGAAAAAGGCCTTATTACAGATGAAAACACGGCAAATAAAAGATCATCTTTACGCACAAGTGGCGCGCATAGGCAAGGCGATGGCAAGTCCTAAACGGCTTGAATTGCTGGAGATGCTTTGCCAAGGCGAATTCAGTGTAGAACACTTGGCGGCGCAAACTTCTATGTCTGTGCGGTTGGTGAGCGCTCACTTGAAGGAATTGAAAATGGCGCAATTGGTGCGTACTCGTCGTGCAGGCACCTATATCTATTACCGTCTCGCCGATACCGGTGTCGCCGACCTGTGGGTTGCATTGCGGGTCGCCGCCGAAGGGCATTTGAGCGAATTACGCGAGGCGAAGACGGGCTTGGTAGATCGCGGGGAAGAGATCGCCGCGCTAGACGGCGCGCAGTTAATGTCGTGGGCCAAGCTCGGGAAGGTCATTGTGTTAGATGTGCGACCGCAACCGGAATATGCAGCAGGCCATCTGCCTTATGCACGTTCACTACCGCTGGACGATATAAAAAGGGGCAGCGTGGCGTTACCCAAAAACCGTCCTATCGTCACTTATTGTCGCGGCCCGTTTTGTTTAATGGCGAAGGAGGCCGTGGGCGTATTGACACGCGGTGGTTATCGCGCGTCACGTTTCGAATCGGGCGTCGCGGAATGGCGTAGCCAGGGGTTGCCGGTGGTAAAGGATTGAAGTTGGTTTTTTCAACGCGAGGTAGATATGTTTTTTAAACAATTGGCGGCGCAAGATGCGACATTGTCTTATTTTTTCGGGTGCGGGGGTAATGGTAAGGCGGTGGCCGTAGATGTGGTGGCAGGCGACGAACAGTGGTTTATCGATCAAGCGCGCGCCGCAAACGTTTCGATAACGCATGTCATCGATACGCATGTGCATGCCGATCATTATTCGGGTGGAAGAAAACTCGCGGAATTGAGCGGCGCACACTATTGTCTGCATGAGAGCGACATCAATAAAGTCAATTATACTTTTCTCG
>Ga0224495_10002387_pt1 | contig 12279 bp, 11 predicted proteins | sample SF_Jul11_sed_USG_FD_168128 | JGI IMG/M metagenome (GOLD analysis project Ga0224495, IMG submission 168128) | Sediment microbial communities from San Francisco Bay, California, United States - SF_Jul11_sed_USGS_4_1 | ecosystem: Environmental > Aquatic > Marine > Sediment | place: USA: California... | reverse complement strand
CGTATTTTGCTCCAACATCAACTCCAGCTGTTATCATCTTTCTGGCTCACTCCTTCAGTTTCTTTAATCCCATGCTTTCGAAAAACGCTGTCAAGCGTGCCATCGTGCCTTGCAGGTCGAAGTCTCGTTCGTCGCCCATGTTGCCCTCAAACGGGAACACTGGAATGCCTTTCTCCATCAAGCCTAAACGATTCTCCGCAATGTGTACGCTCAAGCCTTCGCATCCACGGTTGTAGTGAAGCAATACTGCATCGACTTTCCACTGCTTGACTATGCTCTCCATCATCTGAGTCTTCAACTCGGGCTGGTAGAAATGCGCCCACTCAGGCTTGTGCATAGTCCATCTGACTATGGCTTGCAGAGCTTCGTCTCGTGTCTGCGGCTTCTTCGGCGGCACCGGTCTAGGTACCCATGTGCCGTCGGGAAGGTACTGCCACATGCCTATCAAGCCGAAGGTGTAGAGAGAACCAACTGACACCGCGCCGTATTTCTCCATTTCCCTGAATATTTTTAGGAAACCCCAAGGAGGCTGAGTATCGGTTATGACCCTGAATCGTTCAGTTGAAACAGCTGCGATGCCGCGTTTAACACGGTCTTTGACTTCATCCCGCAACGTCTGGTAGAAGGCTACGCATTCAGGTCTATGCTTCATCAACGTACCCATAACATACAATGAATACATGGATTTCTCATCTAATGGCGCTGGTACGGCTTGGTTCAGAGCACAGACTTCAGCCCACAACGATGTTGCGTTCATTTCGTTCCAGACAGCGTCACACAGCAGGCTGTCGTTGTATTTGCGTCCAGTCACTTTTTCCGACCATTCTATGCCATCATTGAGCTGTCCGACAATGTAGTCCACTTTGTAGTCTTCTTCAGGCGTGAAATCAGATGGATAACCCACTGACACATCCACGCTGAACATAGGTACGTCTTTGCCACGTTTCTTTTCCAGCCACTTCACGAGTTGATACCATTTGGCGTGACTGCAGCATATGTGGTCTTGCCAAATGAAGTCAGGCGCTGGGTAGCCGTCGACAACTGTGCCGTCGGTCAAAACATATTTGTCGAGTAGAATTGAGCCCCAATAGTTGCGCATGTAGGCGCATAGTGTACGTGGGAAACCAGCAGCTTCAGTAGCATCATGGCACTTGGATGCAAAGTCTTTGAAGAAAGCTACAGTGGCACCGTATGGTTCGCCTGTTATGCAGTAGACATCTTCGCCTAAGCCGGCTGGTATGCTGCTGAACGACCACGCGCCTCCAGCCCATCGTAACCCGCCTTTCTCGTGTGCGTGTAAGTAATCTTCGTAGTAGTTCTTGCGCAGGTTTTTGGCTTGATCCCAGCACTTCAAAGGCTCGCTGGGATATTCCTTCACTTCGACTGCTGATGCCATTCTAGAACAATCCCTCCAAACCTGTTAAGGTTTCGAGAAACGCTTCCACTCGAGTTCGGAACTGACCCCAAGGCACGGTTACATCAAACTCCAACGGGTAAGTTTGCACTCCAACCTGGCCTAACGCTTCTTTCAACGGTGGAATCTCAATGCCATGCGGATCGCAGAACTTGTTCTGAATGATTAATGCGCCGTTCACGCTGTACTCCTTAGCCAGATTAACTGCATGTTGAACGCGAGTTAGCTCAGGCCAGTCTTTGCTAGGGCAGGGTACGCGATTAACATAACGCGTTGCGATGGCTGCGAGTCGATCTTCCATCGGCGTCACATTGTCCCAGTAGTAGCGTGTGCCTGTGCAGTGTTCATCGACTACAAAAGTGGCGCCCAAGTCTTCAACGTTCTTCATGAAGACTCTGTCATCGTCTTCGCTGCCAATTATCATCAGGCGTATGTCGGCTTTGCGGTTGGGTTGACGGTTAGGCAACTCCTGCAACAGTTGTTCCAAGAGCTTGTTGTGTTCCTGCTTGTCCACCATTTGGCTTGCAAGCGTCATTTCCATGGCTTCTAAACCTGTGATTTTGGGCGGGTTCAGCTTTCTGTACTCAGTGATTTTCTTCATCAGTTCTCTGTTTCTGTTGAGTATCTGTATGCCTCTGTCCAAGTCTTCGTTTGTGATCGTTTTGCCGGTCCATTTTTCTAGGCTTTCCTTGAATTTGCCCAGTTCCTTCGTGAAGTACGGTGCTGCGTGGCGTGTTTGCACTCCGTGCGGCACGTGAATGTAATATGCGTAGTCAATCGGAATGTGGAGTCGCCAAGCGTTGAAGGCCTGCCTCAAGTGAATGCACGATTGCCCCTCGATTATACCGTCCAAATAGTCGAATTTGCCCTTGAGCCCTTGAGCCAAACAGTCACGACAGAAGTGACAGTACATAGCGAATATGTACGGTTCAGTCACTGTTGGAGGCTCATGGCTTCCCAAAACTCTAACAGGCAGAAGGTCTGCGGCGTATATAATTTCCTCTGGTACATAAGTGCAGAAATAGCCAACAACTTTGCCTTGATTCTTTTCTTTCCATGATTTTGCATATTCGTGCCTCTTGTCGATCCATTCTCGGAACTGCTGAAAGACATTCTCTATCAAGTTGAGGTCTTCTCTCCTCATATATTGAGTATATAATTCTGGGCCTACAAATATAAAAGATTTCTGACTTATATTTTTAGATGCGAATGCCCAAGATATTTTCAACATAGTATTTGGATAGCTGGTCCATTGTAAGCCCTGTTTCATCTTCAATCTTTGGCACAACGCCACGCCATATTTTTCGTATCGCGATTAACCTTCGGTTAAAATCCTTTATTGAGAAACTCTTGATTTTCATTGCATCTGTGATAAGTTTTCTGTAATTTCTAGGTTGCCACTCCAAACGGTAAGAATAGAACAATTGCCATTTGGGAGCTGGTGAGTGCTGCTTGTTGAGAGCAAACACTATGCTTACTATCATGTCTACCGCGTAGTTCAAGCAGTGGTGTGCTGACGACAGATCACCTCTTTCCAGCCAAGACTCAGCGACAGTTCCAACATCGACTCGAGGCGGACAACAATACCATTTCAAGTATTCAGCGCATTCAACAACACGCTCTTTCCAAAAGCTCCTGGGCAGCTTCAACTTCCCATCGAGCACTTCTTTGACTACTCCTTCTGGGTCGTAGACAATCTTGGCTTTAGAGAATTCCCACCTGTCAATCTCGTCCCATTTCTGCTTCCTGAAATCCTCGAGGAAGTGAACTTCCAGGTCTATGTCTGTGTTGAATCGTTTTTGCATGGCTGAGCTCAGGTCATAAAGTTGTTTTCTGAGCGGCTGTTTTCTTGCAGCTAGGAGAACTACTATGTCTATGTCTGAGAACTTGTCGGCGAAGCCTCTTGACAGACCGCCAAGAAAAGCAATTCCAACTACTCCTTTATGATTTGATATCTGCGAAGCAAGTTTCCTTGCGATCTTCCTGAAGGTTTTGATCCGATTTTCTCCTCTGAGTTCTGCCGCCACATTGACCACTTCCCTAAGATAGGTTGTAGTCATCCCAAAGAATATTTTCTTAGTCTTTGAAGCGCCTTCAAGCGGTCGTTGTCGCCGATTCTGGCACTTCCTATGACGTCTTTTAGGATTTCTATGGACTGATCCATGGCTTTGCGATCGACTGGGTAGGGCACGCCGTCTTTTCCGCCGTACGCGAAAGAATATCTAACCGGGTCTTTCCAGCTGGGCGCCGCTCCGTATACTAGCTCAGCTACAAGAGCTAAGCCTCGGACTGTGGCGGGTCCAACTCCCTTCATGCCTAGGAGTTGCTCGTAGTTTTCAGGCTGAAACTCGTAGAGTCTTTCTGCAAGTTTCCAGTTGAGAGTTCTTGGCATCGAGAGCCATTCTATCGCATGATCATTGCCATCACTTTCGGGCATCCATTTTTGCAGCGACGTTTGACGAGCAGGTCGAACTGATTCCAGCAGTCGCCTCAGTTTTTCAGGTCTTTCTTTGGTAAGGTCAACTGAGATCTTTCTGCAGTTTTCGCTTTCCTTTGCGGTCATGTCTAAGGCTTTGTCTCTTTTGGCGTTGCCGACAATGGCGTCGTGCGGCTCGACTACAAAGCTTTGAACGTGTTCACTGAGCCAGTGGTAGCGGCGTGCTGTTCTGTCTCGGTCACTCATTCCTTGCTGCACAACCGCCCACTTACCGTTTTCAGTCACGAGAAACGCGTGATGATAGAGTTGGTAGCCTGCCTGAATAGCTGTGTTATCTACTTTCGCGCTCATGCGGCTAGCGTGCTGTAAAGCTTCGATTTTGCTTGTTGAGAAATTGAACTCTTCGCCTATTTGGCTGATTTCTTCGGGCGTTTTTCTTGATGTTTTGCCTTTGCCGCCGCATACAGCTAATCCGTGAAGTTCAGGCTTTACTGCGTTTCTCAATACGCCTGTCAGCACGGTTGTGACGCCTGAGGAGTGCCAGTCGTAGCCTAAGGTGCATCCTAATGCTTGGAACCAGTATGGGTCGGAGACTCGTTGAAGGAACTCGTCTTTGCCGTATTCGTTGACGATTATGGTTGTTATTTCATGGGCGAGTTTGGTCATTCGTGTAACGAGCCAGCGGGGGGCACGTCCATGGTGTAGCGGGAGTTCTGCGATACCTGTTCTCTGCACTAGTGTGCACCTATAATACAGGGAATAATGTGGCGCGTGAAACTGATATTAAACCTGCTCTTCGTGCGGGGTCAAATGGCCTTCTCGGTCGATTTCTCCACGTCGAATACGTGTTGAAGATATTGGAATGCAGTCTTGGGCTGGGATCATGTCAATTACGACAAGCTCTAATGGTTTGAGCCCACTTGCTTTTCTTTTCTTGTTGATGTCTATGCCCACGGGTTCTGTTTCGTTGCTCACCACTAATGCGTCTGCTACAGTTGTGGACAGCGTTATGCCATAAGGTGTATCTAAAGGAACAATCTTGGCTCTTTCCAGCATTTTCTGTCTTCTCAAGAAAGCTCTCAGATCCTTGAGTCGTTCTTCATATGTGGCAACATCATGGTTTTTCCGCAGTTCCCGCGCCAGTTGATCAGAAGATAAGCCGATCATGACGCGTTCGCCCACTTCAAAGGCTTTCATAATCAGCGCTCTGTGTCCTTTGTGAAACTCGTCGAAGGTTCCGCCAACGAGCACCGTGCCGCGCTTTCTACTCATCTGTTTCACATTACCAGCCAATCAACGAAATCTAGGGCTTTTTGCGAATTCTCTTTGAGACTAGGTCGAGCAGTCTTCGTGCGATATCTATTTTTGGCATTAAAGGCACGTGGACGATGTTCTTGTCTCTGTCCACAATGAAAACTTCATTGGTGTCTGTCTGAAAACCGGCGTCTTTTCTGCCAACGTCGTTTGCCACTATAAGATCTGCGCGGCTAGTTTTCAGTCGCTTATGAGCTCTCTTGATAAGCTCTTCGTTTGACAGTTTGTACTCTGCTTTGAAAGCTACTAGGAAAGTACTGGGACTGATTCTCTTTGCTTTTTCAATTATCTTGGGTAGAGACTTGAGCTTAACCTTAAGCTCTTGTGTCGTATGTGAGTCTACCTTAGCTTTGAATGGTGCTTCTGGAGCGAAATCCGAGGCTGCAGCGGCAGATACAAACAATTCGTACTGAGCAGACCTCAGCTCTGATCGAACAGCCTCATACATTTCATTAGTTGTCTCCACGCTCACAACTTTCATGTTTGAAGGAGCCATAGCGGGCCTACAACCGCAGATCAGCGTTACATTGGCGCCCCTTCGACTTGCTTCTTCAGCCACGGCGATGCCCATTTTGCCTGAGCTTTTGTTTGTGATAACTCGAATAGGATCTATGTACTCCAAAGTAGGTCCAGCTGTGACCAAGACATGCATTCCAGCCATGTCTTTTGGCTTCAATCTTTGGATGACCGCATCCACAATTTCCTTTGTGAGAGCGATCTTGGCCTTGCCTTCTTCAATTCTAGGTCCTATAAACTTCACGCCCAGAGCCTCTAACTTTCTAATGTTCTCAGTTACGACAGGATGGCGATACATAGACTCGTGCATGGCTGGTACGACTAGTATTGGTACGTTCAACCCGAAAGCCACAGACGCAACAGACGTAAGTGGTGTGTCGTCAATTCCACAGGCTATTTTGCTTATTGTGTTGGCTGTGGCTGGCGCGACAAGGAGGGCGTCAGCTTTGTAGTCGTCTCCCCCAACTAAAGCCACGTGCTCGATTTTTCCAGTCAACTCCGTTACTACGGGATTACCGGTTGCCCACTCCATCAAATACGGGTGAATAATTTTTTGCGCCATCGGTGACATGACAACAAAGACCTCAGCGCCGTGTCTCATCAGTTCACGAGCAATCTCAGAACATTGGACAGCCGCCACGCTGCCACTGATGCCCAAAATTATCTTTTTTCCTTTCAGCTCGTTTCCCTTAGCTCCCACAATGCTTTTTGATGGATGACTACCCAAGTTGACACCTTACCTCCCTCTGAGTTTCTTTACTGTGTTCTTTAAGTCTTTCACGAAGTCTTCAATATGACCGAATCTTGTATGGGGCATGACCACTATTCGAATGTAACCTGGAAAAAGAGCAATTGCCCATCCTCTTTTCCGTAATTCTCCGGCGAGGGCCTCGACCTTTACTTCCCTTGATTCTATGCCAGCCATGTTGAGTGTTGGTCTCGCAACGAGGCCTATGCCTTCAATCTTTTCGATTTCGTCGGCAAGCTCAATGGTCAAGTCCATGCAGCGTTTGACTCTGCTCCTGTAGCCGTCTCTGCCAAGGTGTTTCAAGAGCGCCCAGACGGCTATGCAAGAGGCTCCAGGTCGAGTTCCAAGCAGAGTCGTTTGGTCTGTTTCGCCACCTGCAAGGTAGGTTACTCTCTTGGCTACAGCCTTCATCGTTGTTGGGTTTCTGAAAACAATCCCGCCTGCGGGGATTGGAGCAAGTCCCATTTTGTGAGGGTCAACTGTGATGGAGGAAACACCTTGCAGTTGAAAATCGAAATCTGGAACGTTGAAGCCTAACTCCTTGAGGAAGGTGAGGACAAAGCCGCCGAAGGCTGCATCTACGTGCAACGGAATGTTGTTTGATACAGCGACTTCTGAAAGTTCAGCTATTGGGTCGACCACTCCTAGGCCTGTTGTACCCGCAACTCCAATGATTGCACATGTCTTGGCGGAGATCTTCCGTTTTGCCTCTTCTAGGTTCATTCTGAAACTGTCATCGAGCTTCACCTTAATCAATCTAAGATTCAACAGGTCGGCAGATTTTTCAATTGACAGGTGAACAGACTCGGGTGCCACGATCTCGTGTCGTTCTTTGTTGCCCTGATTTCTTGCAGCCCACATTGCCAAAATATTTGCTTCAGTCCCACCTGAAACAATGTGTCCAACAGCCTCGGGATGGGAAAGAAGGGAACCAATCATCTGCACAACCTCTTTCTCAAACTCGGCGGTGGCTGGAAATAGGCCAGGATCCCCAAGGTTTTTCTCGATGAATTCGGCATAGATCTGCTTGGCAAACGGATGGGGATAGGCACACATAGAGCCGAGGTTTTTTCCAGAATTGTAAGTTAAGTCTTTTTGAAGTCTATTCTTAAGTTCCTTAAGGATCACGCTTTTGGGCGACCCTTTTTCTTGCAGCTCGTCCAACAGGCTTTGACTCCTAGTGGTCAGTGGTAGGTGTGTTCTGCGTCTGGGTATCTTCCACTCTTAACCTCTTGTTTGAAATTCTCTACCGCTTGCTTTATTATTAGGTTCACATCGGCGTACCGCTTAAGGTACTTTGGCTTGAAACTGGGGTCGAAGCCCAGCATGTCGTTAATCACTAGGACTTGGCCATCGCAATATTTCCCAGCGCCTATTCCTATTGTTGGGGCGCTTACAGCCTCAGTTATTTTTCTGGCAAGTCCTTCGGGAATTGATTCTAATACCATGGCGAAAACGCCTAGGTTATCTACTTCCAATGCGTCTTGGAAAATTCTATCGGCTTCTTCAGGTTGTTTTCCCCTTAAGCGATAGGCTGACGCTGTCTGTGGCAAAAGTCCAACGTGTCCCATCACGGGGATTCCGTCACTTATGAGGGACCTTATGACTTCAGACTTGTTTCCTTCGATTTTCACTCCATGTGCTCCAGCCTCTAGGAACTTTCGTGCGTTTGCTAATGCATGTTCAACGGTTTTGTCGCTGTCTATGGGCATGTCTCCAATTATCGGAGTTTTTTGGCAGCCTCTTGCAACAGCGCGTGTGTGGTAGAGCATGTCGTCCATGGTCACGTTTTTTGTGTCCCTGTAACCTTGAACAACCATTCCAAGGCTGTCACCTACCAAGATAATGTGGATCAGTGCTTCGTCTAGGATTTTTGCCATCTGATAATCATAAGCCGTCAACATGATTATTTTCTCTCTGCCCTTTCTTTTCCTGAACTCATTCAGTTTCATTTCGTAGCCTCCGAGAATTTGATCAAACCAACTAGTGTCTCGTTTACGGGTGTTTGAATGCCGTGTTTTTTTCCCAACTTTACAATTGCTCCATTTAGGAAGTCAATTTCGGTTTTCTTTCGTCTCATTTTGTCTTGGCACATTGACGAATAGTTAGTGTAACTCAGGATCTTGTGTTCAAGCTTCTTTTCTAGTTGCGACTCAAGAATTACTCCTTCAGCTTTGGCAACGTCAATGCACTCTTCGACTATTTTGCGTCTGATTCCTTCAAGGCTGTCCGTAATGATTTCATTGTTTCTGACCTTCAGAATGGTTGTCAACGGATTTATCACGCAGTTGATTACCACCTTACCCCATTCTTCTCTTCGGATATCGTCTGAAAACTTGGTTCTCAATCCGCTTTCGTTAAAAAGTGATGCTATTTTTTTACCAGTTGCTGTTGCTTCAATAATTGTTTGTCCATTCCAGAATTTTATCTTGCCAGGCTCTAGAAACTCTGCAGCCATTAAGACTAGGCCTCTCACGAATTCGCCTTTTGCACGAACGATTTTTTGAACCATTTCCCTGATTTCCAGACCGTTTTGGAGAACTAAGACGACAGTGTCGCTTTTCAACAGCCTCTTTATGCTGCGTATCGCTGGAACCGCGTCATGGGCTTTTGTAGTCAACAGGATGAGAGAGCCGGACTGAATCTCCTTGATAGCTGTTTCAGCCTTTACCCGAAATTCTCTTGGGGTCTCTTCTTCTATGATTAAGCCGTGGGAGTTGATTGCTTTTATGTGAGCCTTGTTTCCGATCAGTGTTACATCGTTGTTGGCTGATAGGAGAGCGCCAATAGAGCTTCCAATCGCACCTGCGCCTAGGACGAAGATTTTTTGGAAGCTCATCGCCTTGATTTCTCCGTAATGGTTAGGTAGACGCCTTTTTCGGCAAGTCTTGAAAGTCTTTGGTTTATGAAACCTATGGCTTCGCTTAGATTCTTTCTATTATCAAAACTCTTAGTGAGTTTCTCGAGCTTTTTCCTGTCTTCTCTTCTGAGTTCTTTCGCCGTTCTTACGAGGGCAGGCATGGCTCTGACGATGTTGTCAACTATAGTAATAGAAGCAAACTGAGAGGTTCGTGATAAGGGATTAAGGTCGATGGCGATGACTTTTTTGCCCATTTTCATCAAGGCTTCAGTTCGGTCGCCGTCTTCCAGAGGAACAAGAACCACATCAGCTTCTAGAATCCCATTCGGGTCTACTCGTCTACGGTCGCTGGCGATTTCAGGTATCCTTGCCGAGGCAGCTTCGCCCACGCCCAAAGCTTCTTTTGCGCCAGACTCTTCAAGCAGTTTTTTGATGGTTTCTTCCCTTTTAGTGCAGCGATGAAAGAGGTTTACTTCAATTTCAGCCTTTGTTACTTCGGCTAATCTTACTATGTCCTTTGCAACGAGTGCTGCAGCGTTTCCATTAACTGAGACAACAGGTTTTTTGGCAGCGAGAAGAAGTGACGCCGCAGCCTTTATCGCTTTGTGGGCATTTGAGGTTGTTCTTTCACCTAGTAGGTAGTCAAATGCTTCTCCTCTGCCGTGAGCCAGCAGGCCTGGTTTTGCAACAATGCCTTTTTCATACTCCTCAATTAGTTTGTCTCGAATCTTAAGCGATTCTGCCCTTGGGTGTTCAGGCGAGATCTTGGTCCTTTTCATTGGATAATTCTAGCTCCTTTGAAGTCGATTTCTGCAGTCGCAATTGCCTTGTCGCTTTGAACGTGTTTTCGGAATATCTTCAGCAATTCTTCAGCTTCATCTTGCTTGACCAGGGAGAAAACAGTGTCTCCAAACATTGCCATGCTGCAGTTGAAGCCGTGACTGTCGGTTTCTGATAGAACTTTTCTCACTCTTTCTGACATCAATTCAGTGGACTCTGCGAAACTGCGCGAGAACTTCAGGAAGTTTGGCACCGTTGGCTGCCCAATTAGTTCGTCTGTTAACTTTCCACCTGAGTTGTTTATCAACTTGCGCAGCTTTGGATCTGTCAGGGCCTTTCTAGTTGATAATGGGCCAAAGCATAGGCTAGCTGCTACGTAGCGATCATCGACTTTTATTGACTTTATTTCGCCTACGCCAGGGGCACCTGGTTTCGCTCTTATCTCGGCGCCGCCGAATGTTTCGGCAATTACTGTTCCGAGCCCAGTTTTGCATTTGATTTCGGCAATGTGAGCGATTTGTGCCGCCTCAATGGAGGTGAACTCTAAACCTAGGGCTTGATTTAGGGCCAGTGCTAGGCTGAGGGCACAAGCTCCGCTTGCACCGAAGCCGCAACCCATTGGAACCTCGACATTATGCTCTATAGAGATGTTATAGCTTGCTTTTGCAAGTCTCAAGAACGCGTCGGCAACCGTTTGTGAAACATCAGGTGATTCAGCTATCTTGCCATTAATCCTGATCTGTAGGGATTTCCGAATTGACTGCTTTGCTTGGACTTCGGTTGTCACTCCACTAGTCAGTGAAACGCCTGCACCTCTAGAACCCCTTTGCAGCGGGTCTTTGGGTTGATCGCATATTTGGAAAAAGCCTGTGATGTGCGCAGGTGAAAACGCGTCAGCTTTCTTTATCAAGGCCCGCACCAAATCTGTTGGTTTTTGATCTATCTCCGTATCTGGCAAGTTGGGTATGTAGACAAAGCAATGGAAATAAATATTTTGTATGAAATGTTCAAACGGCATTAAACGGGTCAAACCATGATATACGATACTAGTTTGCCATGCTTGCTTGCAGGCTGAAGGGATTCGAGTCCTTTTTTGGTAGTGCAATTGAGATGTGTCCCGCTACGTTTAAATAGCGCGCGTAAGGAGAAGCCTTCTTTCCTAGCACCAAGGGTGCAATCTGATGGCAGATGAGAGAATTAAAAAGGTAGCTAATCTTCTCCTCGATTATTCAACTCAAACGAAGAAAGGAGATCGCGTGCTGATTCGAACTGATGTAATGGCAAGAGCTTTGGCGTTGGAGATTTATAAACAAGCTTTGAAGCGTGGTGCTCATCCTTGGATACGCGCCGATCTGCCCGGAGCAAGATATGTTTTCTTTAAGCATGCCAGCGACGAGCAGCTGGGTTTTGTCGCAGACCATGACATGACTGAAATCAAGAACACTGATGTCTACATATCGTTGGGTGCGCCGTCCAATGTTAAGGAGCTTTCAAGTATAGATCCGGCGAGAATCAGCGCTCGTATGAAAGCGTTGAAGGAAGTAAACGAGTGGAGAGTCGAAAAGACGCGCTGGGTCATTTTCGCGTATCCAACTGAAGCCTATGCTCAAGAGGCTGAAATGCCATTGCCGGAGTTTGAGGATTTCGTTTTCAACGCGTGCCTCATCGACTGGGCAGAAGTGTCAAAGAAGCTTCAAATCCTTAAACAGAACGTGGATGCAGCTGACAAGGTTGAAATAGTGAGTCCCGACACTCGCTTAGAGTTCAGCGTCAAAGGCAGAAAAGGTGTTGCTGCCAGCGGAGACAAGAACATGCCTGACGGAGAGTTCTTCACAAGCGTTGTTGAAGAGAGCGTCACTGGCAACATACATTTCGATGTGCCCGCCGTGTGGTACGGCAACGTAGTAGAAGGCATAACCTTAGCCTTTGAGAAAGGAAAAGTCGTTAGCGCCAAAGCAGCCAAGAATCAAGCGTTCTTGGAGAAAATACTGGCGACTGATGAAGGCGCTAAGAGAATCGGCGAATTCGGAATAGGCCTCAACTATAGCATTACAAAGTCTGTCAAGCTCATATTGTTCGATGAAAAAATAGGCGGCACAATTCACTTCGCGTTGGGAAGAGGCTACAAAGAGACATTGAGCCAAAACGATTCAGCTGTTCACTGGGACATGATAAAAGATCTGCGCAAAGATGGCGGAATCTACTTTGAC
>Ga0224495_10002386_pt1 | contig 12282 bp, 9 predicted proteins | sample SF_Jul11_sed_USG_FD_168128 | JGI IMG/M metagenome (GOLD analysis project Ga0224495, IMG submission 168128) | Sediment microbial communities from San Francisco Bay, California, United States - SF_Jul11_sed_USGS_4_1 | ecosystem: Environmental > Aquatic > Marine > Sediment | place: USA: California... | reverse complement strand
GAGTCCGGATACCGCGGCGGACGCCCGGCGCCGCGAACTGGAGGTGCGGATGCCCTGGCCGCAGGTTTATGACCCGCTCCACAACGTCTGGCTCTCGACCCTGCTCGCGGCGCTCCCCGTGGTCGTCCTGCTCGGCGGACTGGCCGTCCTGCGCCTCAAAGCCCACGCGGCGGCGCTCGCCGGACTGGCGGCGGCCTTCACCGTCGCGGTCGCCGTCTTCGGCATGCCGCCGGACAAAGCCGTCCGCACGACGCTCTTCGGCGCGGCCTACGGCCTCTTCCCCATCGGCTGGATCATCCTCAATGTCATTTTTCTCTACCAGCTCACCGTGGAGAAGGGCCATTTCAAGGTCATGCAGGCGAGCCTCATGGGCATCACCCGGGACCGCCGGCTCCAGGTGCTGCTGATCGCTTTCTCGTTCGGCGCTTTTTTCGAGGGCGCCGCGGGTTTCGGGACGCCGGTGGCCGTGACGGCGGCCATCCTCATCGGCCTCGGTTTTGCGCCGCTCGCCGCATCCGGGCTCTCGCTCATCGCGAACACGGCGCCCGTCGCCTACGGCGCGCTCGGGACGCCGATCATCGCGCTGGCCGGCGTCACCGGTCTCGATATCCGTGACCTCAGCGCCATGGTCGGCCGGCAGCTGCCCTTCTTCTCGATCCTCGTTCCCTTCTGGCTCATCTGGGCCTTCGCCGGATGGCGGAAGATGCGGGAGATATGGCCGGCGCTCCTGGTCGCCGGCGCGGCGTTTGCCGTTCCGCAATGGCTCATCTCCAACCTGCACGGGCCTTGGCTCGTGGACGTGGCCTCGGCGGTCATCTCCCTCACGGCGCTCATTTTTTTCTTGCTCAAATGGAAGCCCCCTTCGCTTTATCTTTTTCCCGACGAAAAAGAGACCGCCGACGGAAGGGACGCCGGGCGGCCCGCCGGGCGGGATGTCGCCCGCGCCTGGCTGCCCTGGGGTATTTTGAGCGTCCTGGTTTTCGTTTGGGGACTGCCGAGCGTCAAGGCCTTCCTGGACGGGGTCTCGTCCTTCAGGCTGCCTGTCGCGGGTCTCGACAAGCTCGTCCAGCGTGTCCCGCCGGTTACGGCCGCGCCCTCGGCGGAACCCGCGGTCTTCGGTTTCAACTGGCTGTCGTTCACGGGGACGGGCATTCTCGCCGCGGCGCTCATCTCGGCCTTCGTCATGGGTTACAGGCTTCGGGAGATGGCTCGGATCTATGGCCGCACCCTGCGCCGCGTCCGCTTCTCTTTGCTCACCGTCTCGGCCATGCTGGCGTTAGGCTATCTCACCCGCTATTCCGGCCTGGACGCGACCCTCGGCCTGACCTTCGCCAAGACCGGCGTCCTCTATCCCTTCTTCGGGACCCTCCTCGGCTGGCTGGGTGTCGCGCTCACGGGCTCCGATACATCTTCGAACGTCCTGTTCGGCAGCCTGCAGCGGATCTCGGCGGAACAGCTCGGATTGAGCCCGGTGCTCATGGCCGCCGCCAACAGCTCCGGCGGAGTCATGGGCAAGATGATCGATGCCCAGAGCATCGTCGTCGCCAGCACGGCGACCCACTGGTACGGCCACGAGGGCGACATCCTGCGTTACGTCTTTTTCCACAGTCTGGCCCTGGCGGCGCTGGTGGGACTTCTGGTAACGCTCCAGGCCTATGTCGCTCCGTTCACACGGCTGGTCGTGCGCTGAAAGCGACGGCCGTCGCAAGCCAATATCGTCAGGCGTCTATTCTTTATCGGCCAGCGTTCGAATCCGGTCCAGGTCCAGCTCTCCCCTGGCCCCCCAGCCCCGCACACCCTCCGGGACGACGGGCCGGAAACGCTCGTAAAGAGAAAAGGCTCTGGCCGTCAGCTCTTTGGGAGAAAAGGCGCGGGCCAACTCTTCCATGGCCCGGCGGACAGCGTCGAACGCCTCTCCAAACTTGCCGCGGAGATATCTCTCCACGCGCGCGGGCTCAATAGCCCGGTCCCCCTCGACGGCCCTGACGCCGTGCGCCGATTCAATCGCCGGCACGGGACGCCCGAGAAGTTCGACCCAAAACGCCTCGCCCCGACGCGCCTTTCTCGGCGGCGGGCCCTCGACCCTCTCGGGCGGTTTGTAGATCCCGAGGCGCCGTCCCTTGGACTGGGCGTTCAGACCGGCCAGCGCCTTGCCCAAGGAGAGCGCGGCCTCGTGGTCATAGCCCAGGCGCTCGGCCACGACACTTGCCCAGAGCGTCAACACCGGCGCCCGATTGACCAAAACAACATGCCGCGACACGGTTTCCCTCGGGCTGGATTCCGAGAATAGACCGGGAGCGGCGGGGCTGTCAAGTCGACCTCGGCCCCGGTCCCAGGCGGGAGAGGAAATAGGCGGGCCGGCGATCGTCCGGGGGCCCGTCAACCCTCCCCTTGAAAGGTCGATTATTGTATAATGATAAAACACTTATCCAGGAAGAGAGGCCATCATGAGACGAGCGGAAGGTCAACCCGGTCTGATCGATTTCCTGACGACTTTGTGGCATAGAAAATGGCTCATCATCGCCACGACCCTGGCCCTCATCGTCGTCGCCGCCGTCATCAGTTATCTGATGCCCCCCGTTTGGCAAGTGCAAATGATCCTCCAGCCGGCCAAGTTCCTCAGCCAAAACCAAAACGGCCAATTCGTCGATGTCGTGATGACCGATCCCCGGCAGATCGCCACGGCCATCAATCAGCGGTCTTACGATGATGCCCTCGCCACAGAGCTGAAGATCGCAGGCCCCCAGTTCCCGGCCCTCCGGGCTGAGCATTTGAAAGACACGAAGCTCGTCAAAGTCACCGCGACCACGCAAAACGCGGATCAGGCGGTCGTCGTTCTGCGGGCCCTGTTCGAGCTCATCAAAAATGACCTGGACAAGAAAATTCTCATCGAGGTCAACACGCTCGATACGGAGATCAAGAAAAACGAATTGCAGACCGACCTTTTGGCTAAAGAGATCGTTATCCTGGACAACAAGCTGAGAATTCTCGGCCAAAGGGAACGGGAGCTCGCGGCGGAAAAGACAACGGCCCGGGAGAGAATCTCGAGGATCGAAAAGGAACAGGTGGATGCTTTGCGGGCCGGAGGAAAGGAAGCCCTGGGCCAGCTCGTTTATTCGAACATCATCCAACAGAGCTATCAATACATCAATACCCTCGAGGAGATGATCTCCGGGAAAAAGATCGAGAGCGAGAATCTCCTCAATAAAAGAAAAGAAAACGAGCAGGCGATCGAGGTCTTGAAGAGTTCTGTGGCGAACCTGATAGAGATAAAAGGGAAATATGACTTCACCAAAATGGTCAAGGAGCCGCGATCTCCGGGCTCGCCCGTTTCGCCAAGAAAGAAGCTGAATATCGCGTTGGCGGCGGTCCTGGGGGTCATGGTCTCCAGCCTGGCCGCGCTGGCCCTGGAAAACCTCAAAACAGGGAAGGCCGGGGGGAAGTAGATCTTTGGTCAGATCATGGCCGAGCTTGACCTTCTGAGCCGGACCTTGCTGTGGCTCGTTCTGGCGGCCGGCCTGGTCTTCATCGTGCTCCTGTCCTGGAAATTCCCCCGACAGGTCTTCCTGGCCGTCTTCCTCTTCCGCCCCCTTTTGGAGATGTCCCGGTTGATGGCCGGAAAACAGGAACTCGTCCAGAAGGTCATCAACGGCCTGGGGGTCGGCGTTCCCGCGGTGCTTTTCCTGGTCCTTCTGCTGCATCGACAGGCCTGGTCGGTGGACGATTGGCTTCCCTGGGCGTTTGTCGTCGTCGTCCTCATGAGCGCCGCGTTCCACGAAAGGGACCTCGAGACGGGCGAGATGCTCATCCGGGTCCTGACACCGGTCATCTTTCTCCTTTTTCCCCGGCTGGTCATCAAGTCCGAAAAGGACCTGCGGACGTTCTTGCGCGTCGTCGGTGTCTCGACGGTCTTCGTCCTCATCGCCCTCTATCTCGACCGGGGCCGGACGAATATCCATCCTCTCTATGGCTGGGTCCAGGACGCCATCCCCCTCGTCGGCGGAGAGACTCAAAACCGGTTGGGCGCCGTCTTCGGGGTCCCCACCATGACCGCGTACTGGGTGTTCCTGTTCTTTGCGGTCGCGTATTTTCTGTCCGAGACGGAGAGATCCGGGAGGCGTTTTTTCTATCTGGGATTATGGGTCATCCTGCTCGTCCCTATCTACCTGAGTTTCACTCGCGCGGCCTGGGTCGGGTGCCTGGGCATCATCTTTCTTTATGGTCTGCTCAAAGGCCGGGGATTGAGGAGGGTCTCCATGGTCCTCGGCCTGGTGGCTGCGGCTTTCATCGCCCTGCCCAATATCCTTTATCGCCTGCAAAATCCGACGACCATCGGGTATCGTTTCGCCGTCTGGTCCGGCTACATCCGGTCCATCATGGCCGGGGGCGGTCCGGCGTGGCTCACGGGCATGGGTTTCGCCAACCTACCGGACAAAAACGTCTATTCCGGGCATCTTTATTCCCCTGGCGCGACGGGCCTGGTCGAGAATAGCTTCGTCTTTCTTCTGGCCGGCGCGGGGCTGGCGGCGGCGGTCATCTTCAGCCTGCTGGCCGTGAACCTGGTTCGCCGGGCGTCATGGCTCAGGACGAACGGCGCGACGCCGTTCGTCCGCGATTTCGGAAGCTGGGGCCTGGCCCTCCTGGCCGTCTGGCTGGTCATGGGCATGGTGGGGGACATGGTCACCTACGTCGTCATCAACTGGTATTGGTACGCGTACTTCGGCTGCCTCCTCGCCATGTGGGAGAACGAGAAGGAATCGGCCCGAGTCGAGGGGGAGCCGGGTCCTCCGCCGGGCGCGGGAACGCCCTAGCATGAAGCACCATTTGCACCGGCTGCTGACACTGTCCAAGACCTTTCACTTCGGTGCGCTGAGGTCTGTGGGATCTCCCGTGAAATTCATCCAACATCTCCGGGATGTGAATTCCGTCGATTTTTCGCATGCCCTGCCCCCCCTTAAAGCCGTGACGCTCCCGGACGTCGTGGGGGAGGATTTCCGCGCCGGCGTGGACATCCCGTTCGGCCGCGTGAAGCGAGGATCCTGTCCCTTGGCCGACTTGGCGTGTCTGGCCGCGCTGGCCAAAAAGAAGGCCCCGCGAAGGGTCTTTGAGATCGGGACGTTCGAGGGGCTGACCTCGGTCGTCTTCGCCAAGAACAGCGGCCCGGCGACCAAGATCTTCTCGCTGGATTTGCCGCCCGAGAAAGACATCCCCCGGACACGCCGGTCATTCGAGGCCCAGTCGATCAAGGGGTCCTATCAGTCCGGATACCTGATCGACCTCCTGGGATGCGGACCGCAGGTCGAACGGCTCTACGGCGACTCCGCTCTCTTCGACTTTCGGGAATACGAGAATTCCATCGACCTCTTTTTCATCGACGGGGCCCACACGGCCGAGTATGTCGCCCGGGACAGCAGAAGCGCCTTCCGGGCGGTCAACGCGGCGGGGTGGATCCTTTGGCATGATTGTTTCGTCCCCGATATCTTCAAGATCCTCAAACGGATCGCCGCGCATCATCCCGTCTACCAGGTTGCGGGGACCACCCTGGCCCTGTCGCTCGAAAAACCCGGGTCCTCATTCCCTTTAGAGGTGCTGGAATTCCGAATCCGCTGAATCCGCCCATGCATGGGGAGAAACCGCCCCCTTCGGATATCCGGACGGGCGCCGGCGAGCGCGCTCTGCCGGCCGATGAGACGTTGCATCTCCTCGTTGTCGGGGGGACATGGAATACGGTTTCCGTCGTGCTCAGCCGCTTCTTGCCCAATCTCCTGGTCATCATTCTGGCCCTGTTCATGGGACCGCGAGAATTGGGTGTCTACTCCTATATCCTCGCCACCTATACGGTCCTATCGCTTTTTGCGGACCTGGGGATCGCTTTCTCGCTCCAAAAATTCATCCCGGAGAATCCGGCCGAAACCGCCCGGATGGCGACGACGGCCCTGGTCGTGCGGCTGCTCTCTTCGGCGGCCCTGGGCGCGCTCTGCCTCCTCACGGACCATCTCTGGAAAGCCTTGAAGGGTCAGGGCTTTTATATCAGCCTCCTTCTCGTGAGCTCCGCGTTCGGCACGACCGTTTTCGTTCTCAACGCCCGGTTGAAATACCGAAAGGCCAGTTTGCTGACGATGGCCCGGACGGTTTTCTGGTTCGGGCTCGCCGTCGTCCTGGTGGCCGCAGGATGGCATATCACCGGGCCCATCTGGTCCTTGTCCTTGGCCTTCGTCGTGTTCGGCCTTCTGACCATTTTCCTGGAGAAATCCTTGTTCGCCTGGAGCCTGGACTGGCATTTCGCTCGGCAGGCGATCTCGTTCGGCGTGCCGATGACCACCGCCTCCGCCTTCAGCATTCTCGCCTCCCAGGCGGGCGTCCTGGCGATCGCCTACTTGATGACGGAAGGCGAGGTCGGCATCTATAAGCTGGCGACCATCGTGGGAATGACCCCCATGCTTCTCGGAGACGGCCTCGTCATCCCGCTGCTCCCGCTGGTCAAGAAAAAGATGATCGAACGGTCCGCCGAAACGGCGGAACTCGTCCGCTTACTCGTCCGTTTTCTGGCCGGGATCGGGCTCTTCGCGTTCGGCGCAGGCGTCATCTTGGCCAAGCCGCTCATCAGCCTTGTCTTCGGCCCCACTTACCTCGCCTCCGTCGACCCGTCGAGAATTCTCCTCGGAGCGAGCGTTCCGGGGCTGTTGTTCACGGTGCTCCTCTCGATCTTGTACATGAGCGACGACCTCAGGACGGCGGTCAAAATCACGGGCGCGGTCGCGGTCCTCAGTGTCGGAGGAAGTCTGGCCCTCATCCCCCTGTACGGGGCTCGCGGCGCCGCGCTGTCCCTTCTCCTCGCCTTCGGGACCGGTTTGCTAGTTGTCGGCCTCCGGCTCGGGCGGCGGTTATCCGTTCCGTTCGAATGGCGGAGATACGGGATCTATATCCTCTCGACGGCGGAAACGGCCGTTTTGCTGGCGCTCTTCGTCTCGGCGATCCCCAGCCTCATCTGGGGCCTTGTCGGGGGTGTGGTCCTCGCTCCCGGCCTTTATCTTGCCGCCTTGGCGATCCAAGGGGGATTGACCAGAACGGAGATCACCCGTTTCGTCCAGATCATCAAAGCGAGGTCCGCCTAGCACCATCATGGGACATCCGGAGGAGGGCATGAACATCGGCGTCGATTTTCTGGCAGACCGCCTCGGGGAAAGCGGCTGCATCGGTTTCCACCGGAATTTCATCCGCTGGCTGGGCCGCTACGCGGAGGATGAGCACTATCACATCTTTGTCTACGAGCCGGAATACGAGGATTACAAGAAGTATCAGGAAAACGAACGGTCCGTCCATTTGACCTCCCTGGGCGCCGGCCCGGGCTCTCTCCGCAGGAGGCTCTTCGACCAGCACGTCCGGGTTCCCCGCCTTTTCCGGCGGCTCGGGATCGACCGTGCGTTCTCGGACAATATCATCCCCGTCTGGGGATCCCGGGGGATCCGCTGGATCTTCCGGGTGATCATGACGCAGCAGTTCCACAAGGAGTTCGACCCCCATCCGGGCCGGAGGGTCTACCGGAGTTTCACGACGCGGTTCGCGGTCAAACGGGCGTCCAAGATCCTTCCCAACTCCCGGTTCACGATGGAGGAACTCGAGCGGTATTGCACCCTCCGCGGACAGCCGGTCGCGATCATCGGGGATGCCTACGACAACGAGGTCTTTTATCCCTTGGAAAAAGCGACCGTTCGTCCTCCGCTCAAAACCGAGTTCGGCTTGCAACGACCGTATCTGCTGCAGGTCGCCAATTATCTGGACCACAAGAATCCGACCGTCTCCATGAAAACGCTGGCCGAACTCCGGCGGGAAGGTCTGGACCTCGACCTCGTCATCATCGGCAGCGACCCCCAGCGGAATCGGGAGCGCTATCTGTCCATCGCCCTGGACCTGGGGATCCGGGACCGTCTCCACCTGCTGCCCTTTCAACTCCCCGAAAAGGTCCGCTTGTTTTACAACGGCGCGGTCTGTCTGCTCTATCCATCGACCTGGGAAACCTTCGGGATCCCCCCGCTCGAGGCCATGGCCTGCGGCCTGCCCGTCGTCGCCTCGAACCGGTCGGCGGTGCCTGAGGTCGTCGGCGACGCGGCCCTTCAGGTCGACCCGCGCGATATCCAAGGATATGTGTCCGCCGTCAAGAGCCTTCTCCAGGACCCTGAATTGCGGGCCCGCATGATCGCCCGTGGGCTCGCCCGCGTCGAGGACTTCCGCTGGGACAAGGTCGTCGCCAGGATGAGAGAGGAGATCCTGTCCGCTTAGGACATCCGGGGGCCGTGTCCGGCCCGGGGGTTACTTGACGGCTTCCAGGTTCAGACTGACCGTCCAGTTGCGGCCGTAGAGATGCTTCTGCCGACGGGACCAGTCCTCGAAATCATGGAACGAGGCGCTCGCGGGGTCCCAGCTCCGGACCTCCGCAAAGCCGGCTTTGCCGAGCGCCTCGGTAAGGGAGTCTTCGTCAAAAACGGAAAAATGAAAATTCCCCGGATACCCCTGTCCCCCCATGAGGAGGGCCATGATGTCGGGAACCGAGCGTTTTTCCCGATAGATCGCGATGATGGCCCGGAAATCCGGCACGGACAGGCGGAGGATGCCGCCCTTTTTGAGACAGCGATAGAGGCCTTTCAAGGTTTTGGGGATCGCCAAATAGGACACATGTTCCAACACATGACAAGCGTAGATCAAGTCCGCATAATCCGGAGGAAAGAGTCTGGGGAAATTCTCGATGGACTCGACATAATCGATATGCCAGCCCGGCCGCGTGTCCACATTGATATATCTCCGGTCATTCAAGACGCCGCAGCCGATATGAATCAGGACCTTGTCCTCGCTCGGGAGCGGCCTTTTTCTCCAGCGGCGGAAATGGGCCCCCAGTTTGAACAGAAAAAAGCCGCGGACAACCTCCCCGGATTTCGTCCTAGCCTTGGCGATGAATTCAACGAATTTCATGAGGGCCGGGCATCCCGCGGGAACGGATCCCCGTCATTATATGCGGGCCGTCGGGCGAATTCAATATCCCCGGCCGCGCGCCTGCTCCTGGGAGAAAGGGCTTGTCCCGGTCAAGCCGGGAGGCGGAACCTTGATAGAAAATAACGATTTAAGATATAATACGCGGGAAAATTGTCCTTGAAAACAAGAACAGAAGTCCAGGGTTCCGGGAAGAGCCCTCGCAGGATGGACGGCATGATTTGGGTCGCTCCCCACGGCCGGCGCATCGCCCAATTCGCGGACGGGCTGACGGCCGTCTTGAGTTTCGGCTTGGCTTATCTCGTTTGGGACAGCTTCCGGACCCTCACGTCGATCTCCAATCCGATCGAGATCTCGGCCGATATCGCGTGGATCATTTTGGGATTCTCGCTCGTCGAAGTCGCCCTGCTCACGAAGCAAGGGGCCTATTCGTACCAGCGCTTCACATCGCTCCGGAGAGAGATCGTCCTGGTCGCCAAGACGGTCCTGGTCGCGATGGCCATCTTTTTGACCGTCCATTTCGTCGTCCGCTTCGGCTATGTCCCCCGTTCTTATATGCTCATTTTTGGCGGCGTCAACTTCCTGGCCCTCTCCGTGGAAAAAGCGACCCTTGTTTGCGCGGTCAATCTCATCCGGCGCCGGGGGAAAGAAAGGAAGAAGATCCTGGTCGTGGGGACGGGAACGCGAGCCCAAACCTTCATCGCCACCGTCGACAAACACCTCGGCTGGGGGCTGGAGATCCTCGGGCTCCTGACCGGCGACCCGGCCAAGGTCGGAACGACGTGTTGCGGCCGGCCCGTCCTGGGGACGAACGGCGCGATCGAAAGGATCCTCCACGAATACCCGGCGGAGGAGGTCATCATTTGCGTCTCAACCAGGCGCTTCGACCAGATCCGCGAGATCCTCGATGTCTGTGAGAGGGAAGGGGTTCAAGTCCGGCTGAATTCCGATTTCTTCGGCCGGCTGGCGAAAAAAGTCCGGGTCGACCACATCGACGGCCTGCCGATCATCAGTTTCATCACCACCCCGGACGATGAGTGGGCGCTCGGCGTCAAGAGATGGATGGATATCGTCATTTCGGGCTCCCTCCTCATCCTCCTTTCACCGCTCCTCTTGCTCATCGCCCTGGCCGTCAAAACCACCTCCAAAGGCCCCATCTTCTATCGGTGGAACGTCCTCGGCCTTAACAAGAGGCCGTTCCGCAGTTGGAAATTCCGGACCATGATCCCCAACGCGGACGAGATGAAGGCGGAGCTCAAAGGCCGAAATATCATGACGGGGCCCGTCTTCAAGCTGGCCGAGGACCCCCGGGTGACGAAAGTCGGAAGATTCCTGAGAAAGTACAGCCTGGACGAACTCCCTCAGCTCTGGAGCGTCCTGAAGGGGGACATGAGCCTGGTGGGCCCGCGGCCCGTTTTTCCCCACGAATTGAAGGGTTATGAAAGCTGGCATCGACGGAAACTGAGCATCAAGCCGGGGATCACCTGCCTGTGGCAGGTCAGCGGACGGAACGAAGTCCGTGATTTCGACGCTTGGGTGAGGCTGGACCTGGAGTATATCGACACCTGGTCGCTCGGGCTCGATCTCCGCATCCTCTTCAAGACCGTGGGGGCGGTCTTGAAGGGCGGAGGAATGTGAGGTCGGCATGACGACCATCTTGATCACGGGTGTCGCGGGATTCATCGGCAGCAATCTCGCCGCGCGCCTGCTGGCCGAAAACGAGAAACGGGCAGCGGCGGACCGCTTTCGGGTGGTCGGGGTCGATAACCTGAGTTCCGGGTTGCGGGAGAACGTCCCGGAAGGCGTCCGGTTCCACGAGCTCGATATCCGCGATCACGCCCTCCACGAGGTTTTCCGCGGAGTGGATGTCGTCTTCCATCTGGCGGCCAAGAACTGCATCTCCGATTGCCAGGCGGACCCGGTCGAGACGTCCGCTATCAACGTGACGGGGACGGTGAACGTCTTCGAGGCCTCCCGAAAGGCCGGCGTCCGCAAGGTCGTTTACGCCGAATCGTCCGCCCTGTATGAAGGAAGTCGGGTCTTCCCGACGCCGGAAGAGGAGGTCCGTCCGGAAAGCTTCTATGCCGTGAGCAAACTCGCGTCCCGGCTTTTCGCCGCGGCCTACAAACGGTATCACGGCCTAAGCGGCACCGCCCTGCGCTATTTTTGCGTTTACGGCCCGGCCCAGGATTACCGCCGGACGATCCCTCCGGTCATGAGCGCGTTCATCATCCGGCTGCTCCAAGGGCGGCCTCCCACGATCCACGGAACCGGCCGGAAACGGCGGGACTTCGTCTATGTGGATGATGTCAATGATTTCCACCTCCAGTGCATCGCGGACCCGCGGACGGATCACCGGACCTTCAACCTCGGCAGCGGCGTGAATTATTCCGTCCTCGAGATCCTCGGCCTGGTTTCGGACCTCCTCGAGATCCGCGTCGACCCGGTTTTTGAGCCGGACCTGCCCGGAGAAGCCGAAACGACGTGCGCGGATATCCGCGAGGCCAGGAAACTCGGCTGGGAACCCAAAACGGATATCCGGGCCGGGCTGCGGAAAGCCATCGCCTATCTTCAGGGCGAATTCGCCCGCGGGCGGGTCGCGCCGTGAAAGCCATTTTGCTGGCGGCCGGAAAGGGGACGAGGCTCAAACCCCTGACCGATCGGACGCCGAAAGTCATGATCCCGGTCGCGGGCAAGCCCCTCCTGGAATGGCACGTCCGGCAGCTCGCGGCGGCGGGCATCAAGGATATTTTCATCAACCTCCATCACCTGCCCGAAAAGATCAGGGCCTATTTTCGGACGGGCCGGACATGGGGCGTCCGGATCCGGTATTCCTATGAGCCCGAGATTTTGGGGACGGCCGGGGCCGTCAAAAAGCTGAAGGAGCATTTGGACTCGGAGCCGTTCCTGGTCGTCTATGGGGACAATTTCATCGAGCTGGATTATGCCGGCCTCATCGCCTATGCCCGGCGCAAGAACGGCGTCGGGACGGTCGCGGTCGTCAAGAAAGCCGATGTCCAGGGAAGCGGGATCGTCAAGATCGGGCCCGGCCACCGGATCCTGCGCTTCGCGGAAAAGCCCCGGCCGGAGGATGTCTTCAGCCACTGGGTCAATGCGGGGATCTTCTATTTCCACCCCGGGGTCTTCGAGTTCATCGGGTCCCATCACTCCGATTTCAGCTATGATGTCCTGCCTTCGATCCTTCAGCGCCGCGGACGGCTCTTCGCCTATAAACTCGAGTCGGATGTCTGGGCGATCGACAGTCTCAAACTCCTGGACCGGGTCCGGAAAGAAAAA
>Ga0224495_10002385_pt1 | contig 12290 bp, 13 predicted proteins | sample SF_Jul11_sed_USG_FD_168128 | JGI IMG/M metagenome (GOLD analysis project Ga0224495, IMG submission 168128) | Sediment microbial communities from San Francisco Bay, California, United States - SF_Jul11_sed_USGS_4_1 | ecosystem: Environmental > Aquatic > Marine > Sediment | place: USA: California... | reverse complement strand
CCTCGAAACCGAGCGAAGGGCAGGCACGCAGGAACAGGCGCGCGACCCGGGTGACCAGCGCACGGTCGTTCAGGCCGTGGTAGGCGAGAAAGAACCAATAGCTCTGCGGCACCGCGGCAAGCGGATCGCCCGTGGTCCACTCCCCGGACTCCAGTTCCGCAAGCCGGGCCGCGAACCGCTCGCGCGCGGCCTGGATCGCCTGCACCGAATGCATGAATTCGGGGAGCATCAGCGCCAACTGCGGCTTGAGCGTTCCTCGCCGATCCGCCGCGAGGGCCTGCCGGTAGAGGCCATCGGCCTCATCCGCCCTGCCCAGGTCCATCAGGCACTGGCTGAGTTGCAGATATGCTTCGCCGTAGCCCGGGTCGATCTCGATCGACCGCCGAAAGCACGCCACCGCACGGTCGGTCTCGGATACGGCGAGCAGCTCGTACCCCAAATTGCTGTGCGGTTCGGCGAGCGTGGGAGCGACTGCCACCGCCTTCTCGAAGGCCTCCCTTGCCGCGAGCCGATCGCCCCGCCTGAAGTAGATGCAACCGAGATTGTTCAGCGCCTTGCCGAACGACGGATCGAGAGCAAGCGCCTTGCGATAGCCGGCCTCTGCCTCGTCCACGCGCATCAGCGACTGGCACGCGAGCGCGCGCTTGAAGTGGGCAGTGGCGTCGGCAGGCGCGAGCTCGATCGCGCGTTCGGCGACGCGCAACGCGAGATCATGCTGCGACAGATCGCTCGCGGCATCCGCCAGCACGAAGAGTGTCGCGACGCCGACAGAACCGCGCGAGACGTGCCCGACGACCATCTCGCGCAGGCCGGCAAGATCTCCGTCGTCCACGCAGCGTCGCGCCGCGCGCGCAACTTCCGCCGCGTCGTCGCCGGCCTGCGTTTGCCTGAAGACATGGAGGAGCGCAAGGAGCGGCCGGGGAATTTTCATCACGAGGTGGTCAGCAGGCCATCGAAGGGTGGGGATGAATTTGCGCGACGCTGTGCGAGGCGGACGGCGCGCAAGGCGCGGAATCATGCGGTCGCGGAGCGGGCCGGGTCAAGTGCCGCGCGGCGGCGGCGCGCCGCGCATCACCGATGTAACACCTGTCGTTACACGGCGCGGTCCTCCGCGCGGCCCGTTGAGATCGATCAACCGGAGGCATGGCTCGCGCGATCGAATTGTTCGAGTATCACCGACCGAGCGCGGCGACATGCCTGTCTCCGCGCGCGTTACGCAGCCGGTGCTCGTCCGCGCGGGCGAGCCGGTACTCGAAGGAGGCACCATGCGTCCCGCTCGAGGAGCACAGCCATGACCGAGACCTTCTACGAATTGCTGCGCCGCCAGGGCATCACGCGGCGCAGCTTCCTCAAGTATTGCAGCCTCACCGCCGCGTCGCTCGGCCTCGCGCCCTCGCTCGCGCCGACGATCGCGCAGGCGCTCGAGACCAAGCCGCGCCTGCCGGTGATCTGGATCGAGGGACTGGAGTGCACCTGCTGCAGCGAGTCGTTCATCCGCTCGGCGCACCCGCTCGCGAAGGACGCGATCCTCAGCCTGCTCTCGCTCGACTACCACATGACCCTCTCGGCCGCGGCCGGCGAACAGCTGCGTGCCAATGCCCACGAGACGATCGCGAAACACAAGGGCAACTACATCCTCGCGGTGGAAGGCAATCCGCCGCTGAACGAGGACGGCATGTACTGCATCTACTACGGCAAGCCCTTTGTCGAAACGCTCAAAGAGTACGCGAAGGACGCCAAGGCCGTGATCGCCTGGGGCTCGTGCGCCTCCTGGGGCTGCGTGCAGGCGGCGAAACCCAATCCGACCCGCGCGGTGCCGATCGACAAGGTGATCACCGACAAGCCGATCATCAAGGTGCCGGGCTGCCCGCCGATCGCCGAGGTAATGAGCGCGGTGGTGACTTACGTACTCACCTTCGACCGCCTGCCCGAACTCGACCGCCAGGGCCGGCCGAAGATGTTCTACGGCCAGCGCATCCACGACAAGTGCTACCGCCGGCCGCACTTCGACGCCGGCCAGTTCGTCGAGAAATGGGACGACGAAGGCGCCCGCTTGGGCTACTGCCTCTACAAGATGGGCTGCAAGGGCCCGACCACCTACAACGCGTGCTCGACGGTGCGCTGGAACGACGGCGTGTCCTTCCCGATCGGCTCGGGACACGGCTGCATCGGCTGCTCCGAGGACGGCTTCTGGGACAAGGGCTCGTTCTACGACCGGCTCACGAATATCCAGCAATTCGGCATCGAAGCGAATGCCGACAGAATCGGACTGGCCGCGGCGGCGGTCGTCGGCGCCGGGGTGATCGCGCATGCCGCGGCGAGCGCGATCGGGCACGCCGGGGAAAAGGACAAGTCCACGCGCACTGAGGAGAAATAGCCATGGCCGTCATCGAGACCCAGGGCTTCAAGCTCGACAACAGCGGCAAGCGCATCGTCGTCGATCCGATCTCGCGCATCGAAGGTCATCTGCGCATCGAGGTGAACGTCAACGAGCAGAATGTGATCACCAATGCCGTGTCCACCGGCACCATGTGGCGAGGCCTCGAACTGATCCTCAAGGGCCGCGACCCGCGCGATGCCTGGGCCTTCACGCAGCGCATCTGCGGCGTGTGCACCGGCGTACACGCGATCACCTCGGTGCGCGCGGTCGAGGATGCGCTCGGCATCGCGATCCCCGACAACGCCAACATCATCCGCAACCTGATGCACGCGACGCTCTACGCGCAGGACCACCTGGTGCACTTCTACCACCTGCATGCGCTCGACTGGGTCGACGTGGTGTCGGCCCTAAAGGCCGACCCGAAGAAGACTTCGGAACTCGCGCAATCGATCTCGTCCTGGCCGAATTCGTCGCCCGGCTACTACCGCGATCTGGCCAGCCGGCTGAAGAAATTCGTCGCGTCGGGCCAGCTCGGGCCGTTCCGCAACGGCTACTGGGGCCACCCGGCCTACAAACTGCCGCCCGAAGCCAATCTGATGGCGGTCGGTCATTACCTGGAAGCACTCGACTTTCAGAAGGAAATCGTCAAGATCCAGACCGTGTTCGGCGGCAAGAACCCGCATCCGAACTGGCTGGTGGGCGGCGTGCCTTCGGCGATCAATGTCGATCGCAGCGGCGCGGTCGGCGCGGTCAACATGGAACGCCTCAACCTGGTCGGCAAGATCATCGACGACACCATCGCCTTCATCGACCAGGTGTACATCCCCGATCTGCTCGCGATCGCCTCGTTCTACAAGGACTGGGCCGGTCTCGGCGGCGGTCTCGCGAGCAAGAACGTACTCGCCTATGGCGACTTCCCCGACATCGCCAACGACCAGACGAACAAGAGCCTGCTGCTGCCGCGCGGCGCGATCGTCAACGGCAACCTGAAGGAAGTGCAGGAAGTCGATCTGAAGGACCCGAATCAGATCCAGGAATACGTCACCCACTCCTGGTACAAGTACCCCGACGAATCCAAGGGCCTGCATCCCTTCGACGGGGTCACCGAGCCGAACTTCGCGCTCGGCAAGGACACGAAGGGTACGCGCACCAATGTCCAGTCCTTCGACGAGGCCGCCAAGTACTCCTGGGTCAAGTCGCCGCGCTTCAAGGGCGAGCCGATGGAAGTCGGGCCGCTCGCGCGCTGGGTGGTCGGCTATGCGCTCGGCCGCCCGGACATCAAGGAGCCGGTCGACGCGGTGCTGAGAAAGCTCGGCGTGCCGCTCGGCGCGCTGTTCTCCACGCTCGGTCGCACCGCCGCGCGCGGCCTCGAATGCCAGTGGGCCGCGCACAGGATGAAGCACTTCTACGGCAAACTGATCGCCAACATCAAGGCGGGCAAGCTCGACACCGCGAACACCGAGAGGTGGGAACCGTCGAGCTGGCCGAAGGAAGCCAGGGGCGCCGGCTTCTGCGAAGCGCCGCGCGGCGCGCTCGGCCACTGGATCCGCATCAGGAACACGAAGATCGAGAACTACCAGTGCATCGTGCCGACCACCTGGAACGCCGGCCCGCGCGACGCGCAGAACCGCATCGGCGCCTACGAGGCGGCGCTGATGAATACGCCGATGGCGAAACCCGAGCAGCCGCTCGAGATCCTGCGCACCGTCCACAGCTTCGACCCCTGCCTTGCCTGTGCGACGCATGTGATTTCGCCAGAAGGCGAGGAACTCACGCGCGTGCAGCTGCGCTGATCCGCGGAGGCGAGAATGACCAAGACAACCGAGGCAAGGCTCCCCGCCTACGTATGGGAAGCGCCGGTGCGCATCTGGCACTGGACCATGGTGCTCGCGATGTTCGTGCTGATGGTGACGGGCTACCTCATCGGCAGCCCGCCGAGTTCGGTGGCAGGCGAGGCGAGCGAGCATTTCGTCTTCGGCTACATTCGTTTCGCCCATTTCGCCGCCGCGTATGTGTTCGCCTGCGTGTTCGTGCTGCGCGCGTACTGGGCCTACGCCGGCAACCGCTATGCGCGTGAGATCTTTCTCGTGCCGCTCTACATGCTGCGCCGCGATTGGTGGGCGGGACTCGTCCGCGTGATGCGTCATTACCTCTTCATCGGGCCGGGCGAGCTGCACGTCGGCCACAACCCGGGCGCGATGGCGGCGATGTTCTTCATGTATGTGCTGGGCGCGCTGTTCATGATGATCACCGGCTTCGCGCTCTACGGCGAGGGGCTGGGACGTGGGAGTTGGGCGTTCGCGCTCTTTTCCTCCTGGGTGATTCCGCTCTTCGGCCAGAGCCAGGACGTGCACACCTGGCATCACCTGGGCATGTGGTACCTGATACTGTTCACGATGATTCACCTGTACCTGGTGGTGCGCGAGGACATCCTGTCCGGCGTGACGGTGATCAGCAGCATGATCAATGGCTATCGTGCCGCGAAGAGATGACGCGGGGGTGAAGATCACCTTACCCCCGCACCCCCTGCATGACGCGGGGGTGAAGATCACCTTACCCCCGCACCCCCTGCATGACGCGGGGGTGAAAATCGCCCTACCCCCGCACCCCCTGCACGACGCGGGGGTGAAGATCACGTTATCCCAGCAGCCCCTCGGCGACGCAGGGAGCCGAGAATCTCCATAACGATCGGGCACGGGAATATGGCGACCGCCCGCCCCGCGACCCGGCGCGCGCCCAAGCCGGGTCTCGCTGCGCGCCGCAGCCCGATCCACCCCGGCCATTTCCTCGATACGCGCTTCCTCAAGCCGCTCGGCATCACGCAGCTCGCGCTCGCCGAGGCGCTCGGCGTTTCGCGCCGCCGCGTGAACGAGCTGGTGCGCGGCCGGCGCGGCATCTCGCACGACACCGCGCTGAAACTCGCCGCGCACTTCGGCAACGAACCCGAATTCTGGCTGCAGCTTCAACTCGCCTGGGACATGCATCGGGTAATCAAAGGTCGGAGTCCGCGCTAGCGCGCGAACCCGCCGCCGGCACGGCGCACGTAACACGGACCCGGTACGCGATACCGCTTGATGCACGTCAAAATGCCCGCTGCGGCATTGTGCATGATGTCCCCCTCTGTAACAGTCTGCGTTACAGGAGGGAGCGGTGCGCGGCGACACGCTGCTGCTAGGCATCGGCAATCTGCTCTGGGCCGACGACGGTTTCGGAGTACGCGCGCTCGCGGCCCTGCACCAAGCCTATCGCTTTCCCGCGTCGGTGCGACTGATCGACGGCGGCACGCAGGGACTGTACCTGCTGCCCTGCGTCGAGGCGGCGCGCCGCCTGCTCGTGTTCGACGCGATCGATTGCGGCCTCGCGCCGGGAACCTTGCGCGTGCTGCGCGATGGCGCGATCGATCTCTCGCTCGGCGCGGGCAAGCTCAGCCCCCACCAGTCGGGCTTCGTCGAAGTGCTCGCGCACGCCGCGCTTGCCGGACGCGCTCCGGAGCAGACGGTCCTGATCGGCGTGCAGCCGGCGCAACTCGGCGACTTCGGCGGAAGCCTGAGCGAGCCGGTGCGCGCGCGTCTGCCCGATGCGCTCGCCCTTGCGCTCGCGGTGCTCGCCGGCTGGGGGGTCCCCGGCCGCGCGCGCGCCACCGCGCCACGCACAGCACTGCTCGCGCCGAGTCTGGAGATCGGCGCTTACGAGGCCGGACGTCCTTCGGAGAACGACGCCTGCCGCGCGGGCGACGTACGCTTTCTCGCGCGGCGCAGCGCGGCGCTCCCGAGGGACAGCGACTGATGTGCCTCGGGCTGCCGATGCGCGTGACGCAGGCACTGGGTAATGCCGCCTGGTGCGAAAGGCGTGGCGAGCGTGCGCTCATCGATCTTACGCTCGTCGGCGAGCAGCCGGTCGGAGCCTGGTTGCTCGTGCATCGGGGTGCGGCGCGCGAGCAGCTGACGCCGCAGGCGGCGGTGCAGATCGACGCTGCGCTCGACGCGCTCTCGGCCGCGCTCACCGGCGATACCGCGAGTGTCGACGCGGCCTTCGCCGATCTCGTCGAACACGCGCCCGAGTTGCCGTCCCATCTGCGCGCGGGAAAACCGTGAATCCGCATTCCCTGCTCGACGCGCTGTTCGCGCGACACCGCTATGCGCGGCTCGACGCGTCGAATCTGGAGGCCTTCGTTCGTCGGCCGGGTGAGGCACTGCTCTTTTTCGCCGCCGATCCGGAACGCCTGCGCGAAACGCTCGACCTGGCGGTGATTCTTCCCGAGCTGGTGAACAGCCGCGGCGGTCCATTGCGCGTCGGCGTGCTCGAGACGCCATTCGCCGAGCAACGCGCGCCGGCCTACCGATTGCGGCGCTTTCCAGCGCTGGTATTTCTGCGCGCCGGCGTCTTCCTCGGCGCGATCGAAGGTCTGCGCGACTGGTCCGACTACCGGCGACTCGTGCAAGACCTGCTCGCCGTGCCGGTCTGAAGGAGGGACGAAGCCATGAAGACCTTTCCCATCCCGGTCACCGTGTTTCGCGCAGGCCCGACTCAACCGCGCCCCAACGAGACGGTTGAAATTGAACCGTCGTCGATGCCGCAGGCCGAGCCGCTCGTGACACCGGCGCCACCCGGCGACGCGTCCGACGACGAGTTGGCGGCCGCGAGCGACGTCGTCGAGCAGATCCTGCGAGCGATGCGCGCCGCGCAGCGCTCGACGCGATTCGGCGCGGGCAGTCTGCGCCTGTCGCTCGCCGACCTCGAACCGGGCGCCCGGCACGCATTGAACCAATCCCTCGGCCAGGGCGAAGTGAGCGCATTGGTGCGCGGCGCGGACGGCCGGATCGACTGGCGCATTCAGGAGACCGCCTTCGCCGGACTGTGGCGCGTGCAGAGCGACGACCCGAGCGGCGCGGATCTGCTCGAAGCGGGCGACCTGCCCGAGTCGGTCAAGCTCGCCGCACGCGCCGGCTCCGCAGCGCAATTCGATTGTGCGCAACTGCCCGAGGGGGTGATGAACGCACCGGCGCTGGTTCATGAACTGCGCGCACGCGCGCGTCAGATAGGCGAAGGCCGGCCGGCGCAGGTGATCAATCTGTCGCTGCTGCCGCTCAATGCGGCCGATCACGCCGGATTGGCGACGCTGCTCGGCGAGGGACCGGTATCGATCCTGTCGCGCGGTTTCGGCGACTGCCGCATCGCGAGCACCCGTGCGCAGGGCGTGTGGCGCGTGCGCTACTTCAATTCGATGAATACCCTGCTGCTCGACACCATCGAAGTGGTCGCGCTGCCGGAGGCCGCGCGCGCCACCGCCGAGGATTATGCCGACAGCATCGAGCGGCTCGAGGAGTTGCTCGGCTGGATGCGCGGCGACTGAAGGCATCCGGTGGGGCGCGTCGCGAACCTTGTCATGGCTCGACGCGAATGCGGCGTGTGCTGGTATGTCTACGATCCGGCGCAGGGTGACGCGGTCTGGCAGATCCCGCCCGGCACGGCTTTCACGGATTTGCCACCGCACTGGAGCTGTCCGCGCTGCAGCGCCGAACAGGCGCAATTCCTGTTGATCGCCGATGAAGCCGTGGCCGACGATGACGATAGAGGGTGAGTTGTTCCTCCATCTCGCCTGGGATGGCGCCCGGGTACGGCATGCGCGGGCGCGCTGCGAGCGTCCGCGCGCGGCGCGGCTGCTCCCGGGGCGGCGCGCGGAGGAAGCGACGACGCTGATCGGGCAGCTCTACACCTTGTGCGGCCGTGCGCAGACCGTCGCGGCGGCCGAGGCGCTGCGCGCCGCCCGGAACGCGGACGAATCTTTCGCGAACGAAGCGGCGACCGCGGTGCTGGCCGAGACGGTCCACGAGCATTTGTGGCGATTGCTGATCGACTGGCCGAAGCATCGCGGCGGCGAGCCGCGCGTGGCGGTCATCGCGCGCGCCAGGCAAGCACTCGCGCCGTTCCTTAACGGCGATCCGCAAGGCAACCCCGCGAGCACCGCCGCGGAGCTCGCGGCGCTCGCCGCAGACGAAGTCTTCGCGGTCGAACCCTCCGTCTGGCTCGCGCTCGACGACCTCGCCGCGCTCGCTGCCTGGGCGCGCGAGGCCGGCACGCCCGCAGCGAGTCTTCTGCGTGCCTGGCTTGCGCGGAAACCGGCATCGGATCATGCCGCGGTGGCGTTGCTGCCGCCCCGGGTTGACGAGCGCATGCTTGCCGAGCTGAATACCGCGCTCGACCGGGACCCCGATTTCGAGCGTACCCCGCATTGGCGCGGTGAAGCACGCGAAACGGGCGTACTCGCGCGTAGCGCGCGCCGGCCGCTCGTCGCCGCCTGCCTCGCCGCCTGGGGCTGCGGAGTCGCGGCGCGCTTTGTCGCCCGGCTCGTCGATCTGGGCGACGCGCTCGAAGCGCTCGCCGGACGCCGCGAGGCACCGCGCCGCCTGGGCCGCTGCGCGCTCGGCGCGGGCGAGGGTCTCGCCTGGGTGGAGAGCGCGCGCGGATTGCTCGTCCACCGCCTGCGCCTCGCCGGCGATCGGATCGACGACTACCGCATCGTCGCACCGACCGAATGGAACTTCCATCCCGCCGGTGCGTTTGTGCAAGGCGCGCTCGCGATCGCCGCCGAGACGCCGCGCCAGCTCGCCGAGGGCGCGCATCAGCTGGCGTTTTCCCTCGACCCCTGCGTCGCGTATCGCCTGGAGATCGGCAATGCATGAAATGGCCCTCGCCGAAAGCGTTCTCGACCTGGTCGAGAACGCCGCACGCGCCGACGGCGCGCGCCGCATCACCTGCATACGGCTGGAGATCGGCGCGCTTGCGAGCGTGGTGCCCGAGGCACTGCGGTTTTGCTTTGACGCGGTGGTGCGCGGCAGCCTCGCCGACGGTGCGCGGCTGGAAATCGTCGAGACGCCGGGGTCGGCCTGGTGCTTTCGCTGCGCCGCGACGGTACCGATCGCCTCGCTCGCCGACGCCTGTCCGCGCTGCGCCGGTGCGCAGCTCGCACCGAGCGGCGGCAGCGCAATGCGCGTGATGGACATCGAGGTCGACTGAGATTCCGGGGAGGATGGCATGTGCAGCCATTGCGGATGTGGAACCGATGAGGTGAGGATCGAAGGGGGGGAGCTTTGGCACCGGCATGCCGACGGCGCGGTGCACGCGCACGAACACGGCCATTCTCATGCGCACAGCCACCAGGCCGACGGCGCGCGCAGACTGCAAGTGGAACAGGATATCCTCGCGAAGAACCACCGCCTTGCGGCCGAGAACCGCGCGCTGTTCGCCTCGCGGGCGCTGTTTGCGCTGAACTTCGTATCGAGTCCGGGATCGGGCAAGACGACGCTGCTGGTGCGCACCATCGAGGCGCTCGGCCGGGGCGTCGGGGTCGCGGTTATCGAAGGCGATCAGCAGACCAGTCTCGATGCCGATCGAATCCGCGCGAGCGGCGCGCGTGCGGTGCAGGTCAACACCGGCGCCGGCTGCCACCTCGACGCGCAGATGGTCGGTCTGGCGGCCCGGCGTCTCGCGCTCGACGAGGTGGACCTGCTGTTCATCGAAAACGTCGGCAACCTCGTCTGCCCGGCGGCCTTCGACCTGGGCGAGACGCACAAGGTGGTCGTGCTGTCGGTAACCGAAGGCGAGGACAAGCCGCTCAAGTATCCCGACATGTTCCGCCGTGCGCGGCTGCTGCTCGTCAACAAGATCGACTTGCTGCCGCACCTCGAATTCGACATCGAACGCTGCGAGGCTCTGGCGCATCGCGTCAATCCCGCGCTCGAGATACTGCGCGTGTCGGCACGCACCGGAGAAGGGTTCGCGGCCTGGCTCGCCTGGCTTGCCGCGGGGCTCGCACGGCCGATCGTGCTCGCGCAGGCGCGGTCGTGACGCTGCAGACCGCCACCGCCACGGCAGGCATCGTGCGCCGGGCGATTCGCGTGCGCGGCACGGTACAGGGGGTCGGCTTCCGACCCTTCGTCTGGCGCCTGGCGCAGGAACTGGCGCTCGAAGGCTCGGTAAGGAACGACGCCGAGGGGGTGGCGATCGAAGTCCAGGGCAGCGCGCCCGAACTCGATCGCTTCGCGCGCCGCCTCGCGAACGAAGCGCCGCTGCTCGCGCGCATCGCCTCGATCGACTGCGCCGAGCTGCCGCTTGCGGTGCAACGCGGATTTGCGATCGAGGCGAGCGGCGCGGGACGCGCGGCGACCGCGATCGGCGAGGACAGCGCGATCTGCGCCGCCTGCCTCGGCGAACTGTTCGACCCGTGCGATCGCCGCTACCGCTACGCGTTCACCCACTGCACGCATTGCGGACCGCGTTACACGATAACGCACGGCCTGCCGTACGACCGCGCGCGCACCAGCATGGCGAAGTTCACGCAGTGCGCGGGCTGCCGCGCCGAATACCAGGACCCGCGCGAGCGCCGTTTTCACGCGCAGGCGAATTGCTGCCCCGACTGCGGGCCGCGCCTCGCATTGCGCGACGCCGCGGGCGCTGTGCTGGAGGCGGCCGATGTGATCGCGGCGCTGCTCGAGCGCCTGCGCGGCGGCGAAATCGTCGCGGTGAAGGGAATCGGCGGCTACCACCTGATGTGCGACGCGACCAATGCGTCGACGGTCGCGCGCCTGCGCGAGCGCAAGCAGCGCGAGGAAAAGCCCTTCGCTCTGATGTTTTCCGCGGTCGCCTCGATCGTGCGCTACGCCGAACTCGGCGCCGCCGAGCGCGCGCTGCTCGAGGCGCGTGAACGGCCGATCGTGCTGTTGCGCAAACGCCCTGGCTGCGACGCGCTGCTCGAGGGCGTGGCGCCCGGGCTGCCCTGGCTCGGTGCCATGCTGCCGTACGCGCCGCTGCATTACCTACTGTTTCACGAGGCCGCCGGCCGCCCGCGCGGCAGCGGCTGGCTCGAGGCCGCGCAATCACTGGTGCTCGTCGCGACGAGCGCGAACCCCGGCGGCGAGCCGCTGGTGGCCGGAGACCGTGAAGCGCTGCGCCGCCTCGCCGGGATCGCCGATGCCTTTCTCGTCCACGACCGGGACATCGTCGTGCGGTGCGACGACACGGTGCTGCGCGCCGGGACGAACGCGGGCGCCTTCCTGCGCCGCGGTCGCGGCTATACCCCGCGCCCGATCAGGCTCGCGCGAGACGGTCCGTCGGTGCTCGCGACCGGTGCGTACTTCAAGAACGCGGTGTGCGTGACGCGCGGCGACGAAGCGTTTCTCTCGCAGCACATCGGCGATCTCGACAACGCGCCGACGCGGCGCGCGCTGGAGTCGACCGCGGCCCGGCTGCTCGCGCTGCTCGAAGTCGCGCCCCGCATCGTCGCACACGACCTGCATCCCGACTTCCACAGCACGAGCTTTGCGCACCGGTTCGCGCAACAGCACGGACTTCGCTGCATTGCCGTGCAGCATCATCATGCGCACATTGCCGCGGTGGCGGCCGAGCACGGGATCGCCGAAGCGATGCTCGGACTCGCGCTTGACGGGGTCGGGCTCGGCGACGACGGCCGCGCCTGGGGCGGCGAACTGCTGCGGGTCGACGGCGCGCGCATGGAACGACTGGGACATCTGTCGCCGCTCGCCCTGCCCGGAGGCGATCGCGCCGCGCGCGAACCGTGGCGCATGGCGGCGGCGCTGCTCCATGCGCTGGGACGCGGCGACGAAATCGCGCGCCGCTTTGCCGCGCCGGCCGCGGCCGCGCTCGCGCGCCTGCTCGAGCGCGGCCTGCACTGCCCTCCGACCACCAGCGCCGGGCGCTGGTTCGATGCGGCCGCCGGGTTGCTCGGCGTGCGCCACCACAATGCCTATGAAGGTCAGGCGGCGATGCTGCTCGAAGGCGCCGCGGCGGCGCATGGTCGCGTCGCGCCGCTCGAACAAGGCTATCGCCTGAGCGCCCACGGCGTGCTCGATCTGCTGCCGCTCGGCGCCGCGCTCGCAACGGAGCGCGACGC
>Ga0224495_10002384_pt1 | contig 12291 bp, 11 predicted proteins | sample SF_Jul11_sed_USG_FD_168128 | JGI IMG/M metagenome (GOLD analysis project Ga0224495, IMG submission 168128) | Sediment microbial communities from San Francisco Bay, California, United States - SF_Jul11_sed_USGS_4_1 | ecosystem: Environmental > Aquatic > Marine > Sediment | place: USA: California... | reverse complement strand
AGCAGCTGCCATCTATATTGCAAGTATTCTCACAGACCACCGTGTGACCCAGCGTGACATCGCCATGGCGGCAGGTGTGACAGAGGTCACCGTCCGGAATCGCTACAAAGAACTCGTTCAGAAACTGAATATCACAATGGCACCGTGATTAAAAACGAAAGAAGATACCACCACCAAAATCGAGGGGGCCCGGACCCTCAGGTCAATTCGGGATGCTGGAGGGAACAAGTGCAGAAATGTCTAGCAACACATTGGAAGGAAGAGAGGAATTAGGAACAATAGGCACCCAAAACGTTTCTTGCCCCGAGTGCGGGGGAGTCGAGGTTGTCAGGGATAATGAGAAGGGTGAACTGATCTGTGCAAAATGCGGTCTCGTGCTAAGCGACCACCGTATAGATTCAGGTCCAGAGTGGCGTGCATTCACCTCGGATGAGCGAGACACACGGTCAAGAACTGGTGCGCCAGAGAGTTACGCGATGCATGATAAGGGTCTCAGCACGACCATTGATTGGAGAGACCGTGATGGAAAAGGTGGCTCATTTAGTGCAAAACAACGAGCTCAGATTTATCGACTGCGAAAATGGCAGATAAGGACAAGAGTACACAGCTCGCTCGATAGGAACTTGGCTCAAGCCATGACCGAGATTGATCGCTTATCATCACAGTTAGGGATGTCACAAAGCCTCAAAGAGGATGCAGCGCGCATGTATCGCAAACTCATTGCGGGAAGACTCTGGCGGAGTCGAAGTATCGACGCTACTGCCGCAGCGGCTGTATATGCTGCCTGCAGGCACAGGGGATCACCCCGTTCAATTGAAGAGATAGCAGAACATTCTAGGGAGAACAAAAAGAAGATCTCAGCACACTATAGGATGCTCGTGACAAAGCTAAAGCTCAGGATGCCTATATCGAGCCCAGCAATGTATGTCCCAAGATTCATCTCAGAGCTTCACCTGCCCACAGAGGTTCAGTGCACAACCATGGATATCCTAGAGAGGGCAAAGGAAGTACGTGGACTAGTAACGGGTCGCGATCCAAGAGGACTCGCAGCTGCCGCAATCTATGTAGCAGCGATAATCAATGATTGCAGAGTGACGCAGCGCGACATCTCAAGAATATCAGGAGTTACCGAAGTCACGATTCGAAATAGGTACAAAGAACTTGTATCAAGACTAAACTTGACCATTGCTCCAGAAGCAATGGCTATAGCTGTATAGGTTTAATTTGGGCTGCAGGAAACTGCAGCCATCTCATTTTCTCATATGATCTTTTCATATCGATGAGGCTAAGCCAAATTCGTGCAGAATGGTCATCTCTACCCTCCTAGAAGTCCTCCATGGTAACTCTTTGTACGAGACGGGGCTCTATTATGGGGGATTAAGCAGCCATCGCGCGTTAAAATCTGGTAAATCTTTCTCACGCTATCTGTGGTGGGCTTCTATCTCTCTGAAAGGGTTGAATTATGTTTGTACACTTGTTGTTCGTGTACGGTGCATGAGATGATCACGCAACTTGACGAACAACTAGCCGCTGCGGTTAAGGATGTGAAGGCACATTCTACGGTAGATGTCACACTCGCTCTTCAAGTAATGTTCAGCAACACCGATCGAAGTATCATTACAGCAAAACTTCGATATGACGGACCTGAGAGGGATGCAAATCTCATTCTAATAGTTGGTCTAAGGAGTGATATCCTTGCTCCATTTGAGAGAGTCAATTTTGAGCGCAAGGGACGATATCAGCTTTGTGACATACCAGGCCTTGTGCCGGGTCTTGCTCTGCTTGCACAGTCTGTCAATAATGGCGTGGTGCTCAGCGCGATATCTAGAGAAGAAGTGACTCGATTCATTTTGGTCTTCGAAGGTCTGGCAGAACGGAAAGGAGGGAGTCTGAAGGCACTTTCTTCAGCTGTCACTACTTTCATGAAACGATGGACCGAATGGACAGATGTACTCCTTGGAATCTTAGCCCGTGATCCAGTTGTTGGTCTCTGGAATATAGACTGGAGAGAGATGCTGGCAGGTGAAACTGGTTTTACGACTATGCCCTGGTTCGCCCCCCTGAGCTATTCAGACCGCGCGATTGGACTTCAGCGAATCGTGATTGCATCTCAGGCACTTCTTTCATCGGTACTTACCGTAAGTCAGTTGAAAGATCCGATGATTCTAGGCCTGAAGGATTGGCTCGCATCACTGAGACCACTCCCGCAGGTCATGAGTAGTGTACAAGTTAGCGAGGAGGTAGAGATCTAGTTTGATGATTGATGATATTATTTTCAGCGTTCCACGAGATGCATTCAACTTGCCACAGGCGTCCTGGCTTGCAGGTGCTGCTGCTGGTCTGCAGATTGTGGGCTCACGAACGCCTGAGTGGCTATGGAGAGATTTTGTCAATGATATCTATGAAATGATTCGAATGATTGGCGAAATCACACCTGCAGAGCCCGGCACAAGTCCTATCCACGGAGATGGTCTCATTGGTAGTGCGTATGATGCGCTCGGTGGGTGGGTGAGCATCGTGGGCGAAGTGTGCCCCGAAGGACTTTACTTCAGGGTCCCAATTGATAGGCAAGAGGAGGTTTCTCGACTTCTAAAGGGGCTGACCTTGTTCAGGTCTCATGGGGACATCGTTATTCCTCCATATGACATTCCCGCCTTCGTTCGCCTTGTACCCCTAGAAGGACCAGTTGCTGAACAGGTTGAATTGGAGGTGACCCCATGACTGAACTAGAGGCTGTTCCTGGCGTTGGCCCAGCTGTGGCTAAAAAACTCAAAGAAGCATATGTCACAACAGCAGAACTACTAGCAGTTCAGAATCCAGTTGAACTACTCAAACGAACAAAATTAGGAGAAGGAACAACTGAGAAAATCGTGAAGAATGCTCGGCAGCTTGTTGGGAAGTTCGGATTCAGGTCAGGACTCGAGATCGAGCAGGAGATGGCCACTAAGCCTCGCTTGAAGACAGGAGTTGGTAAGATAGATGAATGTCTTCTGGGAGGAATAGAGGTCGGCTCCATTGTTGAAATTTTTGGACCTGCCAGAGGAGGAAAGACGCAATGGGTCTCCCAGCTGGCTGTGATGGCTCAACTCCCACATGACAAAGGTGGTCTTGAGGGCAGGGTGCTCTGGCTTGATACTGAGTCTAGCTTCAAGCCTTGGGTTATACGAGCAAATGCAGTCAGATTCGGTCTAGACCCAGACATTGCCTTAGGAAATATTGGCCGTGCTGAGATTGTCCTCTCCGGTCAGATTACAGAGATTTTTGAGAGCATTCCCCAATTGTGTGCTGAGCAGAACTACAAGCTAGTTGTGATTGACAGCTTCACTGGTCTCTTCAGAGCTGAGTACACGGGTCTTGAATCAATGCGGATTCGTCAACAAGACATGAACGCCCTCCTCAATCAGATGCGCCGCACCGCTACTGCAACTGAGGCTATCTTTGCATACACAAACCAGGTCATGGCGAAAATATCCAGCTATGGCGGCAATCCGAACGCACCCGTAGGAGGCCATATAATCAGCCACGCAAGCGACTATAGATTCTACACTCGTAGGACCAAGGCCGATGTCCGCAAGATTGAGTTGCAGGACAACGCAGGGCTTCCTGAGTTTGATGTGGATGTAGTAGTGGGCTGGGGTGGTCTCTACACGGACTCCAAGACCAAGAAGGAACATGAGCCAGACGTGTTGGAATACTTCGAGAAACGAGGTATTGACGTAAAGGATGAAGTAGAACACAGTAGTTCTGACTCAGAGGAAGAGGAGCTGGTACTCGAGGCAGAATCAGTATCGGCAGGTGAGGATACGTGAGCCGAGACCGAGGCATGTTCAGAGTCTATCACTGCTCACGATGCAAGAACATAGGCTATAGTCAGGTAGAGAGCGAGGAAGACGCCTCACGCTGCAGTCTATGCCAAGCTCTTGTTCTGCACGAAACTGGGACAGTATATGCAGTGACCCGGCAAGAGGCTCAGATATTAGTGAGAGACCTCGCCCTAGAATCCCGAATGTCCAAGACCAAGTTGAGAGAAGGCGCTGGTCGGGGATTAGGAGTCAAGAAGAGAGTATACAATATCATTGAAGCATTGATAGATCTCAAGCGAGGCAAGCCTGCATCCATCGAGGAAATAATGCGGGAATGTAGTGAGGCTGGCATCGACTTGGGCCGCGCCATGAAGTTTCTTGACACGTTGGAATCAGAGGGGCTGATTTTGAATGATGGGGTGCATATAATGACCACGAGGGAGGCATGGTCAGATGTCTAGTCCTGATAACCTCTCAGATCCCCTATGGATTCCAAAAACAACCCCGAGCGTTCCTCAGAGTTCCATGATAAACCTAGTCAATCTCCTACTTCGAGAGACCTCGCATCGAGTCACGGTGCTAGAACGGTGTGATGGTCCTGATCCTCAGATATACGTAGTTACTCGTGTCGCATGGAGAGACCCTAACTTGAACAAACCATTTCTCCCACAATTGCCTAGGATACTTTCCCTCCTTGAAACTCTACGTGGGTCCAAGGGTGTCCCACGAGAGGTGTACCTCGACAGTGCTGAAGGTATAGCGGTGTACCTCCCAACAAGTATGAAGGTCTCTGAGTTGCCTAAGGACTCCAAGAGGACAGTTCGTCTATTAATGTCGACAGTTGAGGATTCTCTTGAACATCTGTATTCCACCATGAGGGAGGTTGAAACATGGTTTTGGAAAGCGGCTCGTCAAAAAGGCTTCAGTCCTGAGATAGTCGAGAAGATGGGGAACAAAGAGGCACACTATGATTCTCCTGAACTCATGTGGAGGTTTCAACGTCTTCTTCGGAAGTATTTCTCACTACGATTCACTATACATCGGAGCGAGTCATGTCTGAGAGTGGAGGAGTGATTCGTGAGTATTGCCACGACTGATCCCATGGCATATTTTCCATATTCTCCTAGACTACATCAGGAGAGAGCGGTCAGTCTGGCTGCACAATCTTTCTCTACTAATACAGTTGGACTTTTGCAAGCAGATTGTGGAATTGGCAAGACAATCGCAGTACTCTCTGGATATCTAGCCTCACGAAAAGTTGATCCTAGTACTCACCTTTTTGCACTTACACGAACTCATTCGCAATCGAAGGTCTTCGAAACTGAGCTTGAGGTGCTTCGAAGTGTAGTACCCAATTTGGCAGCTACGACTATGGTCTCTCGTGTTCATGTATGTCCAATTCGTCATGAAATGGAATCACTTGGTCATACTGGATTCATGCGTGCCTGTGCAGGTATGATAAAGACAGGGCAGTGCATCCACTATTGGAACTTCTACAGTCGTGGTAACACTGACGGTAAGCCTATTATCCATGAGGATGCCCATAGGACAATCGAAGACCTCCTTGACACGGGAGTTGTCACACGTGAAAGGGCAGAGGAAAGAGCAGAGCTAGAAGGCTACTGCCCATACGAGATAATGCGTTGGTGCGCACGAAGGAGTATGGTGATAATTGGACCGTATTCCTACATGTTCAAATCTAGAGTTCGGGAGGCTCTGCTTGCATCGTTGGGCATTCCACTCAGCGATGTTGATCTACTCATAGACGAGGCTCATAATCTCTCGGGACACGTGCTTGATGCGGAGACGTCTTCTCTTTGCAGTGACGATCTTAGATGGCTGAGAGAGAATAGCCAAGTAGTCATGCGCGAGACAGGTATCTCTTGGATTCGAGAGGCGATTGATTTCCTTTGGGAGACCATGATGCTCCATCTGGATACTATGCATAGCAAAACAGAGAGGGCCCTAGACAAGTGGGATGTGGCACCAAGATTTGTCAAGGAGGAAGACCTCGATCTCTTACACAGTGCAGGACGACCTGGGCTAGGAGACCCAGAGAATGCAAGTCTTGCAGAGACCCCTCTTGACAGACTCATTGAGTTCCTATACACTGCCCATAGAGCGGCACGCAGTGAAGGCTGGCATGTAACGCTACATGTGAATCGTTCCTGGTCAGATGACTTGTCCAAATCCACTTTAACACTGATGATTCAACCCCTCAATTCTGCGGGATTGACCGCGCCGATACTAAGAGGAGCCAAATCCGCAGTCCTGATGTCAGGGACACTACGGCCTATTGATTACTATGCTCGTCTACTAGGTATTCCAAGCGCTCTATCTGATGACCTCACAAGTCCATACCCACGTGGGACACGGCTTGTACTTGTCGATAAGAAACTAAACACTCGATACAAGGAACGCACTCCAGATCTATGGCGGGAAATTGCTGCAAGAGTCTCAGCAGCTCTCACCATAATGCCTGCTAACAAGAGCGCTCTAATTGCTTTTCCCTCCTACAAGATGATGAGCGAAGTCATGAGCTACAGTATTGATACTGGCTTTCGTGAAGCGCTCGTAGAAACTAGGGACGCCCTTCTTGAAACTGTATCAGAGTCAATCTCGAGAGGACCCTGCGCCATGTTCTGTGTGTATGGCGGCAAATTTTCTGAAGGAATTGACCTAGTGAGTGATGGATCGAGTATGATCGACCTCATTATTGGAGTTGGGATTCCATTTAGCCCCCCAACGAGTTATCAGGATGCACTCCAGAAGTGGTATGACACCAAATTTGGTCATGGAACAGGATACTATTACGCTTCTGTTGTCCCTTCGATTAGACAGGTTGCACAACTAGTCGGTAGACTAAGACGCTCTCCAACGGATTCTGGTGTGGTACTTCTTCTAGATAACAGGTTTCTCCAGCATCTACTTGTCTTTGGCGACGAGATTGTATCTGATGTCTGGCCTTTCAATGACACTGATGAACTGAAACAAGCAATCACCCAATTCAACAAGATGAGGATGGAACTGCCATGATACAACTCAATGAGTTACATGATTTGAAATGGATTGGTCTTTCAATATTCGTTGCGATTTTCGGGCTAAAGCTCTATCTTGTACCTGATGACATTCTGGGAATAACAATTGCTGGCGCAGGTCTTGCATTATATTCACTAGCGTTATTCATTCACCTATCATCCAAAACACAACCACGAGTCCTTTGGGATGAAGAACGTGGGATAGTTTCTATTATTCGACAGTGGACTGTAGAAGTTGCCTGCGCGAGAGTACTTTCAAGTGTGCCAATAGGTATTGACCTGAGTCATTCAGGCCGCAAGGTACTTCAATCCATGTACACTCGGTTCTCGAATTGTCCTGGAGGGTATTTAGTCTTCTTCATTATAAGACCGGTAGATAACCGGACGACAAGAGTGGGCTATCTTGTAAGGAGAAGCGGATTGAAACTTTGGAAAGGGCTGAGTCAAGTCAATAGTCTTTCGAGCAAAGTTGTTACAGATATAATGATACTAGAACGCGCAATGAGAGCAGCCTATCCGCATCTTCCTGTAGAGAATGCGAGCTTTCAGGACATCATAGCGACGTGTACAGGAGGTTTGGAGACCCATGCAGTCATCTGAAGAGCGGTCAGGAATCGAAATTCCCGTGGGTGTAAAGCCTGATGCTATCATGACCTCACTAACAATTGGGCATGGCTACCGATGGACTGTTCTTACACGCCGCCCACTACTAATCGCTCATGGTGCGCCTTCACGGGGTTCAGGAAACATGCCAGAGCTCCTCATAACTGGGGATAGATCAATGATCATTGCGGGTGGCGATGTAGAATATGTTGATAGAATTCGCCAAATACTTGCAATGTTGCAACGACAGTCCCATCGGGTCAGTTTCTTGAGGGAGGTGTAGTTATGGGACGGCGACTGACTCTTGGGCCAAAGCCTGAAGTAGACCCGTTGGAGGAATCTTCCTATTCCAGTTTCTCTGTCACGAGTTCAACAGAGATTCGGTGGGATGATCGGAAGCAGAAACGCGCTCTTGCATTTCCCCTCTTTCTTTCTTTAATGGGTATTATCCTCGGTCTCACATACGCCATTCTGCCAGTAATTGTGGCAAGTATGATTCTCATACTAGTAATGATGCCAGGTACTGGCGTAAGTCGCGCGGAATTGCAAAAAAATCCTTGGAGCCAGGCTCACCGCACCGATACCTCATGGATCACTTCTGATAAAATTGAAGGATTAGATTGTAAGACTCCCACTGGAACACGGCAAATGATCGGATTGGATTTGGGGAATGCGAAATCCATACTTCTAGGGGATATCAGCTCCTTTGTTCGTGCTGTAGATGGTTCAGCAGGATTTGGTTTCAATGTTACCATGAAACCTGAGAAAATCCAACGTGCTATGGATGAAGAACGGGTCTCAGATATGATAGAGGAATATCTCAACACGATACCAAAGGGTGAGGTTGAAGCCTATATCCTTCGGCGTGGAGGCCTGTGGCTAGCTCATGTAAATGCGATAGGTCATGCAAAAGAATCAGTAGACATCGAGTCTTTTGATTCAGCTGTAAAGGCATCAATTCCTATGGAAAAATGGAAACGCATCAAGTCAAAGACTCTCGTTTCCAGGGTCACTCAACTTGCTGTGGATAACCAATCTGATTGGTTCTATGCAGCTGGTACGGAGCTGGCAGAATGGTTGGTACAACTTAGATCGGAATTGGCTTCTGAGGTTGGCAGTAATATCCCTGGTCAGTTTCTTGCACCAATCCGGGGGCGTCCTGGTGATTATCGTCTTGGAGTTACAATCAACCCAGACACTCTACAGACCGGACCCCCAGTAGGTTTCTCTCATTCTGAGCTTGAGAGTGGTACGCTACTATGCGGGGGCACTAGTGAATCAAGGATGAGAGTGATTGCGCTTCTAACGACTGAACTTCTTCATGCTGGAAAACGAGTTATCGTCTTCACAAACAACAAGATGTCATTAGGATACACACGATTGTCAGAAGGAGCAGTCCATCTGGAAGTTGGCAAAGACCTTGTGTTGAACCCTGTTGATTCTGAAGGTATTCCACGAAGTGATTATGTTCCACTTCTTATCTCGTCCTTGGAACCTGTTGCTGGAGCGGACCTTAGGGGTGCTGCAGATCTTGAACTGGCAATAACACGTGCCGTCACACTCGGAAATGCCACATTGGCGGATGTCCAGCTGGGTAGTGCATTCGAGGAGGTAATCTCCTCTGCACCAGATAGTCCGAAACTCCCAGATTCGGCACCCTCGAATAAATCCAAGGCTGGTATGGATGCAGTACGGTCTCTTCATCAGGGCTCAGCCGCAAAGGCCTTCTACGGTACACAGACTATTCCCACCGCAAGACTCACAGAATCTGCACTGACTGTTGTACGAGTGCGGCTTGGTTCTACATCCCTCGATCACTTTGCGTGGAATGTCATTTGTGTCAAACTAGCTGGACTTCAACCGGACCCTAATCTTGTGGTTGTTCTGGATGGAGCAGAGAACATGCGAGTGAGGAACCGACGCTTCATGAAACATGATTCTTTCAGTGAACGTCTTCTAGAGAACTTAAAGAAACGAGGGCCAGTTGTCCTATCCTTGGAACATCCAGTCGATATGGCTCCCGGAGCAATTGGCACTCTTGCCTCATGTATTTCTCTAAGACTTCGCGAGGCAGTAGATATCAAGATAGCATCTGACTTGTTGGGGTTGAATGTGATAACAACAGGGATGCATACAAAGGCTCGTATCTCTCCAAGAGAATCATCCTTCCTGAACATTATGAACGATGACACAGCACTGCTCGTGCATGATGGTACAGAAACATGTCAACCGATTCAACTTGATCCTGCTCCGGATCTGAATCCTGAGAGTGCAACAGAGGAGGACTCCAACCAGCTAAGAACACTTCTATCTTCAGAAGATAGTGAGGCGACCCGGAGTGAGGGATCGCTATTGGATCGAGTATCTGCAGGAAGTACAGCTCTTGCAATAAGGATCCTGAAACTGCTTGAAAGATATGAACCACTCACACAAGAGGCAGTACGTCGATTCATTGTGTCCAGTAGCTCTGACAATGATCCCGATGTGGAAACAGTTCTTGCAAGACTTGAACATGCAAGTATGATTCTTCGTGGACATGAAGTACACAGTGGAGTATCATATACCAATTTTAGAATCACAATGAAAGGTAGCATGGCCCTACGCCAGACCGAGGGAATGGAGAGTGCGATTGTATGACCATAGTCGTAGATGTCACAACTCAAGTCAATAAACTGCTCATCCAAGCAGGATTGAAACCTCGAGGCGTCCAGTCCATGGCCATCGACAGAGGTCTCCTAGAGGGACAGAGTATCATGGTTTCGAGCCCAACAGGGTCTGGTAAGACTTTGATTGGCGAGATGGCAGTCTTGAGAGCTGTGACTTGCGGCAGGAAGGGTTTATTCCTTGTCCCCCTGCGAGCTCTTGCAGTACAGATCTTTCGAACGATGCAAGAGCGATATGAACATCTTGGCATATCAGTTGGACTAAGCACTGGTGACTTCCAAAACAATGGTGATGATCTTGCGGAGTATGATGTAATTGTTACCACTTATGAGCGTGCAGATTCTCTCCTACGAAGTAGGAGTAGCTGGTTGTCAGAGCTTGGCACGGTTGTTATTGATGAAATTCAGACGCTCTCTGAATTGGGCAGAGGAGCGCGTCTTGAGAGTTTCATCATTCGAATAAAACGAACTATTGAAGACCTGCAAATAGTCGCACTATCAGCCACTACAGGAGCTCCAGAGGAACTTGCAGAATGGTTAGACTGTCACCTCGTAATTTCTGATGATCGACCCGTTCCCCTCGTATATCGTGTTATTACCTCCGCGGATAGAAATTTGACGATAAAACAGCTTGTGATGACTACCGTACAAGGGAATGGTCAGACGATAATCTTTCATAGAACTAGACGCGAAGCTGAGGCACAGGCTAGACGACTTGCTGATGATGTAGGAAGGCAATTCACATCTGAAGAAAAGAAAAGTCTCGACCAAGAATTAGATTCAGTTGAGAATTGTAGTGTTTCACTTTCTTTAGACCTAAGAACTCTCTTACATAATGGTATAGCATATCATCATGCAGGACTCGGTTTTCAGGGGCGTCGTCTTATTGAACATCTCTTCAATGAAGGAAAAGTCCGTGTGATATGCGCCACAACAACATTGGCGGCAGGAATGGATCTTCCAGCCAGAACAGTAATTCTCTCAAGTATAAAATCGCCTGCAGACCACAGAAGACTGCTTTCAGCGAATACGGTTCATCAGATGTTGGGCAGAGCTGGTCGTCCAACGCATGATAAAATCGGGTTTGGAATTATTATAACAGGTAGTACTGGTGAAAGTGATGAAGTAAAACGTCGGTACTTTGATATCTTAAGAGACCAGACAACTGGAAAGGAAACACTTTCTGCAAAGTATGATCGAATCAATAGTTCGTTGGCTCATCCCGATGCTTTAGCTGAGCAGCTTCTCGTTGCCCTTGATATGATGGTTTCGGCATCCGTTGAGGAAATCGAAAATGGGGTCCTTGGTGAATCATTTCTTGTGTTTTGTGCGATTCGCGATTCGAAAGCGCCTATGAGAGTGTTGCAACTCGGCGATATCTCAGCAGTGACAGTTTTGGAATTACATGCACTTCCTGAAACGGTTCAAACTGCACGTAAAGACCTGCTTGGAAAGACTTCACTTCGAGAGAGAAACGAAACCGTGATAGGAGGACTTGTGACCAGCCTTGATGGGGGAACATTCACTTGCCGTTTCTCAGCACGGCTATCACCATTAGGGACCGTAGAAGGGCCGATGTGCTCCTGCGGATTACCAATTACCGAGAGTGGAATTCTCTGCCATCACTTAGTAACACTTGGAATGGCTGCTGCTAAGGACCTGGGCAATATGGCAGACTATGTCATTCCTCTTTCATTGTCTGAAACAAGCCCTTTGGGTCTCCTAACACGTTTAGCTTTAGTCGAAGGCGATACAAATGGAAAGATCAAACCTACACGCCTTGGACGAGCCGTGAACAGGCTCTATCTACGTATACCCACTGTAAGGGAAACACTTGCAATGCTTACAACAACTCAGGATGTCAAATCTCTATTGTGGCTCCTTAGACATATTGTATCTATTGAAACAGGAATGTCACTCGATGAAGGATTTGATAATCTGGTTAGTTTTCTCGTCACCACTGATATAGCAATCCAGGATCTAGCTAAGCAGTTTGAGTTGAGTATTGGTGATGTTTATGGATTACTGGACACGTCTAGATGGCTCCTCCATGCCTTCTCTGTTTTATCAGATTTAGGAGGTCTCTCGAAAGTCATGGAGCTTTCGCAAGGTCTACGTGAGGCACTAGAGAGACGATTAACGAACCATATTGAGGAGGACTGACAAGTATGGAAACTGATTTTG
>Ga0224495_10002382_pt1 | contig 12298 bp, 10 predicted proteins | sample SF_Jul11_sed_USG_FD_168128 | JGI IMG/M metagenome (GOLD analysis project Ga0224495, IMG submission 168128) | Sediment microbial communities from San Francisco Bay, California, United States - SF_Jul11_sed_USGS_4_1 | ecosystem: Environmental > Aquatic > Marine > Sediment | place: USA: California... | reverse complement strand
GCGTCGCGAGTATTCTCGGTGAGCAAGGCCGCATCGCGCAAGTCTCCTTCTACCAACCGGAAAGAACCTTTTCCAAAGGTGTCTTCCAGCCAACGCAGATTGAGCGGTCCACCAGCCCGAGAAAGATTATCATAGATGGTTACATTCTCGCCTCGTTGTAGCAGGCGGGCAGTATAGTTTGAGCCAATAAAACCAGCTCCTCCGGTAACTAAGTAGTTTTTCGGCATATTAATTCCTGTTTATAAATGATATTATGTCTATTCACTGGAGAAATTCAGCTTTTTGTGGTGTATCAAATGAATTTAGATTGATTATTACGCTCCAGCCTTGATGGCATCTGGTCCAGCGACAATTCGATAAGATGGCACTGGACGGCCAATCTGATCTAAGTACGCTTCTCTTAACAGCCATGCAGCCATGCGCGCCAGATTAATTGGGACATCTAATAAGTAATACAAGCTTTGCTCAAAAGGTGAAAGATGGATATTATCCAATATATAGCCAAACGCTTCCATCTCGCGTCCGGCCATGCTCTGCATGAATGCGATTTGGCGTTTAGATAATACCTGCCGAAAACGCCCGATTGATTTGTTTGAAATGCGGCCTGGCTCGTGTTGTCCATAGGAGCTATTGCCGCCCTCATCTCGAAAAGTTTTTGCACCATCCATGCTGAAGATGGCTGGGGTGTATTCTTCACCGATAAATGCGCAAATTTCGCGCATCGTCTCCTCAGGTTGATTGACTAAGGTTTCGTAACGTATGATCTTATACTGATCAGGATATTCTTCTTGGTTCTGCTGGGCAAGTTTTATGGATGAGAGCCATATTGCGCTTCCTGCGCCCACACCTCCCCGGCTTACTTTCCAGCGGGTTAATGCTGATGAATATCTGTCGCGTGGATCACGCACCATGTGGAGAATCCTGGCTTCGGGAAAAGCTGCAAATATGGCATCTGCATAGCGCTCTGTATTCAATGATTTATCCCCCCAGCGTGGTTTGCCTACCTGTTCCGCATAATGCTCCTCAAGGAGGGCAAATAAGCGGGCGTAAGTCTGTTCACCTTGCCAAAACTCGCTACGGATACGATCTGGGTCTGGTTTGAGTAGCAGCAAGCGTTTGTAACGCATCATCATGGAGAGACAACGCTCAAAATTCTTCGGTCGGCTGATGTCTCCATATTGATTGAAAAAGTGAGTCCACATGTTGGTTCGTCTAGTCATCGCGATATTAGGGTGGGATGCTAATAACGCGTAGATCAGACTTGTTCCACTTCTCTCTGGGCCGGCAATGTATATTGGTCCAAAACTCATGTATCTTCCTCCAGTTTCTTTCTAGACGACAAACAAAATAAGTGCAATAAAAGAAAGCTCAATCCTGAACGCAAGGTCAATGGCTTTTACCAACTCGGCTTCGCCAAGCTGCCATACCAGCCAGGTTAGCTGGCCAATCGATGAATAAGTATAAAAGCCAGTCCTTCGCCGTAAATGGGTACACCTCTGCCGGATAACCAAAGGCAATCATCTCCCGGCCGGCTATTGCATGGATAAAGCCCTGTTCAGTTTTTGAGAGAGATGGCTGACCGTTTTTGCTCAGATTGGATGGATGATCATCGACTTCAGTACTGCCATCTCGGTAACTGCCCGCCTCCTTCCAAAATCCTGGCTTGCTGCTCTCCTCTAGCATATATGGAAAGTATTCCTCGCCCAGAAAATGGCAAACGTCAAGCAAGGTTTCTTCAGGGCGAGCGAATAGCTCTTCACAAAGCACAATTTTGTAACGATCTGGGTAGCGCTGCTGGTTTTGCCGGGCAAGCCTCGCAGAGCGCATCCAGTGGGCTGTTTCAAAACCGACTTTGCCCTTTCGATACGCTTTAGTGGATATGCTCTCCTGACACCTTTCGATTGGATTTCTAATCATGTGGATCATCTTTGCCGATGGATAAGCGGCAAAGATAGGATCAGCATATTTTTCTACAAAACCTAGTTGATCCCCCCAGCGTGTTTTCCCTTGAGATTCAGCGTAATGTTCATGGAAGAGAGCGAATAAGCGCGGGTAATCTGGCGGGCCATGCCAGAACTCCCGCCGGATTCGATCGAGGTCTGGGTTGAGAGCTTGGATGTGTTTGGACCTCATCATAGCATTCAGGCAGCGCTCTAGATTTTCTGCCTGGCTCAGGTCGCCGTAGCGTTCATAGAAGCGCGTCCACATATAAGTGCGCCGGGTGAAGACGAAGTTAGGGTGCGAAGAGAGCAACAAGCGCAGTTGAGTCTTACCCGAGAAGCTCAATCCACCGATAAAAACCGGTCCATTGCTCATACTGATATACCGTTGCCTGTGCAGGCGCGAAGGCAAACCAAAAGAATATCAGATGGCTTCTGGCTTGCTAAGTCTTTTATTGGTGCGATAGTCAACCTTTGAATACTTCTTCCTTGAGATGATCTTAGAAATGAGCTTGCGTAAAACCAGGTTGCGAAAGTGCCAGCTTCGCAAGCGGGCTAAATTTATTCCCCCTTTGATAAGGTAAAAGCGTAATTTTTCAATGGTCGAAAAACGGATAATCTCTAAGGAATAGCCATACTGAGAGAAAAATCCACCAGCGTATTTTTGAATAAAGGCAATCTCGTATACAGAAAGGCTTTTCCGGAAACGCCCGATGTAATCCGTATTCAGGGGAGTGCCTGCAATATTGCTGTATTCTTCATCTAGTTTCCAGAACCTTGGCACATCCTCCATTCTCAGCATCGCTGGTTTATACTCGATCCCCAAAAAACGACACACATCACCAAGCGTTTCTTTGGGCTGGGAGATCAGCGACTCGTAACGCACAATCTTATAACGGTCAGGGTAAACTCGTTGATTTCTTGTCGCTAAGGAAGCAGAATAGAGCCAGCGTGCAGTAAGATCGCCGACCTTCTTTTTATCCAGTGGGTTGCGAGCCAAGGACGCTTCATAAACGTCGCGCGGGTCGCGAATCATGTGGATGATCTTAGCATCTGGGTATGCATCAAGGATTAGATCAGCAAAGCGCTCGATGAGCTCTGTTTGGTCCCCCCAACGCAACTTGCCCTGTTGCTCTGCATACTGCTTATGGATAAGTGCAAATAGGCGAGCATAAGATGGAATTCCATGCCAGAATTCTTGGCGTATGAGTTCGATGTCTGGCTCAAGAGCACGTACATGTTTGTTCTGCATCATCGCGGCCAAGCAACGTTCAAAATTGCCTACCTGGCTGATATCACCGAAACGATTGTAGATATTCGGCCACATGTTTGTCCGACGGGTGAATACCAGGGGGGAATGCGATGAGAGCATAAATCGCAAGTATGTTTTACCAGAGCGCTGGATTCCTCCTATGAAAACTGGCCCGCGATCCCCTAACAATTCACCTACACCCATCGTCTTCATCATGTTGCCCTTGCATTGACCTTGTTATTTTGATGTTTGCGCGGGGTGATCATATTGGAGCTTAGCTTACGTCCGAACTGAGCTGGAAAATTATGGTGTGCGATCTCAAGGGATAACCATGCTAACATGCGCAACATATTAAGTGGCCAGTCGAGAAGAATGTATCTGATTCGATCTGAGAGTGAAAAACTTATTGCATCCAGAGAGTAACCGATAGCTTTCATTTGCTTTCCGGCAATGCCCTGTATGAAGGCGATCTCTTTTTGGGGAACTGCTTGGTGGTAAAGACCAATAAAGTCTGGCGTTAATGGATTCGTATCAGGCTTGATGTTTAAACCTTGGGTTAGCCTAAATCGACGATCGAGGTCGCCATCCATGGTAATCATGCTTGGAATAAAATCCTCATCTAAAAAAGTGCAGACCTCACGCAAGGTTTGCTCGGTATCACGCACCAATGTTTCATATCTGACGATCATATAGCGATTAGGATATCTGCGCACATTGCGGATTGCTAGAGACGTCGAATAGAGCCATCTGGCTGTAGCTCCGCCTGCCCGCCCCTTTCCCTTTGGCCAGAGAGTCAGCGAAGCCTGGTAGCGATCACGCGGGTCACGGACCATTTGGATCATCTTCGCGTTTGGATACGCCTCAAAGATTTGATCGGCATACCGTTCAATTAAACCGGTTTGGTCTCCCCAGCGAGGCTTGCCTTCGCGTTCAGCGAGATGTTCGTGAAATAGGGCAAACAGGCGGGCATAAGTTGGTGTCCCTTGCCAAAACTCGTGGCGGATACGATCGGGATCTGGCTTGAGATAAAGTGCATGTTTATAGTGCATCAGCGCGTCCAAGCAACGCTCAAAATTCTCGACTTGGCTCAAGTCGCCGAACTGACCATAAAAATATGACCACATGTTAGAACCATTGGCGGGGATTGAAATATTCGGGTGTGATACGAGAAATGCTCGCAAAGTCGTCTTCCCGGAACGATCTGTCCCGCCGATAAATATTGGTCCTTTACCCATAGTTTGATTTACCAAATTTAGAGGGGTTTCCAGAATTACTTCCCCGAGTTTTTTGAGAACAATTTATTCGCTCGTTGCCGTATGAACCCAATAACCGCTTGATCCTCAGGAGAGAATCCCATCAGTAGGGTCATACCCAAATACACAGCTAGTAATAAGCCCGTATTTGCAATCACAAAAAATAATCCCCCATCCAAGATAAGCCAGGTTTTAATGAAGAAGGCACTCGCTAACGTTATTACACCAGCAGTGATCGGTTTGATGAAGGTCCGGTTGTACGGAATTAACCGAAACAGGAAAAACACTTGAAAGAGACGGAGTAGGTTTATGAAACCTTCGCCAATCAGTGCTGCCACGGCTGCACCCAATAAACCCCAGCGAGGGATCAGCAGGATATCCAAACCCAGATTGGCTACCAGCCGGAAAATCGAATTTACCAGTTTCAGCTTGGTATAACCGGTCATATCAATGATGATTCCCCCCATACCTGTTCCCACTTTTAACAGGTCAGCCAACGCGATGATTGAAAGCGCAAGCGCGCCATCTGTGAAACTTTCACCGAACAAGGATAAGATCGGGGCTGGAAAAAGCACCATTGTTATAAATATCGGGATTTGCACCATCACCGCCCACTTGTTTGCCGTCTGATATATCTGCCCCATCTCCCTCATATCTGCTCGGTCGTGCAGTTCGGCGATGACTGGTTTAGCTGAGGTGTTGATCGATGAGGAAAACTGGCTGCTCACCATTGATATCTGGCTGGCAACACTAAAAATCCCTACGCCTGTAATTGTGTTCAATGATCCAAGGATTAGAGTCTGGATGTTTCCGTGGAATTTGACCAACATCTCCGACAACCAAACAGGAATAGAGAACTCAAATATCGTTCGGAAGTCTCGTCGGGCTGTTCGCACTGATCGGCGGAGAGAAAACTCCTTGTTTAGGAAATAAATAAGCATTATGGAGGCTGCCAAGTCAGCCAGCCCAAAGGTAAGTATCGCATGAACAGCATTGAAGCCAGTAAATGCCAATACCACGATCATGATGAGCCTAACAACTGGCTGAAAGACGAACTGCGCGATGACAGGGTAATCCATTCTCTTGAAACCACGCAACGCCCCAGCTAAAACCTCGCTCATGGTCAGTAATGGAACAATCACACCTGTAAATTGCAACAATGGTACAAGGCGGGGTTCGTGGAATACGGTCTCAGCCAGATAATAAGCCAATCCAAAAATGAAGGTGCCTGTGATCACGCTCAGCAAGGTCGCCACACCCACGCCCACTTGAAGGGTACCCCATACCCCTTTTTCATCCTTGCGGCTGGCCTGAATGGCGATGTAGCGAATCAAGGCAGAATCCAGCCCGAATACAGCTAAGCCAATGGCGATATTGGCTGTGCTCAATGCCAGGTTATACATGCCATACTGATCCGCCCCCAGGAGGCGTGCGACGATAACCGCAGTCACCAGCCGAACTGCGGAAAGGAACATTTTGCCTGCGAATGTAATCCCTCCGTCTTTGGCAATGGCAACAATGTTTCGTTCAGAGCTTCGTTCTCGCGAAGAACTGGACATGCCTGCGTTGATGGCCCTGTCAATCACTTTTTCACTCATATGGGAGGTACCGGCATAGCGGAATCATCGATCAATTTTAATTATCATCACTCAAAAATCTGGTGTACTCTTAGTTATATAAAGAGTATGACTCCCAACCCTTAATTATCGTTGGTGGGGTGTTGGCTGCGCTCTCTTTGGTTTTCCTGCAAGCTTGTTAGATCTTTGGATGATCAGTTACTGCTTTTGAATGCTTTTTGGAAATGATTATTGGAGAAAAGAATTACTTCTCCATTCGATCCTATGTTAGCTGACTCAAGGGCTTGTATAGCTTGTTGAAGGAACTGATCTTGTTTTAGCAGATAGTTTTGGTATGAAGCTACCCCCACCGAGCTTTTCAAGTAGAATTTGTGATCTTGGCCCCCCACATCATAGGCAATTGCACTGATTTCTGACATGAAGTTTTCCATCACTGATCTTGCTTTTTCTCCAGACATATCAGGTAGCAACAATGCCAAAATATCAGTGTCGAAGCGAGCCAAAATGTCCTCTTCTCTTAATATTTTTTCTGTGAGAATCTTGGCCCGGCGAAGCGCCTCAGCTTGATTGGAAGAAGAGGGAAGATCATTTCCTGAATTTATATACTCAATTTTGATCAGACCCAAGGATAGTGGATATTTATTGCGTTTGGCGCGGCTCATCTCCTGCCATAACCTCAATAAGAAGTACGATTTGTTGAATGCACCGGTATCCCGATCGATAATATTGAAGTATTCCATTTCAATATCATGGGGCGCTTGAATGTATTGAACAAGGAAAACAACCCCAATTCCTAAAGCTAATCCAAGGAATGCGCCTAGGCCAATATTAAAGGCAAAAATCGGTTTTACAGGATCTTTAGGTATCAGGGCCTCGTCCAGGGGTTCGAGTTCAAAGACATCGTATAGATTGCTGACATACTTGACCGTCTCAATTCCAACAGCGCCCGCAAAATCAGCTACCACAAATGGATCTCTACCCTGTACGGTCAGCTCCATAAGATTTGTACCCCCAATGACCCGAGCACTTACATGAATACCTTTCAATTGCTCCGGGGATAATTGGAGACGCTCTGCAGCCAAATTTTCAATTAATTGGCTGCTGGCTACTTCTGCGAAGGTGGTGTTGATTTCTACGCGTCTGCTGACCATGTCTAGAGCGCGCACAAATTCATCATCAACTACTAGCTCGGAGCGAGGTCGGATGATGAAAGTAGATACGGTCTCATAAACCAATGGCTGTTGATAGGTCCAGTAAACGGTGGCGAGAAGGGTAGGAATAAAGATACAAGGTATTATCCACCACCTTCTGGCCAATATACGAAAATAGGCTTTGATTTCCATAGACTTACCCTCTGCTGATCACCAAAAAACTTTTCCATCTAGAAATATTCGAGCTGGGGGATATGTTATCCATAATGTACTTGAGCACGAATCTCCAAAGACGGTTGATTTGCTGCTAACTGGTCTTTAATAAAGTGATTATACTTCTCGATTTTTGCGGGCCCGTGACAAAGTGTTAGTTGCGCTGTCTTACAACCACATTGAAGGTCACTAGGCATGCTCCGCCATTTCGACATTTAGTGTGTCGATTATTTGCCTTCTTATAATGTAGATCCAGTAGTCTTTGTAGTAGGGCGACAATTGGATCCGCTTTTTAGACACTGTACCCCCTCTAACCAATTTAACTGGACAAATAATAATCCATTTGGTTCACGTTGATCTTTTCGATCTTGATAGTCCAATAAGGTTCTTTTGCTTCTTCATAAACAACCATCGTTATTCACTACTCGAAGACAGGGATAATTCTAGATAAGCCATCTGTATCCTAAGATAAATGGATCAGATGCAGCTATATAGACTGCAAAGGATTTTCTCTGATTTGGTTGTTGGCGGGAGAGACTTGCAGTTGTGCGACTGGTCTTGGTTAGAGCAAACAAGTGTTTCATGGATGAAAATAGATAAATCAATTTGATAATCTTTTTGCTCTTATTGAGACCTTGCCGTCCTCTCGCTGGCCACAATTTGTTGAGATACGCTGAACTATGCAGTAGCATAGGTAATATCAGCGAATTACATGGATGGTTTTGTTGCTGACTCCTCCATAACCTCGCTCATGTGCTTTGGTTCTTGCCCAGTCGGTCTGTAATTGCGCACATCGGCACTTTAACCACAATTTATAAAGGTGCTTGTTACGCTCCCAGAGGATATAGCAAATAGCCATCAATATGAGGTAGTCTGGGAGATGGTTCGTTAATATAAACGCCCCCCATAGATGGTTGTTACAGTTCCAGATAACAAACCTTGTAGTCCGCGCTGATCATTCTCTGTGCGTGGAGTGGATCCAGTGCCCCGATGAAATTCCTGGGCATATGCAAATCGCTAGATTTCCCCACCCGACGCTTTTGTATTGGGGGATTGGTTATCCTGCTCCTGAGCCGTTTAATACAGTGGCTACTGTCTTCCACAAGATCTGTAAATCACTCTTGATGCTCAAATTGTGAATATATTCAATATCAAAACGGACAATGTGATCGAAGGTTATGCAACTTCGCCCGCGAACCTGAGCTAACCCAGTTATTCCGGGAAGAACTGTTAGGCGTTCATAATGCCAGTCTTGATACTTCTCTACTTCCCAAGGAAGATTCGGGCGAGGGCCAATCAGGCTCATTTCACCCTTCAAGATGTTAATTATTTGAGGGGTTTCATCTAGACTGGTCTTGCGTAACACGCGACCCAGACGGGTGACATGTTCATTTTTGGTGGGCTTAAAGTATGCCCCGTTGTGATTTTGATCGTTAATAACATTCTGCCCGACAACAAAGGCTTGCATAAAAGCGCGATCAAGCTGAGGATCGTAATCGTGTCGCATGGTGCGGAATTTATACATGCGAAAACGGCGGCCATCTTTGCCTATTCGCTCTTGAACAAAGATCGGTGAACCAGGAGAATCGATCCGCACCGCAATTGCAATGACGGCCATCAGCACCAAGATAAAGGGCAATATGAGGATGCAGATGGTGATATCTAAAAGCCGCTTCAAGATTAGATACCAATTATGGTTAACCTTAATAGCTTCAAGAACAAGACTTTCGTTTTGGCGTACAGTAAACCTTACCTCAGTAGTCATTTCAGTACTAACTCCTTATCTGTCCCTCTGTTCAGCACTTGTAACGATGCAAGCAGCAATAAGACTATTTAAGAAATCCGCAAGGCACCAGGCATGCTCCGCCATTACGACATGTAAGAATGTCGACCTTCCTCCCTTTGAAACGAACCCAGATGAAAACCGTTACGAGTCAACAGGGTTCGCTTTTTAGACACAGCCCATGCTCCCAGAAGTTTGATAGCCTTTTAAGAAGTATGAGCCCAGTGACCCATCGAGGCTGTATGTCGTTTGAGTGATCGCCACACTATCCTCCTCGGACCACCGTCACCAGATCTTCAACACAAGAGATGGGAACATCTTGTCTTTTGTAAATCTGCAATTGGTTTTCACGAACTTGCAATACGATCACACGCATTTCGGGACGATTGTTGAGTAAACCCATGAGCGCTGATGGATCGGTCATCATGATGCTCTCATCCATAATGATGGTATCGGGTTGATAACGATTTAGCTCGTCACCCAAATCGATTTCGTGATCTAAAATGATCCTCTTTAGACCGAAGTCAGTTTCATTAGATAACAGGCTTTCAACACCTGCAGAGAGCAAGAGCTCGCTATTTACCATCAGGATTCGTTTCATGTTTTCTCAATAACCCGACAAACCTGGTATTAATTGACAGGATTTATGACATATTAGATATGAATAATCCTATAATTTTCTAATTATTTCGTCAATCAATCGGTATAGTTCCTTAAGATCTAGAAAAGAACTGTTTTTTGGCAGCTCCCGACTTTCTGATAGGGGGTACCGCGTTCATTCTGAACATGATTTAGAAAATTTTCTCTTGTGTCCTATGGTTGTTTCCCCTTGGTCAGGTCATCAGTTGTCAAACACCATCCCGGAAATGATGTCCTGCACCGATTTCACCAGTCCCTGATTGCGCGCTATTCTGGCTGCCTCTCGGCGGTTCTTTAGTTCCAGCTTGTCCAAGATGTTATGGACGTGATTCTTGACTGTATACTCCGTGATAAACAGGTTTTCAGCAATCTCGCGGTTCGTCGCGCCTGTCCCAATATATTGAAGCACCTCAATTTCGCGGTTGGTGAGACAGTCTAGGTTGGAGCGTGTCTTTCCATTATTTGTTCCCTGGCGAGAAAACTCCTCCAGGATACGTCCCATCATTTTTCGCGAGAGGGCCGCTTCTCCATCCAATACGGCTCTCAATGTTGCCGCTAATTTAGCTATAGGTGTGCTTTTGAGCAGGTAACCCGTAGCGCCCGCTCGGATGGATGCGACCATCGTTTCGTCCAGTTCAAGCAGGGTGAGTACCACTACCTTCGTCTCTTGGCGATGTGATAGGATATTGCCAATCGTTTCCAGCCCGCTCCCATCCTTCAGGCCGATCTCGATCAATACTAAATCAGGGTGCTGTAAGCGCGTCTTAGAAATGGCTTCTTCACCAGTGGCAGCCTCTCCCACAATTTGGAAGCCGGGCTGGCTGCCAAGCAAGCTCTTTAGCCCCTCCCTGAATAGTATATGGTCGTCGACAAGTAATAATTTCATGTGATAAACGATATTCGATGAATAAAAGATTAGATCTGGGCGAGGATCATCCTATTAGAATTGAAGATCAGATGAAAACAAGAAGAATTCTGTTGTTAAAGTAAAATCCACCTTAGGGGTGGTTTCGCTACTGGCTCCTCGCTGACCTCACCTACCTGTTGAGATAGGATAAGCGACCAAATCCGGTCATCGATTCTCTGCTCACTTTGCTGGTTTTGGTGATCAAGTAAAGGCTACTTCGAAAATTCTACATACCTCCCTTTTCATCGTTTCAACTTGTTGATCCAAATTTTGCCGGAATAGTTGCTCTGATTAGAGCATCACAGGCAAGTTGTCGATCGAATTCAGGATCCCTCGCATGATCGCGGTGTACTTAATTGTTGATTAATACAACGGGTAAACATCCCTAATGTTACAGTCGCCCCAGTCAAATGTAAGGGATAAAGATTGATTTCAGAAATTTGTCAGATGTTTATGGAAATTTTGGAAGTCCAGGGCTGATTAACGAGTCAACACACAGCCTGTAGCGCTCTTCATTTGTATTGCTGTGTCCCCTCAAGATAGATCAAATCTTTTCGATAATCCAGCTGGTCGCCGGATATTCTATTGGAGCTGCGAATAACATTTATCTATGGACGTGCGAAAACCATCGTGTAGTAGCCCCCCCATTGGCTATTTGGATCGTACACATAGCCTACGCCGGCATCGACGTTATCGGCTTTGAGAATATTGTCGCGGTGCACCTGGCTGTTCATCCACCAGTTTACAGCCCCTTCGGCGGTGCCGCCGAACTCTGGAAAGCCGACATAAATATTCTCGTTGGCGTTGCTGAAAGCGTACCCCTGAGCGCGGATGCGATCATACCAGGACGAGCCATCTGAGCCACTGTGATCAACAAAGCGCTTGCAAGCCATGTCTCGGCTGTGCACATACGCGGCTTCTGATAATGGCGAGGATGTGTTGAAGGAAGCCAGGCCGTTATTCTGGCGAATCTGGTTGACTAGAGACATGACCTGTGCTTCAACCGTCGTATCGCGCTGGGCTGAGCAGCCGGCGGGAGGTGTTGGGGGTGGTTTCGAGCCAGGATCGCCGGGCGGCTGGTCATTTTGGTCGAGAAAGCGGACGTTGATCTGTACCCAGAAAGTGATGGCGCGGTTGCTGCCAGTTCCGAAACGCTGCCCACTTGAGTCCTCAAACCACCAGAAACCCTGGTGCGATCCGCCACGGCTTGGAGCGACGAGATCTACAGAAATATCAACGATCTCTCCCGGAGGAACCGTGGTGGGGAAGGGTTGATTGAGCGGACCGCTCATGATTTCGCCAGAGTGGAAAACCAGCTCGTAATCGGTAGTCCAGGTGCAGGTGCCTTCGTTTCGGAAGCGCCAGATTTTTGTAAAATGTTCATCCTGCTGAAAGAAAGTGCCGTCTGGGATGTTTAAGTCTCCAAAGAAACCGGCTTTCTCCTCGCATTCCTGTGCCGTGGGACTGGTAGCCAGCGGTGTTGGGGAAATTGCTGTGGTTGGGAATGCCGTAGACGAGAGTTGTTCTTGCGTAGGTGTCGGGGTGGGCTGTGGTTGTTGGGTTGGAGATGCAGTCGGCGCTGG
>Ga0224495_10002381_pt1 | contig 12299 bp, 12 predicted proteins | sample SF_Jul11_sed_USG_FD_168128 | JGI IMG/M metagenome (GOLD analysis project Ga0224495, IMG submission 168128) | Sediment microbial communities from San Francisco Bay, California, United States - SF_Jul11_sed_USGS_4_1 | ecosystem: Environmental > Aquatic > Marine > Sediment | place: USA: California... | reverse complement strand
GCTAGTTTATGGAGATCGGGATTGGTAAGAACCAATACTGGCTCTTATCCATCGAGAGTCTTGTCCTCTTTCGATAATTCAAGAAGAGATTTGAAAAGTGACAATCTTGACTTTTCCTTGACGCTGGGGGGTAGACCGTACTATCCTCGCACTGTGAGTCAAAAGAGCGTTTCTCGACGCATCTGGGAGATTGATTTCCTGCGCGGCCTTTCTATCATCCTGGTGGTCTGCTATCACCTTCTCTATGACCTGGGTGAGTTCGTCGGCGTCAAAAGATTTTTTGGCTTTACGACAGACCTGTCCACTGTCGCCTGGTCGGTAGCCCAGCATTTCTTTGCCGGGCTCTTCATCGTCCTTTCCGGGACGAGCAGCACGTTGACCCGGAGCAACATGCGCCGGGGCTTGAAGCTCCTGGCCGTGTCGCTCGCTGTCACCGCGATCACCTACATTTTCGACTCGTCCTCGGCCGTCTGGTTCGGCATCCTCCAGTTGCTCGCCGTCTCGATCCTGGTCTTCGGCGCGGCGTTCGAGAAAGCCAAACCGGTCACCTGCGCAGCCTGGGGTGTTTTTGTTCTCGGGCTCGGTGCGGTACTTCACCTGTTGAAAAAAGGGATGACGATACGTTTCGATTGGCTGCTGCCGTTCGGGATCCACAGGCCGGGCTACTCCTCGTTCGACTATTTCCCCCTGATTCCCTGGTTAGGGGTTTTTTTGATAGGGGCCGTACTGGGCAAGTCGGTCTATGCCCCCAGGCGGAGCCTCCTGCCGTGGCGCCTGCCGCAAACGTTCGTCAACGCGGCCGGACGCCGTTCGCTTCTGATCTACATCTTCCATCAGCCGGTGATCCTGGCCGTCCTTTATGTCCTGGGCCTGATGAAGTAAAATGTAGGCTTCCCCCAGGCTGTCGTATACATTCCATGCTTTAGGGTGTTCGGAGACATTGAGCTTGAAGATTGTGATTGCATTTTCGGTCTTATCATCCCTCAGAAGCATGTAGCCAAGGGTGTTGATCTCTTCTTCACTGACGTCATAGCGGTAGATCGTCCTGAACTGGTTTTTCATTTTGTGAAATCTTTTTATAGCTTTTTCGACTCCCTGGCTTTCGACTACCTTGATCAGTTCTTCAGATGCAGGGATTGTCCTCTGTCCGGCAAATACATAAGCGACATGTGTCTTAACCGAAAATAAAGAAGGAATATCATAGATCTTTCTGCCTTTTTTCAGTTCCTCTTCCAAATTGAATTGGACGACCTCTTCAAAATTGTGGAAGTTATACAGATAGAGAATCCCGTTTCTCAAATCGCAGATGTTCGAATAGATTGTCGGGTACTGGCCTTCTTGATGGGTGGCAGACAGAACGGCTCTTACAAGGTCCAGAGATACATCCTCGGCATTTTTGAGCATCTTGTCGGCAATCCTGTATCTTGTGCATGGATATTTCTCGCCTTTTACATTGGTGATCACAAAGTTCGTTGCTATTTGATAGACGCCCGTCTTTTTCACATACTGCACCTTTCCCTTTGCGTATTCGACGACGATAGATGCCCCAGTTCTATCAGCTATGGGGAATCTTGCTCTGGCCAGCACAGGAATATTATAATTATCACAGAAAACGATGGCATCCTCGACTGTGGCGCACTCAGCGAGTATCCTGTCCATCAGTGGTCCCTGGAAGGTGGGCTTGCCCTCGATCGGTTCCCAACCGGTCGGACCGAGGGCGTTGCCATCGATAAACAGCCCCTGATCATTCATACCGCCCTGGGCAAACATATTGTCAAATCCTACACAGACTCTTCCGTATTGTCCGTTCGAGGCAGGGATGAACCAGATCTTGGTTTTTGGATTTTTCCAGTCTTCGTTGTTTCCGGCCAGAACGATCTTCCCTTTAGCGACCATGACAATCGTGCATCCTTCTATGGGATTGGCCGAGCAAAAAAGTAAAATTACGATGAGAAGACAAGCAAGATGCTTCATGGTATTCCTCCTGATTTTTTCATCTTTAACCTTCTTTTTCACTTGTGATGAAAATCCCGAAATGAGGCCTACTTCACGAAAAAATGTATATAATAAATACTTAACTGGACGGCGAATGTCAATTTAAGTGTGGCAGAGGCAAGATCGGGCGGCAGGGCGTGACAATTTTCATGTCAACTCTACTTTGCTCATGAGTAAAATCGTGCGGGAGATCGATTTGCCGTGATGTGTGAGTTTTTTATGTGGTGGGGACCTTGTTTATATTTCGTTTTTTTGTTTGACAGCTTCCCAGAATTGCCTAGGGGATAAAATCTTAGAAGAGCCGAATTTTTTTATCGCAAGTAACTCCTTATCTCCTGTGATGAGATAGGCTGCCTCTGATTTCTGAGCCAAAGCCAATATCCTTGCGTCATCGGGATCTTCACATACATCTTGGGGAATAGCATCAACTTCGATTGTTTTGGCATTCTCACTCAAGAATTCAGCGATTTCTCTCACCAGGGTGTGAGGGAGTCTAAGCTTTTTGAAAAGGTTTGTTTCAACTTCCTCTATCAAAAATGAACTGATAACGATTTCAAAACGATCTAAACAGAGTTCAAAAACAGCATGGCACAATCCCCTGGCAGCGAATGAAGCGATGATGACATTAGTATCGAGGACAACTTTCATGAGATCACATCGAAAACATCCTCATCCGTTAGTATTCCCTGAGACTCAGCAAAAGGGAGAACTTTGTTCCGAAGCCTACGGAATTTGTAGATGGAAATGTATCGCTGGAGGCTTTCTCTCACTAAGTCACTCATCGGTTTCGACTCCTCTTGACTTATTTTTTGCAATTCTTTGCGAAGATCATCGGGCAACCGAATTGTTAAAGTCTGTCTCATTTTGAATCCTCCGTGTTACATTGTAACACGTTAGAACCGATGATTCAATCTATATTGCAGCTAAAGATATTCTTCCCTACACTCCTATAGACGTCAGGGAGTTCTGAAGTTCTCAGTATAAAGCGGAATATGCATACATAGATTCCGATAGTATCTTCACGAATGAGGCATATGATGATATCAAAAACGCTGATGGCTGCTTCGACCAGGCCGATTATTCTGGCTATTCTCTCCAGGGGAGAGGATTACGGTTACAGCATCATCCAAAAAGTAAGAGAAATTTCAGGAGGAAGTCTCGAGTGGACAGATGGGATGCTCTATCCTGTCCTCCAGAGGATGGAGATGGATGATCTGATCGTTTCCAAATGGAGGCTCTCGGAAGAAAATCGTCCCCGCCGAATTTCTTCATCCTTTAAGGCAGCTCTACTTAAATCCTCCCTGGACTTCGCGGGGACCTGTCTTCTATGTCTATATCTTTTCTGTGGTGGCTGCACTGATTCTGTTCATCGCCTGTTTCAACTTCATGAATTTATCTACGGCCCGGTCGGCAACCCGTGCTCATGAAGTGGGCATGCGGAAAGTCCTCGGTGCCTCCAAGAAAAGTATCATCAATCAGTTTTTTTCCGAATCGCTGTTCTTCAGCTTTGTTTCCCTGCTGTTGGCAGTCATGCTCGTCCAGTTGATACTGCCCTCCATCAATTCACTGACCGGACGGGTGTTAAGACTGAATGTGGGTGAGTTGCCCTGGATTGTACCCGGACTCATTTTGTTAACGCTTTTTGTCGGATTGGCAGCGGGCAGTTACCCTGCTCTTCTTCTGTCCCGGTTTATCCCGGTGAAAGTGTTGAAAGGCAGATTGAGTTCTGTTAAATCCAACACAAAATTCCGGCGCGGGCTGGTCGTGCTGCAATTCGTCATTTCCATTACCCTGGTGATTTGCACTGTCATCATTGTCCGGCAGTTGTTTTTTCTGCAGAACATGGATGCAGGTTTCGACAAGGAAAATGTTGTGGTGATTCCGGCAAGTGATGATGTGATTCGGAAATCCCGAGAGGTGATCAAAGAAGAATTCAAAAAGAATCCGAACATTATCAGTGTCGCGGCTTCTTCGACCATCCCTGGAGGGGGTTATCCGAACAATATCAAAATCCCGGAAGGATATGCAGAATCGGAAGCTGTTTTGATGGATGAGATCAATGCCGATCACGATTTTTTGCCCACAATGGGTATCGGACTTGTGGCTGGCAGAAATTTCTCAAAGGAATTTGGGTCCGATGAGTTGTACTCCATTCTCATTAATGAAACGGCAGCGAAACAGTTTGGATGGGATAATCCTATAGGCAAGACGATCAAATCCTTGGATCCCATAAAAGCTGGCCAACAGTATAAAGAGATGACGGTCATCGGTGTTGTCAAAGATTTCCATCTACGCGATATGACTCAGGAAATTGAACCCATTTTTATCGGTTGTGATCCCGATTATCCGCTTCCATTTAATTATATGGATGTGATTTCGGTAAGATTTAAACCGGATGATATGGCAGGCACCCTGGATTTTATGAAAAAGCAATGGGGAAAAATCTTTTCTGCTTTTCCCTTTGAATACTATTTCCTGGATGAAATTTTTGGATTGCAGTTCCGTCAAATCGAGCGTTCCAGAAAAATTTTCTCCTATTTTTCTTTTCTTGCTATTTTTGTTGCCTGTCTGGGTCTTTACGGAATGGCTTCCTTCTCAACCGTGCAGCGCACCAAAGAGATTGGTATCCGGAAAGTGCTGGGCAGCACAACTACCGGGATTATCACCCTGCTGGGTAAAGAGCTGGTCGGTCTTATTTTGATAGCCAATCTTGTGGCTTGGCCGCTTTCATTTTTGGTGATGAAGCAGTGGATTCAGAATTTTCCCTACAGGGTGAATATCAATATCGGATTATTTTTTGCTTCATCTCTGATTGTATTGCTCATCGGTCTGTTGACCGTATCCTACCAGGCTATCAGGGCTGCCCTGGCCAATCCGGTCGATTCGCTGCGGTATGAATGATAATATTTACGTAAGTCAATACTGGAAACACAACAGATGGCGTAATCTTGGGTCAGATCATGATTAATTTCATGTCAACTCTACTTTACTCATGAATAAAATCGTGTTATATTGATTCTACTATGAGCAAAATTCATGATCGATACATCAAAAAACCTGTAATATCGGACCTCAAATCTAAGATGGTCTTTATCGGCGGTCCCAGACAGGTAGGAAAGACAACTTTAGCATTAAGCTTCCTACCTGAGCCCAATACAAAATCCCCTGCATATTTCAACTGGGATGATGTTTCCGATAAATCAAAATTGCTTCGAGGGGAACTTCCTCCAAACGAAAAAATAATCATCCTGGACGAAATTCACAAATTTGCCCGATGGCGCAATCTTGTTAAAGGTTTTTTCGATAAGAATAGGGGAAAGATATCATTTTTGATTACTGGATCAGCCAGGCTGGATTACTATAGCAAGGGAGGAGATTCCCTGCAAGGAAGATACCATTATTACCGTCTGCATCCGATTTCTCTCAGAGAGTTGGACGCTGAGCCAACTAAAGATGTTCTGGATCTTCTCCTGACATTCGGAGGCTTTCCAGAGCCGCTCTTTAAGTCGGAAGAAAAATTCTGGCGCAGATGGCAGAGAGAAAGGCTGCAGCGAGTAATATATGATGATATCAGAGACCTTGAAACAGTGAAAGAAATCAGTCTACTCGAGCTTCTTGCATCAGAGCTTCCCAATCGGGTAGGATCGGCGCTGTCTGTCAAAAACCTAAAAGAGCTTCTGCAGGTTGCCCATGAAACAGTTGAGCGCTGGCTGAAGATATTCGAAAGAATGTATTATTGTTTCCGCATCCCACCCTACGGCCCTCCAAAGGTAAGGGCAGTGAGAAAGGAACAAAAACTGTATTTGTGGGATTGGTCCCTGATAGAGGAGGCCGGCCCAAGATTTGAAAATTTTATCGCCTCCCAGCTACTCAAGTACTGTCACTTCATCGAAGACACCGAAGGATACCGAATGGAACTCCGGTTTCTCCGAGACACAGACAAACGGGAGATTGATTTTGTCGTGGTCAAAGATGGAAAACCAGAGTTTGCTGTGGAATGCAAAACTGGAGAAAAAGATATCAGCTCCTCGATTCATTATTTCAAGGAACGAGTCCAAATCCCCAAATTCTATCAAGTCCATCAAGGACAGAAAGACTATGAGAAAAATGATGTGAGGGTGCTTCCTGCAATCACCTTATGTAAAGAACTTGATTTACCGTGATGGGTGAATTCAAAATGGGTTGCTCTGGCAAATTTGATTGCCTGGCCGGACAGCGGACAACTCCGTCTTCGAATGCCGAAAAGTCTCCATGCTGCACTCTCCAACGAGGCAGAGGAAGAAAGCATTTCTCTTAATACTTATATCGTTACACTCTTATCAGATAGGCACATTGAAAAAATTTCCACCTTCAATAACAGATCACAAACAGCACATAAAGTTGAAGAGAAGGACAAGAACTATAGAAGCAAAAAACAAAAAAAATAGCAGGAACCGCTTATTGTTGGTTGATAAGAATTTCGTTTTCTGCTGCGCTGCCTGAATGGGCAATCATACGCCCATTAGGCTACGATCCGAGGTCCGGTGAATATTACGATTTTTCCATCGATGGGTTTGGTACAGGTGTAGTGTGCGGTTCAATAGCCTTAAGGCTTACCTGGACGGCTTGTGCTTCAGCTGTCGAAGGTCTACACCCTGGGGAATTCCCTGAGGAAAGCGGGCATATTTTCGAATTTCCTCCCAAGCTATGGCATCGGATTTTGAAACTCCGCTGGTTGATTCTGCAGACGCAGTGGCAATACCGGCAATCAGCCAAATGGGGGCCGAAATTCCAGCGTAATATCCATGCGAAGCCGTTGAAAGGAAACCGAGAACTGCCCAAACACCAACTATTCGTTTTTCTTTATATGTCGCAAAAGTCACATGTTGCACTTCATGAGTGGGAATTTCTTCAAGGCCAATTCCTGTAAGCAGATAGACTTTGTTCTTTTCTACAGCAATGAATTCTCCCTCTGCTGTTTTCTCCCCAGATTCTGAGGAGTATTCCACGATCATCCAGGCGCCAAAGGCATCAGAGAGCGCCTCTTCCGGGGATGGTAACCACCCTTTAGGACCAGGCGTGGCTATACAGCTCACCATCAATGCCATCATCAGGCACAAGCCGCCGATTTTCACCATTCTATTTGCGCACATATTTACTCCTCCAAAAGGTGTATTCCATTTGGGGCTCGATTTTCTTGAATTCTGGGGCGATGAGCCTTAAAAATTCCTCCGGGTCTGTAAACATCATAATGGTCCGCTCAAGATTTTCTTCTTTGAGCCAGTCCGGCCGCATCCATTCTAAATAATAGCCCTGGCTTTCTAGGAAGAACTCGTAGTTTTGGAAATCACTGGGGAGGGGATAGACCAGCGTGTATTCATCTCCTGGCATGGTGACAAGAACACTGTCTGGATGAGTAAGATGTTTTTGACTCTTAGTGTCTAGTATGCCCTTGTTGAAGACAGTGGAAGGTGTGAGTCTGATTGGATCTGCACGTTCGCCTAATTCTGCAAGGGCTAGATAATCGATGCGCCACAGCCCTTTTGTCATACGAAGCCTGAGTTTTATTGGGCTGGATTCAAATTCCGGCAGCAGAACCATCCGGACATCAGAGGCAATGGGTCCTGTCTCTTTGATTTCTCCTGGCTTGATCCAAGCGTTCTGTCCATTCTGGACCAAGACCTCGATTCCCCCCAGTACTTCCCCCAGGCTGTTTGAATATTTTTGCACTGTCTCATCACCACGTTCCAGCTTGGCAAGCCAATAACCTGCAGAATTTCCCATATAAGCGAGGCCTTGATAAAAGAGATAAGTAGTGAGCAGTGTTTGTCGGAAGCCTAGGACAAGCCCCAGTCTCTTTCCAGGGAGAGAGTCGAATTCGAGGTCGAGGATTTCTCGTTTGGCCAGATTTTGCGAGTCTGCTTCGCTGAAACGCTCCACCCCATCCAAAGATCGAACGGCATCAAGACAGCTGCCTTCTTGGGCTGAGCATGTCTTGGGTTCATGGATTTTCGAGGCCTGCCAGAATTCTTTTGAGGATGTGGCAAAAGTGCGACCACTGGGAGGCCGGGGAACAGCAAGAATGTTTGCATACCGGATGACGTGGGTTTCCAGAGCCTCGTTTGTCACACGGAGTTCAAAATCCTGGCTTTGGGGTTTTGCCTGATAAAGGGCGTCGATATCCTGAGCTTCAAGCACTGGACAAACACTTGCCGAAAATCCTTCAGCCAGTAATGCCATTCGTTCCCCGTCCCAGGCATAAAAAGTCGGGCAGGAGCCAAAGCATGCCTTAGGGTTTGAAAGACAATACGCTGAAAGTAGAGCTGAAGGCACGGTGAGAGATGCCATTGCGAGGATAGACTTCGGAGCTTCCAGCACATTTGTTTCAAAAAGCGCCACCTTGTTAAGAAGAATTGTGAATTGACCCTCTTCGATTTTCTCCCGGTTCACGTTGAGGAAGTGTCCTTTCCCTGAAATAGACTCATTTCCACCTTTCACATCCCATTCGGATAGGATATACACTTGGCCGTCCAACATATGGACTTTCAGATAAGGCGATTTCTGGTCAAGTTGGCCCATTTGGGATACATCTCTGATTTCGCGCTTGAGACGCTGATAATAACGGGGGACACAATGAGAGAGCGACAGTGATGCAACGAGGATGAAAACAAAACCGATTTTTATTAAAAGCGATTTTTTCCCTTCCATTTCTGATCCTCCCTTATGCTTAGACATCAGACTTTAGGAGCGACTTTTGGATGATTTTTTGTCCGGAGTTAGTATGAGACAAAAAAGGGGGCAAGTTGTTAAGAATTTGTAAAGACTTTGTAAAATGTTTGTGAAGATGGGGAAGTCACCACAGATGCAGTTAATGAGAAGAATTGAACGTAGGTTTCCTTCAAGATAATTAGCAATATTTGTGAGAAAGATAACGCAGATTCGGCGTCTATATTTCAGGAAAAGGGCAATGGAGCCTTTTTTCTTTAGAAAGGCCTGTGGTAAAATGAACATTGTTATGAGCGTGAAAAAGAGTGGATACATTGTCGTAACCTTTAAATTTCGCAAAGAAGGAAACAAGTGGACAGCATTCTGCGAGGAGTTGGGGACATCGACGTTCGGGCGTTCCATTCCTGAAGCTCATAAGAAATTGAAAGAGGCAGTCTTACTCCATCTGGATGCTTTAGAGGAAGTCGGAGAAAGAGAGCGGTTTTTTAAGGAACACCATATTCCTTTTCATTCTCATAAACCAAAAAAGAGTGAGATCAAAATATCCGGGCCTTTGGATACAGATACCTATGTGAGAGCACATATTTATCCAGTCCATAAGGAAGCCCGGAATATTTGAAATACCAAAAAATACCCGCCCTAAATGGTTTAGAATTAATCAAACTCCTTAAAAGAGACAGATGGATTGAACACAGACAAACTACGCATGGAATTGCCCTTACAAAACGAGTAGGTGATCGAACCAGGGTCACGATTGTGCCTAAAACGAGAGCGGCTTTGCCAACGGGAACTTTAATGGCTATCTTGGGGGAAAAGCAGACCGGGCTTGGAAGATCGGGATTGCTTGAATTGCTGAATAAATACCGATAATTCGTTGTCTAACTCTTTCAATTTCATACACTTTCCTACCTCACTCCTATCACCACCTGCAAGTTGATATAGTATATATTGTCCAATTAGCGCCTTGCAGCAGCTTGTTAAACCTTATACCCATTCAACCAAGAAATGAACGCCTCCCATTCTTTGCGCCAAAACTCCAAAGCTCTTTCTTTTTCCTCGGGATCCATCGCAGAGTAGATGAGTGAGTTCATCGCTAACTGTTTAAGACATTTCAAGTCCAATCCCCAGGCCATAAAAGCCGCATAGAAATCATGAGAAAACGTGCTCTTCCAGATGGCTGGATCATCGGGACAAACAACAACTGGCAAGCCGCTGTTGATATAGAGAACAGCAGGGTGATTGCGAAGGTCAGCGACATAACCGAGAACTTGATTGCTGATCGGACAAATCTCGATGGCGATTTCCCGTTCATTCACGATTTGCATGAGGAGAGGATGCTTGAAGAGCGTGATACCATGGCCGATCCGTTTGGAATCGAGCAGAATGGCATCAAGCACATTTTCGTTTTCCGTCCAATTGCTCTCCCCGGAGTGAAGGTATAAAGGAAGAGTTATACTGCGATCCTCGGCCTTGTGGCGTGCTTCAATGAGTTCATTGATAAAGTGGAGATTTGTGTGTTCCTTGTCCTCTTCCTCCACCAGATCAAAACCGACAATGAGACCTGGATTTGCCACTCGCCGGTCCAGGGTGAAATCCAACATCTGAGCAATCTGCTCTCGGGTAGCAGAGCGATGGGAATAAAGTATGAATTTCACCATAAATTCCGGATTGTCGCGCTGAATCTCCTCTATAATATTCAATCCTCCAAAGCTCCGGGTTTCAACATACTGTACATTTTCCTCGATTAAATCCCTAAAAACTTTGCGACGATAACCATCGAGGATCTCATTATCATTGAACATACCCATCGACCTGCGGAAACAATTTGAGAATTCTGCCCATATATTTTGTTGAGCGAGATCTTCTTCTCCTAATGTGACAGACTGGTAAAGCTCTTCATCAAATTTCCCGACATCATCCGCCAAATTGCGTAATTCACTGACGAGGTGCCACCCATTCCCAGGAGGTTCTTCAAAGATCCTCAAGGCCCCATGGGCAGCTACGTCATCCTTTCCCTCGTAAATATAACAATTCGGACGATAGGTCGCCTGCTTAATCAGCCAGCGATAATCTCCCATGAGAAAACCGTGCACATGAAGAATGCCTCCTTTGGGCATACGCTTCATGATTTCCAGTATGGGAGATTGTTCAATCATCTGTTTTGTTTTGGATTTCAGAAAATTGTGTGCCGGGGGGAAATATTCACGAGTTCTTTCAAATTCCTTTTGCTTGAGCAACATCAGCCTTCGGTTGGCCTCTTTTTCTTCGGATGAAAGCGTGATTCCAGCGTCGAATCGCATAGCCAGCTCAGCCTGAATCAGTCGTTTTCTCGCTTTCATATAATCATCAACATCTTCGTAACGCATTTGAACAAAACTATCCTTCTGTTGGAGAAATCCATAAAAGAAAAGCGAACATACGAAAAATATAAGACTGCGTTTCATGATTCTACCCCTTTTCATTGCACGTCAGGTGGATGAAAGAGAAATTCATGTTACACTTATCACAGCAGGAAAAGGGATGTCAATTAATAGCGGCTTTTAAATATGCCTGATAAGCATCGGTGTTCTCAGTATGGCGTTTGGTCAGGATTTTGAGTTCTTTTGGATTCGCTGCGGTATGAATGATAAGTATCGAGTGACCGGCAGCACGGCATCATAATCCTAAATAAAAAATATCTGAATAAACCTTTTGGTTAAACTTGAGTATTTATATTTGTAAAACACAAATACCATGTTAAAAAATTATCTGAAAATTGCGCTTAGAAATTTTTATAAGCATAAAAGTTTTTCCTTTATCAATATTTCGGGTCTTGCGATAGGTATGGCATGCTGTATGCTGATCATGCTGTGGGTTCAGGATGAATTGAACTATGAGAAATTCAACAAAAATATCGACGATATATTCTGCGTCGTAAATTATTCATCGGATAATCCGAATAGCTACAGCTCCTCGGTACCGGCACCTTTAATGCCCTATTTGAAAGATAAATATGCCGAAATAAAACATGCTTCACGATTCAGAGTCAGCGGCAGGAGGCTCTTCTCTTATGATGGGAACAATGTTTTCGAAGATAACGGCGGATTTGCCGATCCCGAACTTTTTGACATTTTTTCATTCAAAGCTGTTTTGAATGATCCCAAGGCAGCATTAATGGATGTTAATACGATAATCCTTACAAAAAGTATGGCGGAAAGATATTTCGGTTCTGAGGATCCTTTGGGGAAAACGATTAAACTGGAGAATCAGTATATTTTTTTAGTGGGAGCCATCATTGAAGATATTCCCAGAAGTTCCAGCATTCGATTCGATTATTTGATTCCCTTCGAGAATTATGGCCGATTCGATGATGTGGAAATGGATAATTGGGGAAGGTATGAAATTTATAATGGATTCGTTATTTTATATGACAATGTCGACCATGAAGCATTCTCAGAGAAGATCGTCAATGAAATTGTAAATAACGATCCAGGGGCTCCCTATAAACTGGAACTTTTCCCTTACAAGGATCTTCGATTATTTGGATTGAACAACAACGGGACTATTAAATTCGTCCTTATCTTTTCTGCTATAGCCATCTTGATGCTCCTGATCGCTTG